>Ga0209638_1002798_pt1 | contig 10602 bp, 6 predicted proteins | sample BarGraNGADG00211_FD_184490 | JGI IMG/M metagenome (GOLD analysis project Ga0209638, IMG submission 184490) | Arctic peat soil microbial communities from Barrow, Alaska - Barrow Graham LP Ref core NGADG0002-211 (SPAdes) (version 2) | ecosystem: Environmental > Terrestrial > Soil > Wetlands > Peat... | reverse complement strand
GTACGGGTATTCTCCGGGGAACCCAATGTCGCGCATGTAGTCCATGTCGACAATGTCCTCAGGTGTATATAGCAGCTTGACGTCGATGCCGGAACTGGTGGTGCAATCCGAATAGGCCTTGCATGTCTTGCCGGCTGGGATCTTGTCAGCACCCTCCTGCCACTTCAACCTTGCAGCTTTCAGTCTGCCCACATGTTCTTTATCAAACATTCGCTCACCTCACTTTTGACGTGTCCATGGAAGGCTCAGGGCGCGTTCACACCCGATGTTCGTCTCCAAGAAAGTATAGCAGGAAACGAGGACCTCACCACGTGCGCGCCCGCTCGTCATTCCCGGACATCCGCTCCGTCATTCCCCCCCGAGTATTTCTTTTCAATACCCCCGAACATATTTTCTCAATGCGAGGGGCGTACTGAGGGGTGCTTTCGGCGCAGGTGGGAATCCAATCCCCATCACTCCGTCATTCCCTCTGCGTATTGTCATTCCCGCGAAAGCGGGAATCCAATTCTTGTCGTCCTCCATGCACGCGCTTCCCCCTGAAGCATCACGCCGATGGCTACAAGTTCGTCCGTTACTATAAAAGAGAGCGGCTAGATGACTCCCAACAGTCATGCTTCCGATCGACCGGTCGCGGTGGAGACAGGCGCGCTGAACCACGCAGCCGAACGCTCCTCCCCTCAACCCAAGAGCGCAGCGTAGACGCTCTTGCAGATGCATTGCAGCGAACTCGGCCTTCTGGTGCCAGTTGGGGCCATGAGTTTGGATGGCAACCGGATCTGGCTATAACATTGGTATCTAGAAGGGGAAACATTGGGGGTGGACAATGCTCAAGAGAGTAGACCTGAACGGGTTCAAGTGCTGGCGCGGAAAGACAACTGTTGAACTAAGACCGCTGACAGTCCTAACGGGGGCGAATAGCTCTGGGAAGAGTTCGGTTATCCAAGCCATACTGATGGCAGCGCAGACGCTTCAGACCTCATCACACCAGTCATCGGTTGTGCTCAATGGCCCCTTGGCAAGACTTGGTTCGTTCCGTGATGTCGTGTCAGAGGGCAGGCGATCCATGGGTCTAGCGTTCGAACTGGACGTGTCGGCACGGAACACCACACTCAGCGATGGTGGGCGCCTTCTACAGACACCTGACGGACTCCTCAGAGTCGACCGGAACGCGGGTTCCCTCCGATCAGTGGAAGTGAAGTTCGACTTGTCGGTTCCGGGCGTATCGCGGAAGTCTCTTAGCACGCTAGATCCTCTGATCCGCGATTCGACCATTACGCTGGTGCGCGACGATGTCGGAGGGACGGAACCTGGTCCTCGCGATTCCGAACGGACAACGTTTGGTGTCACGAGGACCGAGAGTAAGGCGGCGGGGCATGCCAAAGTCGAGCGTGAGGATCTCGATGAGCCGAGTGACGCGATTCTCGAGAATCCCGTGTATCGCCCCAGCGTGGGCTTTCCCGCTGAGCTGACCCCTTGGGAGCGAACGACCGGGGAGACTCCGAACGTACGAGTTGACGGAGTGACTATGCTACACTTCCTACCACGGCGTGTTCTCGTAGCGTATGACCAGTCTGCAAAAGCCACTTTTCAACTCCGGAACGTCGTTGGCCTGGAGCGAGGCTCGGGTTGGTACCCTCCGATCTGGGACATTTCGTCGGACCCAAGTGGCGATGCTTTTATGCAGTCCATGAATAGTGTTCTGACGAGCGTCCGTGATGTTGAAGGAGTCGAACAGTCTGCCAAGAAGGCCCTAGATGCGCTAGTTACATGTCACGAGCCAGAGGTGTACGGGGAGAGACTGAGGCGTTTCTTCAGGGAAGCTTCCTCTCAGACTCTAGGCGAAGTCACGCGTACCGTCAAAGAGCGAACAGAGCGCCCAACAACAGACCCTGCGAAGGCAGAAAGCCGCCTATGGATGCGAGAGTATCGCAGCCTCGATGATTCTGCGGAGCAGGGCGTCAGGGTTCTTCGGGACTTCTTCCGAGGTAGGATACGATACCTTGGTCCTCTGAGAGAGCAACCGCGGGCATTCTACCCAGAATCGTCTGCGCCAGACGCGCGAGATGTGGGCACTCGGGGAGAGAGAACAGCCGAAGTGCTGTACGGATATCGGGAAGAAGCTGTCGCTTCTGTTGATCCAACCGCACCAATCTCTGGTCTCGGTCAGACGAAACGAGTGCCGCTTGTCAGGGCTGTGCAGGAATGGCTCCGCTACCTCGGCGTCGCTGATTCCGTGGCAGCACATGACCAGGGAGTTCTTGGTTTCGCACTTGAGGCGGCCGCTCCAGGACAATTGGCCAAACATGGGCTGATCCACCTCGGCACAGGGGTCAGCCAGGTACTCCCAATCTTAGTCATGGCCCTCTTGGCTCCCAATGGATCACTCCTCATGTTTGAGCAACCTGAGCTCCATCTGCATCCGAAGGTCCAAGCTCGGCTTGCGGACTTCTTCTATGCTATGACGCTGATTGGAAAGCAGTGCCTTGTGGAAACTCACAGTGAATACGTGGTGGACCGCCTTCGGTATCTGTGCGCCGCCGGAAAGGCCAAGAGCATTTCCGACAACACCATTATCTACTTTGCGGAGAACGCGTCCTCGGGCTCCTCCCTTCGGTCGATCAGAATCGACGAGGAAGGCAGCATTCCGGAGTGGCCAGAGGGTTTCTTTGATGAATCTCAGCACCTGTCGCTGCAGATACTCCATGCGGGGTCGGCAAAAAGGAAGAGATCCTCCTCAGGTAGTGCAGGATGAGTGTTCCCCTGCTCCTAGATCCAGCCGTCCTTAGCCCGCCCCGACAGAATGCCATGCCTTCGGAGTGGAAACTGTATGTCGACGAATTGGAGGAGACAGCCACTTGGGTGAATCAGAAGTCAATTCGGCTGAGAACAGCCTACACCGATTTGGTGCGCGTTGTGTATGAGGGCATGGGTGGCCATGTCGCAGCTAACGATGCTATTCGTGACAAGACGCAAGAGCACGGCTCGGGCCTAGAGGGGAAGTACAAGGATCTCTTCAATGCTCTACAAATCATTGATCGACATTGTGATCAGTATCAGTTGGAGCGAGAAGCCGAGGTGGATGGTGGTGTTGAGCTTGAGGAAGTGGAGTGCAGCGGCAATTCCTGTCTGAACGGAGCCAATTGTCCGATGGGGCACGACTCCGTCTGGGCGCTGGCTCTCCTAGCAGAGGAGCGGAAAGGCGTACCAGTCGAGGAGACCTACCTTGCTGCAGTCCAGCAGCAGGTCGGTGTACATCTGATCAATATGAAGTACACGGTGATGTTTCGGAGGGGAGGCCAAGCAGCTGAGTCCCGTGTCTCGGGTACCATTCGCTTGGTTGACTCCGTCCGAAAAGCCCTCGAGAGCATAGAGCCCTACGTCATATGGCTGGACGCGCAGTCCGACCAGGATCGCGCATTGGCCGTCGAGATTGCAGTTTCCCTCTATGGGTCTGGCAACGGAGGCGTCTTCCAGTCGCCCGCACTGCTTCCTTCCTCGAGCTTTGGAGTTAAGTTCACGGCCAGCGCTAGGGCATCTCGCGCGACGACCGTCGATTCGCTGGCGCGCGAGTTGCTGAAGAGCATGGCCGCAACACTCCGTGGCGACCATGCACAAGGGAAGAAACACCCTCTACGTGAGAAAGCAAATCCATCACAGCAGAGAGCGTGTGGCAAGTGGGGAGAGTCCTTCCTGGGATGGCGGAGACGTTGTGGTGGGGGCCTGTGGCTAATGTGGTGGCAATCATCTGACACTATCGTCTTCGGGCTGGTATCAGCCAATCATGACGACATGGAGCTTCCTGTACTCTGATAGCGGAAGTTCGCAGCTATCTTTGGGGTCAACTGGTAAATCCAGCCTGAGTGGTAAGTTCGGTGCCAGAAGTCGGTGCAGTTGATGCATGATGGTGAACGACGATAGTCTGAGTGGTGAGCGGACACGGCAACTCGTCCCAAGTGCGTCCGTCGAGGATGCGGCCATTCACCTTCTTGTGGACTCCACCCCATTGCTTAAAGAAGAAGGGAACACTGGCATCGGTGCACTGATCACGAATACTGCGCACCCAATCCGGGTCGAGAGGCCGTGCTCCGGGGCCCGATTCTCCCCCGGCAATTGTCCAGTCGATGCCTTGTAGATGCAACTGTCCCAAGTCGCCGAGCAACGGTTCCAGTGACAAGAACTTGACACGTGCTCTGGTGGATGCCAAATTGGCAATGCGGAACTTGTAGGACGCGGCTTCGACACTCACACCCATCCAGATGTTGGGCGCCCACTCCAGACAGCTGTCCAGTCGGGCGAGACGCCGCGACCGCTTGGTCAGGATCTGAAATGTATGCCAGGATGCACGCCGCATGACATCGAAGACACCAAAGATGAAGTCATCCGGAATGTCGTCGTGAAAGAGGTCGCTCATGGAATTGACAAAAATGGTCTGGGGTTTCTTCCAGTGCAGAGGAAGTTCCAGTGTTTCGGGATGCAGTGTAACCTGAAATCCGTTTCTATACTGTGGAAGACCGGTGCCCTGCAACCGATGAGCCATGCGCTCTGCGTAGCAGTGCTGGCATCCGCTGCTCATCTTGGTGCATCCCGTGACTGGATTCCAAGTGGAGTTCGTCCATTCAATGCTTGATCCGAGAGCCATATCTCACCCCTAGTCCAGTATAGGTTCTGAAGATGTCCGATACAATCTTCCCGGCAGCCCTATTGTGAGATGCAAAGAAAAGGTAGTAGAGGTCAGCATTCTTTTTATTGTACATTGCAACGGGCTCAGGAACATGCTCGAACCCAGCGACTGTTTCCAGTCGCTTTTTGTAAGCTGCGACGATCTCGTTGTTACCTCCCACGGAATCCTGCAGACCGAAAAGGTTCTCCTCTGAACTGTACATGACGTCTTGCCATGAGGAGTCACCCCAGAATGCGTTCAGCCGTCCCCTGTCAGATGCCCTGATTCTCGTTGTATCCTGTCTGTGAACATTCCGGTTGATGTCATGTATCGGGAAGTTCAGAAACAGTTCAATGGAGCCAGCGTGTCCACATTGTTCAACGACAGACCAGTCAAGATGGAGTCCGTAGGGATCGAGCACACAAAGTGCTCGCATGTATTTGGAGTAATCTACGCGAGGAATGATGGTCTTCAACGCGGAGTTACCATCCTGTTCAAGTACTTCGACGTCATCCCTGTCTGGCACGAGCCCCTTGAGGTGTTCTGTCTTGTTGTGCTCAAGGTCAATGAAGATGTACCGCTCAAACTTCGGTTCTATGCTCAATGCCACTAGAGGAGAGCCAGGAACCTTACAGTCCTTCTCTTTGGACCATTGTTCGCCACAGCCCGCGAAGGCATCGATGTACCACCAGTGGAAACGCTGCTGAGCGTTCATGATCGTGGTGTAGGCCGCGCAATACTTCCGGAGGATTTCGTGTTTGGATTCCGTCCAGACTCCTACCTTGTCCATCAGTTTTCCCATGGGTTGCCCTCCTTGGCACACCAATCGAGTTATCGTTCTCTCAGAGATCCTCTTTGGTCTTGTCGTCTATTCGCTCGCATTGCCATCCGATGTACCCTTAGTCCGTGGTGGAGCCTCGGGTTCATCCCTAGGCAAGTCCAGACGAAAAACGCTCGGAGTCGCACCAGCGTCAAGCGCGAGTTGCAAGTGCGCTTCGGGCCAGACAAGTCCGCTGAGATACGCTCTCTTTTCCTCGTCCGTGTGTGCCTTCTCTTCAAGCCACGGTGCATGCTGTCTCAACAGCTCGTCCCTGGCACTGGCATCTTGCGATGGCACTCGTAGACGAGCTTTGACCTCCCCGTTCTGTGACAAGGTCCAGCCATCCTCGGAGCCCCACGGAACGCGGATGCCACGGGCACTGTTTGAGTTATTGATGAACAAGAGACAGGGCGTCCCTTCGCCACCAATCCAGACACGATACATGGGGACTCGCTGCCCAGCGACGCGAAGAAACGCGTCTGGAGCGCCATGGCCTAGCTTGGGAGACTCGGAGCTCTCGACCAGTGGTTGGAGGTCAGACGGCAACCACTCGACGTCTGTGTCCACAAGCAGCACGCCTGCACTCGCTTGAAGTGTAGAGTCCGGTGCAAGAATCGAGGCAAGGTCAACCGCGGTGCTGATCTCGTAGAGCCACGTGATGATGGCTCCTGCCTGCATTTTGCGTAGCCCATTTCCATATTCCTCAGCAATTGAAGTCCAAGAGTCTGATCCGTCAGCAATGAACGACTGCTTCTCCAAGACCCTGCTGACGCCAAGAAGCTTTGGGCCACTATCCTTACTGGCTGGCATGGGTCCTGTGCGCAGTAGATCAAGATTTTGCAGTATCAACACCGCTTCCTCGTCACAAGTGTCGTACTGGTTCGCCAAGTCCGTAGTGAAACCGGTGATGACGTCTTGGCGGACCACAGCTGTCCTGATCCGTATGCGCTCGTTCGATTCCATAGTATCTTGCAGGTACTTCAGCAGCCTCCTGAGTGCATCGACTGATCGGTCAACTGGATGGTGATGTTGGCTAATTGTCCCCGCCAATTTCGCAATCTTGTCATCATCTTTGAGTGTCTTGTCCAGCAGGCTGCCTGCGCCAAGAAGTTGCCCGAGTTCTGATGCTCCTCCTACTGCCTGCTCCAATCTCCCCATCTCCGCGATACGCCAAGTGTCCAAATCTTGGAACAATGCACGTTCTGGCCACGTGATGACTGTGGCGACGAAGCCACGCATCAGTATCTCATCCGTGCGCGGAGAAAACATCACGCCAGAAACGGGTTCCGGCTCCCAACCCCAGCTCCATGCATCTACAGTTGCCACCGCAGTTGCTTGAGCATGGACACCGATGAGCCTAGGCAAGTCGTAGTCATCGTTTGGCCACGTCGCTTCGACAAGGTCGTGAGGAACCGAGGCAGCGGGATCCCTCACGGCAAGATCGACGAGGCAGGCATGCAGTCCATAGTACGTGAGAGACACGAGTTCCCCGAACTTTGCTGGATATCCGCCTGAAGTCGCCGCATCGTTGCGCCGCGGCGTAGGCCGTGGCTCCAGACTGGATATCTCGTCGGCAACCAGGGCGGTCGTGGGCCACTCGTGCTGACGGGCGAAGTGGAGCACCAAAGATGACAAACTCTGCAGAAGGAACGTTGCCTCTAGAACGGCCTCATCGATACCGATCTTCCCCGATGTATTTGGCTCCGTCAGGTGTTGAATCGCTGAGGACAAGACGCCGTACCAGAACAATTCGTGGTGGTTGGTCTCCGAAGGGTTGAGATGCTGCTGCAAGGCATCCTGGTACTTCAGCTCCAATGGCCACAGGCAGTTCCGGAAGACTTCCGGACATCCAGTCTGTGCAGCAGAGTACGCCAAGCTACTCGTCAAGCTTAAGACGAGATCCCTGATCTCTCTGTCGGTTTGTGGGGTGGAGTCCTTGACCAAGCGCCGAGCATCATCTGTCGCTCGCGCAAGAGCTCTCACCCGGTAGATATAGTCGTCATGCACCGTTCCTGGAACGACGAGTCCTCTGATTGTGCCAGCGGCTTCGACAATACTCAAGCTCATCTGGCGAAACTGCTCGACCAGTTGGCGATCGTTGGAGCGGATCCCCTTCTTGAGGTCATCGCACAATTCCACCGTCTCGGACTGCAGATCGGTGATAGTCTCTGATATTCGTTCTGAGTTGTCTATCCGGAAGGCACGACGCAGTGCGTGAGCTATTGTCCTGCGCTGGTCAGAATCAAGAAGAACGTCCGTCCGGAGGAATGCAAGACCCCTCCCTCGGTCATCTACTGTCGATCCTGGCAAGCAGCAGATTATGAGGAGCGGTTGAGGAGAATGAGGCTCGCCGCTACTGGTGATTAGTGTAGTGGAACTTGGCGAGTCGATGCACATGAGTGCCGATGAGTTCTTGCTTGCGTGCAACGCTGCCTGTTTCCGGAGCACGTCCAGTAACCGTTGCAGCAACGACAGATCGACTGCATCGACCTGCCCGATATTTCCGGCAGGAACCCTGACATAAGCGCTCAAGTCATCGCCGTGAAACCGCTCAAAGAATCTGTCTTCGATCTTGACATCATTTCCCCAACCAGAGATCGCGACTTCGGTTGCCATGGCCGCTTCTTGGCGACGCGCAGATTGAGAGGCAATGATGCGCTGTCGCGATGTTATGAATCCCTTCCATGCTTCGACGAACTGCTCCTGATGCTGGAGCAGGTTGAGCACCTTGAGAATGGGGGAACACGCCAGAAAAGCGATCCCTCCTAGCCCACCCAAGGTCACCCAACTGTGAAACTGCCCACCGAGAGCGGCAGCAACTATCTCTGTCGTAACAGTAGCCACCAACGACAACTGTACTCCGCTTACGTGCAGGAAGACCCGCAGTCGGCCAGCACGGCCGCTGTACATCTGGCCCAGCACGATTGCCAACGCCAGTGGTATTGCGGTCAACCCAACAGATACAGCGACAACCGTCCCTGACGAGACGGCCACGCCGACGGGAACCGGGACAGAGTACCGCCGGACGACTGACCATACGCGGATGCTTCCAACGCACCAATACATGCCCGTCACGGCGGCGACAGCCACATATGCAGCGATCCCTGGATTAGCGGACCAAGGATTGAGAGGGCGAAACTTGGACGCGATCCGACTTAGTGATCGTTTCCAAGTCGGCCTTGCCCACTCGCAGGCTCTTCGCATCAATTGTCGCACGTTCATGGTGTCTCTCCCTAGCAATTCACGAATGGTCGATGTTCATATGGGGCGATCAGTGTCAGTCAACCTCGGGATTTGAGGATGAACCCCAGACACGGGCGAGGGTGGCTTGGATCTTCTTCTCGAAGCGGGCGATCAGTTCTCGATTGGCGGTGACCAACGCTTGCTCGGCTTCAATCTCGGCGACAATGGCTTGCTGCGTGGCGAGGGGAGGGAGAGGAACTAATGCCGAGTTGAGTTTGGTGAGAGTAAGTCTCGTAATCGCAACGCCCGAGGTCATGGAAAGCATGCTCTGCCTGCCCTTTGCCGAATTCAGATAGAAGGCAAGGTATTGGTTGCTCAACAGTTCAGGCTTTCCGCGCATCACCGCCACGCTCGAAAGCAGAGAAAACTCCACGGCAAGTGTGTTGATGGCAGCTAGGCCAGCATTGGCACCGTCTTTGATGTAAAGGACATCTCCCGTTCTGACTGGGCATCGCGAGTAGATAGCCTTATGATCTTCCTCCGAGATGTAGCTCACGTTCAGAAGGTCAAGGTAGTTTTCCCGGACGTTCTTGGAAGTGATGTACAGCCTATCTCCGGTCTGCGTGTTGGACGGCGAAAAGTGCGTTCCGTCCATGATTACCTCACACGCCTTTTCCAATGACACCATCGGCCAATCGGGGCAGATGGAGATGTGGGGGTGATAGTGGTCGAGGACAGCGCGCGCACCGTCGATGACTCTCTGGTAGCCCTCGATCTCCGCCACAATCTCCTTCTGCACATCCAACGGTGGCAGGGGAATACACAAATCTCGGAGTGAATTCAAATAGACGCCTTTTTGTGCAACGCCTTGTGCGAGACCTTGTAGCGTGCTCTGAAGCCGGGGCGACTGGAGAACACGAGCGAGGAAGTCTGGTAGCAACAGAGAGTGGTCAGAGCCCAGAACAGCAACACTTCGCTGAAGCATGAATGGCGGCATATCGTCCGTTACAACTAAGCTGCGCCCAATCGTTCCGACGATGGTCAGCAAGACATCTCCCGAGCTGACCCTTGTTCGTTGGTTTTCCCGCTGAAAGTCCTCTTCGCTGACGAAACGGTAATTGGACAAGTCCAGCCTACCATCGAAGACGTTCTGAGAACTAAGCATCAGCTTCCCAGCTTGTGCCCTCTCTGGCGGGTTGTGCGAACCATCCGTGATCTTTGTGCAGACCTCTGAAAGTGGCACTGACTTCCAGTGTTGCCCCGTCGGTGCCGCCTCCTGATACCTCTCCTCACCCAGGTTGTACTCCCCATTCGACTCAATCCTTTCCTTACCCACGATCAGGCCCTGCGTAGGCTGGAAATCAGCCAGCGGTTCCCCGGCGCGAAGGCGGCGCAGATATTCTCCAATCTCGGCGCGCGCCTGAGGCAGGTCATTCTTGGCAATCACCCGCCGCTGTGCTCCGAGACCGAAGCCGTCGTTTTCGATCTTGAAGAAGGCGATAGTACCAGTTCTCTTTGCCAGTGGCTTGTCGAGGATCAGGACCGAGGTCTTGACGCCGGAGTAGGGATTGAACACACCGGCGGGAAGCGAGACGACGGCAACGAGGTAGCCGTCCACCAGCATCTTGCGTAACTGCTTGTAGGCGGTCTGGCTCTGGAAGATGATACCCTCTGGCACGATGATAGCGGCGCGACCCGTCGGGGTAAGATGCTCGGCCATGTAGTCCACGAACAGCACTTCGCTGCGCTTGGCCTGAATGGAGAAGCGGTTGTGCGGCTTGATGCCGCCCTTGGGCGACATGAAAGGTGGGTTAGCAAGGATGACATCAGCGTATTCGTCCCATTTGTCCTGCGAGGCGAGCGTGTCGTACTCGTAGATGTGTGGGTCGACGAAGCCGTGGAGGTACATATTCACCAGCGACAGGCGCACCATGTCGGG
>Ga0209638_1002797_pt1 | contig 10603 bp, 11 predicted proteins | sample BarGraNGADG00211_FD_184490 | JGI IMG/M metagenome (GOLD analysis project Ga0209638, IMG submission 184490) | Arctic peat soil microbial communities from Barrow, Alaska - Barrow Graham LP Ref core NGADG0002-211 (SPAdes) (version 2) | ecosystem: Environmental > Terrestrial > Soil > Wetlands > Peat... | reverse complement strand
GCGCCGTACCGTCTACGAGCGCGGATCCACGTACGTCTTCGTCGGGACGCCGGACGAGAGTAGGCGGCGGGAGATTCTTCACGGCTCGCTCGTCTCGGCACTCGTCCGCGAGCTTCCGGGCGTCGACATCCGCGTCGTCGCGAACCGCGCCGACCGGCCAGAGGCGGTCCCCGAGCGATGAGACCGGTCGACATCGTCCTACTTGCGGTGGCGGTCGCCTTGGGCGGCGCCCTCGTCCTCGCGCTCGTGCGCAGGCGGCCGCCGAAGCGGCGGCCCATCCCCGCGGCCGCGCGCAGGATTCTCATCCCGTTCACGGGCACGCTCGATCCGACCGTGCTCCAGGCCGCGATCCGGATCGCACGGGCCGAGGAGGCCGTGCTTGTACCGGCGTACCTGCTGATCGTCCCGCTGCGCTACGCAGAGGACTCGCCGCTCCGGGACCAGGTCAAGGTCTCGATGCCCGTGCTCGAAGCGGTCGAGCATGCTGCGCTGCGCGCGGGGGTGCCCGTCGACGCCCGGATCGAGAAGGGCCGGACGCTCACGCACGCGCTGCGCCGGCTTTGGGAGGTCGAGCAGTTCGACCGGATCGTCGCGCCGGCGCCGGCAGACGGCCGCGGCGGCTTCACCGAGAAAGAGCTCGCGTGGCTGCTCTTGCACGCGCCGTCGGAGACGCTCGTGCTGAAGCCGACGCCCACTGCGCCGCCGCGGATCCATTCCCCGCGCCGCGTGGCGTAACCGCCGGAGGCGACGCCAGGCACTTCGCAATCGGCGTCGCAGAGCAATGTCGTCGCCTCCATTCATGGCGGCCGGTACGATGGGTGGCAGGTGAGCCGGGAAGCCTGGTCGGCGCTGTTTTGCCTGCCTCTGAATCGCCCGATGCGCACCCCTCACCTCTCGTTGCCGACAGCTACCCGCCCTGGTCCCGCATGATGCGCGTGTTCCCTCGCTCCGCGGAGTGGCGCCGGGAAGCGTTGCGCACGAATCTCTGGGCGGTCCCCACGCTCGAGGTTGTCCTCGCGATCGGGCTCTTCGTGGGCACCTACGCCCTCGACCGAGCCGCCTACAACGGCGACCTGTCGCTGCCCACTTGGATGATCAGCGGCACCGCCGACTCGGCAAGGCAGATCCTGGCCGCGCTTGCGGCCGCCGTGATCACCGTCGTCGGCGTCGTCTTCTCGATCACGATCGTCACCCTTACGCTTGCGTCGACGCAGTTCGGGCCGCGGATGCTGCGGAACTTCATCCGCGACCGGGGCACGCAGTTCACGCTCGGCACGTTCGTGGCGACCTTCGTGTATGCGATCCTGGCGCTCGTTTCGATCAGTCCGTCGAGCCACGGAGATTTCGTCCCGCATCTCTCGATCACCGTGACGCTGGGGCTCGTCGTCCTCGATCTCGCGGTGCTCATCTTCTTCATCCATCACACCGCGAAGTCGATCCAGCTGCCGCAGGTGATCGCCAGCATCGCCGGCGACCTCTCGAACGCGATCGACGTGCAGGTCGCATCCGGACGCGAGCACGCCGGCTTCCGCGACAGGGGTCTGTCCGTCTCGGAGTTGACGTCTCGGATGGCGGAGTCCGGCGGCGTCGTCCATACCGCAAAGAGCGGCTACCTGCAGTTCGTACGGTATGACACCCTCGTCGAGATCGCCGCCAGGAAGTCGGCCGTCATTCGCCTGCTGCACAGGCCGGGCCACTTCGTCGTCGAAGGTCATCCGCTGGCCACCGTCCTACCGGCGGAGGCTGCGCCCGACATTGCCCGCAGCCTGGACCGTGCCCATTTCATCGGGCCGCACAGGACGCTGACGCAGGACCTGGCATTCGCGATCGATCAGCTCGTCGAGATCGCGATCCGGGCCCTCTCGCCGGCGGTGAACGACACCTTCACCGCAATCACCTGCATCGACTGGCTCGGCGACGGCCTCTGCAAGATCGCCCTGCGCTGGAACCCGACGACCGTCCACCGCGACGGCGCCGGCTACGTCCGCGTGATCTCGGCGGAGTTGAGCTACAGCCGCCTCGTCCAGCGGGCGTTCGAGAAGATCCGCCAGGCCGGCCGCGGGATGCCTGCGGTGATGATCCGCCAGCTCGAGGCGCTGGCGAAGATCAAGGACTACGCGACCACTGAGGAGCAGCAGCAAGTCCTGCTCGAACAGGCGGCGATGATCCTGCGGGCGAGCCGCGAGTCGGTGCCCGAGGAGGCGGACCGGGCCGACGTCCAGCGCCGGTACGACGCGCTCGTCCTGGGGAGCTAGCGGACGCACCCGCGGCACCCAGCCGCCTGACCCTCTACGGTTGCCGCCATGAGGCGGGGCGCATCGGCGTGCGGAGAGCTGTTCGTCAACGGGTTGGATCTGTGAGCGAGACGGTTCAGCCGCCGCGCCGGGCCCGGCGCCACTTCGTCGGCCGGCCGATGACGAGCGGGCAGCTCGAGGACGAGCTCCTCCCGGTCTCGCTCGCCCTGCCGATCTTCGCGGCCGACGCGATCTCGTCCGTTGCGTACGCGACCGAGGCCGCGATGGTCGTCCTGCTCGGCGCCGGTCTCGTCGAGCTCCACGTGGCGCTGCCGATCTCGATCGGCGTCGCGGTCCTGATGGGAATCGTGATCGCCTCGTACCGCCAGACCGTGCGCGCGTACGAGACCTCCGGCGGCGCGTACATCGTGGCCCGCGAGAACCTCGGCACGCTGCCGAGCCTCGTCGCCGCGGCCGCTCTCCTCATCGACTACGTGCTGACGGTCGCCGTCTCCGTATCGAGCGGGGTGCTCGCAATCACATCAGCCGTGACCTCGCTCGACCACTACAACACCGAGCTGTCGCTCGGGGCCGTGCTGCTGATCACGTTCGTGAACCTGCGCGGCGTACGCGAGTCCGGCTTCACGTTTGCACTCCCGACCTACCTCTTCATCATCGCGATGTTCGCCGCGGTCGGGACCGGTCTCTTCAAGTGCGCCACCTCAACCTGTCCTCAGGCGGTGGCGCCGCATCCGCTCGCAGCCGGAACCGGGGCGCTCGGCATCTTCCTCGTGCTGAAAGCGTTCGCCTCCGGCGCAAGCGCGCTCACCGGGGTCGAGGCGATCGCGAACGGCGTCAACGCCTTCAAGCACCCGCAGGCGAAGAATGCCGCGCGGACGCTCGGGGCGCTTGCGATCGTCGCGATCACGATGTTCGTCGGCGTCTCGTACCTCGCCGTGCGCTCGCACGCGAGGCCGAGTGCCACGGTCTCGGTCGTCTCGCAGGTCGCGCGTGCAGTCTTCCCGGCGGGGAGCGCCGCGTCGTGGATGTTCTGGGTCGTCCAGATCTTCACGTTCGCCGTGCTCATCCTCGCAGCGAACACGTCGTTCCAGGGCTTCCCGCGGCTCTCTGCACTGCTCGCGCACGACCGCTTCATCGCCCGCCAGTTCACGAACCTCGGCGACCGGCTCGTGTTCTCGAACGGCGTCGTCGTCCTCGCCGGAGCCGCTGCGCTCCTGATCTGGATCTATCACGCCAACGTCAACAACCTGATCCACCTCTACGTCGTCGGCGTGTTCACGGCATTCACGCTCTCGCAGGCCGGGATGGTCCGCTACTGGCTGCGCACGCACGGCGACGGCTGGCACTGGCGGGCGCCGATCAACGGAATCGGGGCGGCCTGCACGTTCGTCGTGATGGTCGTCGTCGTGCTGACGAAGTTCACCGAGGGAGCGTGGATGGTGATCGTCGCGATCCCGCTGATGATCACGGGCTTCTACGGCGTGCGGCGGCACTACGCGCGCGTCGCCCGCAGGCTCGAGGCGGGCGCGGCTGCGGTCGTCGCTGCGCCGCCGGCGCGAAACACGACGCTCGTGCTCGTCGAGTCTCTCGACCCGGCGCTCGACCGCGCGCTCTGGTTCGCACGCGAGATCTCGCCCGAAGGCTTCCGCGCGCTGCACGTGCCCCTGTCCGGCTCCGATCCGGGTATCCGGCCGCGCTGGTTCCGCCACGCCGGCGGAGAGCCGCTACTCGAGGTGCTCGACGGCCGTCTCGGACTCGCCGAGGGAGTGCTCGAGCGGGTCTGGCGGCTGCCGCGCGGGGAATCGGACTTCGTGACCGTGGTCGTTCCTGAGCTGTTCGACGCGGAGTCGCTGTTCGCACAGGCGCGGAACGCGCGCGAGCTTGCCCTCAAGTTCCGGCTGCTGTCGGAGCCGGGCGTCGTCATCGCCGACGTCTCGGCGGTGCGGGGACGGGACGGCTCCATGCCGAAGCGGCTGTTGGTGCGTGTCCTCGTCTCCGGCGTCGACGCCGCGTCGATGCGGGCGGTCAACTATGCGACGGCGCTCGGGATCCCCGACACGCGCGCAGTGCATTTCGCCTTCAACTCTCAGGACGCGCGTGCCATCCGCCTCAACTGGTCGTCGCACGGGCCGCGGATTCCGCTCGAGGTGGACGAGGCTCCCTACCGCGACATCGGCGGCCCGCTGCTCCAGTACCTGCACGAGCTCACGGTGGACGAAGAGACGGCGGTGCTCGTCCTGCTGCCTGAGGTCGTGACGCGTGGGTTCCGGCGTGTCCTGCACAACCAGCGGGCGCTCTACATCAAGCGGCTGCTCCTGTTCGAGCCGCAGGTGATCCTCGCGAGCGTCCCCTATCAGCTGCTGCGATGAGGCGTCCCGATCTCAAAGCCTTCAGGCGCCGCGTGCGGCGCCTGGCCCGGAGGACGGCCTCGGTCGGCTACCGGAGCATCGTCGTGCCGCTGCTCGGCCAGGAGGAGACGGAGCACGCGCTCGACCTCGCCTGCCGCCTCGCTGCGGACAGCCGTGCCCGCGTCGTCCTCGTTGCGCCGCTGCTCGTCGAGCAGGAGCTGCCGCTCGACGCTCATTTCGACGCCGAGGTGCGAGAGCTGCGGGAGCGGCTCGATCACGCCGGCGCGATCGCCGACTCGTACGGTGTCCGGCCTCGCCGGCGGCTCATCCGCACCCGCGTCGGCGGCCTCGGCCGGGAGCTCGCCGACGTCGCGCGGGACCACCGGGCCGAGCTCGTCGTCGTCGGCGCCCCGGTCACGTCGCGGCACGGCTTTCGCCGGCCCTTCCCCCAGGAGATTCTCCAGATCCTGCGGGATGCGCCCTGCCGCGTCATGATCGCGACGGGGCCTTACGCCGGACGGTCCAGAGTCCGCGCGTCGCTGCCGGACGCGGGGCGATCTTCGCCGACGCGGTGGCCGCCGCATCTAGGCACGCCCCCCGCAGGGTGATGGTCGCTACCGGGAAGGCGGCGGCGTGAGGGTGCTCTACGCCCGCTCGGTGCTCGTCTTCGGGCTGCTTGCGATCGGGCTCGGCGTGGCGATCCTCGTCCGCACTGTCTCCCGCGGCGGCGGCGCCGGGTATCTCTTCGGCGGCCTGTTCGTCGCGCTCGGTGCCGGCCGTCTCTATCTCCTGCACCGCCGGTAGTGCCTTAGTCTCCCCCGCATGGCCCGCAAGCTCCCGCGTCTGCAACGGGTCCTCGATGCGCCCGCGCTCGCCTCCGTCGCGTACGGGGAGATCGCCTCGTCGATCTACTTCGCTCTCGGGATCGTCGCGCTGCACGCGCTCGGCCTCACGCCGGCGGTGCTCGGCGTCATCGGCCTCTTGTTTCTGGTCATCGCGCTCTCGTATGCCGAGGGGACGGCTGCGATCCGCGCGACCGGCGGCGCAGCCACGTTCGTCCGGGTTGCGTTCAACGACTTCGCCGGCTTCCTCACCGGGTGGGTGCTCTTCCTCGACTACCTGATCGTGATCGCGTTGTCGGCGCTGTTCTTCCCGCATTACCTCGGGCTCGCGCTGGGCATCGATGCGATCGCGCGCCGCCCCGGCGACGTGATCACGGCGTGCGTGCTGATTGCCCTGCTTGGATTGTCACGGCTGGGGCGCCGCACGAGGCTCTACAGCTTCGGGTTTGCGGTGCCGCTGCTCGACCTCGTCACACAGGTGCTGCTCGTCGTGCTCGGCTTCGCGCTGCTCTTCTCAGGCAGCGCACTGGGCCGGGGACTGTCGCTCGGCACGTCGCCGACGTGGCACGAGCTCGCCTTCGCGCTCCCGCTCGCGATGCTGGCGTACACGGGCCTCGAGACGGTTGCGAACTACGCTGAGGAGGTCCGCTGGCCGGGGCGCGATCTGCCGCGCAGCTTGTTCAGCGCGATCGGCTGCGTCGTGGTCGTCTACGTGCTGATCGCGCTCGTCGGCCTTTCCGCCTTCCCCGCGCCGCACGGGACGACTGCACTCGGCACCGAGTGGCTGCGCTCGCCGATCATGGGCATCGTTGCCGCGCTTCAGGCGCACCTGCCGCACTGGTTCGGACGCGTGCTGCGGGTCTACGTCGGCCTGACCGGCGCGCTCGTCCTGCTCGCTGCGGCCACGACCTCGATCTCGGGCTTCGGCAGGCTCGCGTATTCGCTCGGCGCGCACGGCCAGCTCCCTCGTGCCTTCAGCCGCCTGCACCGGCGCACGCTTGTCGCGCCGGCCTCGGTCTTCGCCGCGTCGGGGATCGCGATCGGCCTCATCGTGGGGACGTCGTTCTCGAGCCACGAGGTGACGTTCCTCGCCAGCCTCTTCAGCTTCGGCGTCCTCCTCGCGTTCACTGCGGCGCAGCTCGCGGTGATCAAGCTGCGTGTGACACAACCGGAGCTCCGCCGGCCCTTCCGCGTGCCGTTGGGGATCCGCGTGGCGGGCGCGACGATCCCGCTCCCATCCGTGGTGGGCGCGCTAGCCACGCTCGCCGTCTTCGTCGCGGCGATGGTGACGCACATCGGCGCTCGCTACGGTGGTCCCGCCTGGCTGTTGGGCGGCCTCGTCGTCTACCTGTTCGTGCGCCGCAGCCGCGGCATCGGCCTGTTCGAGCACGTCACCGCCGCGGGCGATCACGAGCTGCCCGAGGCGGAGTTCTCGAAGATCCTCGTGCCGATGAAGCTCGGCCAGATCGGGAAGGAGACGGTGGCGACCGCCGTGAAGCTCGCTCAGGAGCGCAACGCAGCGGTCGAGACGCTGTTCGTGATCAGGGTGCCGCTCGACCTGCCGTTCGACGCGCCTCTGGCCGACGTCGAGGAGCAGGCAGCCGCATCGATCGCGGAGGCGCAGGCGCTCGGGGCCGAGAACGACGTCCCCGTGGCGGGTCGCATCGTACGAGCCCGCTCGATCGGCGATGCGATCGTCGAGGCCGCGGCCGAGACCGGCGCCGACCTGATCGTGCTCGGCTCGTCCCCGCGCTGGAGGAGGCAATCCCGGTTCTTCTCACCGACGGTGGAGTACGTCCTGCGGATGGCTTCGGCCGAGGTGCTGATTGTGGCCTTCCCGCAGGCCGTGCTCGGGGAGACCCCGACATAACCAACCGCGCTAGGCTGCGTCGGCCATGAAAGCGCTCGTCATCGGTTGCGGGAGGGTCGGGTCCTCGATCGCGCTCAACCTCCACAAGGAGGGCTGGGACGTGGTGGTCGTGGACGAGAACGAGGACGCCCTCTCTCGGCTCGGTGAGTCCTGGCCGGGCACGTTCGTCGTAGGGCACGGCATGGACACCGATCTGCTGCGCGAGGCCGGCATCGAGGAGGCCGACGCGGTCGTCGCGGCCACGGACGGCGACAACACGAACCTCGTCGTCGGCCAGGTCGCCCAGAAGCGGTTCGACGTGCCGTGCGTCGTCGTGCGCCTGCTCGACCCGGCACGTGCTGACTTCTACGCCGCGCGCGGCATGCGCGTCGTGTGCCCGACATCGACCGCGATTGACGCCCTCATGGAGACTGTGCGCACGTGCGACGTCCCTCGGGTCAAGGTTCTCTAGTGCGGCCCGAGCAAATGCATTCACTGGAGGGGAACTGATGTACGTGATCGTCGCCGGCGGCGGCAAGGTCGGCGCAAACGTCGCTCGCTCGCTCCTTCGAGTCGGCCAGGAGGTGACGCTCATCGAGCAGCGCCGTGACCGCTTCGAGCGCCTCGAGGACGAGTTCGAGCACCAGGTGCAGCGCGGCGACGCCACCGAGCTCTTCGTGCTCGAGCGGGCCGGCATCACCCGCCCGCCCGACATCGTGCTCGCGCTGACCGGCGACGACGAGGACAACATGGTCATCTGCCAGCTGGCGAAAGAGAAGTACGGCGCCCCGAAGGTGATCGCGCGTGTCAACGATCCGCGCAACCAGGCGCACTTCGACCTGCTCGGCATCTCGCCGACGATCTGCGCAACGTCGAGCATCATGGCCCTCGTCGAGCACGAGGTGCCGGAGCACGATCTCATCCACCTGCTGGAGTTGCGCAAGGAGAATCTCGAGATCGTCGAGGTGCAGATCGACAGGGACTCGCCGGTGGCGGGCAAGCGTGTCGAAGGGCTCGAGCTGCCCGAAGGCGCACGGTTGATCTCGGTGATGCGCGACGGCCTGGCGGAGATCGCGGTGGGGTCGACGACGCTGCAGGCCGGCGACCAGGTGCTCGCGATCCTCCAGCCCGGCAAGGAAGACGAGCTGCGCCGGGTTTTGTTGAATCGCTAGCTAGCTATGAGCAAGCTTTCTGCGGTGGCCGGCGTCTCTAGTGTCGTGAGCAAGAAGCGCGTCGCCGTGCTCGTCGCCGCGGGGAGCGCGCTCGGCCTCGGCCTCTGGGGCGGCTCAGCCGCCGGCGCTCCGCGGGCGGCGACCGGCAGCGACTGGACGCGCTTCGGCTGGTCGGCTGCTCGCAGCAGTGCGCCGACGTTCGCCACGGGGATCACGGCAGCGAACGTGAAAGGTCTGAAGCGGCAGCAGGTCCAGCTCGATGGAACGGTGGACTCGTCGGCCATCTATCTCCACGGAGTGCAGGCGGCCGGTGCGACCCACGACGTCTTCTTCGTCACGACCACGTACGGCAAGACCATTGCGGTCGACGCTGCGACCGGCAGCGTGCTCTGGCGCTTCACTCCGCCCGGATACTCGTCCTGGGCAGGCAGCGGGCAGATCACGACGGCGACTCCGGTCGCCGATCCGGGCCGCGCCTCGATCTACGCCGCTTCGCCCGACGGGAAGATCTACAAGCTCGCCGTCGCGGACGGTCGTCCGCTCTGGAGCGCGACGATCACGAAGCTCCCTTCGCGCGAGAAGATCGCCGCGTCGCTGAATTACGCGAACGGCCACGTGATCGCGACGACGGGCGGTTACTACGGCGACGCGCCGCCGTATCAGGGACACGTCGCCGTGATCGACCCGGCGAGTGGAAAGGTGCTTCAGATCTGGAATTCCCTCTGCAGCAACCAACATGCGCTCATCGACCCCGCGAGCTGTCCCGCGAGCGACTCGGCGATCTGGGGGCGCGCAGGAGCCGTCGTCGACCCCGAGAGCGGCGATCTTCTCGTCGCGACCGGCAATGCGCCGTGGGACGGACATACGAACTGGGGTGACGCGGTCCTCGTGCTCAACTCGAGTGCGACGAAGCTGATCGGCAACTACACGCCCTCGAACACCGCCGATCTCAACTCCAGCGATGCCGATCTCGGCTCGACGTCGCCGGTCATCCTCGGCCCGGGCTTCGTGGCGCAGGGCGGCAAGGACGGGATCATCCGCTTGCTCAGCCGCAAGCGACTACTTGGCGCAGCGCCGCACAAGGGCGGAGAGCTGCAGACCGTTCGCACACCGTCGGGCACCGATCTCTTCACGGCGCCGGCGGTCTGGCATTCGACGTCGACGTGGATGTTCGCCGGCGACAACGGCGGCACGGCCGGCTATGTCTTCAAGAACGGCCACCTGCGGACGGCCTGGCACAACGGAACCGGCGGGACGAGCCCGGTCGTCGCGGGTGGCCTCCTCTGGGTGTATTCGCCGGGCGGCGGGCTGAACGTCTACCGGCCGACCACGGGCGCGCTGGTGACGCGTCTGGACGCCGGGTCCGGCCACTGGAACAGCCCGATCGTCGCAGACGGACGCGTCGCGCTCCCCGAGGGAAACGCAAACGATCACGCGACCACCGGCGTGCTCGACGTGTGGCGTCTCCCTTGATCTTGTGACCGGTGTCGTCGTCTTCATGAGCAAGAACCGCCTTGCGCTTCTCGCGGTCTCGCTGGTCGCGCTCGCGCTCGGCCTCTGGGTGGGCGCGGCGTCCGGCGGCCGCGACGCGGCGCACGCATTCTCGTTCCAGCAGGTTGCAAGCGGCTTCTCGTCGCCCGTCGACATCGCCTCGGCGCCAGGCGCGGTCGGGAAGATCGCAAGCCTCATGTCGTTCGGCGAGGACGGAAACGGCGAGCTCTACGCCGTCTCGGGTGACGGCACGCTCTTCGCGCTCCGTGGCTAGCCCGAACGCCTGCGACGAACCTGCGGACTCTGCGACCCGAGCGCGGCGTAGGCGAGCGTTTGCAAGGACTCGTTGAGCGACGCGAGCTCCTTCGTCAAGCGCAGGAAGTTGTCGTCGTTGTCGAGCCGCTTGTTCATCCGAGCAAGCTCGTCGCCGATCCGGTCGAGCCGCTCGAGCAGGACGTCGAAGCGGCGATCCGAGAGATCAGTGCGCTCCATGCCCCGAATGGTAGACCGCTGCCGCCGCGCCGAGCTCGTCGCGGGTGTGGACGACCGTCGCTTCGTTGCCGAGTGCGGCGAGCACCTCGTCGAGCGTCCCGACGACCTCTACGCGCCGCGCCGCGCCGACGTGGGCGAGAGCGATGTCGGCAAG
>Ga0209638_1002796_pt1 | contig 10603 bp, 10 predicted proteins | sample BarGraNGADG00211_FD_184490 | JGI IMG/M metagenome (GOLD analysis project Ga0209638, IMG submission 184490) | Arctic peat soil microbial communities from Barrow, Alaska - Barrow Graham LP Ref core NGADG0002-211 (SPAdes) (version 2) | ecosystem: Environmental > Terrestrial > Soil > Wetlands > Peat... | reverse complement strand
GTCAACGCTTGGGAGAACGGCGGCTTCGGCCCGCAGATTCTAGCCAAAGCGAAATCGAAGGGCATGGCCCGCATGGCATTGAAGGCCCTTGCGTTTGGCCAGTGGCCCGCGAGCATGAAACAGAGCGATCGCAAGTATCCGAAGTGTTGGTATCAACCGATCGACGATCGCGAGATGGCTCGCTTGGCGCTGCGATTCACCTTGAACCAGGAGATCACCGCCGCCGTGCCACCCGGTGACGAGCGTATCTTCGACTTGGCGCTGGAACTTGCATCGGCGCCGCTGCCCAAATTGAGCGCGGCCGAGCTGACGGGACTGAAGACCAGGGTCTCTTCCCTTGAGCCGGTCTTCCGGGTGTGACGCGCGCCGGACCTCGATCATCGGCGCCGCACACCGCCAGCAACCAGGCGCGAGGTCCCCAGACGGCACTGTAGGAAGCGTCGTCAGGTCACCTTAAGTAAACAGTATTGGACGAACCTTTTATCCTAGCCTTTGCAGCGCCCAGTTTTTAGGTCTCCAGCGCCTTCGGAGATGGCCTTGGTGATAGCCGGCGGAGAACTCAAGTCTGGTTCGGAGGAAGATAAGCCAAAGGCAGCTTCAATAGCTTCATCGACTTGGGCTAAAACCAAGGCGTCAACTTCTCCCAGTTTCTTGACGAGGCGTTTGTGGTCCACCGCCCTGATTTGATTAAACACCGCTACTGAGGCGACAACCAGGCCGGTGGAGGAATTAGCAGGCAGAAGGACGTGGAGCGGCGAAAGCGGGAGTCTCACGGTCGATGTGATCGGCGCGACCATGGTCACGGCGCTGTAGCGGTTGGAGGTGTCGTTCTGGACGACCAGGGCAGGCCGGGTTTTCTTGATCTCATGCCCTACCGTCGGGTCGAGCGCCGCGAGGTAGATTTCGCCTCTTCGTGGCCAGCCGCGGCTTGCGGCTCTTCTTGGTTTTCGAGTCTGTGCCATTGTTCTTGATCCACAGCAAACCAGTCGCTGGCGATTTCCAGGTCGAGGTCATGGTCACGGAGGGCGGCTTGCTTCAGCCGCTCCTGCAAGGCTTCTGGGCTAGCCGTGGCGACGTAGTGCTGCACGGCCCGATCGATGAAGCGGCTGCGCTGGCGGGGCCGGGACAGGCGGTCAATGGTGCGGACCGTGGCTTCCGGCAGGATGACATTGATGCGTCTTGCCATGGGATTTGGGTTAATCGTCTTCTATCCACATTATATACACACGGCGTATGCATGCCAGAGCCTATGGGCGTAGGCGCTCCCCTAAAGCCAACTCCCGCGTAGTCGCCATGTTGGACAAGCTCACGCCCGCTTCGGTCCGGATTTCACGACGTCGTTGGGGCAGCCGTCGGCCATGAGCTTGAAATTCTCGATGAAGCGCGCGGCCAGGGCCCGGTACTTGTGGTCGTAATCCGCACGGCTCGACCAGGTGTTGGCGGGATTGAGAATCCGCGACGGAACGCCGGGGCACTCGGTGGGAACGTCGAAGCCGAATACCGGGTCGGCCTCGAAGGCTACGTCATGCAACTTGCCCGTGAGGGCCGCGTCCAGGAGCGCGCGGGTGTGCCGGATGCTGATCCGCTTGCCGATGCCGAATGGGCCGCCCGTCCAGCCGGTATTCACCAGCCAGCAGGCGGCGCCCGTTTTCAACAGCCGCGCTTTCAGCATTTCCGCGTAGGCATAGGGGCGGTGCACCATGAACGGACCGCCGAAACACGTGCTGAAGGTGATTTCCGGCTCCGCGCCCAGGCCGATCTCCGTGCCGGCGATTTTGCTGGTGTACCCGGAGATGAAATGGTAGATGGCCTGGTCGGGCGTCAGGCGCGCGATCGGCGGCATGACGCCGCTGGCGTCGCAGGTCAGAAGGATGACGTTGCGCGGATGCCCGGCCATCTTCGACGGCCAGTGGTTGTCGATGTAATCGAGCGGATACGCGCAGCGGGTGTTTTCCGTGAGGGTGTCGTCGTTGAGGTCGAACCGGCGCGACTGCGGATCGATCGGCACGTTTTCCATGATCGTGCCGAAGCGGCGCGTACACGCGTAGATCTGCGGCTCGGCCTCGGCCGAAAGGCGAATGACCTTGGCGTAACAGCCGTCCTCGAAATTGAAGACGCCGTTTTCGCTCCAGCCGTGCTCGTCGTCGCCGATCAGGTGGCGCGAGGGGTCGGCCGAGAGCGTGGTCTTGCCGGTGCCGGAGAGGCCGAAGAAGAGGGCCACGTCGCCGTCGTTGCCGACGTTGGCCGAGCAGTGCATGGGCAGCACGCCTTCGAGCGGCAGCAGGAAGTTGAGCACCGTGAAGATGGTCTTCTTGATCTCCCCGCCGTAGCTCGACCCGCCGATGATGGCCAGCCGCTGCGTGAAGTTAATGATGATGAACGTTTCGGTGCGGGAACCGTCGATGATGGGGGATCCCTGGAACGAGGGCGCGCAGATCACCGTGAACTCGGGCACGTGCCGCATGAGTTCCTCCGTGCCGTGGATCTTCATGAAGAGGTTGCGCGCGAAGAGGCTGTGCCACGCCTTCTCCGTAATAATCCGGATGGGCATGCGGAAATCCGGGTCGGCGCCGGCATAGCAGTCCTGCACGAACAGGTCGCGGCCTTGCAGGAACCCCTGCATCCGCGTCAGCAACGCGCTGAACTGCTCCGGGCTGAACGGGCGGTTGTAATCGCCCCACCAGATGCGGTTCTCGGTGGATTGCTCGCGGACCACGAACTTGTCGGCCGCGGCGCGCGCGGTGTGCTTTCCGGTAGTCACCGCCACCGGGCCCAGGTGCGAGATGCGCCCCTCGCCCCGAAACACGATCTCTTCGTACAACGAAGCGCTAGACAGGTTCCAATAGGCCCGGTGCAGGTTGGTCAAGCCGTGGTTTTGCAGGCCGTAGACACTGGCCAGTTTACCGGCTTCGGCTTGCGCCGGCGTGGGAAAATCCAGGAACGGGTTCATTGCCAGTCCCTCACCAGTTTGCGGTTGCCCAGATACAGCTCGTTGGGCGCACTCGGGTCGAGCGCCCACTTGATGCGCTCGAGGCCCTCGGTGACGTCCTTGGCCGTCCCGCAGAAGCTCAACCGGAGGTGGCCCTCCATGCCGAACTCCTTGCCGGGGACGGTGACCACCCGCACCTTGTCGAGCAGGAAGCGAGACAGTTTTTGAGAGTCTTTTTCGTACGCGCTGAAGTCCGGAAAACAATAGAACGTGCCGCCGGGTTTCACGGCCCTCACGCCGGCGAAGGCTTCGAGACGGGTCATCATGATGTTACGGTTGTTCTCCAGTGTGAGGCGCAGGCTTTCAATGCAGGACTGCACGCCGGTGAGCGCGCCCACCGCGGCCCACTGCGAAGGCGCGGCCGGCCCCGAGGTCTCTTGCGATTGGATGTTGGTCATCGCTCGAACCAGGTCCTTGGAGCCAATCGTCCAGCCGATGCGAAAGCCCGTCATGGCGTACATCTTCGACACGCAATTGACGACCACCAGCTTAGAGCTGTCGATGGTGAGATCCTTGCTGAAGCGGTAGCAGTTGGCGGGAGTGCGGCCGTCGAAAATCAGGCGGTTGTAGGTATCGTCCATGATCAGATACAGGCTGCGCCGCTCGCACAAGTCCACCACGCCGGCCACGAATTCGTCCGAATACACCACCCCGGAGGGGTTGTTGGGGCTGTTGAGAATGATGGCCTTGGTGTATGACCCCACGGCCTGGGCCATCTCATCCACGGTGGGCTGAAAGCCGCCGTCGAGCGCAGTCACCGCGACCGGCACGCCACCCGCGATCTTCACCATCTCCGGATAGCTGACCCAGTACGGCGCGGGAAAGACGACTTCCTCCTTGGGATCGACGATAGCGTGCAGCAGCACCATGAGGGACTGCTTGGCGCCGCTGGAGGCGATCACGTTCTCGGGCGGCACCAGACGGTCATAATGTTCTTCGGTGTAACGGATGATGGCCTTCTTCAGCGACGGAATACCGTCCGCCGGCGTGTATTTCACGTCGCCGGTACGGAGCAGCGCCGAGCAGCTCACGATGGCGTCGATGGGCGCCTTGCTTTTCGGCTCGCCCCCGCCCAGGTGGATCACGGGTTCGCCTTTATCCCTGAGCATAGCCGCGGTTTCATTCAGCTTCAGGGTGGGCGACTCGGAAATGGATCTTGCCAGTTGACTTAAGCTCATCGGCCAATCACGCGTCCTTCGAGTAGACTGGTCCCCCTGGGTTCCGCCGAGGGGATTAGAACCAGTATATAGGATTTTCAGGCTTCCGAAAAAGTCCCGCGCGGAGCCGATTCTCCATTAATTCGCGATGGACCGGCGCCGGCTTCATGCAACGGCATGGCTGGGATCTTGGGGGGGAATTGGGTCCGGCAGGCCCATTGCAGTTTTCATCAGTTTCGCCGATAAGTAGAGCGGAAGCACCATGTCAATGTCACTGAAGACTCTGGGCGAGACGGTTTGGGATTTACCGCCCCTGATCTTGCACCCGTTCAACGAACGCGTCCCACCCTCCGCCTTGCTGGAGAATTCCAAGGCCGCTTTGATGATGGCCGGCCTGATCCCGGACGACGGCTCCGACCGGGACGAGTTGAAACGCCGTCTGTTGGCCGGCCGGCACGCCGAAATTCGCATGCTGTTCTTCCTCGGGAAGGATGTATGCCGCTGGCTGACGCAGTGCCGGGAATGCGCTGCCCGCATCCCCGATCTGAACGGCGCGGAGATCCATGAGCAGAGCTTCGCGGGCCTCCTCGTCAGCAATCCCCCCCCAGGCGTCAAGGAGAAGCTGATCCGTTGGGGGGTCGCCGACCATTCCTCCGTCTTCTCGCGCGCGCTGGGGCTGAACGCGGTCTTTGCGCAACCGCCCGCGTTGGAAAGCCTTTCCGAGGAGTTCCTGCGGAACTACCCTCGCTACGCCGACCTGATGTACCAGTACTACATGGAATCGCAGCCGCACTCGATCGTCAAAGCCGCCAATTTCCGCTTTGAATTGTACGCCTCCGGCGAGTACTCGCGCATGTTGGAATCGGAGTGGGGCACGGAGTAGCTAACTTGGCTCACTCTGGCGCCCTGTAGGAGTCGGACATGTCCGACCCCTACGGCGAGCCGGGCAATTTCACGGGGCCACCGCCGGTGTGCGGAGCGCGAAACGGCGCCGAGCCCGACAAAGCCGCCAACTCCTCCAGCTTGAGGCGGCCGGTGTAGATGGCCATGCCCAGCGCGGCGTGGACGTTCATGGCCAGGAGCGCGCGAACCTCGTCCAGGGTGGCGATGCCGCCCGCGGCGGTCAGTTCCAGCGAAGTCGCCGCGCGGAGGCGCCGGAACCAGTCGAGGTCGGTGCCTTGCATCATTCCTTCCTTGTCCACGTAGGTGCACAGAAAGCCCGAGCAATACGGTTCGAGCGCGTGGAGAACCTCTTCGGCGGCGAGACCGGTGGACTCGCGCCAGCCCTTCACCACGATGCGTCCGCCTTTGGAATCGAGCGCGATGAGGATGCGGTCGCGGCCGACGGTTTCGCGCAGGGACGTCAGGAAGGGCTCGTTGATGGGTGGGCAGGCCTGGAGGCCCGCCCCACTGGGACCGAAAGCCGAGGTTCCCACGATCACCTTGCGCGCGCCTTGCGCCACCAGCGCTTCGGCCCGCGCCACCGTGCGCACGCCGCCGCCTACGCGGGTGGCGGCCTTCGAGGCCAGCATACGGACCAGGCCGTCGTTTGAGCCGCGGCCCATGGCGGCATCGAGATCGATCACCTGGATCTCCGGAAAAGCGGCGAACTTGCGCAGCATCTCCTCCGGGGAATCGCCTTCCAGCGCCTTCTCCCGGCCCTGCACCAACTGGACCACTTTGCCGTCCATCAAATCGATGCACGGGATAATCATGCCATCCTCACCGGGATGCCGGCCGCCGCCAATTCCTCTTTCAACTGGTTGACGGTATAGGTTCCGTAGTGGAAAATCGAGGCTGCCAGCGCCGCGTCCGCGCAGCCGTCGGTCAGCACGCGCACGAAGTGCTCGGCCTTGCCCGCCCCGCCGCTCGCGATCACGGGAATATGGGTGGCCCGCGAGACCGCTTTGGTGAGCGCGCAATCGAAGCCGTCCTGCACGCCGTCGGTGTCCATGGAAGTCAGCAGGATTTCACCCGCGCCCAGTTCCTCGCCACGCGCCGCCCAGGCCACCGCGTCCGTGCCCTCGTCGTCGCGTCCGCCGCGCGTGAAAACGCGCCAGGCGCCGGGGCCGTGCCGCCGCGCGTCGATCGCCAGCACCACGGCCTGCGCGCCGAATTCGTTGCTCAACTCCGTGATCAGCTCCGGCCGCCGCACCGCCGCCGTGTTGACCGAGACCTTGTCGGCGCCCGACATCAAGATGCGCCGCGCGTCCGCGACCGACCGGATGCCGCCGCCCACCGCCAGCGGGATGAACACCTTGCGCGCGGTACGGGCAACCACGTCGGCCATGATCTCGCGCGCGTCGCTGGACGCCGTGATATCGAGGAAGACCAGCTCGTCCGCGCCATCGCGGTTGTAGCGTCCGGCGAGTTCCACGGGGTCGCCCGCGTCGCGCAGGTTGACGAAGTGGACGCCCTTGACCACGCGCCCGCCGGTCACGTCAAGACAGGGAATGATTCGTTTGGCCAGCAACTCTCGTCAAACCTCCAGGAAATTCCGCATGATCCGCAGACCCACGGCGCCGGACTTCTCCGGATGGAACTGCACGCCGAACACGTTGCCCGCTTCGAGCGCGGCCGTGTACGGCGCCTCGTAGGTGCACGCCGCCGCCGTGCGACTGTTTTCCGGGACGTAGTAACTGTGCGCGAAGTATACGTACGGACGCGCGTCCAGATTGCGGAGCAGCTTCGATTCGCGCCGCGGTTCCAGCTCGTTCCAGCCCATGTGGGGGACGCGCGCGCCCACCGGAAACCGCCTCACCGGGCCTTCGAAGATCCCCAGGCCGCGGACCTCCGGCGCTTCCTCGCTGGTCTCGAACAGCGCCTGCAAGCCCAGGCAGATGCCCAGGAACGGCACGCCGGCTCCGATCCGCTCGATCAGCGCTTCGCGCACCGCGAGCGCATCGAGCGCCCGCATCATCTGCCCGAAATGACCCACGCCAGGCAGGATGATCTTGGGAGCGCTGCGCAAGCCGGCGGCATCCCGCACCAGGACGTACTCGCAGCCGAGCTCCGCCAGCGTATTCTGAACCGACCGCAGATTGCCCGCGCCGTAATCCAGGATGGCGATCATAGCAGTCCCTTGGTGGACGGCAGTTGGTCCTTCAAGCGCGCGTCCTTCGAGCAGGCGAACTTCATGGCGCGCGCAAAGCACTTGAAAATCGCTTCGATCTTGTGGTGGCTCGAACGGCCGTAGAACACCTTGGCGTGCAGGTTGGCCCCGGCGTGGTTCACGAAGCCGCCGAAGAAATCCTCCAGCAGCTCGGCTTGCAGGTCGCCCACCAGCCGTACCTTCACCAGGTCTTTGTAGACCAGCGCCGGGCGCCCGCCCAGGTCTAGCGCCACCACGGCCATGGTCTCGTCCATCGGCAGGACAAAATAACCCGCGCGGTTGATCCCCTTGCGGTCGCCCAGCGCCTTCGCGAACAACTGGCCCAGCACGATGCCGACGTCTTCCACGGTGTGGTGCTGATCCACGTCCAGATCGCCATGGGCCAGCAGCTTCAGATCGAAGCCGCCGTGCTTGGCGAACAATTCCAGCATGTGGTCGAGGAAGCGGATGCCGGTGGCGATCTCGTACGCGCCCCGGCCCTCGATGGCGAGTGCGCCGGAAATTTTCGTCTCTTTGGTGTCCCGCCGAATGGTCGCGCGCCTCATGATTCAAACACCTCCTCCAGATAGTTGATATCGTCCACGATGGCGTACGCCTTTTCGGCCTGGAAGAGAAATACCAGGTCCAGATAAGCCGGATTCGCCGGCGCGGCGATGCCGATGAACGGAACCCCGGCCGCACGAGCGCAACGCGCATCGTCGACGCTATCGCCGATGTAGAAGACCGGACATGCCAGGCCACTACTATCGCGGTTGTCGTTCAGAATCCGGAGCAGTCCTTCCGGGTGCGGCTTGCGCTTCTCCACTTCGTACATGCCCACCACGGGACGGAAGACCAGCCCGCCGGCGAAACGGTTCAGGGTGAGCTCAGCCTCCTCGCGCGGACGGCCGGTGAAGATCGCAAAGCGGAAACGCTCGTTCAGCTTCTCCAGAGCGCCCGGGCGCGCGACCCACCGCTCTCGCAGAATCAACCCATCGCCCTCGTTCCCGAGAAAAATCCGCTGGAAGCACTCCCGCACGCCCTCCAACGGCGCATCCACTCCCGCCTCGCGGATGATGTGGCGCGTGAGTTCCCAATCGTCGTTGAAGCCGCCCAGGTTCTTGTAGTCTTGAATTTGGGCGCGCGCGATTTCGACGCCGGTGAAGCGCGCCACCGTGCGCGCGATGGTCTCGCGGTACGACTCGGTGACGTCCACCAGTACTCCGTCCATGTCGAAAACCAGCAGAGGCTCGTTCATCGCGCCAAAATCTCTTCCAGGGCCGCCATCAGCTCGCGGGTCTGCTTGCGCGTGCCCACCGTGATGCGCACGCAGCCGGGCGCTTCGTAGCTGCGGTCGCGCACCAGGATGGCCCGCTCGCGCAGCGCGTCGCGCACCTCAATGGCGCGCTTACCAAAACGCGCCAGCACGAAATTCGCCGAGCTGGGCACATAGGGAATGCCGAGCCGCTCCAGCCCCAGGCACAGCACCTCGCGCGCGGCCAGCACCTCGGTGACGTAATTCCGGACGTATTCTTCATCCGCCACCGCCGCTTGCGCCGCGATCACCGCCAGCGAATTCACGCTGTAGGGCGATTGGGCCTTGCGCAGAAACGCGATGTTGGCTTCGTGGGAGAACAGACAGCCCAGGCGCATCGCGGCCATGCCGAAGACCTTCGAAAACGTACGGCAGACGAACAGGTTGGGTACGCGACCGATCTCGCCCAGCGCGGTGACGCCCGAAAACTCGTAGTAAGCCTCATCCACCATCACCACCGCTTTTCGCGCGCGGTGCAGGATGCGTTCGATAGCCAGCAGCGAGACGCCGGTGCCGGTGGGATTGTTGGGGTTGGCAAGGATCACGGCGCGCGTTTCGGGCGTGATGGCGTCGAGCACCCGCTGCAGCGGCAACTCCAAACCGGGCTGCGGGTACTCGACTTCCCGGATCTTCGCGCCCGCCACTTCGCTATAAAAGCGGTACATCGCGTAGGACGGCTTGAGCAGCAGCACTTCCTGCCCGTCGTCCACATACGTGTTGACGAAGACCTGGATGGCCTCGTCGGTGCCGTTGGTGAACACGAACTGCTCGGGCGCGACGTGGAAATAGCGCGCGATGGCTTGCTTGGCCTCGCCGTATTCGGGATAGATGGCCAGCCGCCCCGCGGCGATCCGCTCCTTGAGCGCCGCGACCACCCGCGGCGAGCAGCCGACGGTATTTTCGTTGAAATCCAGACGGAGCTTATCGGCGCGGTCGCCCGTGGGCGGCGAATAGGGCGCCATGGAGAGCACCGCGGGACGAGGCTTGATTGCGCCTTTGGGAAGTTTGGGAGATCTCATCTGAGCCGCACCTCCACCGAACGCGCGTGGGCTTCCAGTCCTTCGGCGCGCGCCAGGGTGGTAATCGCCGGCGCCAGCCGCTTCAGCGCCGCTTCGTTCAACTGCTGCACCGAGATCACCTTCAGGAAATCGGCCACTGACAACCCGCCGCGCTGGCGGGCGGCGCCGCCGGTGGGCAGCACATGGTTCGGCCCGGAGGCGTAATCGCCCGCCGCTTCCGTGCTGAACGGCCCGATGAACACGCTGCCGGCGTGCTGGATTCGCGCCAGCAGGCTCTCATCGGGAATGCTCAGATGCTCCGGCGCGAAGCGGTTGGCGATGTCCATGGCCTCATCCAAGGAGAGCGCCACGATGATCGCGGAGTTCTTTGCAATCGCCTTCCCGGCCACTGCGGCGGTTGGCAAATCCTGGAGCTGCCGCTCGACTTCGCGGGCCACCGCCGCCGCCAGCTTCCGCGAAGTGGTCAGCAGGACGGCCGAGGCGTCCACGTCGTGCTCGGCCTGCGCCAGCATGTCCGCCGCCAGGTGGCCCGGATCGCCTTCCTGCGCGATGATCAGGATCTCCGTGGGTCCGGCGACAAAATCGATTCCCACCTCGCCCGCCAGCAGTTTCTTGGCCGCCGCGACGTAGATGTTCCCCGGTCCGACGATGCGGTCCGCCTTGGGTACGGTGCGCGTGCCGAACGCGAACGCCGCGATGGCCTGCGCCCCGCCCATTTCGAAAACGTCGGCAACGCCCAGCAGCGCCGCCGTGCCGAATACTTCCGTTACCGGCCGGGGAGACGCCACGCAGATGTGGGGCACGCCGGCCACCTGCGCCGGGATGACGGTCATGACGATGGTGGAAGGCAGCGGGTACCGGCCGGACGGAATGTACGCCGCCACGGTATCGAGCGGCCGCACGATCTGCCCCAACCGCAAGCCGGGCTTCATTTCGCGCATCCACTCCGCGGGCATCTGCCTCCGGGCAAAAGCGCGCACGCTATCCGCGGCCGCCGCCACCGCGCGCACGAACTCCAGCGTCAGCTTCTGG
>Ga0209638_1002794_pt1 | contig 10609 bp, 9 predicted proteins | sample BarGraNGADG00211_FD_184490 | JGI IMG/M metagenome (GOLD analysis project Ga0209638, IMG submission 184490) | Arctic peat soil microbial communities from Barrow, Alaska - Barrow Graham LP Ref core NGADG0002-211 (SPAdes) (version 2) | ecosystem: Environmental > Terrestrial > Soil > Wetlands > Peat... | reverse complement strand
CTGGTCAAGCTGGGCCCGAACAACACCATCACCTTCTACAACAACACCGGCACCGTCAACGTCATCGCTGACCTGCTCGGCTACTACCACTGAGAAGGCACAGGAAGGTCCTGTCTCTGAGAGTGAGCTGACGAGTGAGGTATCCATGGCCATTGAGGGGGCAACCAGGCAAAGCAGATGCCTGGTTGCCCCCTCACTCATCTGACGTAGGTCGGGCTCGTATGCCGGCTCGAACCACTCCAGAGTGCTTGGCCGTACCGTCGAATCAGATTCCCGAACAAGGTGAAACGACATGACTATTGACGAGGCGTTTGATCGGGTGGTGCGCAGCCACTGGCTGCTCATCGCGATCTGCATCCTGCTCCCGGTGGCTGCCGTGCTCGCTCTCGGCAGCAGGCAGCCGGCGACGTACGAGGCAGTCGGGCGACTACAGTTCGGCAGCACGCTGGCTTCGTCCAACGTGGAGGCGGATGCAGCAAGCACACGGGCGATGGGCATCGTCACCAGCCCCGGTGTCGTCCAGCAAGCGCTGTCAGACGCGCACCTCGCTGCCGACCCGGTGAAGTTCGCCCTCGATCACATCGATGTCCGCAGGGTCGGCGTCTCTCCCGTCATCGAGGTCGCAGTCACCGAGCAGAACCCGAAGACGGCTGCCCTCATCGCCACGTCGCTGACCAACCAGCTACTGAAGTTCGCCAACTCCGCTGACCGGAAGCCGGAGACCGACCAGATCGCGTCCCTCAGTAGCAGGATCGCCACCCTGACCGAACAGCGCGACGCCCTGATCCCCCGGCTGACCAGGGCCAGCCCCGGTCAGCAGCTCACCATCCAGGCACAGATCAACGGTATCCAGGCGACCTTGGCCGACAACCAGCAGCAACGCTCCAGCCTCATCGTCGCCGCGGCGGCGCGACCATCGACCGCTCTGCTCGACCCGGTGCGGACCCCGAGCGTCCCCCTGCCCATGAACACCAAGCAGTTGGCGGCCCTCACAGGGCTCTTGGGCATGATCGGTGGGCTCGGACTCGCAGCCGGCCTGGAGATCGTGCGCCCGACGCTGCGCAGCCCGAAGGCCATCTCGAGTGCCGTGGGCGCACCCGTGATCGGACATCTCACCTTGCGTGATCTGGCGTCCCCAGCTCGCGCCGTAGCCATGACCCACATCGCCGACCGGATGGCACTGCTCGGCCTCAGACACGAAAGCTCGTTGGCGATCCTCCTATCGGTGCGCTTGGAGGACCAACCTCTCGCCGTGGAGATGGCTGAGGCTTGGGGGCCAAACGGGAACCTTGGGTCGAGCCACCGACTGCAATGCGTCGCCCTGAACGGGCAGTGGGTTGAGCCTGGCGATCACCCCGCGATCGTCATCTTCAGCCCCGCCAAGGTCCGCGCCCGACAGCTGCGGCCGGTGCAGGAGCTGATGGATTCGGTCGACTGGCCCGTTCTCGGCGTCGTGGCCTACCAGCGACCCGGACGCTTCAGGCGCCAAAGCAAGCCCGCTGATCACACGGCCAACACGGCCCACGCGGCCAACACGACCTATCGGGCGGACTATCCCGTGACCCACGCGCAGGCCCGGGGGGGGACTCCATGAGCCTGACCTGCCGGAGTGGGGGCCTCACTCTCACTGTCGATGCACCCAGAGGGCTGTGGCGGAAGCGGGTGGCCGAGGCGTTCGCCGGACAGGCGATGGAGGGAATGCCGGAGACTCCAACGGACATCCACGTTCGCGTCGAGCTCGGCGCAGGGCCATTTCCCCTGGACCACATGGACCCCCTGACCCGGGGAGCTTGGGCAGGCGCGGGATGTGTCGTGATGGAGGACGCTTGCGCCAGCGGCCTGGACCTTCGGATCAGCACCGACGCCGACTGCCTGGCGGTCGTGGCCCGACCGCGCCCAAGGCTCAGCCAGCGGGGGCTCAAGCTGCTCGCACCGGCACGGACCCAGCTGCTCTGGCGGGCGGCCTTGCTGCAGTACCCGGTCCTGTGGTGGGCCGGTGTCAAGGGCGGGGTGCCGCTGCACGTGTCGGCACTGACCGTGAACGGTGAGGCAGTGGTACTCGCCGGTCCGGGCGGGGTAGGCAAGTCCACTCTCATGGCCGAGGCCACCAGAACAGGAGCGCAGGCCGTCAGCGACAACCTTTGTGTCTGCTTCGGTTCGACGTTGTACGGCGTGCTCGAGCCGCTGCGCGCTGAGGGCGGGACCGGCCGCCGGATGCCCCACGGACGGCGGGAGTCCGTCTGGACGGCGAGACTCGAACGCATTGAGGCCGGGCGGATCCTGGTGCTATGCCGCGGGTCGGAGTCCGAGGTCGCCATGGTGCCGCTGAGGGGCGCCGACGCAGCCAGGGTCATCGCGGCAGGGACGTATTCCGCGGGCGAGCTTCGCCGCTACTGGGCTTTCGCGGCGACGCTGGCGCTCGGAACGGGTCTTGGCCCGGCGCACTCCCCCGTGGTGGCCTGCGCCGGCGACCTGGTGCGCGGCATGCCCTGCAGCATGGTGCAGCTCCCGGCGATTCCCGGCCCCGGCCCGGCTGATTTGATAGCGGTTCTTGGCGCTGACGGCCCGGGGAAACAGCTCCCCCGGGGGGCGTGAACATCATGGCTGTCAACGTTGCCACCATCGTCACCCGGTGCATCGCCGGCGCGGGCGGGGTCGCAGTCAGGGGCGCGGTGAGCATCGATCCCCAGCGGTATTCCGGGACGCTCGTCACCGGCAGCGGGGGGCCTCTCCTGGACGAGGCGCGCGCCCACGGCGTGGACGTCGTGGTCATCCCCGAGCTGGTCTCCCCGATCAGTCCCCGCCAGGACGTCGTTGCCCTGGCGCGGATCATCCGGGTCCTTCGCGAGAGGGACATCGACGTCGTGCACACCCACAGTGCCAAGGCGGGCGTTCTTGGCCGGCTGGCTGCCAGGAGAGTGAGTGCGACGCGGGTGGTTCACACGATGCACGGATTCCCCTTCCACCAGTTCCAGCCTCGGCACACCCGGGCGACATACATCGAGATCGAGCGACGCATGGCCCGGATGACCGACGTCATCCTCGCGATCGGCACGGGCGTCGCCGTGGACATGATCAGGCTTGGCATAGCCCGGCCGGAGCAGATCCGCACCATCGGTCCGGCGGTGGACCCGCCAACCGTGACCACCAGTCCGGCGACGCGCGCACGAGCCAGGTTGAGGCTGGGGATCCCAGACGATGCGCTCGTGGTCGGGACGGTGGGCCGGATGGACTACCAGAAGGCGCCAGAAGATTTGATCGAGGCGGTGTCCCGGCTCACATCGCGGGCGATGCTGGTGTGGGCCGGCGACGGACCACTGATCGAGGCGGCACGCCAACTGGTCACCGCACTCGGGCTACAGGATCGGGTCTTCCTGCTGGGCAACAGGGATGATGTGCCGGAGATCCTGCCAGCGTTCGACGTCTTCGCGATGGCGAGCCGGTACGAGGGGTTGCCATGCGTCATCGTCGAGGCGCAACAGAGCGGCATCCCGGTGGTCGCGACGTCCGTCAATGCCGTCCCCGACGTGGTGATACCGGGTGAGACGGGGCTGCTGGTCCCCCCGGGCCGCGTCGACCTTCTGGCCGGTGCGCTGGAGCATGCGCTGGCCAACCCGAACCTGGCCGGTCAGTGGGTGCGCAACGCCCGCACCCACCTCGGCGCTCGCTATGCCCCTGAGACGCTAGGGGTGGTTCTGGACGAGGTCTACTCCCCTATGGAGCTCCGGGCACGGTCTCCGCGGTCCTTCTCCGAGGCGTCGTGATCCCCGGGGTGCCCGAGTCAGTGCGCCTGGTCACCGGACCCGGCGATCTGGTCATCGAGCCTCGTGGCAGGGCCGGGACAGGTGCGATCGACGCTCTTCCGGCTGGTTCTGCCGTCGTCCTCACCGATGACCGCCCTGGAGGTCGTATCCGGTTGCGCCGCAGGGCAGCCCGGCTCGGGCTCCAGATCTCCAGGGAGTATGTCGTGCTGCCCTCGTGGCGTCGGCCATCCTTCGTCGTCGAGGACGATCCAAAAACGCTCGCCTGGCTGTGGAGGACCATGGCAACGGTCCCGCCGGGAGTCAGTCGCGGGTCCCTGCTGGCGGATGCAGCGGTGCGCGCGGGCCGCCACCCTCTCCTGCTGGCCGTGGTCGGCGGCGTTGCGCCGGGACGTATCGTGATCGCGAGCAGGCGATGACTGCCGGGATAGCACGCTCCGCAGTCGGAACGCTGGTCCGGGACATCATCGGCGACCATCTGTCCGGGCGGGAGACGCGCACGGTCATCGTTGCCATGTCGAAGGACGCCAATCCCAAAGCAACGGTGATGGTGTTCATCGACGGAGCGGGGTCGCCCGCGCTGGCGTTGAAGATCGGCCTCACCGGGGGCGCCGGTCGCTCGGTCCGCGCCGAGGCCCGGGCCTTGCGGGGGCTCGCGGCGGTCGACCCGACCATGGTTCATCACACGGCTCCACGGTGTCTTGAGCTGCGCGAGGGCCCGCTGGGCACTGCGTTGGTGATGACCGCCCGCGCCGGCGTGCCGATGGCCATCGACTACCACCGGTGGAGGCACAACAGCCAGCCTCAGCGGGTTCGCCGGGACTTCGCGCGAGTCGACCGATGGCTGCGCCAGCTGGCGCTCAGGTCTGGGCCGGCTGCCGTCCCCGCCGGGTGGACGGACGGCATACGTGCGCGTTTCGGGCCCGAGGTCGTTGACGAATGCCTAGCAGCGGCAACACGATCCATCGAGGGCGAGCTCGAACGCCCTGATCTCTGCGCGGTCGTCCATGGCGACTTCTGGTGCGGCAACATCCTGCAGACCGCCGGCGAGGTGTCGGGTGTCGTGGACTGGGAGCACGCCGTCGTGGGCGGGGACCCCGTCAGGGACCGTGCCCGGTTCGCGCTCAGCTACTCCTTGTACCTCGACCGGCACACTCGGCCCGGGTCGCCCGTGCGCGGCCACCCGGGGTTGCGTGCGGGCCCGTGGGGCGCCGGCATCCGGTATGCCGTGCGAGGACGGGGCTGGTACCCAGAGCTGGTGGCCGGGTTCGTCGGCGACGGGCTCGAGGCGACCGGTCGCTCACGGGATCTGTGGCGTGCGGCGATGCTCACGGGATTGGCCGAGATTGCCGTGCGCAGCGACCATGACGACTTCGCCCGGCAACACCTCGAGCTGCTGCGGGATCTGGTCGCATGACTGCCATGACCGTCCATGAGGAAAGCGGCCAGAGACCGGTTGAGGCCCCCTTCGTCGATGGGGCCGATGTCCCGCGACGTGTACGACGCGTGGGGTATCTCCTCGTGCTTGCGGTCTGGACCCTGCCCCTGCTGACCCCGGCCGGCCCTGGGAACACCGGAATTGCGGACGTCACTATCGGTGCAGCGATGGTCATGACCATGCTCTGGCTCTACCGCACCGGTGCCAGAGTGATCCTTCCCTACTCCCTGGGCATTGGCGTCCTGATGACCGCCGGGTTGATCGCCGCACTCCACCACAGTGCTGCATACTCCGGCGTCGCGATCGTGCAGGACCTGTTCATGCTGTTGTGGGGGGCCGCCGTCGCGAACGCAGTGCGGCGCCCATGGCTGTTGCGGGTCTTCCTCCAGGCCTGGTGCTGGAGCGGGATCGCCTGGGCATCCGTCCTGGTCTTCGGCCGACTGGCCGGGATCAATGCCCTGGCCGGCGTCACGTCCGCGAACGGCGGCCGCGCTGCACTGACCTTCCACGACCCCAACCTGGCAGCCAACTACCTGCTGTGCGCTTTGATGGTCCTGCTGGCGACACGGGCAATCCAGCGGCGTTGGATCCGGTTCCTGGGCGTGGCCGTCATCCTTACCGCGATGTTCTTCACAGGCTCCAACGGGGCAATGGTCGGGCTGGTCGTCGGCCTGAGCGTGGCCACCGTGACCCGGATCCTCAAGACCCGCGGTCCGGTCTCCGCCATCGCGGTCGTGGCTTTCCTGGTGCTGCTGGTGGGTGTCGCGGGACCGCACGTCGACCCGTCTGCCCTCCAGAAGAAGGCCGCGGGAAGTATCCAGCTGCTGGCGGACTCGGTGGGTCGCACTGACTCGTCGGGCAGCGAGCGCGAGATTCTGTTCTCAGAGAGCCTGCGCTTGTTCAACAGCGGAGACCTCATCGGCGTGGCGCCAGGGCGAACCAAGCACACGCTGGCTAACGCGGGGGCGTCGTACGTCAAGGAGGCGCACAACGACTACATGGGCACTCTGGTGGAACGGGGGGTGCTCGGCGGCGTCGGCCTCATCGTCCTGATCTCGGCTGCCGGCGTGCGCCTGACGCGAGTGACGTTCCGGCCCCTTCGCCCGAACGTGGCAGCGCTGGTCCCCAAACCGGAGTACCTGCTCGGGTTGGGGTTCGCGCTCCTGGCCTCAGGCTTCTTCTACGAGGTTCTCCACTTCCGGCACCTGTGGGCCTTCCTCGGGCTTGTCGCCGGGCTCGACATGCTGAGGAGTCGTCAATGGCTGCGCTGACGCAGGCCGTGAGGGCAGGATTGCGGGGCCAGGGACGTCGCGGCCTTCCGGGGCGCGCCGTGGTGGACAACATGGGCAGCCGGATCGTCGCGATCACGGCCGTCACCGCTGTCACCGTTCTCGTCGCGCGTTCGGGCGGACCCAGTGATGTGGGCGTGCTGGCGCTCCTGCGGGTTCTCCCCGGTCTGGCGGGCGTCCTGGCTGCCTGCGGGCTACCCACCGCCATGGGCTACTTCATCGCGGGACCAGAGCGCGACCACCCCCGGCTCTGGCCGACCCTCATCGCGGTCATGGTCGCCGGTGGGCTGGCCGGGACCCTCCTGTGGTTCGCCCTGGCACCCATGATCCAGCGGTTCATCATCTCGTCCACGACCGTTGCGGTCGTGGCCGCCGCCGGCATCACCGTCTTCACCCAGCTCCCGGTCTCGGTGGCCAAGTCGAGCCTTCAGGCGCTTGACGATCTCCGGGGCTCCAACCTGGTCACGGCCGGCGAAGAGGTCGCGTTCCTGCCGCCCTACCTTGCCGGCTACGTGGCCGGGATGCGGGGACCCTGGCTCATCGTCTTCTCGTTGCTGGTGGCAGACATCATGGTGGCGGTCCCTGCCTGGGTCCGCATGTCACGACGGGTCCGCAAAACCGGGTTGCGGATGTCCGGCCGCGCTGATCTGGGACTCGGGCGCAGAGTCGTTCTGTTCGGCACGCGCAGCCAGGTGGGCGGGGTGATGGGGCTCCTGAACCTGCGCTTCGACTTCGTGGTCCTGGGGGTCATGGCCGGGCCCGCTGCCGTGGGCACCTACGCCGTCGCCTCGAAGTACGCCGAACTGCTGCGCCTGCCGGCGCTTGCCGTCACCTGGGTGGCCTACCCGAGAGTGGCACGGATGGGCGCATCAAGCTTCGGGCCTCGAGCCCGGAAGCTGATGGCACCGCTGCTGGCCTTCGGTCTCCTTTCGGCCGCGGCCCTTTCCCTGCTGGCGTTCCCGCTCTTCCCATGGGTGTTCGGCGAGGAGTTCCAGGCCGCGATCTGGCCCGCGGTCATCATCTTGTGCGGGCTGGTCGTCGAGCCCGCCGCCGGTTTCGGCAGTGCCTTCCTGCTGGGCTCAGGGCGGCCGGGGCTCAACTCGATGCTGCTGGGCACCGGACTGGTCGTCACCCTGGTGCTGGACCTGCTGCTGATCCCCGGCCACGCCGCGGTGGGGGCCGCGTGGGCGTCTGCGGCGGCCTATCTGTCGACCGATGTGCTGCTCGTTCTTGCGATGTGGCGCATGACAAGGAACCAGACATGAAGAACAAATTCGCCCGCACCGGGGCCATTGCCGCGTTGGTCTGCACCCAGCTTGTGCTGTCCGGCTGCCAGTCCGGCGGGACAACAGCGAGACCGCGGGCGTCGGTCCCCGCCCCCACGGCAACGCCGCGCGCCCAGTACATCGACCTGGCCGACAGGATCGCGGCACGAAAGACGACCGTCTGGGTTGAGGCGGACCTGGTCAAGGCATGGCAGAAGCGAGGGCAGCGATATGACGACGTCCTCAACATCGCGGTGAAGCTCGCCAGCCGTCCCGGAGTGGTGGGCATCAAGATCGCCGACGAGCTGGGGTACCACGACGGCATCGACACCCCCCAGCAGGCGGGCAAGTTCCTGGCGCAGGCCTCGCATGATATCCGGTCCCGCCTGCCCCGCACCAAGATCCTGGTCGACATGATCGTGCCGCAGCTCGGATGCCTCGCCTGGGTGGACAAACCGGCGACGAAGTCCGAACGGAGCGCCTGTGCCACCTCGGCGGGCAAAACCAGCCCCGCCGCCACGATCGCCGCGGTCGACAGCTATCTCAAGTCCAAGACCATCGACGTGATCGACCTCAGCACCGGACTTCGGGACACGGCGGAATACAGCAAATGGAAGACCACCCCCGACGAGGCCATGCGCGCTGCCTGGACCGAGGCCATCCGGCGTCACTGGGGCACCCTGGTCACTCTCCAGGCACGCAAGGCGATGGCTCACCCGGGGTCCTACACAGGCGGCGCCGCGCAGGCTAAGCAGGAGCTGCGGACCTACGTCGACATCCCGCTGGCCAACGGCGCCCGAGCCGTTGACATCTGGACGTGGAGCCAGCCGTACAAAGGAACGACCTACCGGCTCTTCGACCCGGGGCTGCGGAGCAACCCGCTCATCGCCGGGCTGGCCCGGCGTCGCGCGGCGGGTGACCCCCTGTTCACGCACATGACACCATCATCGCTGGAGGTCAGTCCCGAAGCCGACGTCGCGGCAGCCACCGCCATCTTCACCAATATCTTCGTCGCGGCGGGTGCAGGGTGAGGGCCTGGGCGAGGCCGTCGATGGCCGCACGAGTGCCCCCGGTGACTGCGCGGCATACCGCCACGGGCATCGGGCGGCGGACCCTAGACGTCCTGGTGGCCGCGACCGGGCTGGCACTTCTGATGCCCCTGCTCGTCGTCATCGCTCTGGCCATCAAGGTAAGCAGCGAGGGGTCGCTCCTGTTCCGGCAGGTTCGACTGAAGGAAGGCCGGCGCGAGTTCACGATCCTGAAGTTCCGGACGATGCGATGCACCCAGAACGGCCCGGAGATCACGGCATACTGCGACAAGCGGATCACCGCAATAGGAGCCTTCCTGCGGCGTAGCCATATCGACGAGCTGCCACAGCTGGTGAACGTCCTCCGCGGCGACATGACCCTCGTGGGACCCCGCCCCGAGACGCCTGCGCTGGCTGCCCGCTACCCGCCTGAGTGCCAATGGGTGCTTGAACACAAGCCGGGACTCACGGGGCCCACACAGGTGCGGTCACTGGAGCTCAACAACATCCCTGTTGACGTGGCCGACACCGAGGCGTGGTACCTGAAGCACCTGGTTCCGCAACGAGTCGAGATGGACGCGACCTATCTGGATCACCCCACCCTCACGGCTACCCTGCGTGTCCTCGTCGATACCGCCCGCCACGTGATCGTTTCTTGTTCTTGTCACGGAGTCCAAAAGGGGTAGAACCCACCCCAGCAGAAATTCGGGCCGGGGTCGGGTTTGCGAAGCCAAGCGGGGCCGATGGTCACCAAGGTTCCCACAGTGGGCAGCACCCGTACTCGGATCGAGGCTGATAGGGAGCGCCTTGTTGTCAAAGGGCAGGACGTAGTTACCTCGATCGTGGTGACGAGGCGGGGGGTGCTGCAGTATGTGACGCTGGGGGTCAGCGGGTGTCTGGGACAGCGTGTCTGTTCGACGCGATGTCAAGGCTGAGATGCCCGGGTTGGGTACCGTAGGACCGTGTGTTCGGCAGGAGCTTGACCGCTGTCTAAGATCGAGTGTTGCCCTGCATCACGTTGGTGGACAGGGCTTCTCATAGCCACCGGGGCGGGTCGATCCACACGCTGCAAGCCCAACTGTACCGACCCCCACGGTCAGCTCAAGGGGTCTTTGCCGGCGGATGTCGGGTTGTCATGACCACGTCAGCGGCGTCCTCGATCGCTACCAGGACGGGGTGAGGGAGGATGAATCAAGATGGGGCGCCCGCAGGCCTGTCGCGGGCCGCGGGAGCGGGCCGGGCCTGGCCGAGGACGAACGATCTTGACGCCCACGAGCGAGGCCCGAAGATCGGGCGGTGAGGACACCGCTGTGGTGACCCGGGCCCAAGGGAGGCTGGTGGGCGCTCATCACGTGTGCCGGAGGAGTCCGCAGCTAGTCCGCACGAGCGCGAACCACCCCCACGGCGTGCAAGCCGTTAAGAGGCGATCAAGCACGAAATCAACAGGATTCGCGCCAACCCGCACACCCAGATGGCTCTTTTAAGGGCCTCCCGGCATGAATGTGGGTCGATTTAGGGATCTGGTCCTCGTTCGTGTGGGAGGACGTGGTTGATGGGTCCGAGGGTGATCATGATCAGGGCGAGGGCAGCTCCGGCGGAGTGGAAGCCGTAGGCCCGGTTGATGATCAGGCGGACGCGCCGGTTGAGTCCTTCGTGGCGGGCGTTCGACCGAGTTGTCGACTACGCCTGAACCCATTGATCTGTCGCCTAGGACGGTGCGGGTTACGCATCCGTTTCATCCGCGGTTTGGGCAGGAGTTGGAGTTCGTCAAGCGCCAGCGGAACTGGCGCGCGGACCGCGTGTATTTCTTCGACGAGGCCGGCGCATT
>Ga0209638_1002789_pt1 | contig 10619 bp, 10 predicted proteins | sample BarGraNGADG00211_FD_184490 | JGI IMG/M metagenome (GOLD analysis project Ga0209638, IMG submission 184490) | Arctic peat soil microbial communities from Barrow, Alaska - Barrow Graham LP Ref core NGADG0002-211 (SPAdes) (version 2) | ecosystem: Environmental > Terrestrial > Soil > Wetlands > Peat... | reverse complement strand
GGGTCCACGAATGCCGGGTTCTTCATGTTTGCCGCCTTCGCTCTCATGACAGCCATACTCACGCTGGCCCTGCCCAAGAAGCAGGAACAGGCGGCCGTAGCCGGCCCTGACGAGCCCGATAAGCCCCAGGTCGTGCGTAGTGAAGGAGGCTACCCTAATTGATGGAAATGACCCGGCGTGAGCGGATAATGGCGGCTTCCCCCGGACAGCGCGCCGATAAACTACCGTTCTTCCACTGGTGGCGACACAGCCAAACCGGATGGGCCGAGCGAGAGTGCCGCAATCGCGGCATGGGCATGTGCTGGGAGCGATCACCCTATGTCGAGCGTCTGCACGACGTAACTGTCACCGAACAGGGGGCCGAGGTAGACGGAAGGCCCGTAATCCGGCGCACCTTCACCACCCCCGTAGGCAGCGTCTACGAGGATGAGGTGAGGGAACCAGGCACCTTCCAGTGGCACGGCAACCGGAGCTGGATGGATATCACGCCCTGGCTCATCACCCGGAGGATCAAGGAGCCCGAAGACTACGCCGTCGTCAAGTACATAGTGGAACACACGGAGTACGTGGCCGACTACTTCCCCATAGAGCAGGCCATGGACTGGTTGGGCGATGAAGGGCTGGTTGTAGACAATCTCCCCCACTCCCCGGTGCAGATGCTGATGATCAACTGGGTTGGAAGCGACGGCGGGCGCTGCTTCTTCCATATGGCAGACTACCCAGAGCTGTGGGACGACCTGTACCATGCTATCTCGAAAAGCCGCGAACCGCTGTACGAGATAGCTGCCAAGTCCCCGGCACCGATCACCTGGTGGGGTGACAACATAGACGGCCAACTCGTTTCGCCAAAGATCTTCGAGAAATACTGCATGCCCGAGTACGTGAAGCAGACCAGACTCCTGCACCCTGCCGGCAAGAAGCTGGCCGTACACATGGATGGACGAATTGCTTGCCTCAAGGACTTGATCGCGAAGACTCCCATCGACATCATCGAGGCGTTCCACCCGCTGCCCATGGGGGACCTGCGGCTGGACGAGGCGTTGGCCGCGTGGCCTGACAAGATCATTTGGTTGGGCTACCCTGGAGGGGTGTACGAGCTGGGGCCTTCGGCTACTGTCGAGCTCGCCATCAGTCTGCTCAGAGAGGCAGGCACCGGTGAAAGGCTCGCGATCGCGATGTCCACGGAGAACCTGGTGTCAAACGAGAACCTGATCGCGCTGACCTCCGTGTTGGAGAATGCATCCCTACCACTCAACCCGGCGTTGATCGATAGGATCGCGGAGGAAATGCTCCCTGGGCGGATGGGTCTGTCTCGCTCTGGAGAGGGCCACTGAGGCCGACTTGCAGCACGCATTGCCGGCTCCGAGATCGAGGGTAGTGTGCCCGCTGGGCTGATTCGTGGGAAAAGGCGCACCGGGGAATCCGCATGTCGAAGTGATGGGGGCGGGTGTGAGAAGTACACCCGCCCCCACACTGGTGCGATGCGCTCTCCGACGGCCACAGTATCACCCCCCTGGTTTCCCCCGATCCTGGGTGAGGACCAGGCCGAAGACTATGGCCAGACCGCCGGCCATCAAAGGCCAGGTGAGGCTCTCCCCCAGGAAGGCGTAGGCGAGGAGCGCGCTGATGAAGGGCACCAGGTACTGAAAGGCGGCGGCCCGCTCGGCAGGCACCCGTTTTAGAGCGTGGTTGAAGAGGACGAAGTTCAGCGCCGTGCAGCCGACGCCCAGGTAGAGCATGATGCCCAGGGTAGGACCTGAGAGGGCAAAAAGGCTGTCCATCCCGCCCTCGGCCGCCGCCAACGCCAGGAGGGGCGGCAAGCTCCAGCCGCATCCCAGACAGGTGACGACCATGGGATCGCGACCCACCATTACTCGGCGTCCCCAGGCTACCTGCAGGGCGATCACCATGCTGCAGAGCAGGGCAAAGAGAATACCCCGGGGGTCCATTCCCTCCCCCGCCAGAACAACCGTCACTCCATCCTTAAACAGCACCGTCCCCACGCCGGCCAAGGCGATACCGGCCCCCAATAGCATCCTTCCCGAGTCCGCGGGCCTGCGAAGGGTGATGGCGGCCAGCGACAGCCAGAGGGGGCTGGTGGCCGTGACCATACCCACGACGGAGGCAGGCAGGTAGCTGACCGCCAGCATGGCCAGGAGCGAGCTGAGGAGAAAGCTGAGCAGGCCGAGGCTTGCCGACGGCCAGGGCCGGTGCCGAAGCTCCGACAGGGTCTGGCCGCCCTTGCCCCGGAGGAGGACCAGCGCCCCCAACACCAGGAAGGAGATAGAGGCCCTCGCCAGGGCGACCTGAACGGGGGAAAGCTGGGCCAGGACCGGCTTGCTGGCTGGGTAGAGGGAGCCCCAGAGTGCCATCGCCGCGAGAAGTTCCGCGTAGTCGAAGAGGCGACGGTGACCGAAGGACAAGACCGACCCACCTCTCCACGATGTACTCACTTGGATTGCCGCGGGGCACCAAGGGGCGAGTATAGATGGGCGCGGCGACTCGGTCAAACCCAGCTGTATCGCAAATTACGCGAAGGGCACAAGGGGGCGCGAATCCCCCCCTATGACCTTCGCGTCTCAGTGGCTTATCCCCTCGGGATCGGCACTCCGAGTTCGATACTGCTCTTGATGAACTTGTCCCTTTCCTCGGGGGTAAGCATGGGCAGCGGCGTGCTGACGTAATCCTCCGTCAGCCCCATCGCCTTCGTCACGATCTTGTAGGTGTGGTTGGGTGCCCTGCCGCGCAGCCTCACCAGCTTGTCCAGGGTGTTCTGGAGGGCGAACAGGGTCTTGAAGTCCTTCTCCTTGCCCGCCTTCATCAGATCCACAATTAGCTTTGGCCATACGTTGGCGTGGCCCGGCACCAGCCCCTCGGCGCCCATCATCAGACTGACGGCGCACATGAACTGGTTACCCTGGAGGAAGACGAAATCCCTCTCCTTGTTTAACAGCACCGGCTGAACCTCCGGCCAATCGCCCGAAGAGTCCTTGATGCCCACGATGTTGGGATGGTTCTGGAGCCCCAGCACCAGGTCCGCGTTCATCGGAGTCTTGGTATTGATGGGGATGTTGTAGAGCAGCACCGGCAGATCTGCCGCGTCGGCGATCTTCCGGAAGTGCTTGTCCAGCTCACGGTTGACGTAGCCGCCAAAGTAGAAGGGCGCTGCTGCCACATAGCCCGCAAGGCCTCTACCGGATAGGTTCTTGACTGCATCGATCGTGCGCGCGGTGCTGGGCTCGATAACACCCGCGATAACCGGCACCCGACCGGCTACCGCTTCGACCGTAGCCTCAACCATGGCCGCGGCAACCGAAGGCCGCACAAAGGGGCCCTCCCCGATGCTACCCAGGACGAAGATGCCGTCGACGCCCGAATTTACGACGAAGTCGATGTGCCGCTTCACGCCCTGCCGGTCGAGCTCTTCGTCTGCCGTCAGCGGCGTGATTACCGGTGGGTATACTCCAACGAACTTGCTGGCTGCCAAGTCTCAATCCTCCTAAGAATATGGGTACGAGAAGCCGCAGCTATTCAGACCGATGCAATAATAGCCGTTTTCGCTCGGGGCTGTAGGTCGGGAACGGGTAACCAGCTCGGTCGCGAGAAGGAACTTGCGAGCCTTATCGCCCCACCTGATGTTACTATGAGCCAATTCGACGACCTTGGCAGCTCGAAAGGTGATGCATTGTTCACGGCCGGATTGAGTGGTAGGGGTTTGGGCGTCTGCGGCCGAATTGACCGGAGGCGGGAGCAGCGGGGGCATGCTAGGCGGACTCTCCACGGCAGGGGAGGCGCCAGAGCTGAGGTTGGGAGAGGGGCGCCCGCGGCCAGGCTGTGGTTCCTGGCCGCGGCCAGCTTCAGCCTGTACTGCCTCGCCTTCGTCCGGAACTACAGCCTGGCGGAATGGTGGAATTGGCCCCAGCGGGAGATCGGCAGCATGGCGCCCGACGGCGCCCAGGGGTACCTGATATACGGGCTCACCATGGCGGCACTGTTCGCCATCTACCTTCTGGCCCTGCGGGCGGCCGAGAACGCTAGAGGGCTCGGACCCTGGATCGCGGTGATCGGGGGGGCGATCCTGATCAACGCGGCCATGCTTCTGGCCTACCCCTTCACCTCCGGCGATCTGTTCGAGTACATAATTCGCGGCAGGGTCGCCAGCCAGTACGGGGGAAACCCCTTCTACGACACACCCAGCCTGTATCCCGGAGACCCCTTCCTCTACTACTCCTGGTGGCGGTACTGGCCCTCGGCCTACGGGCCGATCTGGGAACTGATTGCCAGGTCCCTTACACGCCTGTCGGGAGACGGGGTGGTGGCCAACGCCGTCGCCTTCAAGCTGGCCGCGATCGCGGCGTACGCTGGGACGGCGGCTCTGATCGGTCTAAACCTGCGGGCTACCCGCCCGTCCTGGGCGCTGAGGGGCGTTGCCCTCTTCGCCTGGAACCCCCTGGTGATCGTGGAGACCGCGGGCAACGGGCACAACGACTCCCTGATGGTGCTCTTCGTCGCCGCGGGGGCGTTCCTGGTGGTGAAGAGGCGCTACACCCTGGCCGCAATGGCGATGGTGTTGGGGGCCCTGGTCAAGTTCATCCCTGCCCTGCTGCTGCCGCTGGTGCTCCTGGCGGCCATGAGAGACATGCATGGGGTGCGAAGGCGGCTCGGTTACCTTCTTGGGATCGGCGCCCTGGGGGCCGCGCTCACCGTCGTCTTCTACCTGCCCTTCTGGGAGGTGGGCAGCATCACAGATCTGCTGGGGGTGGGCAGGCGGAGCCTGCTGTTCACCACGTCGCTGCCGGCGCTCTTGTGGGAGTTGGCAGCGCCCAGGCTGGGGGTCGTGGAGGCGAGCAGGGTAGTCTCTGGGGCGGCCCTGGGTGCCCTGGTGCTATGGATGGGATGGAGTGCCCTCAGGGGGTGGAAAAGCCAGGAGCTGGAGTGGTTCGCCCGAGCCGGCATCTCGGTGTTTCTGTTCTATCTGTTGGTCAGCGTGCTCTGGTTCTTCCCCTGGTACCTCCTGTGGCCCCTGGCACTGGGGGCGTTGCTCCCGCGGGGGGGACTGCAGAAGGGCGTCCTGCTCTTTTCGTTCAGCGCTTCCTTGAAGCCCGCCATCGCCTACTTCTACTACGTGGTGCTCGCCGAGGGGGAACAGCTCACTACCGTGAGGCCCGAGTGGGTCCTCACCCTGGGCACCATGCTGCTGCCGTGGGTGTTCTTCCTGGGTCTGGCCCTCCGGGCCGGCGCACGCCGGGCGGCTGAAGCCCCCCCTGGAGGTCAGGCCCGAGCCGACGACGGATGAGGCATATCGCCCCTCGGACCGCGATCATGGGATGGTTCCGTCGGAATCAAGGACAGCCCGCACGACCATGCGGCTGAGGTACTGCCTGGTTTGGCGGTCGAACTCCCCGCCGCAGGTGATCAGGGTAATCTCCGGGACGTTGGAGCTTCCGAACACATCCCCCAGCAACGACTCGTTGGCGTCGTACCATCGCGACCACTGCACGGCAAATCGGTACGTGCCATCCCCGGCGATGACCTCTATGGTGTCCCCCGGTTTCAGCTCACTGAGCCGCCAGAAGGGGCGAACCTTCCCACCCCAGTCGACGTGACCCGCTACCGCCGCGTTGCCAGGCGCCCCGGGCCTCGGCCCCGCGAGGTACCACGCGACTTTATCGGGATCCTTCGGGGCCTCCATCGCCCCCGCCGGCGTGAGGCCGACGAATTCGAACTCGGCGTCGACCCCAATGGCCGGTATCGTGAGCCGTGCCGGCAACCCCACCTGCCCACTCTTGCTTCCCTCGTATGGGGGCGAGGCCAAGGCGGATCGCAACGGGGACCCCTCCGCCACCAACCTGGTTCCTTGCTCCGCGGCCTCCCACGAGAAGCGCTCGTCGTTGCGCCGCTGCTGCACCCCGACGGGGCCGTTGACCCATGTCCTGGATCCGTCGGTGAAGACGGTCCAGTTGTCGGCCTTTCGCCACACCATCAGCCCCCGGGTGGTGCCCTGCAGGGAGTCACCCCTCTCCCCCCAGTGCTCGTCCTCCACTGGGGATCCAACCACCTGGGGGACCTGCTCGGCCAGCGCCCTGAAGCCCAACTGGAACTCCGGATTGGACTGGGCGAAGACGGTGGAGGCCAGGATCAGCGCGGCCACGACCGCGACCGCACAGGCCGTTAGCAGCCGCATGGCCACCACATCGAATCCCCTCTCCCGCAGAAAGTGGGGCAGAATCAGAGCCGTCCTGGACCCGCTTTCCTTATGCGTCATGATGCGTCATAGGAGTGGCGCCCTCCAGCCGCCACGATGTTCTTGGTGATTACAGTATACCACCGCGGACTTGAAGGATAGGCTCGCTCGTTGCAGCGTACTCGCCCGGTCCGGGGAGGCCGTTGGCGGCCCAGCACCGAATGGTGCCCCCAGAGATGGATGGACGCGTATCGTCCTAGCCAGACGATGTGGTGGAGGCAGCCATGATGGCGACCATTGCGGCGGTGGTTGCCATCTCGACTTCTTGTAGCGCTTTGGAGACTGCCTCCCCCATGAACTCGCCTTTGCCGATATCCTTGGCCCGCTCATCCGCTCGCTTCCTCTCCTCTTTCTGAAATAGCGGGTGGAGGAGATCGCACGTCCTCGCCAGGCTGATCAGGATCGCGGTCCTGGCATCAGGGTCGTTCCCTTCGAGCAGAACCCTTCGTAGCTTCTCCCGCGCCTTCGCTTCGGGCGCCCCATCCACTGTGGGATAGTGGTGCCAGTGGAACAGCCTCAGGAAGCGGCCCTCTTCGACCCTCAGCACGCCACTTTCCACCAGCCTGTTCTCCAGCCGCTCTCGCAGCTTCTTGATGCCACCGTTGCCGAAGCCCTTCACCCAGTCGCCAATGCCCTTGGCGCGCTTGGACCGCTCGATCTGTGCGAGCATCTCATCCAGGATATCGTCGCCGGTGGGAGTAGCCTCCGCGACCGTAACGCGCTTCTTCTCTCCCATCACCAGCCTGCCGGCAAGCAGAAGGTCGACCAAGCCAGCGGCGGGGAGCCCGTACGCCAGTGCCTGCTGGGCCGAGCCTGGTATCGTGCCCTTCTCGTCGTCCAGGGCGAGCAGCAGCAGTTCTTCGGCAAGTGATAGCATCGTAGACCTCCATTAGCGTCGTCCATTGGTGTCGTGCCGGCAGCCAAATTCCCCGTGGCAGGCTGTGAGAGCATCCCGCCGGTGCCAACCCCGCCACGAGCCGAGCGCGACAGCACAGATCGCTCCCGTCAGGCCGTAGGGATACCACGTGGTAGGGGTCTTTTCAAGTGTGTAAGTAGCCACGGTGCACGGGCGCAGGTGGCATACGCCGACTACCTTCGCCTTGGCCCCGACCGCAGCCTGGAGCGGCTGGCCACCGAGTACCGAGCCAGGACTGATGGTGTACCAACTCACCAGCTGAGCAGGCTCAAGCAGTGGTCGACCACCTACGGCTGGCAGTCCCGCCTCCAGGTCATTGCTGATGCGGAGGTGAGAGAGGCCGAGACACGCGAGGCAGTCCACCGGCGAGAGATCATGGAGAGTGGATACGCCCTGGTCTGGGAACGGGTAAGGGCACTCAAGGAACTGGCCGACAGGCTGTTCGCTGAACTCCAGGATCCGTCCCGCCGCTGGGTGCGCGAGGCGAAGGTCGTCGGCAGTGGAAAGAACGCCAGGGAGGTCGTGGTTGAGCGGTTCAACTCTGCCGAGGTCGAGCAACTCCGTGGCGTGCTGGCCGACATAGCGAAGGAGACAGGTGGACGGAAGGATATCCAGGTGGTGACAGGAGACGCTGACAGCCCGCTGGAGGTCAGGCATGGGTATGACCTGAACCTATCGAGGCTGACCGACGCCGAACTCGACCAGATGGAACGCCTGGTCGAGAAGATCGGCACAGACGGCAGGGTATGGCTATGGGCGTCTGTGCGAATGTATGATGGCCCCGCCAGGAGTGATGATGAAGATGCCCGCGCGACACCGTTGCTCTGGTGACTCCCGCCATGGGAGCCGATAGGACCGAGAGGGGGGAGAGCGTCATGGGGAGCATCCTGAAGTACGGCTGCGGGGGCGCCGTCATGCTGATCGTCATCGGGATAGGTGCGGTGATGTTGGTGGCTGGACTCGCCGCCCAGCCAGGTAGCAAGACCTCTCAGGCCGTGGCTACCATCCAGGCCGCCCCTCCCATGCCCGTGCGTCCAAAGCCGACCCTGGCGTCATACGAGGGCGTGACTGAGTCCCAACTGCGAGCGGAACTGGAGAAGGGAAACAAGGGAGGCACCATGTCGGATCCAGTGCCGTTCCGGGAGGTGCATGGCTTCCTGGTGGACCACCAGACCTACTTTGTTAGCGTCACGGTGGCGGAGGACGTCTCGGGCGACCCGTCGCAGAAGCCCGCCGCCATCTCCGCCGTCGTGTAGCCGATCAGCTTCATCAGGGCCACTTGCCGAAACAGCTTCGCCGGCACCAGGTTGATCGAAGATATCCCCATCAAGACCTTCATCTGGTAGGTCATGACCAACCGGGCGATGGGGACCATCACTCGCGCAAAGCCCTTGCCTTCAATGTCCAAGAGGGCATAGAAACCGATCTCGTCTAGGAAAGCCAGGAAGTCGCCCACGAAGCCCCAGCCACTGACCGTCACCAGGGTCACCTGCCCCACCGTCAGCCGCCTGGCTACCTCTTGCTGGTCCCTCGTAAGATGTCGCCAGGCCTCGTGGGTCGCACCCTTGCGCTTGCGCCGGTCGCTCTCCAGCTTCCCTAATCCGCAGATTCGTTGAGCCGCTATGTCGTTTCTCGGCCTGGCCGTATGCGAAATCGGGGCTCGACGGAATCACCAATTGGTGATTCCGTCGAATGGGCAGTGGCCCCCGTCGCAGTAGGCCATACGGCCCTTTCAGCCCAGAGAATCTGCGGATTGGGGAGCTTCGCCGCCCGATCCGCCAGAAACCGCCTGCGCTTGAACTCTCGACTCAGGGCCTATTTACCCCCGCCTGCCCGGTCAGTCCATCGCCGACCCGGCATTGATCCAGGGCACCAAGGTTGTCTACCATATGACCACCTCCCAGTTGGAGTAGTGCTGCTTGCGGCGGCGTCATTCTAGCCGGGAGGTCTCTCTTCCCCAACCACCCTTTCCTTATGGTGCAATCTCAGTGCATACATAAAAAACTATAATAGATAGTCGTTGACAGCCCGCGGGCAAGGTCTATATAATGTTCTCCTACATTGTTGCAAGTTGGACGTTGTTCGCACGGATGAGGGAACGCGGGGGTCCCTTCCAGGCCGAACTGCGGCAGATGCGGTCGGGCTCCTTGCCCGGGAAAGGGAGATCACGATGCTGGAGAGAGTTGCGCGGAGAAGCATTCTCTTCCTTGTGCTGGGGGTATTTGCCCTTGCTAATCTCGGCGCGGCACCGCTCGATAACCAGGGGAACGCCGCCTCTCACGCGCCAGACAGGATTCTGGTCAAGTTCAAGTCCGGTACCGATCCTGCCAGCGCTGCCGCGGTTCACCGGCAGAATGGCGGCACGGTGATCGATACTATCCCGCAGGTTGGGGTCCAGGTGGTTACCGTGCCGGCCGGGACCGTCCCGGCGAAGGTGATCGACTACGGCCGGAGCCCCAGCGTTCAGTATGCCGAGCCGGACTACATCGCCAACGCCGTGGGGAAACCGACCCCGACCCCGACCCCGAGCCCAACCCCGGCCCCCAGCACTGGGCCGAATGACCCCTACCTCAGCCAACAGTGGGGAATGGCCACGGTCCAGGCCCCCAGAGCCTGGGCCGTGACGACAGGCTCTTCCACCGTGCCGATCGCCATCCTGGACACGGGCATATATCAGAACCACCCGGACCTCTCTTCCAAGATCGTCGCTCAGAAGAACTTCACCGACAGCCTAACCCTGGACGACATGTACGGCCACGGAACACACGTGGCGGGTATCGCCGCGGCGGCCACCAACAACGGCGTAGGGGTGGCCGGCCTCGGATACAACTCCAGGATAATGAACGGTAAGGTGCTGGACGACACGGGCAGCGGCTACTACAGTTGGATCGCCAACGGCATCACTTGGGCGACAGATAACGGCGCCAAAGTGATCAACATGAGCCTCGGAGGAACAGCCGCGGACTCCACGCTGGCCAGCGCTGTCGATTACGCTTGGAGCAAGGGTGTAGTGGTGGTTGCGGCGGCGGGGAACAACGGAAACTCCCTCCCATTCTACCCAGCTGCCTATGACAACTGCATCGCCGTGGGAGCCACCGATAGAAAGGACGCCAAAGCCTCCTTTTCGAACTACGGAAGCTGGGTGGATGTGGCCGCGCCTGGGGTAGACATCTACTCCACGTACAACACGGGCGGCTACGGCAGCATGTCAGGGACCTCCATGGCCTCGCCCCATGTGGCAGGGCTGGCAGCCCTCGTATGGGCTACCAATTACGGCACCGGTTACGGCGCCGGCAACGCGAGCGTCAGATCTCGTATCGAGAACGGAACCGTCCAGACCGGCCGTGGCGCGCAGTGGACAGCACATGGGCTTATCAACGCCTATAACGCAGTGAAATAGGCTGGAACAACCTGAGGCAGGATGTGGCCGCGCCCAGTCGATGCTCGGCGCGGCCACAC
>Ga0209638_1002787_pt1 | contig 10625 bp, 10 predicted proteins | sample BarGraNGADG00211_FD_184490 | JGI IMG/M metagenome (GOLD analysis project Ga0209638, IMG submission 184490) | Arctic peat soil microbial communities from Barrow, Alaska - Barrow Graham LP Ref core NGADG0002-211 (SPAdes) (version 2) | ecosystem: Environmental > Terrestrial > Soil > Wetlands > Peat... | reverse complement strand
GGTAGTGAGATCAGTGGCGCGGCGGGGTGGAAAAACAGATAGCTTCGTTATTTAGAGAGCTTGCAATAGTAAAGGCGTTTTGGCACGGCTGTTGCTTTTAAGAAAGTCAAACGGAAACCGGGAAACTTTAAAAGGTTTCATAAAGAAAGTGGCGCAAACGCAATAAATAAAGGAGATTGAAAATGAAGAAAGTAACGTTGACAGTCATGGCCATGCTCTTCGTGGCGGCGGTTGCAACCTCGGCCTTTGCCTTCGGCTGGGGGAGGGGGCCGGGTTATGGTCCCTGCGGCAGGGGCGGTTCTGAGGGGCCGGCCGGGTTGAACCTGACGCCGGAGCAGACGGCGAAGTTCAAGGCGACGCGGGAGGCGCAGTGGAAAGAGATGAAACCCCTGCGGGAGCAGATGTTCACCAAGCGTGACGCGATTCGGAAACTCTGGCTGGAGTCGAATCCGGATCAGGCGAAGATTACGGCGGCCCAGAAGGAGATGCGGTCCCTCCGTGATCAGATTGAGGACAAGACGACGGCCTTCCGTCTGGATGCATTGAAGACCCTTACGCCGGAACAGCAGGATAAGATAAGATCCTCCTTCTCTGAGGGGGGCTTCGGCCAGCGGCGCGGTATGGGACCCGGCGGCTGGGGCGGTGGTGCGGGTTGCTTCGGCTGTGGTCCGGGGGGCACGCAGTAACTTGTAAACTATAACAACAACGGGGGATCATCCGGCAGGTCCATGCTTCCTCCTTTCCTTTCCGGATGGTCCCCCTTTTCCCTGTTTCCTTCCAATCAATACACTCACGTTGTCAGAAGAAATTATCTTGACACGCAAAAACCATCCCCCTATACTCGTTCTGGTCCGGAACACGATCGAATCCAACAAGCAATAAAGTTCTTTATTGGTCATCAAAAAAGCTACGTTATCTCGTTTTTACGGGAGGTGGTGCTCAGTTGACCTGCCCTTAGAAGATCTGAAACCAAGCATATTCAACCAGAAGGAGGCGCAAATGAAGAAAGTTGTAATTTTGCTATCGGTTTTCGTGTTTGTCGGAGTCTTCGGTTACGGCAGCGGCATGGCGGCCAATCCCAGCAAGATCAAAGTTGGTATCCTGCTCCCTCTGACCGGAACGTTTGCGGCGGTGGCTGAGACCCAGAAGGAGGGCGCGCTGCTGGCGGTGGATGTCGTCAACAAAAAGGGCGGCCTCGCCATGCCCTGGGGAAAGGTCCAGGTAGAGGGCGTTGTCGCCGATGATGAAGCCAAACAGGATGTGGGCGTCCGACGCTACCGTTACATGGTTTCCGAAGGGGTCAAAGGCGTGGGCGGTCAGACCTGGGCGCCGCTGGCGTTCGCGATCAATGCGCTGGTTTCAAAAGAACCGATGCCCTATTTCCCGGTCTGCGTTCTGGCCAAGGATGCCTTCAAAAAAGGGACGCTGGCCCCCTCCACCTTCGCTGCCGCCTTTAGCCCCTGGACGGTGGGCTATATGGCCGGCTCCGCAGCCACCAAAACGCTCGGCAAGAAGCGCATTTTCTTCCTGGCGCGCGCCGACAGTTGGGGCTGGGACATCCGGGACGGCGTCTATGCCGCCGCCAAGGAACAGGGCGCCGAGATTGTCGGGTATGACGAGGTTTCGGTAGGAACCCCTGACTTCACGACCGTTTTACAGAAAGTTCGGGCGGCAAAGCCGGATATTTTCATCTCCGCTCAATTTGCCGGGGATGCCATTGCGCTCTTGAAGCAGGTCCAGCAGATGGGACTCAACAAGGAGATGACCATCTTCAACGCATTCATCACGAACGTGGTCGGCAAAGGCCTCCCCCCCGAGGCTCTGGCGGGTGTCTACGGGATGCATTATTTTTACTACGATCTGAGCGACTTCCCGGACAAGGACGTGGCAAAAAGCGCTAAGGAGTTTGCCGACCTGTATCGCGCGAAATACAACAAGCCTCCCGACGGCTATGCGACGATCGCTTATGTCGCGTACACGGAGATGTTCCGGGGGTTCGAGGCCGCCAAATCCTTTGATCCTCTGAAGGTGTCCGCGGCGCTGATGGCCAACAAAGGCGAATTTAGCTCGGTCAAGGGCCCTGCCAGATGGCGAGAGGATCACGCGGCCGTCTACAAGTACGCCGCCTTTCTGGTCAAGGGAAAAGGTCCCGGAGAGCAGAAAAGCGAGTGGGATCTTTTTAAAGTCATCGGCTACCAGGGCGGCGATTCGGTCATGCCGGAGCTGAAGTCTCTGGGTTACTAAACCTCTCTTTGCCCCGGCGAATCTCTTTTGCCGTCGCCGGGGCGGATCCTGAGAAAAGGGCCGGCCGTGGGTGTAGAGCTGCGCGCAGAAATCATCAAAGCAGAAGGGGTTACAAAACGTTTCGGCGAATTGATCGCCGTGGACCGGGTTGATTATTTGCTGCATGAAAACGAAGTCGCCGGCATCATCGGATCCAATGGCGCCGGAAAGACCACCTTCTTCAACCTGCTGACGGGATATTACCCACCCGATGAAGGCGTCATCCGCTACAAGGGTCAGGATGTCACCCGCAAGACGCCCGAGGAGAGGGTCGCCCTCGGGATGATGCGGACCTTTCAGTTAACCTCCACGTTCGACAATCTCAGCGTCATCGACAACCTCGTGCTCTCCTTTTTCCGAGCGCACAAAAAATCGTCGCTGCTTGATCTGCTTCTGAATACCTGTAAACGACACCGGAAGGACGAGAAAATCGTCGCCATCCTGGAAACCTTCAACCTTCAGGATGTGGCCGACAGGCAGGTGAAGAATCTCAGCCTGGGCGAGAAGCGGAGGTTGGAAATCGCGATGGCCATCCTGGCTGAACCGAAGGTGCTGCTGCTGGACGAACCTCTGGCGGGGCTCGGCGAATCCGAGATCAAGGGGGTCCTGGATGTGCTGCGCCGGCATGTGGGCACGCAGACGATCCTGATTGTGGAACATAAGATTTCCCAGGTGGAAGATTTCCTGCAGAGGCTCACCGTCATGCACGAAGGCAGAATTATCGCGGATGGCGGGTATGAGGAATGTCTGCGGCATCCGGAGGTGCGCAGGAGCTACTGGCAGATCGACGCCTCCGCGGCTGTAAACGGGGATGGCTGTAAACGGGGGGCTCATGACGATGAATAACGGAGAGATCCTGACCGTCAGAAACCTCAATGTCTCTTACGGTGAATCGAGGGTTCTGTTTGATATCGATCTGGGCGTCAAACCGGGGCAGGTAGTGGCTTGCGTAGGGCGCAACGGGGCGGGTAAATCCACCCTGCTCAAGAGCATTGCGGGATTTCTGAAACCGCTCTCGGGATCGGTCACCTGTGACGGCATCAGCTTGATCGGCCTGATGTCCTACAACATCGCCAAAATGGGAATCAAGTACATTCCGCAGGACAAAAAGGTCTTTTCCGATCTGACCGTCCGGGAGAATCTGGAGCTGGGCAGCTACGCAACCAGGGATTACAACTGGGACCAGGTCACCGACTATTTCCCCAAACTCAAGCAGCTCATGGATCGCAAGGCGGGGCACCTGAGCGGCGGGGAGCGCCAGATGCTGATGATCGGCAGGGCCATCCTGGGCAGCCCCAAGGTGCTCTTGATCGATGAACCCACCGAGGGGCTGGCCCCCAGCATCGTTTCCCATTTAAGGGTTGTTTTCGGTGAGTTGAGAAAAAAATCCTCTCTGGTGATTGTCGAACAGAACCTGCCGCTCATTTGCGCCATCTCCGACAAGGTTTACGCCATCAAAGAGGGACGCATCATCACGGAGCTTGCGGGGGAATCGGTCAAAGCGAATATCTGCGAACAGTATCTCTAAAAGGATGAAAGAGGGATTCCCATGTTGAAACTGTTCAGATGGTGGTGGGGCATACTGTTGGCGTTTTTGCTGCTGGCCGTGTTGAGGGTCTTCCTGCCGCTGCCCTTTTCCAACGAGATCATTATTTTTTCCATCTACACGATGGGTTGCAGCTTCCTTCTGGGGCGCGTCGGGTTTATTTCATTCGGGCAGCCGGCCTATCTGGCGACAGGGGCCTATGCAACCGCCTTTTATCTCTTTTACTTCGGCACGAACCCCTATATCGGCATCTTGATCGGAATTCTGGCGGGGCTGCTCATCTCTCTCATTGTCGGCCCTCTTTTCGTCCGGCTGCGCAGCGACTATTTTGCGCTGGTGAATCTGGCGCTGGCGGTGATCATCTTCTATATGATGCAGAAGGTTCTCGCGGGGATTACCAAGGGGGACAACGGGCTTTGGTTTTTGACCAACATCGCCTCCACGCCCGTGCTGGATCTGACCAAACCAAACCATTTCTATATCTTCGCTTTTCTCGTGGCCCTGGCCATCTGGGCTTTCTACAAATACCTCAACGACACCCTGTTCGGCGCCTGCTGTCTGGCCTCGAAGATCAATGAGGACAAGGTAAAATTTCTCGGATACAGCAATTTCAAAATCCGTCTGACGGCTTTTGTCATCGCCAATACGACGACCGCGCTGGCCGGTTCGATGTATGCCGTCTATCTCGGCTTTGTGAGCCCGGAAATGACCAGTGCGCACCGCGCAGCCGATCCGGTTGTGGTCACGATTCTCGGAGGCGTTGGAACGCTTTACGGGCCCATCGTCGGGGCGATCGCCTACACCGGCATGAAGGACCTGATCAGCGGACTGATCGGCAACTGGGAGCTTTTCATCGGCTTTCTGCTGGTATTCATCATGCTGGCCGGAGAAAAGGGCATATGGGGAAGCTTGGAGCCGCTGCTGAAAAAAGCATTCTTCCGGAAGAGCGCTTTCAAACCAGAACGATAGGGGTGACAATCGGTTATGATGGACACACAGTTACTGATTTCCGGCGTTATCTTCGGGTTGAGCATCGGTAGCATCTTTTTCCTGATGGCTATCGGTTTGTCTCTCTGTTTCGGTTTGATGCGCATCATCAGCCTGGATCAGTTGCTCTACTATTCCATCGGCGCGTACATCACCTACTCCATCAGCCTCGTGACGGGCAGCATGTGGCTCGGCGCGCTGGCGGGGATGGTCGTTGCCGGCATCATCAGTTTCGGTGTGGAGCGGTTCATATTCCTGCGCATCTACGAACGGGATATCGCCTTCACGATGATTACCTCCTTCGGGATTTTGATCGGCGGCGTGGGCGTCATCAAATTCTTTTGGGGTGTGGTCCCCCGTCCGGTTCCCATTCCGATGATCACGCAGATCAGCATTATGGGCACGGAAATCCCAGTCTACCGGTTGATTGTCATCGCCATCTCGCTGCTCGTCTATCTCGGCATCTGGCTTTTTTTGAACCGGACGATCATCGGCAAAGCGATCCGGGCCGGTATCGAGGATGTGGAACATGTCGAGGGCCTCGGCATCAACGTCTACCGGCTCTTCACCATAACGTTCATCATTGCCGGAACTTTGTCCGGGCTGGCCGGGGGATTGTATGCACCGCTGATCATGGTCGATCCCCAGATGGGGCTCGAGGTGATGCCCTTCATTTTCATGGTCGTCATCATCGGCGGGCTGGGCAGCATCAAAGGGACGCTGATATCGGCTTTTCTCGTTGGGCAGGTCGTTTCGATCGGATCCCTCATCTACGCCCCGCTGGCGCAGATGGCGCCGTTTGCGATCATGCTGCTGATTCTTCTGATCAAACCGACCGGTCTTTATGGCAGCAAGCTGTTGAAACGTTGACGGCGATCAAGGCTACTTGAGCAGGTTGTAGGCCAGAGGATCGAAGGGCGAGCCCGCCACAAAGATCCGGGTCCCCATCTCACGGTCCAGCATGAAGATTCCCTCCTTGCTGTCGCCGACCATTTCGATCTGCCGGACCGCCCTGTCCGTGTTGCTCTCCTCCTCGATCTGCTCGTTGGCAAACCAGGCGAGCATCGGCTCCGCCGTGTAGTCGTTTTCCTCGCGGGCGACCTTGATCAGGTTGTGTATCTTTGCCGTGATAAACTGTTCGTGCGCATAGGCGTCCTTCCATGCCTCCAACGGGCTTTTCCAGGTCAGCTTGAGCTGCTTAAGATCCAGGAGGACCACCTTGCCCCCCCGGTTGATGATATGGTCGAGGAACTTCATCGCGTGGATCATCTCCTCATGGACCTGGCAACGCATCCAGTGGGCCATTCCGTCCAGGTTTTGGGAATGGAAATAGGCGACCATGGAGAGATAGAGATAGGAGGACTCCAGTTCATTTTTAATCTGCTCGTTCATCGCATCGAACATCTTCTTGCTGATCATCTGTTTTTCTCCTTTCAATGTTTGAAATCCATCGGAGCCAGGCCGTGTATTTTTCCCGCCATGTGGGGAGCCATGGCGGTGCAACGGCGGAGGGGCAGACGGCCATGCCGGCCCATTATCACGTGACCGAGGCCTTCACCGACCTGCCGCTCAAGCTTTGCGGCTGATGAGCGGCTTGATCCATGCGATCAGCAGGGGGGCCGCCAGGACGATTGCTCCGACGAGCAGGATCGTCCCCGAAATGGGGCGGCTCACGAAGACCGACAGGTCTCCCCGGCTGATCATCATCGCTTCCCGGAAGCTCCTCTCCATCATCGGGCCGAGGATCAGGGCCAGAACCAGCGGAGCCAGGTCATACTTCAGACGCCGCAGGAGATAGCCGAGCAGGCCGAAGCCGGTCATGAGCCAGATGTCGAGGATCGAATTGTTGACCGAGTAGACCCCCACCAGGCAAAGCAGCAGAACGATCGGCATAAGGAGGTAGAGGGGGGCACGGATGATGCTCGCAAAAACGCCCACCAAAGGCAGATTGAAGACGAGGAGCATGAAATTGCCGATGTACATGCTGGCGATGACCCCCCAGAAGAGGTCGGGGTTTTCGCTCATCAGCAGGGGACCGGGGGTGATTCCATGGATCAGCAGCACCGCCATCACCACCGCCATGGCGGGGGTGAAGGGGATCCCCAGCGCCATCAGGGGGACGTAGGCGCCTCCGACGGCGGCGTTGTTTGCCGCCTCGGGTCCCGCCACGCCCTCGATCGCGCCCTTGCCGAACTCTCCGGACTTGTCGAGCTTATTCTCTACGGAATAGGAAACCATGGTTGCGATAACCGGGGAGGGACCGGGGACGAGGCCGACGAAAAAGCCGATGAAGGAACCCCGGATGATGGGCCAGAACGAGCGCTTCCACTCCACCAGCGTCGGCCAGAGCTCCCGGAAACGGACCTTTTGGAGTTGCATATTTCCCGCCGGTTCTTCGGCGGTGACCAGCACTTCGGAAATACCGAAGAGCCCCATGGCGACGGGCAGGAAATCGATGCCCTGGGCCAGGAGGGGCTGCTTGAAGGTGTAGCGCATGTAGCCGGCCACGGTCTCCATACCGACCGTTCCGAGGGCGAGCCCCAGGGCGATCATCATCAGCGATTTGAGAAGATTTCCTCCCGTCAGCCGCGACATGATCATGAGCCCGACCAGGGCGACGGCCAGATATTCGGGAGGCCCGAACTTGAGGGCCGCATTTGCCAGCGTGGGGGCCAGAAAGCTCAGGCCGATCAGGCTGATCGTTCCGGCGACGAACGATCCGATGGCGGCGACCGCGAGGGCGGCCCCGGCACGGCCCCGACGGGCCATCTGGTAGCCTTCGATACACGTGACGACGGAGGCCGCCTCCCCGGGGATGTTGAGTAGAATGGAGGTCGTTGAGCCGCCGTACATGGCCCCGAAGTAGATGCCGGCAAAGAGGATCATCCCTGCCGTCGGGTCAAAGCCGTAGGTCAGCGACAGGAGAAGCGCCATCGTCCCCAAGGGGCCGAGGCCGGGCAGGATGCCGATGATGGTTCCGATCACCGCCCCCAAAAACCCGAAAAGGAGGTTCATCGGCGTCAGCGCCACCGAAAAACCGTGAATAAGTCCGCTAAAGAGGTCCATGCCGTTTTCCTCCTATCCGAGAATCTCTTCAAGAATCCCCAGAGGCAGGGGAACCTTAAGCCAGAGGACGAACGAAACGTAGGAGATGCCCGCGATGACGGCCGCCATGGCCAGGGCGGGAACCCACCGGCGGTAACCGAAGATGCGGATCGCGACCACCAGGAAAGCGCAGATGGAGATCAAAAAGCCGAGCGTTTTGAGCGCGAGGGTGTAGCCGATCATGAGCGCCATCAACTGAAAGGTTTTTTTTACGTTGCGGTCTCCCGGGGCGGCTGAGTCCTGGCTCGGGAGGGGCGAAGCCGATGGGCCCTCGCCTGTCTTCTTCCGGGGCAGGATTTCCTGGAGGAGGCATCCCAACGCCGTCGCAATAAGAAATACGCCGATGATCATGGGAAAAAGGCCGGGACCCGGGTAGGAAAGGCGGCCCCGTGGCATGTTCAGGGCCATGATCTCATAGACCAGACCGACCGCAAGGATCAATCCCGCAAATACTACCGAACCGAGCTTCACGTGAGCACCTCTCTTGCCAAAAAACGGAGTCCCCTCCCCAAAACTGCATTGCCATGCATCTTCACCCACAGAAATGTTGCAGGGGGGTATGGAAGGGGGCGCCACCACCGGTAAATCAGCAAGCGGGAAAGGCCTGAACGGCCTTCCCCGCTCGCTGAGAAGCTACTTTGCCGCGGCGTCCGGTGATTTCCCGTATTTGTCCCAGAGGGGTCTATAGATCGTGTCCAGCTTCTTGATGTAGGCGGTGTACTCTTCCGGTCCCTGGTAATCGGACGGGAAGGCCGTCTTCAGGGCGATCGCTTTGAACTCCTCGGTATTCATCACCTGTTTGACAGCGCCCGCAAAGATGTCGATGATGGCCTTGGGCGTGTTTTTGGGCATGGAGAATCCCCGCGACGAGCCGCTGGCAAAGTTGTATCCCAACTCCTTGAAGGTGGGAACATCGGGAATGATCGGGGAACGTTGATCGGTCATGATCGCCAGAGCCCGGAGCTTGCCCGCCCGGAGTTGGGCGTAGACGATACTCAGGTTATTGGAGGTGGCGTCGACGTGGCCGGCCAGCGCGGCCTGCCAGGAAGGGCCGTCTCCCGAGAAGGGGACGATATTGAGTTTGATCTGCGCCGCCCCTTCGAACATGTGCATCGCAAACCAGTCATCCCCGGGCGCCGAAGAGACGCCCACGCTGAGGGTTCCCGGTTTTTCCTTGGCAGCCTTGATGACGTCGGCCATTGTTTTATACGGGCTTTCCGCCCGGACTACGAAGATGCCGGGGTCCGTGACCACATTGGCGACAAAAGCGAAGTCGGAGATTTTATAGCCGGCTTCCCGGACGTACGCATTGATGGGAACTTGAGGGGTGCAGGAGATGACGACCGTATAGCCGTCGGGTTTGGACGTGGACAGCTCCATCAGGGCGATGTCGCTGCCGGACCCGGGTTTGTATACCGGGACGAAGGTGGTCTTCAGTGCCTTTTCGAGGTGCGGCCTGACCATGGAAATCATCACGTCGCTTCCCCCTCCGGGGGCAAAGCCGATCAGCGTATTGATCGGCTTTTTGGGATAGTCAACCTTGGCCGACGTTCCCTGGGCAAAGACGTTCGTTGCGAGGGCAACTGCCAGAAACACAACAACTGCATATCCGGTTCTTCTAAGCATAGACGCTCCTCCTTCTGGTCTTAAAGTGATAAGAACCTGTTTCATTGATAATGAACTCGCTTTTCTGCATGGAAAGACTACGAAAGCGGGCCTTGTATGTCAAGGAGATTTTGCCGGCGGCCTACTGCTTTGCAATACTAACCCTCTTTTGCCAGGTTGACCTTTGGTTTGACACCTTTATTGACCACGTTCTTGGGCCACCTGCCCTGGGCGACCCTAACGGCTTCCTGTCCCACACTGATTCTGAGCCGCCTGAAGGAGGCATCACAGTAGGATGCCGAGTGCGGCGTAACGATGACATTGTCAATTTTCAGTAAAGGGTTGTCCGGATCAATCGGATCTTTCTCAAAGACATCGAGGCCGGCGCCGGCGATCTTTTTGTCCTGCAGCGCCCTGATGAGGGCAGGCTCATCAACAACGGAACCGCGTGCCGTATTGATAAGATAGGAACTCGGCTTCATCATATGGAGTTCCTTTTCGCCGATAAGATGGAAGGTCTCCTGATTGAGGCAGGGATGAAGCGAGACATAATCGGATTCCCTCATCACTTCGGGCAGACTCTTCAGGGTAATGCCCGATTCCTTGGCCAGATTCTGATCGACATAGGGGTCATGGCCAATCACATTCAGGCCGAAGCACAGCGCTTTTCGGGCAGTCATGCGGCCGATGTTGCCGCAGCCGACGATGCCGAGGGTCTGCCCCCAGATGGAGCCCATGGGTTCCATGATCTGACGGCTTGCTCCCCAGCCGGCGGTCTTGAGGAGATTATTCATCCGCACCAGTTTCTTGGCGCAGGCCATGAGCAGAACGATCGCATGGTTGGAGACTTCCTCGAAGCAGAAGTCGGGAATGTTGACGACCAGGACATGGTTGTCGGTAGCGGCATCGACATCGATGTTGTCATAACCGATACCGCAACGGACAACCGCTTGCAGCTTGGGCAGGTTCTCAAAAACGCGGCGTGTGAATGCCGTTCTTACGGTAAAGACGACATCGGCCTCCTTGGCCTTCGCGATGATCTCATCCTCGGTGGCGGCATCGATGTCCACGAGCTCGATACCCGCCTTTTGGATCACCT
>Ga0209638_1002786_pt1 | contig 10629 bp, 7 predicted proteins | sample BarGraNGADG00211_FD_184490 | JGI IMG/M metagenome (GOLD analysis project Ga0209638, IMG submission 184490) | Arctic peat soil microbial communities from Barrow, Alaska - Barrow Graham LP Ref core NGADG0002-211 (SPAdes) (version 2) | ecosystem: Environmental > Terrestrial > Soil > Wetlands > Peat... | reverse complement strand
TGCTCGCATGTGGTGTGCGGGCCGCGACCTCAGGAGAGTCAACGATGACGCATCTATCCGCATTTTCGCGCCGCGGGTTCCTCGCCGCGGGCGCTGGCATCGCGGCCGCTTCGGTGGTGGGCTGCAGCAGTTCGACGGCCACGGGCACCGCCTCCGGCGGTGCAGCTGGCAAGGCCTCGATGTGGGGGCTGACGGGAAAGCCCAGCGAGCAGATCCTCACGGACTGCGTGGCGGCGTTCAACAAGCTGGGCAAGGGCACCATCGACGTCACGTTGTTCCAGAACGACGCCTACAAGCAGAAGGTCCGTACGGCGGTCGGCGCCGGCGAGGCTCCCACCCTCATCTACGGCTGGGGTGGCGGCATCCTCAAGGGCTATGCCGATGCGGGCCAGGTCCTCGACCTCACCGACTGGGTCAGCAGCCAGGCCGCCTGGAAGGCGAAGTTCTTCGACTTGTCGTGGGGTGCGGGGACGAGCAACGGCAAGATCTTCGGCGTTCCGGCGAACACCACGGGGCCGCTTGTCATGTACTACAACAAAAAGTTGTTCGATCAAGTTGGCGCGAGCCTGCCGACGACGTGGGACGACGTGATGACCCTCGTCGGCACCTTCAACAGCAAGGGCATCGCCCCCTTCTCCCTCGGTGGCGGCTCCAAGTGGACGTCGATGATGTGGCTCGAGTACCTCTTTGATCGCATCGGTGGCCCGGACGTCTTCAACAACATCTACGCCGGCAAGAAGGATTCGTGGGGTGACGCCTCCGCGCTCAAGGCGTACAAGATGGTCCAGGATCTCGTAGATGCGAACGGCTTCGTCAAGGGCTTCATGAGCGTCACCGCAGACAGCAACGCCGACCAGGCCCTCCTGTACACGGGCAAGGCTGCGATGATGTTGCACCTCAGCGGGGCGTACGGCGCCATGAAGTCCGTACAGGCGGACTTCGTCAAGACCAACCTCGAGTTCGGCGGCTTCCCGTCGATCCCCGGGGGCAAGGGCGACGCGAAGAACATCGCGGGCAACCCCGCGATGTTCTGGTCCATCTCGGCCAAGGCCTCCGACGCAGAGCAGACGGCAGCGAAGAACTGGCTGCTCGAGGGAGAGTTCACCGACACGGTCGTCGACGCCTTCATCAACTCCGGTCAAGTGCCCGTCCAGAAGTCGGCCGAGGCGAAGATCGCGAACTCTGCGGACAAGACGTTCCTCAGCTACATCTACTCCATGGTCACCTCCGCCCCGAACTTCCAGCAGTCGTGGGATCAGGCCCTGAGCGCGACCCAGGCCGAGGCCCTGCTGAACAACATCTCGCAGCTGTTCAGCAAGCAGATCGGGCCCGACCAGTTCGCCACCAACATGAACGCAACCCTCTGATGGCCTCGGCAACACGCTCACGGGACACCCCACTCGCCGTGCTCGTGCTGCCGTCGCTGCTGATGTTCGTCACCTTCGCTGTCGTCCCACTGTTCGGCGTAGTCGTGCTGAGCTTCACCAAGTGGGACGGCATCGGGGCGATCTTGCCTAACGGTCTGGGGAGCTGGCGGCAAGTACTCGCCGATCCCCAGACCTGGCGTTCGCTGTGGTTGACGATCATGACGATGGCGGTGACCTGGGCCGTACAGACACCGTTGAGCATCCTGCTGGGGACGTTCCTCGCCGGGCATCAGCGGTATCGCGCCTTGCTCGGCGTGCTCTACTTCCTGCCTCTGCTGCTGAGCTCCGCCGCGATCGCCATCGCATTCAAGTCACTGTTCGACCCCAACTTCGGGCTCGGGGCCGGCCTGCACATCCCCCTGCTCAGCCAGGACTGGCTCGGCGTTCAGCTCGCCTTCCCCGTGGTGCTGAGTGTCATCTCCTGGCAGTTCATCCCGTTCCACACGCTGCTCTACCAGGGTGGCGTGCGACAGATCCCCGTACAGCTGTACGAGGCTGCGCAGATCGACGGCGCGAACAGGTTCCAGCAGTTCTTCCGCATCACGCTCCCCCAGCTCAAGTACACGATCATCACGAGCTCGACGCTCATGCTGGTCGGGTCATTGACGTACTTCGACCTGATCTTCGTGATGACCGGGGGCGGGCCCGGCAACGCCACTCGGATCTTGGCGCTCGACATGTACATCCGTGGCTTCAAGGCCAACCAGATGGGCGCCGCCAGCGTGATCGCGGTGTTCCTCGTGGTTCTGGGCCTCGGCATGGCCCTCGGGGTGCAGCGGCTCGGCGGCCGCGACAAGACCGCAAGCCAGCTGGAAGGGATGTGACATGACCGACGTGAAGCAAGCCTCGACGAAGAACGCCAAGTCGGTCAGGGACACGGGCAGCCGCGGGGTCGGGAAGCCGAACCTGCTCGCTGGCTTCTTCGGCTGGTTCTGGCTGGCCGTCGTGATCATTCCGATCTACTACGTGGTCGTGACATCGCTCAAGAACCAGGGCGACTACTTCACGGGCAACCCGCTTGCCCTGCCGATCCCACCCACGTTCGAGGCGTACCAGGAAGTCTTCGCGAACAAGTTCGGCACGTATTTCTCGAACAGCGTCATCGTCGCGGTCGGCGCGGTGATCCCGATCGTGCTGTTCGCGTTCATGGCCGCGTACGGGATCGTGCGCGGGAAGGGGCGGTTCCTCAAGTTCTGCAACGGCTTGTTCCTCATGGGCCTGGCCATCCCGATCCAGGCGACGATCGTCCCGATCTACCTGATGATCACGAAGCTGGGGCTGTACGACACGTTGCCGGCGATCATCCTGCCCGCCATCGCCTTCGGCCAGCCGCTGTCGATCCTGATCATCTCGAACTTCATCCGGGACGTTCCCAAGGAGCTGTTCGAGTCGATGCGACTGGACGGTCTCAACGACTGGCAGATCATGTGGCGACTGGCGTTCCCTCTGACGAGCCCCGCGCTGGTGACCGTCGCGATCTACCAGGGACTCAACGCGTGGAACGGCTTCCTCTTCCCCCTGATCCTCACACAGTCGCCGGACAAGCGGACGATGCCGCTGGGGCTGTGGGCGTTCCAGGGCGAGTACACCGTGAACATCCCTGCCGTGCTGGCGGCGGTGATCGTGTCCACCGTCCCGATCCTCGTCCTGTACGTGGTCGGCCGGCGGCAACTGCTCAGCGGTCTCACCGCTGGAGTGGGCAAATAGGAAGGCAGACCCATGACGGCGTTCGACGATGCGGTGGTCGAGGTACGCTCCGGGGCGGATCCGGCAGAGATCGCGACCGGCCTGTACGAGCGGCTCACCGATGACGAGCGGCTGGGCCTGCTGGACGGGGACTCCCCGTTCTGGCAGGGCCTGATCGAGATGACGGGCCGCTACAACGGCACCCCGATCGTCCACGGCGAGGTGGCACGGCTCGGCATCCCCGGCACCCGCTTCGTCGACGGGCCGCGCGGCTGCGTGGCCGGCAACGCGACGGCGTTCCCCGTCTCGATGGCCCGTGGTGCGACGTGGGACGTCGACCTTGAAGAGCGGGTCGGCCAGGCGATCGGCGCCGAGGTGCGAGCCGTGGGTGGCAACTTCTTCGGAGGCGTCTGCATCAACCTCCCGCGCCATCCGGCGTGGGGCCGGATCCAGGAGACGTACTCCGACGAGCCGTACCAGCTTGGCGAGCTGGGTGCCGCCCTGACCCGAGGCGTGCAGAAGTGGGCCATGGCCTGCGCCAAGCACTACGCGCTCAACTCGATGGAGAACAAGCGCTTCGAGGTGGACGTCACGATCTCTGAGGCCGACCTGCACGAGACGTACCTGCCGCAGTTCAAGCGCTGCGTCGACGAGGGCGTCGCCGCGATCATGAGCTCGTACAACTCGGTCAACGGCTCCTGGGCTGGCCAGAACCGGTACCTGCTGACCGAGGTTCTGCGCGACCAGTGGGGCTGGACCGGCATCACGGTCAGTGACTTCATCTGGGGCCTGCGCGATGCGGCCGCCTCATTGGAGGCAGGTCTCGACCTCGAGGAGCCGTTCGCGCAGCAGCGGGCGACGCACCTGCGCGATCAGCTCGCGTCAGGCGAGGCGAGCTGGGACTCGGTGCGGCGCAGCGGCGTCCGGCTGATAGCGGCGCAGCTGCGCTCGTACAGGTCCCGCGTCGAGGCCGATCCCGAGCCCGGACTGTACGCCGGTGAGGCGCATCGGGCGCTGGCCCAGGAAGTGGCCGAGCGGGCCATGGTGCTTCTGCGCAACGACCCGGTCCTCGGACGGCCGCTGCTGCCGCTCGACCCGGCGACGGTGCGTACTGTCGCTGTTGTCGGACGGCTCGCTAACAACCCCAACCTCGGGGACTTCGGGTCGTCGCAGGTACGACCCCCGAGCCATGTCACCCCGTTGGACGGGATCCGGGCGGCGTTGCCCGGAGTCGAGGTGCTGCACACAGCGTCCGACGACCCCGCCGACGTGGCGGCTGCGGCGGCGGGAGCCGACCGCGTCTTCGTCATCGTGGGCTTCGACCAGCGTGACGAGGGCGAGTACGTGGGCGCCGACACGATGGCGAATCCCGACCTGCTGGCACTGTTCCCGCCGCTCCCGGAAGGTGTCGACCCAGGAGCCATGGCAGCCGAGGGCGTCATGGCCGACGGCTTCGGCGGCGACCGCGCCTCGTTGGGCCTGCGCGCCAGCGACGAGGCAGTCATCAGGGCCGCCTTGGCCGCGAACCCTCGTACGGTCGTCGTCCTCGTCGGGGCAGGCGCGATCATGATGGAGTCCTGGCAGCAGGGCGCGTCGGCGATCCTCATGATGTGGTACGCCGGGATGGCCGGCGGCACCGCACTCGGACGCGTCATCACCGGGGAGGCGAATCCCTCAGGACGGCTGCCGTTCGCAATCCCAGCCGACCCTGCTGACCTGCCGGATTTCGACCGCACGGCGACCGCCGTGACGTACGGGCATCTGCACGGTCAGCGGCTCATCGACGCCCGCGGCAGTCGCGCGGCGTTCCCGCACGGGTGGGGCCTCTCGTACACGGACTTCCGTCTCGATGCGGCATCGGTGACCCGCCTCGGCGCCGACGCGGTGACGCTGTCCGTCACGCTGAGCAACACCGGGATTCGGGACGGGTACCACGTCGTCCAGGTGTACGGAAGCCGCACCGACGGGCCGTACGCGGGGGAGGCCTTCGTCGTCGGCTTCGCGGTGGCCGATGTGCCAGCCGGGGGAACGGTCACCGTGCCGGTGCAGGTCTCGCTGCTCCCCGTCGGCGCCTGGAACCCCCACGCCAAGCGTGTCGAGCCCGCGCCCCCGGCGTCCGTGGTGCTCAGTGTCTCCTCGTACGCCCATGATCCGAACTCCATCCTTTGTCCACTCGCCTGACGCATCCGTCGCCTGACCCGAAAGAAGCCATGACCACTTACCACGTCGCCATCACCGGCGCTGACACCGCTGCAGGCACCGAGTCTGCCCCGTTCCGTACGATCAACCACGCCGCACAGGTCGCCGTGGGTGGCGACACGGTCCTCGTCCACGAGGGCGTGTACCGCGAGTGGGTGAAGCCGGCCAATGGTGGTCTGAGCGACACGCGGCGGATCACCTACGCGGCAGCATCCGGCGAGCACGTGAAGATCACCGGCGCGGAGCAGGTCAGGGGCTGGACGCACGAGTCCGGCCCGGTGTGGACGGTCACGCTTCCGAACGCGATGTTCGGCGACCACAACCCGTACGCCCTCACCATCGAGGGTGACTGGGTCGTGCGCGAGGCCGAGGACGAGCGGCGCAAGCACCTCGGTGACGTGTACCTCAACGGCCGCAGCTTCTACCAAGCGCTGACCCGCGACGAGCTCACGGCTCCGGCGCGGACGGAGGTCCGCGACCATTGGACCGGCCGCATGATGCCGGTGCCGGACGTGGAGCAGACGACGCACCGGTGGTACGCGGAGGTGGGCGACGAGACCACGACGCTGTGGGCCGCCTTCGGTGACGCCGATCCCAACGCCGAGCTCGTCGAGGTCAACGTCCGCCGTTCGGTGTTCTACCCGGTGGTCGTAGGCCTGAACTACATCACCGTCCGCGGCTTCGAGCTGGCGCAGGCGGCCTGCCCGTGGACCCCGCCGACCGCTGACCAGCCGGGCCTCGTCGGCCCCAACTGGGCCAAGGGCTGGATCATCGAGGACAACGACATCCACGACGCCAAGTGCTCGGCGATCTCCATCGGCAAGGAGGCCTCGACCGGGCACAACTACTTCACCCGCCGTCACGACAAGCCGGGCTACCAGTACCAGCTGGAGTCGGTCTTCGCCGCTCTCGACATCGGCTGGAGCAAGGAGACGATCGGCTCGCACGTGATCCGCAACAACCACATCCACGACTGCGGCCAGAACGGTGTCGTCGGCCACCTCGGGTGTGTCTTCTCGCGGATCCATGACAACCACATCCACGCGATCGCTACGAAGCGTGAGTTCTTCGGCCACGAGATCGGCGGCATCAAGCTGCACGCCGCGATCGACGTCGAGATCGCTCACAACCACATCCACGACTGCACGCTGGGGATCTGGCTCGACTGGCAGACCCAGGGCACCCGGGTGACGCGGAACGTGCTCCACGACAACTGCCGCGACCTCTTCGTCGAGGTCTCGCACGGCCCGTACGTCGTCGACCACAACATCCTCGCGTCGAAGGCGTCGATCGAGACGATCTGCGAGGGAGGCGCGTACGTGGCCAACCTCATCGGGGGCACCCTGCGGGTGGAGTCGGTCATGGAGCGCGCGACGCCTTACCACCGCGCGCATTCGACGAAAGTGTCGGGCTACGGGGTCATCTACTCAGGCGACGACCGATTCCTCGGCAACATCTTCTGCGGTAACGGCGGCGATGCGGCGGACATCTCAGCGGCGTACCAGGACGCGATCCGTCCGATCACCCAGACCGGATACGGCACCTTGGGCTATGACGGGTTCCCGGCGTCGTACGAGGACTACCTCGCGACTATCGAGGCCGGGCTTCCCGGCGACCTCAACGCCTTCCTGCCCGTCAAGAACCCGGTCATGATCCGCGGCAACCTGTACCTCGATGGCGCCAAGGCGTACGAGAAGGAGACCGATCCTGTTCTGTCCCAGACGGCGCCCGAGCTGGTCGTCTCGGTCGGCGACCAGGTGGAGATCGAGCTCACCCTGCCTGCCGACTTCCGGTCGCAGAACATGCCTGTGCCGACGACCGCCGACCTCGGTCGGGTCCGCTTCCCGGACCTCGAGTTCGAGGCGCCGGACGGTTCCGGCATCCAGCTCGGCACGGATCTGTTGGGCGCCTCGGCCGACGGTCTTGTCGTACCTGGCCCGATCCAGTCCCTCACCGGCGGCCGCAACAAGGTCGTCGTCTGGAGCTGATCGACCAGGTCCCGCTCCACCCTGACCAGCGATACGACACCACCGAACCGAGAGAGTCCCATGATGATCTTGCACGTCGCCATCACCGGCGCTGACACCGCTGCAGGCACCGAGTCTGCCCCGTTCCGTACGATCAACCACGCCGCACAGGTCGCCCTGCCCGGCGACACTGTCCTCGTCCACGAGGGGCTGTACCGCGAGTGGGTGAAGCCCCGCAATGGCGGCCTCGACGCAACCCGCCGCATCACGTACATGGCCGCTGCCGGCGAGCTCGTGAAGATCACCGGCGCCGAGCCGATCACGGGCTGGACGCACGAGTCCGGCCCGGTGTGGAAGGTCAGGATCCCGAACTCGCTGTTCGGTGAGTACAACCCGTTCGCGCTGGCCGTCGAGGGCGACTGGGTGATCCGCAGAGCTCTGGACGAGCCGCGCAAGCACCTCGGTGACGTGTACCTCAACGGCCAGAGCTTCTACGAGGCGCTGAGCATCGACGAGCTGACGGCGCCGGCACGTACGGAGGCCGTCGACGGCTGGACCGGTCGCAGCAGGCCGGTCCCGGACGTCGAGCAGACGACGCATCGCTGGTTCGCCGCAGTGGGCCTGGACTCGACGACGCTGTGGGCGGCGTTCGGTGACGCGGATCCGAACGTCGAACTCGTCGAGATCAACGTGCGTCGGTCGGTCTTCTACCCGGTGGTGACCGGTGTCGACTACATCACGGTGCGCGGCTTCGAGCTGGCGCAGGCGGCGACCCCGTGGGCTCCCCCGACCGCTGACCAGCCGGGCCTCATCGGTCCGAACTGGGCCAAGGGCTGGATCATCGAGGACAACGAGATCCACGACGCCAAGTGCTCGGCGGTCTCCATCGGCAAGGAGATCACCACCGGGCACAACTACTTCACCAAGCGCCACGACAAGCCGGGGTACCAGTACCAGCTGGAGTCGGTCTTCGCGGCCCGGCACATCGGCTGGAGCCGCGAGCGGATCGGCTCGCACATCATCCGCAACAACCACATCCACGACTGCGGCCAGAACGGCATCGTCGGGCACCTCGGTTGTGTGTTCTCCCAGATCTACGACAACCACATCCACCGGATCGCCACGAAGAAGGAGTTCTACGGCGCGGAGATCGCCGGCATCAAGCTCCACGCCGCGATCGACACGGAGATCCGGCATAACCACATCCACGACTGCACGCTCGGCATCTGGCTCGACTGGCAGACCCAAGGCACGCGGGTGACGCGGAACGTGCTCCATGAGAACACCCGGGACCTGTTCGTCGAGGTGTCCCACGGCCCGTACGTGGTCGACCACAACGTCTTCGGATCGAAGGCTTCGCTGGAGTCGATCTGCCAGGGCGGTGCGTACGTCGCGAACCTGTTCGCCGGGACCGTGCTGGTGGAGTCCGTGATGGAGCGGGCCACCCCGTACCACCTGCCGCACTCCACCGAGATGGCCGGCTACGGCGTGATCTACTCCGGTGACGACCGTTACGTGGGCAACATCTTCTGCGGCACGGGCGGCGACCCGAAGGACGTCAGCACCGCGTATCCGCGCCCGTTCCGCGCCATCCCGGGCATCGCCTACGGGACGGCCGCCTACGACGGGCACCCCGGCTCGTACGAGGAGTACATCGCGCTTGTCGAAGCGAACATGCCTGGCGACCTGCCGGCGTTCCTGCCGGTGAAGAACCCGGTGATGATCCACGAGAACCTGTACGTCGGAGGCGCTGCGCCCTATGCGAAGGAGACCGGCGCCGTCGTCTCGGACGTCGCGCCGGAGCTGACAGTCGCCTGCGACCGAGACAAGGTCGTCGTGGAGATCACGCTCCCTGACGACTTCACCGCGCAGCAGGTGCCCGTGCCGACGACGGCCACCCTCGGCCGGGTGCGCTTCCCTGACCTCCTGTTCGAGGCCCCGGACGGTTCCGACATCCAGCTCGACACCGACCTGGTCGGTGCTGTGGCCGACGGTCCCGTGGTCCCCGGCCCGATTCAGTCATTGAAGGCTGGCCGCAACACGGTGGTCGTCTGGGGCTGACGCCTGTCCATGACGTTCGGCCCTCCACGTACGCTGAAGCGCATGGTCCTCAGGCAGGTGCAGCGAGCGTTCGGCGAGGCCGTACGGTCGAAGGTCGCCGGATCGGACGCCGCCGAGAGGGCCACGCAGATCTGGGGCAAGCCGGGGCCGAGGTGGTTCACGCCTTCCGACCCGGTCTGGCGCCTCCACGAGGATGCGTCGATGTTTCCCGGCGGGATCGCGGCGCTGCTGATGCAGACCCTCCACCCGCTCGCGATGGCCGGCGTCGCGGGCCACTCGGGTTATCGCAGCGACCCGTGGGGTCGGCTCAAGCGCACCAGCGACTACATAGCGATCACGACGTACGCGACGATCCCCGACGCCGAGGCGCTCATCGCGAGGGTCCGCGCGCGGCACGAGCAGGTGCGCGGCAAGGACTACCGCGGCCGTCCGTACCGCGCCTCCGACCCGAACCTGCTCGCCTGGGTGCATGCGGCGGAGATCCAGGCGTTCCTGTGGGCACACCAGGCGTACGGGGCGAAGCCGCTCTCGGATGCCGACGCCGACCTGTACGTGGAGCAGGCGGGGCTTCCCGCGGCGAAGCTCGGCGTGCTCGACCCGCCGTGCTCGGTCGCCGAGTTGGCGGCCGTCATCGACTCCATGCGGCCCCAGCTCGAGGTGAGCCCCGAGGCGTTGGACACCGTCGACTTCCTGCTGCGCACGCCGCCGGTGTCGATGGGGGCGCGGGCGGGCTACCAGCTCCTCGCGTACGGTGCGGTCGCGGTCCTGCCCGACTGGGTACGCGAGATGCTCAAGATCTCCTTGCCCGACCTCGCCGTTCCGGTCGCCTCAGGCTTGGGGCGTTTCGGCACCGCCGCGGTCCGGTGGGGCCTCGCCGGCGTCGAGAACCGCCGCTCCGCGCCGCCCGCTGCCTGATCTCACCAGAGGCTGATCAGCCAGAGCGCCAGGCCGGCTCCGGCAGCCGCCACCAGCGAGCTCGCGAACGTGCCGATGATGAACCGCTCGGCTGCGCCGCGGCGATCCTCGGCGCGCAGCTCGGGGTAGCGGGCGAGGCTCTTCACGCCGAGGACGACGACCAGCCCGCCTCCGTAACCCGCCATGATGGTCGCGAAGATCGCCAGCCGCTCGAGCAGGCCGATCCAGAAGCCGCCCCGCAGCTGGCCGGCCGCGGCTTGGATCGCGCCAGGTGGTGGGCTCTTCTCCTCGATCGCTGCAGTCCGCTCGGACCGGTCAGCGAGCCGGAAGAGGAGTCGTACGAGGGGGCTGCCGCCCCAGACGGTCGCCACGGC
>Ga0209638_1002784_pt1 | contig 10633 bp, 6 predicted proteins | sample BarGraNGADG00211_FD_184490 | JGI IMG/M metagenome (GOLD analysis project Ga0209638, IMG submission 184490) | Arctic peat soil microbial communities from Barrow, Alaska - Barrow Graham LP Ref core NGADG0002-211 (SPAdes) (version 2) | ecosystem: Environmental > Terrestrial > Soil > Wetlands > Peat... | reverse complement strand
GGCCAGCTGTAAAGGTGTAGCACCAACTTCTCCCTGACCAATAGCCATAGAAAGTATTGTAGTGGCTTTCCATCGGTTCATTCCATAATATTTGTCGAAATATGTTGTAGACGGTATAAAACCCGGCAATTCATTAACGAAATCAGTGCCAAGCTTACTTCCAAAACCAAACTCATTAACATACCGTTTCCATGTTTCAAATGCCGATGAAACTGTCAAATATTTTGGATTTTCCATTATCCTCCTGTAAACCTGACAGAAATAACCATTACAGGAGATTGTTATTGCTTCGTTCAGATTTAAAGGAGATGCATGGGAATGGCATGCTACAAACAGATACCCTCTGTGACAGGCAAAAAGAGTTGAGGGTGTTATCACTTGCTCCTGAAGAGCAATTAATCCGTTTACCAGCTTAAAAGTTGAACCTGGGGGATATGAGGCCATAAGCGCCCTGTTGTATAGAGGCTTAAGGGTGTCAGCAGACAGAAGGGCATAGTTGTCTGACCTTACTCTCCCGACAAGCAGCCCCGGATCATAGTTTGGGGAAGATATGAGAGATAGAACTTCTCCTGTATTCGGCTCAATTGCAACAATACTGCCTCTTTTGTTCTTCATCAGAAGTTCTCCATATTCCTGAAGATCAATGTCAATTCCCGATACAATATTCTCTCCCTGAACTGCAACGGTATCCATTTTTCCATCTGCATACGAACCTTTTATGCGACTTAAAACATCCACAAGGAATATCTTTACTCCTCGTTTCCCTCTTAGTTCTTTCTCGTACGATTCTTCTATTCCACTTTTTCCAATGTAGTCTCCGGGTTTATAGTAAGGGTCTTTTCTGATTATCCCGTCATCAACCTCACTAACGTATCCAAGAATATGCGCTCCAACTGGTTTTAAATATTTTCGAAGTGTTCTTGGCTGAACATAAAACCCGGGGTACAGGAACATCTTTTCCTGAAGTCTTGCATATGTCTCGACTGAAATTTGTTTCAGAAATACAGAAGGTGCTCGTCTGGAATAGTTAATAGCAGCTTTCATCCTTTCGCTGAAGAGCTCACTTGATATTCCGATGAGATTACAAAATCCGGTTGTGTCTATTTTTGTAGTCTGGGCGGGAACAACCATCAAATCGTAAGCAGCCTGATTATTGACTATCATTTCCCCGTTACGGTCGTATATAATTCCCCTCGCAGGATACTGTGTAACGTATCTCAGAACATTATTGTCAGCGGAAAGCCTGTATGTATCCTTTACAACCTGCAGAATAAATAATCTAACTATCAAAACGAAAGATGCAAGCACAATAAGTGCCATGATAACATATTTTCTGTTAATAAATGCATCTTTCATAATATGAACATTTTACTTCCCTCGCCTGTAAAATTCAAGCAGAAGAATAAAAGTTACTGAAAAGACTGTGCTTAATAGTACTCTCAGCATTGTCCTGAAAAATTCTGTGAGCCGGAACACCTCAAGGTAAAAGAGAGCTGTGTGATGTACCAGTACAATAATCAACGAGTATGTTAAAAACCATGTAAACCCGTATGTCAGCATTGATGGGGCTGAATTAGGTTCGTACCCATCTCCTGGCGATACTGCCCTTAGAACAAATGGCCTGATAAATCCTGTCAGAACTGTAGAGAAAGTATGCATACCTGGAGAACCAACGAAGAAATCAATAAGCATACCTGTGATAAAGGATAAAATAAGCAGAAGCCATGAAGGTATTTCAACCGGTAGAAGCAGAATAAACAATATGTAAATATAAGGATTGACATACCCGCTGAACTGTATATTGTCAAATAACAGAACCTGTAGCAGCATCAACAGAATAAAAATCAGACTAAATCTAAAGATAGAGTTGATCATTGAAATGATTTTTCAAGTTCAAGTACTTCCACCTTTTTCATATTGCCAATTATATCCACAAAGTGTAACTTTTTAAAGTTGGTTTTAATATCCACTGTTATTTTATAAAAATCACCACCAACTTTTTCAAAGTCGCTCACCGTTCCAACAATAACACCTTCAGGAAAAATTGCAGAATAGCCGGTTGTTTCAATAGTATCTCCTAATGATACTATAGCATCCTGAGGGATATCATTTAAGATGACTTTTCGGTAATCTCTTCCATCCCAGCTTAGTGATCCGAAATAGCCGTTTGACTTTATCCTTGCACTTAATTTGAAATCGAGGTTAAGAAGCGACATTGCCACAGAATAGTTTTCGGAACAACCAACAATTACACCGGCGACCCCATCAGCTGAAGTTACAGCCATATCTATGGTTATTCCCTGGAGTCGTCCTTTATTAAGAGTAAAAAAGTTCTTTTGCCTGTTTGTTGAATTATCTATTGCTTCAGCTGAGGTATGTACATATTGTTGATTGTAAATAGTATCTCTTACAGAAAAAAAAAGCGAATTATTTCTTCTTTCTAATTTATCAAAGGAATTCTTTAAAATAATATTTTCAGCTGCAAGGGCTCCGTTAATTTCGCGAAGGCTAAGATAATTCCGGGTGTTGTTTATTCTCTCATCAAAACCACGGGTTAGTCCTCTGATTCCATTAACAAAACGGGAGTTATGGTAATTATTCCCTGTTGCCAGAAAGAATATTGCTACTCCTTCAAGAATAAGAAAGATGAATACGTTATTGTATCTCTCCAGAAAATTCAGCAGGCTCCTCATTCACCCTTTCTTATTATCTCATAAGGAATTTAAACTTATCGACATTTTTCAAGGCAACCCCGGTACCTCTTGCTACGGCGTGAAGAGGATCCTCAACTACATTGAAGTTAATGTTGATTTTGTCTGTTAGTCGCTTATCAAGACCTCTGAGTAAAGCTCCTCCCCCTGCCAGGTAAATTCCTTTTTTTACAATATCAGCATAGAGTTCCGGAGGTGTCTGTTCGAGCACATTCAGAAGTGCAGCCTCAATTTTTGAAAGTGATTTATCGAGGCAATAAGCAATTTCCTGATAAGAGATCGGTATTTCGATAGGGAGAGCTGTCATAATATTTGGTCCTCTGACAATATAATCCGGAGGAGGATTATCAATATCTGGCAGAGCAGCGCCTACTCCAATTTTAATATCTTCAGCTGTGCGTTCCCCGATTTTTATATTATGCTGATGGCGCATGTAGGCCTGAATATCCGCAGTAAATCCATCTCCTGCTATTCTGATTGATTTATTGCAAACGATTCCTCCGAGAGCAATAACTGCGATTTCTGTTGTACCTCCCCCAATATCAACTACCATGCATCCTTCAGGAGCTTCAACATCAATGCCAATTCCAATGGCAGCAGCCATTGGTTCATAAATCATGTATACATCGCGTCCGCCGGCATGCTCAGAGGAATCGCGGACAGCACGTATTTCAACTTCAGTACTTCCCGAGGGTATGCATACAACCATTTTCAAAGAAGGTGCGAAGAGGCGGGGTCCTTTATTTATCATTTTAATCATACCCCTTATCATCAGCTCGGCAGCATTAAAATCGGCAATTACGCCGTCGCGTAAAGGTCTGATAGTCTTAATGTTTTCATGTGTCTTGCCGTGCATCTGCCTGGCCTGTTCTCCAATGGCAATAAGCTTTCCGGTAGTTTTATCAATTGCCACAATAGAGGGTTCATCAACAACAACCTTATCGTTATGAATAATAATTGTATTTGCTGTTCCCAGATCAATTGCAATCTCCTGTGTTAAAAATGAAAATAGTCCCATTATATGAGATGATTAATAAATATATTTCTAATGTTTAAAATGTCTTATCCCTGTAAATACCATTGCAATCCCATTTGAAGAACAATAGTCAATCGAATCCTGATCGCGCACTGATCCCCCCGGTTGTACGATAGCTGTGATTCCGGCTCTGTGTGCAATCTCAACACTATCGGCAAAGGGGAAAAATGCATCGGAAGCAAGTACCGCTCCACTCAGATCGAATCCGAAAGACCGTGCTTTTTCAATTGCCTGTTTCAGTGCATCTACTCTTGATGTCTGACCAATTCCGCTTGCACATAATTGCCCGTTTTTTACAATAACGATCGCATTCGATTTACTGTGTTTTACAATAATATTGGCAAATATGAGATCATTAATTTCAGATGTAAGCGGAACCCTTTTTGTAACGGGTTTCATATCGCTTGCAGACTCTGTACTGGTATCCTTCTGTTGCCATAGAACTCCATTAAGCAACGATCTGAAACCATAATTACTCCTGACGGATTGTTTTTGCAGGAGTATTATTCTGTTCTTTTTTTGTTTAAGGATCTCAAGAGCAGAGTCAGTAAACGCCGGAGCAATAATTATTTCAAAAAATATCTTATCTATTTCTGAGGCTGTCAGCTCATCAACAGGTGTATTTGTAACGATAACACCTCCAAAAGCTGATACCGGATCGCAAGCCAGAGCATCCTTGAAGGCAGAAAGAGCATTTCCCCTCGATGCAACACCACAGGCATTATTATGTTTTATGATTGCGTAAGTTGTTGAAGTAAATTCATCAATGAGGTTTAGTGCAGCATCGAGGTCGAGAAGATTATTATAGGAAATCTCTTTCCCATGAAGCTTTTCGAAAATCTGTCCGGGGTCTCCATAGAATGTTCCTTTCTGATGAGGATTTTCTCCATAACGCAAAGGGAAAGCTGAATTTATGCTCTCGCGGAACACCTGTATCTCTGATTCTCTGTTAAAGTATTTAAATATAGCAGTGTCGTAATGGGAAGAAGTCTGAAATGCTTTGGCGGCATAAAGGCGCCTTTCAGAAACAGATGTGAAGCCTTTCTTATCAACTAAGAGATCATGAAGATCAGGGTATTGATCTCTTCCTGAAATTATAAGAACATCATTGTAATTTTTTGCAGCTGCCCTGATAAGTGAAATACCTCCAATATCAATCTTTTCAATAATCTCCTCCTCATTATCAACTGATTTTACAGTTTCTTCAAATGGATAAAGATCGACAATTACAAGATCTATCTCGGGAATCCTGAATTTTGAAAGCTGTGCCAGGTCTTCTTCGTTAGCCCTTCTGGCCAGAATACCGCCAAAAACTGATGGATGTAACGTTTTAACCCGGCCACCCAATATTGAAGGATAGGAAGTAAGATCTTCAACTTTTTCAGCAGGTATTCCAAGTTCATTAATAAAGTTGAAAGTACCGCCTGTGGAATATATCTTCACATCCAACTTGTGCAGTATTCTGACAATATTGTCTAATCCTTCTTTATAAAAAACTGAAATCAGAGCACTCTTTATTCTCTTGTCACTCATTATATGCTAATTACGATAGTCTTTGGATATCCTTTTCCGGCCTCTAAAAGTAGATATTTTTTTATTAACCTCAATACATATTAATATATGATTCTCAGCATTAAATGATTTTCGTATATTTGACCCTCAATAATTATTTCAAAATATTATTATGTTTCTCAGGCTTTTCAAAGAGGGTTTTATTTTTGCTTATAACTCCATTGTTGTTAATAAGTTAAGAACATTCCTTTCGCTTTTCGGAATTACTATCGGGATTTTTTCTATCATTTCGGTATTTACAGTACTCGACTGGATGGCAAACTCGATTCGCGAAAGTATTTCTACACTTGGCGATAATGTGATATATGTACAGAAAATGCCATGGTCGTTCAGTGCTGATGTGGCCTGGTGGGATATTATGAGATGGCCGCCACCTTCGAAAGAGGATTACGAAGCCATTGTTAACAAATCAGCCAAGTCAGCATCTGTGTGTTTTTCAGCCTTTTCATCAAAAACATTAAAATACAAGAAGAATCAGGCAAGCGCTGCTACAATTTGGGCAGCTTCGCATGAGTTTGAGAGTGTAAGAACATTTGACATTCAGAATGGACGATATTTCTCACCCGAAGAATCAGCTTCAGGAAAAAATGTAGCAATAGTTGGTGCTAATATTGCAGAAAGGCTATTTGAAAAGGCAGATCCGGTTGGCAAGCAGATTACAATAGGGGGAATGAAAACCAATGTGATCGGAGTATTTAAAAAAGAGGGCACGGGTGGAATAGGAGATAATGGGATGGATGATATGACTCTGGTTCCAATAAATTATGGCAAGACCTTCATAAACATGAGGAATAACAATCTCGAAACCAACGTCATGATCAAGGCAAAGAACGGAGTTGCCATACAGGAACTGAGTGAAGAAGTGACTATGATTTTAAGAGCTGCCAGAAGACTTCAGCCTGATGTAATTAATAACTTTTCGGTTAACCAGTCAAGTATGCTCTCCCAGGGATTTGATGCTGTTTTTGCCGGAATAAATATTGGAGGTTGGGTTATCGGGGGATTTGCAATACTTGTAGGCGGGTTCGGAATTGCAAACATCATGTTTGTTTCAGTAAGGGAAAGAACAAATATCATAGGTATTCAGAAGGCACTCGGTGCGAAAAAATTCTTTATTCTGCAACAATTTCTGGTTGAGTCAGTTATGCTATCAATTATCGGTGGGCTACTTGGAGTTTTAATGATATTTATTGCCACGCTTTTTATAAATTACCTTTATGACCTGAATATGCATCTGACTATTGCAAATATGTTTCTGGCAGTATTCATATCAGGGATTATAGGTGTTGTTGCGGGTTATGCTCCGGCAAATTCGGCAGCTAAAATGAATCCTGTGGAAGCTATCGGGTTCTCATTCTGATTTTATTCTGTTCTCATCTATCCATCGTGTAAGGAAAACAAACTGATCTACAGATAACTGTTCGGGTCTCAGATTAAATTCGTGATAATCGTCACGCTTCAATTCGAATGCTGCCCTGACCGAATTTCTCAACATTTTTCTTCGCTGGTTAAAGCATGCTTTTACTACTCTGAAAAAAAGGGCCTCATCACAGTCGAGGTTTTTAACATCGTTCCTGATTAATCTTATAACTCCCGATTTTACCTTGGGAGGTGGTGAAAAAACATGCTCAGGTACTGTAAAAAGATATTCGGTTTTATAAAATGCTTGTAATAATACACTTAGAATACCATACGTTCTCGACCCGGGTCCGGCACAAATCCTTTCAGCTACTTCTTTCTGCAGCATACCGGCAATCTCAACAATTTTATCGCGATGTTTCAAAGCCTTAAACAATATCTGTGTTGAGATATTATAAGGAAAATTCCCTATAATGCCCATTTTTTCAGGAAAAAAGTCATCAATATCGAGTGAGAGAAAATCACCTCTCATAATATTTTTCAGATCGGGAAAGTGCAAGTGGAGATAATGTACTGACTCGTTGTCTATTTCGATAACCCTGAAATCCGGAAATCCTCTTTCGATCAGATAACCGGTGAGCATTCCCATTCCCGGACCAATCTCAAGAACTGTATTATATCCATTGCCGGTGATGGAATCGGAAATTCTACGGGCAATAGTTGTATCTGTGAGAAAATGTTGACCGAGATTCTTTTTTGGTTGAACTCTACCCATAATTCCCGAAATAAATATTAGTCAAATTGAAGAAGATCCCTTCCGAACTTTCTCAGTATTGGTAAATTAAGCGATTCAAGAAATGCAATGAATCGCTTAAGTAAATTGTAATATAATGTTACAAACAGAAAAAAGATCATTATCCAGATAATAAAAAGATTAAAAATCAGAGTGCCAATCTTCATATCACCAATCAGCTTATAAGGAGCATAAAAATGAGCCCGCCCGGTTTTTGAGCCCGGGCGCATGAAAACAGGATCAGCTTTTTGAATAAATTGATCGCCGGCATCATAAATTTTGCTCGTTGTCATATTGTTAAGCATAAAGTCAGCCAGGGTATTATTATAATTTTCCTCCCTTAGTTTAATAAATGTTGTACTCCCAATTTTTTTTGTAATCTCGTTAAATAATGTATCCCTTTTAGAAACGACTGCACGGCTTCTTAACCTGAATGTAGTTTTGAGACTATCAAGAAATAATTTTGCTTCATCAGCGGCATAATCATTAAATCCATTATAATTCAGATTGCTGATCCACGTGCCTGGCTTTATCCCTGATATTGAAGAAAGTTCATTTATATGAAAATTAATTTTCTTAAAATTACTTTCAGAGTCGTTTCTATATATAGGAGTTTTCCCTGCAGTAAGACAAGCATCAATTTTGACTTTAAGTGCAGGAACAAGAAAGGATGCATACCAATCATTCTGACTTATATCCATATCATATTTGAAAAAAGGCTTTTCAAATTTATTGTCCATAAACTGTTCAACACTAATTGCTTCGTAAGCCCAACGTGTTACCATAATATCGCCAACTATCGGAACAAAAACTTTTTTGCTTATTGACTTGTGAAGATCATCAAATTGTATCATCGCTCCTCCGAGAAGCAATTGTGGTACGAGAATAAGCGGAATAAGAATATATATGCTTATCGCTGTTCTCATTCCTGCGGAAATATTCAAACCCAAAAGGTTTCCTAAACAGGCGGTTGAGAATAGTATAATCCACTGCTGAAAAAGCATCCCTTTGACTTCAAGAATTGTGTTTGCCACAAGAACAAATGAGAGTGATTGTATTGCAGATAAAGTAAATAGAAAATTGATTTTTGAGATCAGATAGCTTAACCTGCTAAGGTCAAGAAATTTTTCTCTTTCAAGTATTTTTCTGTCTCTGAAAATTTCCTCAGCGCTAACTGTAAGTCCAATAAAAAGAGCAACAATTACACTCATGAATAAGAAAACAGGATAGTTTTTGTTATTAGCAAAGATGTAAACTCCGTTTTCACTGAATTTTGAGATATATGCCAGGATAAAAGCGAGTAACGGGGCTTCCAGAAGATTTATTACCATATATTGCCTGTCGGCAAATTTACGTGTAAGGTTACGTTTAATAAAAGTTCTTATCTGATCTATCTTTTTAGGAACTCTGAAGTTGCTGGGAGGGATAACTGTTTTTGGAGGTTTGTTACCCAGAACAGGCATCATTTTTTTCTTATACTTTTCATACCATTCCCTGGGACTGATCTGCCTCTCCTTACCCGGATAGCCTGAATTGTCAATTACCTTAACCTCAATAATATGCAGTATGTTGTCTGTTTCAACATTTCCGCAATTAGGACATTCACTCTCCCCGGCATTTGCCTGTGATGTTTCTGTTTTGAAATAAACAAGTGCTTCAACAGGATCACCATCATATATCATATACCCACCCTTATCGAGCAACCATAACCTGTCGAACATTTTGATGATATCAGAAGAGGGCTGATGAATTATTGCAAAAACCAGTTTTCCGCTTAAAGCCTGATTCCTTAGCAAACTCATCACCTTTTCTGAATCGAAAGAAGATAGTCCGGAAGTAGGTTCATCAATGAATAACACAACCGGTTCACGCATAAGCTCAAGACCGATATTAAGACGCTTCCTTTGACCGCCGCTCACCTTTTTATTCAGCATATCTCCAACCTGCAGATCTTTAATGTCGTACAGGTCAAGATCCTGAAGGACTTTCTCAACTGTATTCTTTAACTGTTCTTCGTTATAGTCACCAAAACACAAACGGGCATTATAATATAGATTTTGATATACAGTAAGTTCTTCTATCAGCATATCATCCTGAGGAACAAATCCGATAAGTCCTTTCAGTTCTTCTGAATCGGAATTAATATCGTAGCCATTTATGTATATGTTCCCGGCTGTAGGTTGAATCTTGCCATGAAGCAGATTAAGCATGGTTGTTTTGCCGACTCCGCTTCCTCCCATTATTCCTATCAGGTTACCCGATTCAACCCTGAAATTCATTTTTTGAATTCCGTTATCGGAGTTCTTAAACTGGAATTCAACATCGTGCCCCTCAAAAAATATCTTCTCTGGAAATTTCCTTGAGACAAACTTTTTATAAATTTTTGAGTAATAAATAGGATCTATTCCCTGCCCCTTTATATTTACACCCCGGTCAAGTAAATAGGGTCGGCATGCTATAATATCTCTCCCTTTAAAAAACAGAATCAGTGGACCATCATAACTAAAAAGAAGTGTTCCTGTGCTCTCAATATGCATTACTACGAGATGGCCTTTGAATCCTTTTATTCTGATATGCCTCCACTTATCATAATTTTTATAAATATCAGTTCCTGATAATTTAGGATTGTCACTTTCAATTATAAGAATACAATCGGACGATACCTCATCGTACGATCTACCGATCATAAAAGCTATGGAATCGTCATACTCCTTTTTGGAAATACTGAATGTTTTCGAAACAATATCTATAATTTTCTTCTCCTGTTCGGAAATCATTCCATCTTCAAATGCAAACTCTATCAACTGAAGAAAAACGATCATTCTTTCTTCGAGAAATAATCCTTTTTTAATCTGGCGGCAGATATTTGTTATCTGGAATGATATAAGAGAGTTGTCATCTGACAGGTCAGCTTTATCGACACTTTTAAGTTCATTGGAGTAAAACTCAAGGTTATTTTCAAATAGAGAATAGTATTCTTCCTCCAGCTCTCTGTTTAGATATCTTCTCAGATAACTACGAAGTATCTTTTTACCCCTCGATGAAATTCCGGAAGGATTAATGGTTGATACAATTGCAAAAATGTGAATTAGAGCAAGTAATACAGATTCCCTCATAAAAACATCAAGTAAAAAAAATGCCGCAAAGTTGAAATGCTTTGCG
>Ga0209638_1002782_pt1 | contig 10636 bp, 10 predicted proteins | sample BarGraNGADG00211_FD_184490 | JGI IMG/M metagenome (GOLD analysis project Ga0209638, IMG submission 184490) | Arctic peat soil microbial communities from Barrow, Alaska - Barrow Graham LP Ref core NGADG0002-211 (SPAdes) (version 2) | ecosystem: Environmental > Terrestrial > Soil > Wetlands > Peat... | reverse complement strand
CCCCTGCGGCACGGCGAAGCTCTTCAGGCTGGCAAACAGGGCGATAATGGCCCAGCCCAAGGCCAGACCAAGGGCGCCGCCCATGGCGGATAGCAGCAGGCTTTCGGTGAGCAATTGCCGGACCAGCCGCCACCGGGCCGCACCCAGCGCACCGCGAACCGCCATCTCCTTTTGACGCGCCACCGCCCGGGAGAGCAGCAGATTCGCCACATTGGCGCAGGCGATGAGCAGCACCAGGCCGACGGCCGAAAGCATCATGAGCAGCGAGGAGCGCGATTTGCCCGCCAGGTCCTCATGCAGCGAAACCACCGACGCGCCGACCTTGAAGTTGGAATCGGGATATTGCTGTTCCAGGCGAGAGGCGATGAGCGTCAAATCCGCCTGGGCCTTCTGGAGGGTGGCGCCCGGCTTCAACCGGCCGATTGCCGAGGCCCAGTGGCTCCCCCGAGTACCCAGGGATTTGGAATCCATGTCCAGCGGGATCCAGAGTTGCGCCCGCGACGGATAGCGGAAGGTGGCCGGCGCCACGCCAATGACGGTGTACTTCTTCGAGTTGAGGGAGAGGGTCTGCCCGAGGATATGGGGATCGCCGGCGTAATGGCTCTTCCAGAGGCCGTAGCTGAGGATGGCGACCTGGTCTTTGCCGGGCTGGTCCTCGCCCGGCGCAAAGCAGCGGCCAAGGAGCGGCGTGACGCCGAGCAGAGAGAAGAAGTTGGCCTCGGTGGGGAGGGCGAGGACATGGTCGGGCTCGCCCTTGCCGCTGAGGTTCATGTCCTGCGGCCAGTTGAACAGCGCCATGTCCTGGAAGGTGCTGTTTTGGGTTTTCCAGTCGAGGAAATCCGGACCGGCGAAGGGATAGGCGCCGGGCGCCGATTCGGTCTCGTAGAGGCGCAGCAACTGTTCGGGGTTATGGTACGGCAAGGGCCGCAGAAGGACGGTTTCGATGATGCTGAAAATGGCGGTGTTGGCGCCGATTCCGATGGCCAGCGTGGCAGTGGCGACGATGGCGAATCCCGGAGACTTCCACAGGCTTCGCAGAGCGTAACGCAGGTCCTGGAGCAGTGTCTGCATAAAATGGGCCTTATTGTCTGGTACGGCGCCCGGAATGAGTTAGACGCATTTTCTCCGAAATGGTTGGGGAAGCGGCGGGCGGGGAAGCGACCTCGAACATGGGGAACCGGGGACAGACAGGCCTGCCAGCGAATTTCCGGCAAAGAGCGCCGGAAATCCATGTCAGGCTTGTCAGTCCCCGGTGGCGGCTACTTCAACAGGACGGCGACGGCGGAGGGGGAGACGTCGAGGCGGTCGATGCGGCAGCCGAGTTCGAAGGGCCGGCCGATGACGGCGTCGGGGTACATGGGGATGAGGAAATTCTGAATCAGGAAGTCGAGGGTGGGGCCGTCGATGACGAGGCCGGAGATCTCCACACGCTGGATATCGACGGTGGCGCGGCCGGCGGAGGAGCGGACGCGGGCGGTGACAGTGACGGGGCGCTCGCCGTCGAGGAGCTTGGACATGAGCCAGCCGGGCTGGCGGCCGGCGGAACGTTCCAACTTGCCGAAATCGATGAGCGCGGCGCCAGTGGCGAGGTCGCGGGCGGCGACGCGCAGTTGGGGATTGCGCACGCCGGCGGGCGCTTCCCTGGCGACCCAGGCGTTGAGTTCCGGGAAGGTGAGGATGACGCGCGCGCCGGAGCGCAGGCGGCCGGCTTCGATGGAGTCGAACTTCTGTTTGGCGGAGGCGTAATCGTTGTATGCGGCGCCGGCGAGGGTTGCGGCGACAAACAGGATCGAGATGGCCCACAATCGGCGGCTCACGATGGGTTGGACGCTGGCGGCATGGTAAGGGTTGCCGGGGATAGCGCGAAAGGACTCACACACTGTGGAAAAGGCCACAACGTGGACGTGGGTGGCGAGCGGGCGCAGGCGGGAGATCCTCGGGTTTGGGTTTAGATCCAAGGAGATAGCCGGACTTGGGCAGACCGGCGGTAACGGTGGTCGGCTTGCTCGGAGAATTCCGGAGTTTTTTATGCCGATAACTCTTCTTGCACTGGCAGTGATTCTTTTGGCCGGGGTGGCGGTGTGGCGGTTGGGCAGCGCCTGGTGGAAGTACCGGGGACAGCGTGTCATCACGTGCCCGGAAACCAAGCGTCCGGCGGGTGTGGTAGTGGACGCCACGCACGCGGCCGCGACGGTGTTCGGCAAGGCTCCGGAATTGCGGCTCAGCGAGTGTACGCGCTGGCCGGAAAAGGCGGGATGCGGGCAGGAATGCTTGAGCGAGGTCCGGGAATCCGGGGCGGATTGCCTGGTGCGCAACATCATCGCCAAATGGTACCGCGACAAGGACTGCGCCGCATGCGGGCAGCCAATCGGGGAAATCGACTGGACCGGGAGCCGTCCCGCGCTACTGGTCGCCGATCGGGTAAGTGTGGAGTGGAACCAGATTCCGACCGATCAGTTAGTTGGGACGCTGGCGGCCGCGTTGCCGATCTGCTTCACCTGCCACACGGCGAATAAGCTGGTCAAGGAGCACCCTGAACTGGTGACGGACCGGCATCGCGCTGGCCTTTGATGTAGCTCTACGAGGTCTTTTACATTGAAGCTGGTTCTGTTTTGCCTCCTGGCGGGCGTCTTCCCCGGCTGGAGCGAAACGCGGGGGGCAACGTTTGCCCCCATCACGCTGTACACGCAGTTTGAGCAGGCGCCGCCGGGGGGCGTGCTCAAAGCACTCCAGGATGAAGTGGCGTCGATTATGGCGCCGATCGGAATTCGTTTCGAGTGGCGCGACCTGGGCAAAACGGGTGGACACGAGGTTTCCGCGGAACTGGCGGTGGTCACGTTTAAGGGAAGGTGCGACGCCGCGGGCCTGCTGACGCGTAGCAAGTTCGAAGGCGCATTGGGCTGGACGCACGTGAGCGACGGGCAGATTCTGCCGTTCACGGACGTCAGTTGCGACCGGGTTCGGGAGTTCGTACAGACGGGACTGCTGGCATTCCGGGTGGAGGATCGGGAAGCGAAATACGGGCGCGCGCTGGGCCGCGTACTGGCGCACGAGCTTTACCATATCTTCGCCAACACGCTGCGGCACGGGTCGGGTGTGGCGAAGGAGAGCTACAGCGTGCAGGATCTACTGGCCGACGATTTCCAGTTCGAGGCCAAGGAAACGCGGATGCTGCAGACCAGCCGTCCGAAGCCAGCGGTGGAGGGCACGGCGGGGGCGATGTAGGAGGCGCGGAGGCGCGCAGGAAACATGCCCCCACGAATGGGGTCATGGCAGCCTCTGGAAGGCTGCTCTACGGTGGCCTAAGACGGCGATGCGGTAGTTGAGGCTTTTCAAGTGGCGCAAGGCGGCCAGGATTTCCGGGTGGTGGAAAGTCGAGATAAATGTCGAGACGTTCCGACTCGACGGAAAAACTGCAACGATCCACCAGCCAGGGTGGCAAGAGTCCTAAAGCGGCCTGGAAGAGTTCATTTTCGTGAATGGCTGCGCTCCTCGCTTGAGCGTCCAGCCATCATAGCTGGCCCAGAGAGTGGGAAGCAGAAGGCGAAGCGGCGAGGAGGGATGGCTGGGTTTAGGAGCAGACCAGCAGCGAGCGGTGGAAATGACGGGAGGCGCAGGAAGCACCCCTTCCCGGTTCTGACTTGCCTGGTTTTCTCTGCGCTTATCTCTGCGCTCTCTGCGTCTCCGCGGTGAAGTCGTCTTCCTGCCGCCCAAGTGCCTCCCCGAAGGCGCGCCAATTCTCTTCCAGGTGGTCCGGCGACTTGGTACCGCTGAGGATCACGCCTTCGAAGCGCTTCTCCAGGATAAAACCGAAGGCGTCCGCCTTGCTGAGTTCGCGGTTTTCGTACAGCATGCGCCCCATACCGAACGGCCGGTTGACCGCGATCTTCATGCCGCGCGCCGCGGCCCGATCCAGCACGCCCGCGAAGGTCTGTTGTGCGGCATTGTAGGGGAATTGCAGCATGCCGTACGCCGCGCCGCCAATGGCGAGCCCGGCCGATTCCAGATCGCTGACGCTGGCGCCGATGGCCGTGATGCCGAGCGCCGCGGCGTATTCCCAGGCGCGGGCCAGATCGCTCGATCCGAGCACCTCGGGAGTGGTTTTGTGCAGTTGCAGAATGTCGATGCGGCCGAGCCGCGCCACGCTGCCATCCAAGCTGCGCTGGAGCGCCTCCAGCGAATGGTCCACGAACGGCTCCGCTTTGGCGGCGTCCCAGTGCTCGCCAAACTTGCTGGCGATCCGGACCTGGGACCGCTCCCCGGGAGTCAGCGCGGCCAGGAAGCGCCCGAGGCGTTCTTCACTGACGCCGTAGGAGGGCGCGGTATCGAAATAGCGCACGCCGAGCGCGAAGGCTCGCTCCAGCAGCGTGAGCGCCTGGTGAACGCCAGGCACCTCGGGATTGGCGAAGCCCCAGGGCTTACCGATGCCGATCAGGCCGAGGCCGAATTGCACGCGCCGATTGACCCGGGGAATCATCGGTGGTTGCGGTACCACTCCAGCGTGATCCGCATGCCTTCCTCGAACCCGTAGCGCGGGGCGTGGCCCAGATCGCGGACGGCGAGCGTGGTGTCGGCCTGGGAATCGCGCACGTCGCCCGCGCGCGGCGGTGCGTAGACGGGCGCGATGGTGACGCCTTCCAGTTTCTGGAGCAGCGCCCACGCCTGGTTGAGCGTGATCCTCCCGCCGTTGCCGCCATTGTACACATTGCCCGAGACGCCCTTGGCGCGCGCCGCCTTGAGATTGAGGTCCGCCACGTCCTCGACGAAGGTGAAGTCGCGCGAGTGCTCGCCATCGCCGAAGATGGTGGGTGCTTGGCGCTCCAGCACCGCTCTCATGAAGAGCGAGAGCACACCCGAATAGGCGCTCGACGGGTCCTGCCGCGGACCGTACACGTTGAAGTAGCGCAGCGACACCGTCTCCAGACCGTACACACTGGAGAAAATACTGCTGTAGTATTCGCCCATCAGCTTTTGCAGCGCGTAGGGCGATTTGGGCCGCGGCGTCATGCTCTCCACCTTGGGGAGCACGTCGCTATCCCCATAGGCCGAACTGGAGGCGGCGTAGACCACGCGTCCGGCCTGGCCTTCCTTGGCGGCGCGCAGCACGTTGAAGGTGCCGTTGGCGTTGACGTCGTGCGAAGGCACCGGGTCGTCGATGGAGCGCGGCACGGAAGGAATCGCGGCTTCGTGGAAAACCACCGCGGCGCCCCGGATGAGCGGCGCGATCTCCTCGTAGTTGCGGATATCGGCGCGCTGGAAATCGATGCGCGAACGAATCTCCTCCAGGTTGCGCTCCCGCCCCGTGAGCAGATTATCGATTACGACGATGCTCCTCGCGCCTTCGTCGAGCAGTTTGCGTACAATGGCGGAGCCGATGAAGCCCGCCCCTCCGGTGACAACGTAGTGGCTCATCATGGAAGTTGGCCGATCTGGTTTTCGAGATGCCGCAGGCTTTCGTTGGCCAGGCGTTCGGCGCCGGGTGTGAAATCGAAGGCTTCGAGCGAAACCCAGCCCGTGTACCCGCGGCGCTGAAGCACTTCGAGGACCGGCTTAAAATCGTAGCTGCCCGCGCCGCAGTGGCGGCCGTCCAGTTCGTTGACGTGCACGTGGTGGATGAAATCGAAGTAGCGGTCCACCAGCGCGGCGTGCGATTCCTCTTCATCGATGGCGTTGTGCACGTCGAACATGGTGCCGATGGCGGGGCTGGCGATTTCGCCCACGATGGCGACGGCTTCGGCCAGGGTCTGCACCACGTCCGACTGCGCGATGGGCAGGGCCTCCACCAGCACCTTGACGCCGCGGTTTGCGGCCTGTGGGGCGACCGCGGCGAGGCCATCGATGTAATGGCGCGTGGCCTGCTCGCGGGTCAGGCCGCCGGTGGTGGCTCGTTGATTGGGCGAACCGAACACCATGACGCCGTCCGGTCCGAGATCGGCGCACAGATCGATCAGGGCGCGGATGTGGTCCCAACTGCGGCGGCGCAGACCGGCATCGGGGCCAGTGACGTGCAGGCCTTTGGGGCTCACCATCAGCCAGTGCAAGCCGGCGAACTTCAGGCCTTCGGAGCCAATGATGTCGCGGTATTCGGCGCGCTGCGCCGCCGTGATCTCCCCCGGCGTTTCGGCCAGCGTGAAGGGCGCAATCTCGATTCCGGTATACCGGGCTTTGCGGATCGCCTTGCAGGCGTCGGCGAAAGGCCACTTGTCGAAGGCCTCGTTGCAGATGGAATGGCGGAACTCCATGAACTCTCAGTGTACAAGCAACGCCGGAACCTTTCGAGGCTGACTATTCAACGCAGAGACTTAGCGCGGCGGAGCCGCAACCAAAGTGGAAAGGCGTTCGCAATCTTCGTATGATGTGTGTTTCCAGGTACGTATCGCGGAAGAAAGGAACGCCATGAAACAGTTTATCGCGAAGTTTACAGACCGGATCGACGGTGTGCTGTGCGGGTTTGATCGACTGGTGATGCGCGGAGAACTGCGCGCGCTTTACATCGCCAAGGGCGGAGGAATCGAGCAGTACCTGAGAAGCAGCCATGTGATGTTCAAGGACTTCGGTGAGCACGTGTTGGAGGTGAGCCGCCGGTTGAAGGAGGCCTCGCTGGCAGCCGCGCTGGAACTGGGTCGGGTAGTGCGGTATGTGCCGTCGGCGGCGGCGAGCAAAGAGGACATCGCGCGTCAGATTGCCGCGGAACAGAAGATTCAAAGTGGGTTGGTCTGCGTGCTGAGCAGCGTGGAGCCGTGCATGAGTTTTCAGGCGGTGCCGAACCGGGAGACCAAGAAACTGGATTTCAAACTGGAACAGCGCAAGTGTCTGCACCTGTACCATTACCTGATTCACCCGGTGTTCGGCTTCATGAACGCGCGGATTCAGACGTGGTTTCCGTTTCGGGTTCAAATTTGCCTGAACGGACGCGAATGGCTGGCGAGAAGTATGGATGCGGCGGGACTGCGTTACGTGCGACAGGACAACTGTTTTCCATGGATTGAAGATTTTCCCGCGGCACAGCGGTTGATGGACGAACAACTGTCGACGAATTGGCCGGAGGAACTGAACCGGATAGCGGCCACGTTGAACCCGGTTCACGAACAGATCTTTGAGCACTATCGCGTAAACTACTACTGGACCACGCACCAGAGCGAGTGGGCCATAGATATTCGATTTCCGAAGCAGGAGGACCTGCGGCGACTCTATCCGGCCTTGCTGCGCCACGCGATCACCACCTTTGGGAGCCCGAACGTGCTGCGTTTTCTTGGCAAGCCGACGCGACTGGACGGGGGTGTCCCGCGCTGGTACAGCGGCGAATTGTTCAGCGACCTGAAACAGCGCGCGGAGGGCATTCGGATCAAGCACTACATCGATGGCAATTCGCTGAAGGCCTACGACAAGGCGTACACCCCCGTGGGCAGTCTTCTCCGCCTGGAGCCCACCATCAACGAAGTGGCCCCGTTCCGAAGCTATCGTCCCAAAGAAGGCGATCCGAATGGAGAGCGTGCCTGGCGTCCGATGCGGCGCGGGATAGCGGATCTGCACCGGCGGGCCGAGGTATCGCAGAAGGCGGCGGAACGGTACGCGGATGCTTTGGCCAGCGTGGATGACACAAGACGGCTGGAAGAATTGACGGAGAATCTGGAGCGGAGCACCAAGTGGCAGGGCAGAGCGGTCCGCGGCCTGCGTGTTTTGGGAGAGGACAATCGACTGCTTCTCGCCGTGAGTCGGGGTGAATTCAACCTGAACGGATTCCGCAACCGAGACCTGCAACGCTTGCTCTACGGTGGTAAACCGGCCGATGCTGCCGAGGGCAGACGCCGCTGCGCAGCCATGAGCAGGAAACTGCGGATGCTGAGGGCGCACGCGCTGATCAAGAAAGTTCCCCACACGCATCGCTATCTCCTCACCGATCTCGGACGTGTCGCGATTACGGCCATATCCGCTGCGCAGCACGCCACGGTAGCGGAACTGTCGAGGGCAGCATGAAATTTGTGCAAAATAACAAAATTCTTGAGGATAGCAATGCAGAGAACGCAGAGATAAGCGCAGAGAAAACCAAGAGCAAACCAAAAACAAGCTCGGCTCCGCCACAGGGGCAACCATTCCTCCGACTCTCTTATGTGTTCTCTGCGCTTATCTCTGCGTTCTCTGCGTCTCTGCGTTGAATTGACCCCTTCCCTTGTTCCGAATTCACCTCCATAGCTTTCCGCCCGATAAGTAGATTAGGATTAAAACGTGCCGTCCAGCGTGCTTCCCATCAGCGGATGCCGGCAGGGTACCTACGTACTCCTGGATGCGGTTCTGCCCGCGCGCCCGCCGTGCCCCGTCGGAGTGCTGCTCATCGATCTCGATACCGGCCGGCCCTGGTTCCGCATGCGCCGCGATTTCGCCCGTATTGCCGATCCCGAGGACGCCGAAGTCTTCGAAGCGCTGGAAGACCACATCCGCCAGTGCCTGGCCGAATCCGGCGCCGAAACCTTCCTGCGCTCCCTGGAAGACACCCTGTCCAACGCCCTCCGGGTCAGCCAGCGGCAAGCGGTCTCCGTGGATGCCTTCTCGCGCGTGCTCGACCGCCTCTATCGCGAGCACGTCGAGGATACCGAGGTACAGCGCTTCGCCACCCACCTGCCCCTGTTCAGCCTGCGTGCCGCGGCCGGCGGCCTCGGCGGCGAGATGTTATCCGAGGCGGAAGACTGGGTCCCCGCTCCCGAAGGAATGCGCCTCTCGCCGGATCTTTTCGTGGCCCACGTGGAAGGCCAGTCCATGGAACCGCGCATTCCCCATGGCAGTTTGAATCTCTTCCGCCTCCACCCGGCGGGCTCGCGGCAAGGCAAGATCCTGCTCATCGAGCGCTTCGGCGTGCTCGATGAAACCGCGCGCTACACCATCAAGCGCTACACCAGCCGCAAGGTAGTCACGAGCCCGGACGAGTGGCAGCACGAACAGATCCGCCTGGAGCCCCTGAACCCCGAATTCGAACCGTGGGACGTCGATCCGGAAGGCTTCGCCGTGGTCGCCGAATGGCTGCGCGTCATAGATTGAAACCCGCCCAGTTCAGTATGGGCAAGCCCGCCCCGGTGATTAACAAGGTCAGCCGCCTCCTGCTCGCCTGGTACGCCCGCGGCCATCGCGATCTTCCCTGGCGCAACACGCGCGATCCGTACCCCATCTGGGTCAGCGAGATCATGCTCCAACAGACCCGCGCTCAGGCCGTCATCCCGTACTATCATCGCTTCCTGGAGCGCTTCCCCAACGTTTCCGCCCTGGCCGCCGCCGCCGAAGACGCTGTGCTAGCCCTGTGGAGCGGCCTCGGCTACTACTCGCGCGCGCGCAATCTGCGACTCGCCGCGCAGCGCATCGCCGCCGCCGGCGGCTTCCCGCGGGACTATGCCGCCATCCGCGCCCTCCCCGGCATCGGAGATTACACCGCCGCCGCCGTGGGCAGCATCGCGTTCGACCTGCCCTTCGCCGTGCTGGACGGCAACGTGCTCCGCGTGGTGGCGCGCGTGACCAACGATCCTGGCGATATCTCCGCCGGCCGCACCCGCGAACGTTTCCGCGAAATCGCGCAGCAGTGGCTGGACCCGCGCCAGCCCGGCCATTTCAACCAGGCCCTGATGGAACTCGGCGCCACCGTCTGCCTGCCGCGCCATCCGCTCTGCCTGGTCTGCCCGCTCGCCGCCTATTGCCTCGCGCGCCAGGCAGGCACCGCCGCGCAACTGCCGGTGAAATTGCGCAAGACCGACCCCGTCCGGCTCAGCGGCACTCTGCTGGTGGTGCGCAATCGCGGCCGCATCCTGCTGCGCCAACGCGACGCCGCGGCAAGCCGCATGGCGGGATTCTGGGATCTGCCGGCGCCCGAAGACCTCCCCGCCGCCAAAATCGGCGCGCGCATCGGCGAGATCCGCCATACCATCACGCACCACCACTACCGGCTGGAAGTGCACAGCGCCACCGCTGAATGTCCGGATCGGGACGGCTTCCGCTGGTTCACCATCGCACAACTTGCGGAGATTCCCTTCAGCACCACGGCGCGCAAGGCGCTCCATCTGGCCGGAATCGTTTAGAAGGTGTGATAGTTTCGTAAAACTCTCACTCCATCGAGTAGATTACGCGCAGCCGGTGTTTAGATAGGGTATCGACATGGAACGCAAAACCAAGCTGTATGCCGCCAAAGTGGCCGTCATCATGGGCGCCGTCCCATTACTCCTCTGGGCGTATGAGTATGGACCAAACCCCGGCTATTCGGGTGTACCGAAGGAGCTGGGGACTTGCGCCACCGCTGGGTGCCACACCGGGACCACAAACGATCCGGCCAACAAAGGCAGCGTAAGCGTCGCATTTCCAAACGGGCAGAACTACGTTGCCGGCGTGAAACAGCATCTCGTCGTGACCGTCGCAGACCCGGCGCAGCGCGCTTGGGGCTTCCAGTTGACTGCACGCCTCGCCAGTAACACCGCCACGCTGGCTGGTACCTTCGCATCCACCGACCCGAACACGACCCTGATGTGCTCTTCAATTGATTTCAACGTCTTCCTGGAAGTGGACTACGTGTCGGGAAAGACGCAGACCTGCCCCGCATCCATGCCGCTGCAATACATCGAGCACAGCCTGGCCGGCTACAATGCCAGCAGGGGCCATCCCG
>Ga0209638_1002778_pt1 | contig 10640 bp, 9 predicted proteins | sample BarGraNGADG00211_FD_184490 | JGI IMG/M metagenome (GOLD analysis project Ga0209638, IMG submission 184490) | Arctic peat soil microbial communities from Barrow, Alaska - Barrow Graham LP Ref core NGADG0002-211 (SPAdes) (version 2) | ecosystem: Environmental > Terrestrial > Soil > Wetlands > Peat... | reverse complement strand
CAGTCCAAGGCCAGGTCGCTGCTTGCTGAACCGTCGACGCCAACGACGATGGCCCCCATCGGGGAAGGCTTGCTGTTCACTGCGTTCTCCTGGCCATCTATGATTTCGGGTACTCCAACGTTGGGCGCTGTGAGCCGGCGCGCACAGGGACTTTGGTCCCGCAGAGACCAGTCGTGGCTGCCGAGCTCGTGAGGTGGCGACTGCGACATCCCTCTTGCCCGCCATCTAGGACAGGATGGGGGGATGGGACCTTTTCACGTCGACTCGGAGGCCGGCCAGCTGCACCGAGTGATCTTGCACCGACCCGATATTGAGCTGAAGCGGCTGACGCCGACCAACAAGCACGACCTGCTCTTCGACGAGATCCTGTGGGTCGAGCGGGCGCAGCACGAGCACGATGCGTTCGCGCAAACCCTGCGTGAGCATGGAGTTGACGTCATCTACTTCGACACCCTGCTGCGCGAGACGTTGGAGCATCACGCAGCACGTGACTACATCCTGGATCACGTCTTCGACGAGCGGGTCTTCGGACCCATTGAGCTCGACCCGGTCCGCGCGGCGGTCGCCGCCCTCGACCCGAAGGCACTCGCTGAGACGCTCGTCGGGGGACTCACCAAACGTGAGGTGCTCGACTGGATCGATGAGCCCCCATCTCTGGTCTTCCGGGCGATGGAGGACGACAGCTTTCTGCTCCAGCCACTGCCCAACCACCTGTTCACCCGAGACACCTCCTGCTGGATCTACGACGGCGTGGCGATCAACTCGATGAGCAAGAAGGCCCGCATGCGTGAGTCGGTGAACTACGAGGCGATCTACCGGTGGCACCCGTTGTTCGCCGGTGCGGGCTTCCCCCTGTGGTCAGAGGGGTCGTCCCGCGGCGCGGCAACGATGGAAGGCGGCGACGTCCTCGTCATCGGACGCGGTGCCGTGCTGGTCGGGATGAGCGAACGGACCACACCTCAAGGGGTCGAGCATCTCGCCCGGGCGCTTTTCGCCGCCGGATCCGCTCGCCGCATCGTTGCCCTGCTGCTGCCGCAGCATCGCGCGTTCATGCACCTGGACACCGTCATGACGATGGTGGACGGCGAGACCTTCACCAAGTATGCGGGCCTGAACATGTTGCCGTCGTTCACGATCGAGCCCGGTGACAACGACATGGAGCTTCGGGTCGTCGAGCATCGGCCCGAGGACATGCACCGCGTCATCGCCGGGGCGCTGGGGCTTGACGACATCCGGGTGCTCACCCCGATCCAGGACGTCCACTCAGCGGAGCGCGAGCAGTGGGATGACGGATGCAACGTCCTCACGGTCAGCCCGGGCGTGGTCATCGCCTACGAGCGCAACGTCACGAGCAACACCCACCTGCGCAAGAACGGGGTAGAGGTGATCACGGTTGCCGGCAGCGAGCTCGGGCGCGGCCGCGGCGGACCCCGATGCATGGCCTGTCCGATCCAGCGAGAGGGTATCTAGCATGTCGTCCAACCTGCGTGGTCGTAACTTCCTCAAGGAGCTCGACTTCACCCCCGATGACTGGCGCGAGCTGCTCACCCTGTCCGCATCGCTGAAGGCAGCCAAGGCCTCGAGGATGGAGCACAAGTACCTGAACGGCAAGAACATCGCGCTCATCTTCGAGAAGTCGTCGACCCGCACGCGGTGCGCGTTCGAGGTTGCGGCTTTCGACCAGGGAGCGCACGTCACCTACCTGGACCCGAGCGGGAGCCAGATCGGTCACAAGGAGTCGATGAAGGACACCGCGCGGGTGCTCGGCCGGATGTATGACGGGATCCAGTACCGCGGCTCGCGCCAGGAGCTTGTGGAGACCCTGGGGGAGTTCGCGGGTGTCCCGGTGTGGAACGGTCTGACCGACGAGTGGCACCCGACCCAGACGTTGTGCGACATGCTCACGATGCGCGAGTGGTGTGCCAAACCCGATGCCGATATTGCGTTCGCATTCTGCGGTGACGCCCGCAGCAACGTGGGTAGCTCGCTTCTCGTCGCCGGTGCCCTCATGGGCATGGATGTGCGCATGGTGGGACCTCGTGCGCTGTGGAACCCGGACGAGGTGATCGCCGCGGCTTCGGCGATCGCCGCGACCACGGGAGCTCGGATCACCCACACCGAGGACGTCGAGCAGGGTGTCTTCGGCGTCGACTTCATCTACACCGACGTGTGGCTCTCGATGGGCGAGCCCAAGGAGAAATGGGCCGAACGGATCGAGCTGCTGCACCCCTACCAGGTCAACTCGGCGCTCATGAGGAGCACGGGGAACCCCGATGTCCGGTTCATGCACTGCCTGCCGGCTTTCCACGATCGGCATACGACCGTGGGCGAGGAGCTCTACCAGGCCACCGGGCTGGACTCGCTCGAGGTGACTGACGCGGTCTTCGAGTCCGAGGCGTCCATCGTCTTCGACCAGGCCGAGAACCGGATGCACACCATCAAGGCCATCCTCGTCGCGACCCTGGGCGAGTGATGCCCGTCTTGCGCGCCCTGGAGGCGTGACATGCGCATCGTGGCAGCGCTCGGAGGCAACGCACTTCTCAAGCGCGGCCAGCGACCCGACGCTGCATCACAGCGTGCCAACGTGGCGCTGGCGGTTGAGGCGCTGGCACCACTGGCACGCCATCACGAGCTGGTGGTGACGCACGGCAACGGGCCGCAGGTCGGGGTGCTCGCTGTGGAGAGCGCCTCCGACCCGAGGCTCTCCCAGCCCTACCCTCTGGACGTGCTGGGGGCAGAGACGCAGGGGATGATCGGTTACTGGTTGCTGCAGGCTCTGCAGAACGCGCTGCCCGGGCGTCAGGTCGCGAGCATCATCAACCAGACGCTCGTCCTCGCACACGACCCGGCTTTCGACGACCCCCGGAAGTTCATCGGTGAGATCTACCCGCAGGAGGAGGCCCTCCGGTTGGCCGACGAGCGGGGCTGGACCGTGCGACAGGATGGTAGCGACTGGCGCCGGGTCGTCGCGTCACCCCCGCCGCAACGCGTCATCGAGACCCGGATGATCCGGTTGCTCATGCACAGCGGCGCGCTGGTCGTCTGCGCGGGAGGCGGGGGCGTGCCGGTCATCAGGGACGAGCGTGGCAAGCTGCGCGGCGTCGAGGCGGTGGTCGACAAGGACCTCACGGCGGCCGTGCTCGCCGAGGCTCTCGAGGCCGACGCACTCCTGGTCCTCACGGACGTGCCGAACGTCGTGCGCAACTTCGGGACGCCCGAGGCGGAGCCGATCTCACGGGTCACGCCGGGAGCACTGCGTCGTGAGTCATTTCTGGCCGGGTCGATGGGGCCAAAAGTCGACGCTGTATGCCGGTTCGTCGAGCTCACCGGGGATATGGCCGCCATCGGCCGGCTCGAGGACGCCGAGTCGATCATCGCCGGAAACGCTGGGACTATCATCACGCCGGGCGGCGACTACGGCGGGCCCGAAGACCTCACAGACCGATGATGAAAGTGGAGCACGTCATGACCGAGACAACCACCCTCTCCCAGCAGCGGATTCTGCTCGACGAGCACGCGACTGCGCATAACTACCACCCGCTGCCGGTGGTCATCGCCTCCGCCAAGGGCGCATGGGTGACCGATGTCGAGGGGCGCCGGTACCTGGACTGTCTGGCGGGATACTCGGCGCTCAACTTCGGTCACGGACATCCCGCGTTGCTCGCCGCCGCAAAGGCTCAGCTCGAGCGGGTGACGCTGACCAGCCGGGCTTTCTACAACGACCAGCTCGGGCCCTTCTGCCGCGACCTCGCGACGCTGGCCGGCATGGAGGTCGTCCTGCCGATGAACACAGGGGCGGAGGCGGTCGAGACCGCGATCAAGGTGTCGCGCAAGTGGGGATACGAGGTCAAGGGGGTCGCGTCCGACCAGGCCAACATCATCGTGACCGAGGGCAATTTCCACGGGCGGACCACGACGATCGTGAGCTTCTCGACGGATCCCCTTGCGCGCCAAGGGTTCGGACCCTTCACTCCCGGGTTCCGTATCGTTCCCTTCGGTGATGCGGCGGCCCTTGAGGCGGCCATCGACGAGAACACCGTCGCAGTGCTGATCGAGCCGATCCAGGGGGAGTCGGGGGTGCAGGTGCCGCCGCCGGGGTTCCTGAAGACGGTGCGGGACGTGTGCACCCGAGAGAACGTGCTGTTCGTTGCTGACGAGATCCAGTCGGGGCTGGGGCGCACCGGCAGCACGTTCGCCTGCGAGCTCGAGGGCGTGGTTCCGGACATGTATGTGCTCGGTAAGGCCCTCGGCGGCGGGATCGTGCCGGTGTCGGCTGTCGCCTCCTCGCGTGCGGTGATGGATGTGATCCGTCCGGGCAACCATGGGTCGACGTTCGGCGGCAACCCGCTGGCGGCCGCCATCGGCCACGCTGTGGTCAGGCTGCTCGAGACCGGTGAGTTCCAGGCCCGGGCGGCGGAGCTGGGGGTCCGGATGCGTCGGGATCTCGACGCGCTCGTCGGTCACGGGGTCGTGGCGGTTCGTTCACGCGGTCTGTGGGCCGGCATCGACATCGACCCGGACCTGATGACCGGACGCGAAGCCTGCGAGCGCCTGATGGCCCGAGGCGTTCTGGCCAAGGACACGCACGGCTCCACGATCCGGCTTGCGCCCCCGATCGTCATCGAGGAGTCCGAGGTCGACTGGATGACCGCTCAGGTGGCGGCCGTGCTGACCTGAGAGGAGGCGAGCCAGTTCTCCCACCACTTGATCGGTTCTGCAGGTGCTTCGGGTGAGGCGGCCGGTACGATTGTGACTGGTGCGCCGGGAAGTCTGGTCGGCAACGTGATGATCGCTGCCCCCGACCGAGGATGTTCATGACCGACACCGGCCCTTTCGCCGAGCTTCTGCTCGTTCTGTCGCTCGCAGCCGTCGCTGCGATCCTGTCCAACCGGCTGACCTCCCGGACGCGGGTTCCTGCACCAGCGCTTTTCCTGGTCGTGGCCGCTACCACCGGGGCGGTCTTGCCAGGGGTGGTCGCACCGCCGGAGCGCACGGTCGAACGCATCGTCACGGTGGCGTTGCTGTGCATCTTGTTCGACGGTGGCATGCATATCGGCTGGCGGCGATTTCGGGCCGCCGCGGCTCCCATTGTCGTCGTGGGGGTTGCTGGGACCTTTCTGACGGCGGCGGCCGCAGCCGCCGTGGCACACTTCGGATTCGGATTCGGCTGGTACGTCTCCCTGTTGGTCGGCACAGCGATCGCGCCGACTGATCCCGCGGTCGTCTTCTCTGTGTTGGGTCAGCGGGAGATCAGGGGCCGCTCTTCGACAATTCTGGAGGGGGAGTCCGGGGCGAACGACCCCGTGGGCATTGCCCTGCTGGTGAGCCTCCTCGCCGCAGGATCCCTCAGTGGTGGTGCTCTCCTGCAGGTCGGCGGTGAGTTCATCCTCCAGATGGGTGTGGGGGCAGGGTTTGGTCTCATGGGCGGGCGTGCGCTGCTCTGGTTCATGCGGCGCATCTCCCTGCCGAGCGAAGGGCTGTACCCTCTTCGAACCCTCGCAAGCGTGCTCGTTCTGTACGGCGCGACGACCATCGCGCACGGCTCGGGCTTTCTGGCAGTGTTCGTGGCCGGCATCGTCCTGGGCGACGAGCGTGCCCCGTTCAAGAAGGAGGTCGAGCGCTTCCACTCCGCACTGGCCAGCCTTGGCGAGATCGTCGCCTTCGTGGTTCTCGGCCTGACGGTGAACCTCTCCGACCTGACCCGAACGGACGTATGGGTGCCGGGACTCGTGCTGGGTGCGACGTTGGCCATCGTGATCCGGCCGCTGCTCGTGTGGTTGTGCCTCATCCCGGCCAGGCTGCGCCGTAACGAGCAGGCCTTCGTCCTCTTTGCCGGCCTCAAGGGGGCGGTCCCCATCCTGCTCGGGAGCCTGCTCCTGGCCGCCAACGTCCCGGGCGCCCACCGGCTGTACGGCATCGTCATCGTCGTGGTCACGTTCTCTGTCCTTGTCCAGGGCAGTCTGGTGCCCGCAGCTGCCCGGGCCCTGCACCTTCCGATGCAGCTCGTGGAGCCCCAGCCCTGGTCGCTTGGCGTGCGCTTGGCTGAGGAGCCGGAGGGAGTGCTTCGCCTCACCGTCGCGGCCGGATCGAGCGCGGACGGCCGGACGGTTGACGAGGTGGCCGATACAGCGACGGACGCGGGGGACTCCGGCGACGTCTGGGTCAACATGGTTGTCCGCGGCGGCGCCTTGGTGTCAGTCCGTGGCGACACCGTTCTGAAGGCGGGTGACGAGGTGCTGGTCTCAGCAGATGAGCAGTGGCACCCGCGCCTCGAGGGCATGTTCCGCACGTAGTCCGAGGGTCCTTCGGGAGAGCGCGGCAGGAGTCATAGGTCGGCGCGGTGATCGAGCCCTTTGGGGATGCCGTATCCAGAAGTGGCTAGGGTCAGAGGCATGCGCGTTCGCCGGCCAGCGCTGCCCCTGGTGGGCACCTCGTTGCTTGTTGTCGCCTGGACGGCGTGGTGGGCCTGGCGCGCGTGGCCCGTGTCAGGTCTGTCGTGGCACTTCTTCGCGGACGGCAGCAGGCTGCTCCTGCATGGCTCGGGGCTCAACCTGTACGCCGAGCATCCAGAGCTGCAGACCGGCCCGCTGTCGCTGGCCGTAGCCGCGCTACTCGGTCGGCTGCCCGCGAACATCGCCAAGAGTGTTGCGCTCATTGCCATGACGGCGGCAGGCCCGCTACTCCTCGTCGCGCTAACGCCCTTGGTTCCGACCCTCGGAAGGCATCGCCGGATGGTGATCGCTGCCATCGTCATGGTGCCTGCCTGGACGGTCCTGTCGGTCCGTTGGGGGCACCTCGACGATGTCCTCGCGATGGCCCTCGCGATCCTGGCGGTGCGCGCAGTGTGTGCGGACCGACCCGTTCTGGCAGGGGCCGTCCTTGCCGCAGCCATTGCGGCAAAGCCCTGGGCGGTCGGGTTCCTGCCGCTGCTGCTCGCGTTACTCCGGGATCGGCTGAGGGCGACGGTCACGGCAGCGGTAGGCACAGCTGCGGCCTGGGCGCCGTTCGTCCTCGCCAACTCCCGCACCCTTGGCGCCCTGCACCCGCCGGTCGGTCTGTCACCCGCCTCCGGACTTCACGCCCTGGGCGCCCGCGGCACTCTGGTGCCGGCGTGGGGCCGAGCCCTCGAGCTCGTCCTCTCGCCCGTGGCTGCGCTGGCCGTGGGGCTGGCCGGACGCTGGCCGGGCGTGCTGCTCGTCTCCGTCGCAGTACGGCTGGCTCTGGACCCCAAGGACAACGCGTACTACATCGGCAGTGCGGCTCTCGCCGCGGTGGTCTTCGACCTGCTTGCCACCGGATGGACCATCCCCTGGACCACGCTGGGCACGGTCCTGGTCCTCTGGCAGCCCTTCGTCATGGACTTTCCCCACCGGTTGCAGACGACCACGGGGCTGACCCACTGGTGGTTCGCCAACGAGGGGACCGTGGGGGCGCTGCATTTGGTCTGGTCGCTCGTCATCGTCGCCCTGGTCTTCGTGGTGCCCCGCCCCTCAGATCACGTAACTGCGCTGCGGATCAAGCCCGCTCGAACTTGAGGTGGATGACGCCGGGAGCCGCCACCGTTGCGACGTGGACAAGTCCCGGGTTGCCGGGGCCCAGGTTGTCGAAGAGTCGTTCCCCCTCGCCGAGGAAGATCGGGACCAGGTTGATGTCCATCTTGTCAACCAGGTCCGCCTCGAGGTACTGCCGGGCAGCGAGCGCCCCACCGGCAAGTAAGACGTCCTTCCCCGCGGCAGCAGCTTTGGCCTGATCCAGTGCCGACGCGATGCCGTTCGTCACGAACGTGAACGTCGTACCGCCTTCGCACACGAGCGGCTCGCGCGGATGGTGGGTCAGCACGAACACCGGGTGGTGGTATGGCGGGTTGTCACCCCACCAGCCGTTCCACGGATCGTCGCCCCAGGGTCCGGTTCCGCCGAACATGTTGCGCCCCATCACGGTTGCGCCGATATCGGCCATCGACGCCTCGACCACGGGGGTGCTCTCGTTGACCTCGCCGCCCTCGAGACCCTGCATCTCGCGCCACACAGCCAGCGGGAACACCCAGTCGTGCAGACGCATCCCGCCGACGCCCAACGGGTTGTCGACGTCCTGCGCCGGGCCTGCGACAAGGCCGTCGAGGGACATGGCTATCCAGAGTCGAAGCCTGCTCATCACCTACTCCTTGCGCGCCGGGTTCGGCGCCCGATGACCACGACTCCATCTAACAAGGCGGCGAGAAGAAAGTCATCGGTGGCACCCACCTCGTCGGCCATTCGGCTGAATGTTGGCCATTCGCCTGACGGGCCATTCCGATCGCCTCTACCGTCATCAGTTCAAGGGCAAACGACAAGCACACGCCGGGTCCGGCAGGGCATGGTCATCGGCACCAAGCATTTGCTACGCACTTGTGTTACACACCAGAGGGATACCCCAGACATGACATTCAATGACCAGGGCGAGCACTCCTTTCACGTCGGTCCCCCGGAGGATGACGCGACTCCTCCCTCGAGGGGCTCGATGAAGTGGATCGGTGCCGCCGCGGCGGTAGTGCTGGTCGTCGCACTCAGTGTGGGTGGAGTGGCGATCGCCAAAGTCATGGGTGGTGGTGGAGCCCAGCCCGAGGACGTGCTTCCCAACAGCGCCATCGCCTTCGCCAAGCTGGACCTCAATCCCTCGGCAGGACAGAAGCTGGCGGCGTTTCGGCTGGCCTCCCGGTTCCCCACGGTCAAGGGCAATGTCACCTCCCAGGACACCTCGATCAAGGAGTCGCTCTTCGGCTCCATCTTCACCGGCAACGCGAGCTGGGGGTTGGACTACAAGAAGGACGTCGAACCGTGGCTGGGAGACCGGATCGGGGTCGGAGTGTTCCCCGACATGGGCGGGGACAAGAAGCCCGAGGTGGCGCTTGCCATCGCGTTCACCGACCGGAGCGCCGCCCAGGCCTCGCTGGACAAGGCCATCGCCCATGGGGGCAACAAGGTGGAGACGGTCGGGTACGCCTTCGCGGACGGATATGTGATCGTGTCCGACACGGCCGCGCATGCAACGGCGTTGGTCTCGGCAGGCAAGGTCAGCCCGCTGGCCCTGCCCGCCTGGTCCACGTACGGCGACGACGTCCGGTCGCTGGGCTCCGACCAGATCGGGGTCGCCTGGGTCGACGTCGCAGCCTCCTACAAGCTGCTTCCGCAGGACCAGCTGCTGAACAGCCCACTCGGCCAGCTCAAGGGGACGCGTGATCCGAAGAACGCGAGCGGCCGGCTCGTGATCGGTCTTCACGCGGACCCGTCATACCTCGAGCTGACCGGCAAGGCCATTGACCTCAAGGGTGCCGGCTCGCTGACCAGAGATGGCGTCGTGAACCAGGCCGGGCTGATGGCAACCTTCCCCTCCGACGTGTTCGGCGCAGCAACTGCCACCGGGCTCGGCAAGGCCGCGGGCGGCCTCTACACCGGGCTCGTTTCCGGCAGCGACACGATGGGAGTCAGGTCCATGCTGAGTGCGATGGGCATCGACTCGGCCAAAGAGGTCGAGACCTTGCTCGGGAGCGAGACCGGAGTGGCGGTGGGAGGCACGATCGACCAGCCGGAGTATGCCGTCCGCACACGCAGCGATGACCCGAACACGGCGTACGGTCTCGCCCGTAAGGTGCTGGACACGGCCAAGAACGACATCCAAGGGATCACCGTCACCAAGGTCACTGGCCCCGATGGCATCGTCGTCGGGAAAGGCTCTGGACTCATCGCCGCAATCACCAGTGCGTCCGGAGGCAAGCTGGGTAGCAGCGACTCGTTCAGACAGGTCGTCCCGGACCTCGGCAGAGCCAACTTCGCGGCGTACGTCAACCTGGCAGAGCTCATGCCGCTCCTGGCCAAGGACAACCCCAAGGACGCGGCGTCGCTCAAGCCGCTCAACGCGCTGGGTCTGACCGCGATCGGAGGCGTCGAGCCCACGGTTCGGCTGCGCCTCTCCTTCAGGTAGAACCGCCATCAAGGTCGATGCCGGCCAGAGGCACCTGCCGGTATGCCGCGAGCCGCTCAGCCTGTTCGCTGATCGCTCCACGCGTCGAGGCGGCGATGGTGTCCCAGAGCTGGATATGAACTCGAAAGTGCTTACCCAGCTTGCGTGGTCGCCACCAGCCGGCGATCTCGCCGTCGATGAGGACGGCGCCGGGACGGCCGAGGATAGGCCAGAGAGCCTTCGCCCGGGCAGGGACATCGACGACGTCGTCGGGCCAACGCGCGGTGACGTCCTTGACCCGCGCGTCGAGATACTCGGCAACGAGCTTTGGTGTCGCCGGCCCGAGGAGTCGCAGGCACGCACGGACGACGTCGTACCGCTCCGGGGTCCTGGCGGCTCGCTCGAATCCGGGAACCCGGCGTAGAACCGGCGGGGAGGTTCCGGCCTCCAGCTCCTGCCCGGCTCGGAGCGCGGCCAGCCTGAAGGGCATCTCGTAGAGATGCGTGGTGTTGCACGGTCGGCAGAACCTGAGATACGGCGGGTCCATCAACGTGGTCAGCTGTGTGGAGACCTCACTCTTGCCCATGGGTCGGGTAACCACAGACAGGGCTATCCATCTGAGCCGACTACACTGGTGTGATGCAGTACCGCGACTCGCAGGGTGGTGCCCAGTACCCGCGTTCGCTAGGCGAGTTCCAGTC
>Ga0209638_1002776_pt1 | contig 10642 bp, 9 predicted proteins | sample BarGraNGADG00211_FD_184490 | JGI IMG/M metagenome (GOLD analysis project Ga0209638, IMG submission 184490) | Arctic peat soil microbial communities from Barrow, Alaska - Barrow Graham LP Ref core NGADG0002-211 (SPAdes) (version 2) | ecosystem: Environmental > Terrestrial > Soil > Wetlands > Peat... | reverse complement strand
CGGACAGGTCGCGCAGCGCGCGGTGTCGCAGGTCTGCCAGACCCAGCAGGTCCAGCGTCTCCTCGACGCGCTTGCGCATGACGTCCGGGGCCAGAGCCAGCTGCTCCATGCCGTAGGCGAGCTCCTCCTCGACTGTGTCGGTGACAAAGCCGGCCAGGGGGTTCTGGCCCACCACACCCACGATGTCGGCGAGATCCCTTGGCCGGTGCTCGCGGGTGTCGCGGCCCAGCAGGCGAACCGATCCCTGGAGCGTGCCACCGGTGAAGTGCGGGACCAGGCCGTTGACGGCGCCAAGCAGCGTCGACTTGCCGGAGCCGGTGCGACCGACCACGAGGCACAGCTCACCCTCCTCGACGGTGAGGTCAACCGCTGTCAGTGCCGGGTGCGGGGCATCGGGATACGTGATGCTGACCCGCTCGAAGACGATGGCTGGGCTCACGGGCGCGGCCTCTCTTGGGCACGCTCGGTGACGGGCGGCGATACCGGTATCGGGGTCGTTGAAGCGGTGCTCAGCGGTACGGGGGAGACGATGGCAGCCAGGCCGGCCGCGAGAATGCCAGCCGTTGCCACGAGCGGCAGTGCAGGCACAGCGAGTGGTTGGAGCGGAGCGGTCAACGCGCTGGGATCGGTGTAGCCCACCCACAACATGGCCGCGACCGCTGCCAGGCCGCAGGTGGCGGTCGCCCACTCCGGGGCCCGCCAAGGGTCGGGTCGGTAGGTGCTGCGCCGAACGCGTTGCCCGCCGACCCCCATCCCGGCCGCCGCGAGCACGAGTCCGGTGAGCAGCGCCGGGAGACCAAGCACGGTGGCGGACTGCGCGTCCAACAGGCCGAAGGTGCCGATGCACGTGGCCATCAGACCGGTGAGCACCAGGGCGCCAGACGTATGCCGTGTTCGCGGCGGAGCCTGGACGCTGCGCCCGTAGCCACGAGAGTCCATGGCGGCGGCCAGCAGGATCGAGCGGTCGAGTGCGTCCTGCAGCACCGGCATGGCGATGCGACCAACCGCCCGGATGCCACGGACGGTGTCGCCGCGAAGTCGCCGGGCGCGGCGTACGCGGTGCACGCTGTCGGCCAGCTGTGGTGCCACGGTCAGCGAGACGACGAAGGCCACGCCGATCTCGTGCAGCGCGCCGGGAAGCGCGCGGAGCAGACGCTTGGGGTTGGCCAGGGCGTTGGCCGCCCCGATGCACGCGATCAGCGTGGCCAGCCGAAGTCCCTGGAAGACCGCGCCGAGCAGGCCCTCGACGTAGACGGTGCCGCCTACCTGGATGCCGGCGGCCCAGCCGGGCAGCGGCACCTCGGGCAGCCGCAGCAGCACGTGGTCGCCGTACTTGAAGCCCACAGCCACATGAAGCAGCACCCGCAGAACGATGATCACCGCTCCGAGCACGAGGTAGAGCCGGTACGCGCGGGCCCACGGGGCGTCGCCCCTGCGCGCGACGACCACGAGCGACGTGACGGCCAGCATGATGGCGAGCAGCAGCGGGTTCGTCGTCCTGCTCGCGGCGACTGCCAGGCTGATGGCCCAAAGCCACCAGGCACCCGGATGCAGACCGCGGGGCAACCTGCGCGCCCGCTGGCGTACCGACGGTCGGGTTGGAGACCCCTGTCTTCGGGATCCCCAGCTCGTCGTGGTCGATGTCATGGAATGTCTTCGTCTTTCGCGCTCAGTCGCCCGCGCGTTGTCGGCGCAAGGCCAGGTATCCGGTCATCGCGCCGAGCAGGACGACGATCGCCACCCCGGTGGCGAGACCAATGAGCCCTCCGCGGCCGTCCGGCGGGAGGTTTCGGCTGGCTGATGCTGGTGGCTGCGCTCCCAGGGCAGTAGCGGTGCCGGTGGTCGCCGCGCCAGCGATCGCAGCGCCGGACCTGGTCGCCACCGCCATTGGCGGACGCGAACTAGGCGGTTTGCCATTCCCGAAGGACCAACCGTCGATGCTGCCCGCGATGGGCCTGGACGAACCGGCGCCCGCTGTTCCATAGCTCCAGGAACCGCCGGGTTCGGCGTGCCAGTACGACCAGTAAGCGTCGGCCGGGGCGTTGTTGCAGGGGTCTGGCTTGGCGTCGATCGAGCAGACGAAGCCGGGCTGCCGTGGCACGAAGGTGTAGCCATGGCCTGCCCTCTTCAGCGCATCGAGGCCGGTGGCGGGACTGCCTGTGGCGCAACGGATCGAGGTGCCCAGGGGGGCGCCGTATTCGACGACAACGGTCACACCACCGGCGTCGCTGCATGAGGCTGCCAGAGCGGTCGGAGCGAGCGAGAGCGCGCCTGCACCGGTCGCCGCGATGGCGACCGAGACTGCAAGCGACCGCGCCGCTCCTATCCTCATGTGCTCGTGGGGGTCTGGGGACACGCCAGGGCTGTTGCCTTGATCGGCGAAGGTCCGATGGCGAGGAAGCTGGCGCCGGCGAACGCATCCAGCGCCTGCGCCGTCGCGAAGACGTTGCTCTTCTTGTCCGCGCCGCCCGGGCTGATGGCCAGGCCGCCATCCGCGTTCTGGACCGACGACAGATAGCTGACGATTTTGGGCGTGCTCTTGCCGGCTGAGTTCAGCCCGATGGCGGCGTATGCCGTGCTGTTCACGTTGCCGGTGGCCGGCTTGGAGGGATCGGCGTTGCTGACGAAGGAGCCGTCCGCCTGCTGGTGCGCGTTCAACCAGGAAAGGGCCTTCACGGCAGGACAGGCAGCTCCGGTCGCGACCAGCGCCTGAAGCGCGAGCCCCGTGGCGTCCGGGCTGGCGATACATGTCGCTCCAGCCTTGGGGTATGTCTCCGCGAACCCACCGTCAGCGCACTGGGCGGTGAGCAGGTAGTCGACGCTCACCTGCGGAGCGCCTTCGGACGCGCCGCGCTTGAGTGCGAGGATGTCGAAAGCCTGGCCCAGAGGGTTGGAGTAGTCGCCGAACTTGCTGTCGTCGCTGAATCGGCCGTCCTTTGCCATCAGCTTGCGCAGCTCGCTGATCAGGTCGAAACCGCCGAAGGAAGACGGGTTCTTGCCTGTCACCTGCGCCACGAGTGCGAGCTTGCCGGTCGATCCCACGTAGTGGGCGCCAACCTTCTCGCCGGTGCTTGGGTCGCCATGCATATATGCGGCGCCATGGGTATCCAGGTAGGTCAGCACCTTGGCGAGCGTGGCCGGCTGGCCACCCGTCGCGGCAAGGCCCAGCGCCACGTCCGAGGTCTGACCGAGGTCCGCGCCGAACTTGCCCTCGACATGGTCGCCGTCCTTGAGATTCTTGGCGACGTAGGCGGCTGCACGCTGAGCGGCCGGGCTGCTGGTTGAGGTGGTCGCGATGGGTGTGCTGGGCGAGCTGGAAGGGCTGGATGACGCGCCGCAACCGGCAGAGGCCAGCGCGATGGCCAGGGCCAGCGCGCTGACGACACCGATCCTGGTCCTTGGGGAGAGCTCGGGGGACATTAGTGCCTCTCGGGAGTGCGGTCCGCGACGGACCCGGCTCCCTGGCACAAGAACGCCCTCGCGCCGCGCGACTGCGCGGACGAGGGCGTGCTCGGACCTTGGCGATCCGGGCTCCGCCCCGTAGACCTCGACGGTACGAAGGAGCCGCTCGCGATCACCAGGTGTTCCGGCTCGCCGCCTGGGGAGGCGGCCTACGGTTGCGGGTCAGCGCCGGATTCGGACCGGCTTTCCCTGGATCACGCGTGTGGGTGGTTCGCCTCCCACAGTAGCGGATCGCAGGCCAGGTCCTCCGGGCGTATGCCGCGGCCCGAAAGCCAAGGCGATGCCGCCCGGCGCGGGGCGTTGATTGTCCCGTCCTGCCAAGAGGTCCCGGATATCGGGCTGCCTTGCTCAGGAGGTTTCGTCGTCCAGCTCGGCGACCTCACGGTAGTCGCCGGGTATGTCGACCACGTCCGTGATGGGTCGATAGTCGGGATCAAGACGAACGAGATCCCATTCGTTGATCCAGGCTCGAACGTACTGGCGCATCCTCGTTGCACCCAGCTGCTCGAGACCCGCGACGTCCGGCGGCTGCCAACCGAATGCGCTCCCGTGGAGCTGTCGAAGGGTGCGGTACGCGCGGTCCAGCTCTGCCTCGTCAGGTGGCGCCAGGGGGAGGAGGTCTCGTTCGATGTGCCGCATCCCCTCTTCTGCGAGGGCGGCCACCTCGGCATACTCCGCAGTCTGCTTGTCACGCAGACGTCCGGGCAGGACCTCGCGGTCGTTCTTGCCGGTCAGGACCGCTGCCTCGAAGTCGTCTGTTATCGCTGCGACAGCAACCAGGGGCTCGCCATCGTCAGCGGGGTCCCCATCAAGCCAGCGGGCCAGCTCGGCGTAGGACCGGCCCCGCTGCAGCAGCGAATAGCGGCCGATCAGCTCGATCTCGTCGAAAAGCACTACCCAGCCGGCGTGTCCCCCCGCACGGAAGAGCCGAGGGAGGAACCGCAGCCGTTGGCGGGCAAGATCCCGGACCCTCACGGGCGAGAACGTGAAGCTCTTGGCCTCGCCGACGGCCTTGAGCTGACGACGCAGGTCCGGCATCAGCAGCGGGTCACCGGACCAGAATCGGACGATGGTGTCAAGGAACTCCTCGTCGGCGCCGGGCGCGTCGCTGCCGAGCCTCTGATGCAGCAGGAGTGTCGCGTCGAACCGCTCGTTCATGTCACGGCCGGGTCCTCTCAGCCAGCGCAGCAGCTCGGCATGGCCGGGGCCGTCTGTGTCCAGGGCCGCCGCAGCGTCAGCGACGACGTCGCGGCCGCCGTCAGGGGCGACTGCGGACTCCATTGCGGCCCGCAGAACTTTCGCAGGGTCGTGCAACGGGGTCTCCTTGCTGATCACCACGGTGCTGACGACGAAGCCGGCGGATGTGGCGAGGTGGCCCAGGTGGGTCAGCAGGTGGCTCTTGCCCGCCCCGAACCCGGCACCGAGCAGCATCGAGGCGCGACCGGATCGACCGTTCCGGGGGCCACCGACGTCCTCGAGCAGTCCGGTGAACCGGTCCTCGATGTCGCTCTGGCCTGAGCCCAGGGCGATGACCGCGTCCCCGTTGGGCACTCCACTGCGCAAGGCCTCGACCGCGCGTCTCTGTGCCAGGCGGTCCTCGTCCCACTGGTGTTCGGTGTTCACCGCACGGCCTCCAGCCGGACATCGAGACGGATCAGGGACGCGAACGGGTTGGTCCGGCGCCGATCCCGCACCTCGTCGGCAACCCTGAGCTGAAGAGCAGCATAGGAGGGCAGCCCACGTTTCTCATCGCTGACCAGGTCGGGTGGCACCACCGCCACGACGAGCATCCCGGCCAGGTCGTCTGTCGCGTCGATCAACTGGCGCAGCAGCTCGTACGTGTCCAGAACTGCGGCCCTGCTGTAGTAGATGCCGGTGCGTTCGGGCAAAGGCGGGCGTCGCGCCTCTGCCAGACGTGTGAGGTCGATGTGCACGACCAGTCCGCCGTGGCCGGCGCGCAGCAGGAGGCGCCCGACCGAGGTGAGCATCGTCCGGGCATTGTGGCGACCGATCCGCGCATAGATCATCGCGTCGCGCAGCTCACGCAGCCCGACGGGTTCGCCCGTGAGCCAGTCTCGAACGACCCGGGCCTCGCCGGGGTGGACGTCGCCGCTGCCCAGGTGCGACTGAGCCAGTCGAAGGAGGGCCCGGCGAAGCTCGCGGGGCAGAGTGGTGTCGGTGAGCAAGCTGTGCTCAAGCTGTCGCCGAACGCTGCGGTAGAGCTCGCGCGGATCCAGATCGTGGTCGGCAGCCACCTCGGCCACACTGAGGCGACCGGGGGCCGCGGGGATGGCGATGCTGTCGTACGCGGCGCCCACGATCGCCACCGCGACCATGTCCCAGTCGATCTGTCGAGCCACTGCGAAGAACACCTGGTCGATCATGTGTGACTTGGTTGTCTCGGCGGACAGATGAACCATCATGCAGTCCTGGCGGTCGGCAACCTCGCGGAGGGACCGCTCAAAGCGGTCGGCGACATCGGCGTCCCCGGTCACGACGAGCTTCACCGAGCCGCCGCCAGCCGACAGGTAGGAGGACAGGTACTCCTTCCCCAGAAAGTCCGCGTAGGAGCCCGAGCTCATCGACCCACCCCCAAGCACCGCTGCCGGGGGCCCGACCCGGACCGTCATGAGCGCTCCGTGAAGGAGATGCCCCAATAAAGCTGCTGCTGCCCCGTCTGGGCAACAGTCGCCAGGGTGCCTGAGCCCCGCGTTCCCGAGCTGGCATGCCAACGCAGCCCCCGACCGGACTTCGCTGTCGCGACGGCGCTGGAGTCGAGCAGGTACAGGTCGCGAGCGAACTCGGCGCGCGTGTAGTCGCGTTGTTGGCCGGGCAACAAGGTCAACACACCCCACACGTCGACCAGGCGCACGACCGCGCCGTCTCGTTGCTGCCCCCGAGACCTGACCAGGTCGTACCCGCGCTCCAGGCTCTCAAGGAACGGCTCAGGCCGGAACCGCGGTGGCCGTGCTTGCGTCGCGGCGAGAAGTCCCACAAGCACAGACGGGCGCAGTCGTTTCTCCCGGCGTCTGTCGATCTCGACGGCTGCGTCCGCTGGAATCACCTTGATCAGCGACGGGTAGCACAGCAGCCTCTCATCTGCTTCGAACATCGCGACATTCTGTGCGGCCGCGGCATTGAGTAGCTCCTGGGCGAAGGAGCCGGACACGAGGTGCTCCTGCTCGTCAAAGCCGAAGGACGTGCCTGCGTCCTCTGCAGCTCGGGCGGCATCCCCAGCGAGAACGGCAGCTGCGCTCAGCGCGCGTCGCAGGTCACGGAGCTGTCCACGCTCAGCGCCGGCCTTGGCCTTCTTCAGCTCGCGTGTGACGGCCGCAGCGGCCTTGAGTGCGACATCAACCCGCCCTTCTGTCGCCGCAAGTGCCGCCTCGAGACCATCCATCTCGTTCATCACCATCCGTTATCCGTCGAGTGCTTGGACATTCGTGCAGGAGGCTACCTGAAATAGCGCCGAGAGTGACCGGCCTTCGCCAAGGTGCAGAACCCGCACTCCCGATGAGACTGAAACCTAGGCGACTCCACCGACAAAGCTCATACCTGGACACCATCCGGGTGATAACGTGCGAACAACACGCCCCTTGTTGCGAGCGTCGGCCGATGGTCGCCATACCGTGCGCTGGATTCGCCGCACCGGAACTCGAGATAGGGCAGTCGATGGTGGAGCCGATCAGCACTTCGCTCGTTCGAATGAGCGAGTTCGGGCCATTCCACACCCTCGTTGTCAACGCCCACCAGCTCTACATCCACGGGTTCTCTGAACGGGCGGTGCTCAGGTGCCGCGAGGGTCTGCTCGTGACCGTCGGTGCGGGTGACAGGACCAGCACCCAGTTCCTGCGCTACGTCGAGGGAATCACCCTGCAGGAGGTGGGCCGCCACCACGAAGCGGTGACCGTGGCGCTGGACCTTCTCATCGACGTGGAGGACGACCCCGACCCCATGTGGCGGGCCAAGGCTCTGGCCCTGCTGGCTGAGTCCTCGACCAGTGCCGAGGAGGTCGGCCGGGCGATGGATGCGCTCGCCGAAGGGACGTGGCTCGTCGCGAACACGAAGCCCGGCCGCTACAGCCACCTCTCAGCAAGCACCGCGGTGGCGGTGGCCTTGCGTGCGGTGTACCTCTTCGAGCAGGCCGACGAGCTTCTGGACGGCATCCAGCTCGGCGACGATGCCGACGTTGACGTCCAGGTGACGCAGGAGCGGGCCCTGATGAACGCTTTCTGGGCCACGACGCTGCTCGCCGTCGGCCAGGCCAGGGAAGCGGGGCCGCATCTGGTCAGATGCGCCGAACAGGCGTTGATGATGGGCAGGATCGCTCACCTTGCGGGCAACTCCCAGATGACGGCTCGCGCTGAGGTCATCGAGGCGTACGCGATGAGCCGTCTCGGGCACGCTCAGCTTGCCGCCGCTCGGGTCAACGCCGCGATTCCGCGCTTCCGGCTGCGACACGAGCTTGTCGAGACCCACCTCGCCCACTTCGTCCTGGGTCAAGCGGCCGTGGAGTCCGGCGACTACGACGAGGCGCGCCGGTACTTGCGTAGCGCAATGACCAACGCCAACCGGGCCGGTCGCGACATCTGGGCCGCCGCCGCGATGGAGGCTCTGGCCGAGCTGGAGCAGGCCGAACACGGCCCACATCCGGCCGTCGACCTGTGGAAGCGTCTCGCCCGGGAGGGTCTCGCGCGGGTGTGGGTCGAGCGCGACGGCCGATTCACCTCGCTCCAGTCGCGCAACCAGGTGCGCGCTCTCACCGCGGAGACAAGCCGGATCGGCCAGGCGGCTCTGCTCGACCCGCTCACAGGCCTGGGGAACCGGCAGATGATGACCAGTGCCATCGACAGGGCGGATGACTCCCTGTCCGTCGTGTTCGTCGACGTCGACGAGTTCAAGAATGTCAACGACCACTACTCGCACAGCGTCGGGGACGAGGTTCTGCGGCGGATGGCCGTCATCCTGCGCACACACTGCCGGTCAGACGACGTGCCGGTGCGATACGGCGGCGACGAGTTCCTGATCTTGGTGTTCGGAGGGGATGAGGCAGCCGAAGGGGTCGCAACGCGACTGCACGATGCCGTGCGCAACGCCCCGTGGGAGAAGGTCGCTCCAGGGCTCAAGGTCACGGTCTCGGTCGGCGTGGGCCGCCCGGGCCCGGCCCGAGGAGCCGTCGCGGCAGCCGACGCCGCACTGTACCAGGCGAAGCGTGCCGGTCGAGACTGCGTCGTGGCGGTCTAGACGCAGCCTCGGTGATGGGTCACTGGCCGATCAGGTCACCAAACACGTCGACATACTGGATCGGGTGTCGGTCGCCGAGGAACTCGTCCCTGACCCGCTCATGGCCCCTCCACCCCATCCGCTCGCCCGTCGCGAGGTCGTCGAGCAGCAGCTGCAGACGCTGCGCGAAACCGCCGAGGTCGCTCGGGTCGGGCAGCAGCAGGCCTCCTGCGCCGTCGACTATCTGGTCCTGTATGCCGCCCACGGCACTCGCCAGCACCGGACGGCTCTTCCACAAGGCCTCGGTCACGGTGAGGCCGAAGCCCTCCACCAGGCTCTTCTGGACAACCACGGTGGCGTGTCGCTGCAGCGCGTTGACGATGATGGCGTTCTCGTCGACGTCATCCATCGGGATGCACGCGAGATGGCACCGCTTACGCACCGCATCGGGCAGCCGCACCCACGCGGCGCGGCAGGCGGCGAGAACGTCGGCGCCCTCCGGGTCGTCGGCAACCGCGGATGCGTCTGGGCCCACGAGCATCAGATGCACGTCCTGCGTGGCGGGCCCGACGTGAGCGGCGAAGGCCGACAGCACGCCGGTCATGTCCTTGCGCCTGTCCCATCGACTCACCTGGACGACCAGTGGCGCATCGGCGGGAGGTGGCTCTGAGCCCCACAGCAGGTCCGTATGTCGGCGCACCACGCCGGCGGTGCCGTCACGTCGGGTGAAGTCGACCGCCTCGCTGCCGTCGCCACCGGCGATCAGCCCGACCCTGTGCAGCACATGACTGACTTCGAGGTCGTCGAGCTCGCGGTTCTTCGCAGAGAACGGATCGATCGACGGCGCGATCACCCGCACGCGATCGGGCGGTACCCAGTGTGGGACGTAACGTTGCCGTGAGAAGACGAAGGCGTCCGCGTTCTCGAGGTAGCCGCGCAGGAAGTCCCAACCTCGCTCGGTGGTGGGGTTGGGGTCGTCGCGACCGATGTGACTGCGCCATATGACGTTGGCTCTGGTTTCGCGGATCCCCTCGATGACCCCTGCGGTCTGCGGGTCGTGCAGAAGCACGATGTCGCCCGGCCGGACCAGCCTCGTCAGAGTGCTCAGATTCTCATCGAGCACCCGCTCGTAGTGCTCGTGCTCGGAGGCGTCGAATCCGGATCCGCCGTCCACAGAGCCGTGGAACGCGTTGTGAATCCGCTTGGTGATCGCGAAGAACGCTGGGTCACCGTCGAGCACGAGCCATCGGGTGTCCACCCCCGCGCCAAGACCGTAGGCGAGCAGGGTCTGCAAGTGACATCACTTCGTGTCCTTGACATCACTCCAACGGTAGAAATATGATGGTTGGCATGACCAAGAAAGTTTCGGCTTTTCCTCTCCGACTACGCAGCTCTGAACTGCGGGAGTTAGCGCGTTTGGTCGCCGAGCATGACCACATCAGCCAAAACGAGCTCATTGAGCAGGCGCTGGCGAACGAGGTCCTGGTGCGGGGAGCGACCATCGTCGCCGACTTGGAGCTGGCAGCTCAGTATCTCGTCGAGCTGACCGATGCGCAGTACCAGCAGATTGTCGCCAAGAGTCTGTTGGAGTTCGGGCAGGGAGAGGCGCTGCCAGAGCCTCTGCAGGCGTACGCACTGGACCCCGAGGACGTCCGCGCGTACAGAAGGCAAACAGCCGACAGTCTTGGGGTGATGGCCGCTTTCAACGCGGCCAGCTGACATCCGCATGCCGAGCCCCGTCTGGAATGCCGATGCCCGAGGTGACCTCAATCGGATCCTGGCCAACGCAACGGCGCTCGTGGCCAGCCTCGCCAGGGCCGCCGACCAACGGGCCTTACCGGACCTTGACACGGCCCTGGCCTGGCATCGTCAGCTCTACGCTGGCTGCGCGGTCCCCGTGCCCGGATACGTAGGCCACTTCCGTGGCGATCCTGCGATACCCCAGCTTGTCGGCTAC
>Ga0209638_1002774_pt1 | contig 10643 bp, 6 predicted proteins | sample BarGraNGADG00211_FD_184490 | JGI IMG/M metagenome (GOLD analysis project Ga0209638, IMG submission 184490) | Arctic peat soil microbial communities from Barrow, Alaska - Barrow Graham LP Ref core NGADG0002-211 (SPAdes) (version 2) | ecosystem: Environmental > Terrestrial > Soil > Wetlands > Peat... | reverse complement strand
CGGCCAACTCCGCCATGAGCCGCACGAAGCGCACCCCGCTCATGCCGGCGATGAAGGCGTCGTTTTCGGGCATGTAGCCGATCAGGCCGCGCACCTCGCGCGCGTGCGTGCGCACGTCGCGCCCGAAAACCCGCGCCGTCCCCGCGGAAGGCCGGTAGAAGCCGAGCAGCGTGCTGAGGAGCGTCGATTTGCCGGCGCCGTTGGGTCCCAGCAGGCCGATGGAGCGCCCGGTCAGCGTGGCCTTCAGTTTCTTGAGGATGGGGCGGCCACCGAAGCACACCTCCAGTCCGTCCAGTTCGATGACCGGTTCCATTCTTCTATCTAAACGCAGGCTGCTGCCCGCGTGTTCCCAGCATTTGGGCCGAGGGCAGCGCGTTGCCGACGATTCCCAACAGGCTTCCGCTCATGAGCTGGGTCATGGCAGTTCCGAGCGTGTTCCCGTTGCCCGCCACGGTAACTCGATCCGGCTCGCCGTACGCCGCGATGAAGGCCGGCTTGGGGTTGGCCAGGTTCTGAAAGGAATTTCCCCGCCCCGCGGCCCCCGGCGGCGCAAAAGCGCCGAGCAGACCGACGATGGGACCGAGCGTCGTGCCCAGGTTCTGGTAGACCACGGCCGAGAAATTCGCGTAGGAATCGCGCGGCATCATGGAGACGAACTTCGTGGACCGCGCGATGGAAGTGCGGGCAGTCCTGGCCTGCAACGCCTGATTCAGAATCGCGCGCGATGGCCCGGCGATGAGATAACCGTCGTTGAACGTGTAACTCGCCTGGGTCAGCGGGTTCGCGTCGGACGTCCCGATCGTGTAATACGTGCGGCCCTCGGCGGTTTCCGTCAAGGCGCGCAGCGGCTTTCCGCCGGACTTAACGGCCGCCTGATTGCACGAGTCCACCACCTTCTGCAAGGTCGCCTGCAAGCGAACCGGGTCGTAGACTTCGGCGATCAGCTTCCACGAAGGCGTCGGAAGCAGCGGGCCATCGAGCGCCAGGGCGAATTCACCGCCCAGGCTGGCCGCGAGGTCCTTGCGCACATCGATGCCGGTCCGCTGGTTGGCCTCGGCCAGCGTCTTGTCGGCGCCCTGCTGCGAGCGCTGCTCCAGCGCCAGCGTCTGATCCACAATGACGGAGGGGTCCTTCACCACGAAGGCCAGGAGCAAGGTCGCCTCGGAGGTGACATAGTCGAGCGATCCCATGGGAGCGGGCGCGGCCAGCCACGACGCGATGCCCGTGCGCGGCCCTTCGAACCCGAGGGTGGCGCGGGACTCCGCCTGCCCGTTGACTTGCCTGTCTTCACCCATGAAGTACCGTGCGCCCTGCATCGGCTGGCCGAGGCGCCCCAGATCGGCGCACATTGCGGCGCCGGCGCCTTCGCGCTGGGCTTCGGCGAGACGGGCATAACAGGGCGATGCCTGGAAGGCCCCCCGCGGCTGGTCCAGGGTGAGCGCGAAGGCTTCCACCGCCTCGCGCCGAGGGCCGAACACCGCGATGCCGGGACGCTCTTCCACGGCGGCTGGCAGGCCCTCTTTCTTCAGGAAATCGCCGAGGCCCGAGCGCTTAGTGCTCGCCAGAAAAACCGGCTGCGGTTGCTTGTCCGCCCCCTGGAAGAGCACCAGGGCGACTTCGTCGAGGTAATCGCCCGCGGCTTGCAGCCGGGCAAACAGCGGGTCCACGCTCGCGGCCCGGCCGCCGAGCCACGCGCGCAATTGCGGGTTCTGCTCCGCGGCCTGGCGCAACGAAGTCTGTGCGTTCTTCAGGGCGTCCGCCGCGTTCGGCAGAATCGCAAACACCACGGTGGACGCGGGAGCGCGATCGAGCAGCGAGCTCGCGCGGCCCGGCGCGGAGGAGGCCGGATGCGCGCCGAGACGCGCGCCGTTGCGGCTCCAGGAAATATCGTACAGGATCGGAGCGCGCTCCAGGCTCGAACCGCTCACGGACTGGTCGCCCGGATGCAGCACCTTCTCCTGGTTGTCCTGCGCCACGCGCACTTCGCCCTGGATCACGGAAATGCGCGATCCCTTGACGCCGGCGTTTACGCTGAACACCGTTCCGGTGACGGCCACGCGGCAATCGGCGGTGGCCACATAAAGATGGCCCGAGCGCCGCTTGGCGGCCTGCACGATGATGCTGCCGCGGTCCACGTGGACCGTAATGTCCTTCCCGCTTTGCGAACTCGACAGCGCGGAGCGTTCGCGAAGCTCGACGGTCGAGCCGTCCCACAGTTGCAGGGTAGCGTCGGAATCCTTGGCGGTGCGGATCTCCACGCCGCCGGGCAGATCCTGGCCGGCGGCCAGGGGCCGTATGCCCGCGCTGGAAATCTCGTACAGGGCGCCGTTCACCGTTTGCACGAAAGCCCGGCCGGAGCGCCCACCATATTGATCCACGGCGAACCAGATCGAGACGCCGGCCGCCGCCACCACTACGGCCGCCGCGGCCCAGCGCACCGCATAAGACCGGGGACCCGGCGCCAGGCGCGCCGGGAACGGCGTCACCTTGCCTTCGTAAACCCTGCGGCAGGCCACGCACTGGTGAAGATGGTCCTTCAGCAAGACCGACCGCGCATCCGTCAGACGGCCCGCGCGGTATGCGGGAATAAGCGCCTGGAAATCGGCGCAACTGCGAATGTGCGGAGCGAGCTGCGGGCCGGCAACCTGGTCAACGCGGCCGGACTCTTCCGCGATGCGCGCCCAGACCCTGGCGGCGGCGGCTTCGACCGCCGCGGGATCGACGGGTTCGTCGCGAATCTCCAGCACGGCCAACTCCAGTGCGGGATCCATGGGATTCATTTCAGGGGTCATGCCACGCCTCCCACGTACGAACGATAATCCTGCTGCAGCCGGTCGCGCGTGCGCGATAGAGTCACCGCCACCGTACCCGGCGTGGTGTTGAGTAACCGCGCGATCTCGGGGTTTTCCTTTCCTTCGAAGAACCGCAGGACGAACATCTGGGCAATGCGCGGGTTCAGGCGCGCCAGCGCGCCGCGCAGCCATTCCCGGATTTCGTTGGAACTTTGGACCCGCTCGGGCCCGCGATGCGACGATTCGGCGAGCACCGGCTCCAGTTCGTCGAGCGGCACGCTACGAACGTTCTGCCGCGTGCGCATGAGGTCCAGTCCGGCGTTGACCGCCGCCCGGTGCAGGAAACTCGCCATATTGTCCACCGGCTCCGCGCCGGAATCGCGTTTGAGCATTCTGAGAAACACCGTCTGGAGCACATCTTCCGCGTCGCTGGCGTTGCCGGTAATGCGATACGCCGCCCGGAACACCATCGCGTGATTTTCGCGGAAGACCCGTTCCAGGTCCGTTACGGGCTGGTTGGCCGATTCCATAGATTGAGCGGCTTGCGCTTTCATCCTATCAGGCTCTTCCAAGTTAAAGGACGGGCGAAGGAGGCGCGAATTAGCGCCGGGCCGAAATACCAACCGCTCCCTGACGGTCGCGGCTCCGAATGATGGACATGCCTGCGCACGGAGCCGCAAACCACCGCCGGCAAGGACCGGCGGCGCTACTGGCGGACGATGGCGGCGCCCGACGGCGCGGCGGGAGCGGCGGCTGAGGGTGGAATCGCCGGGATGAGATCCGGTTCGCGCCCGACGACGCCCTTCTTAGCGTCCCCTATGCTGACGTTGTAGTCGTCCAGGACGCGGCCCAGCGCGTTTTCCAAATTCAGGTGCGCCTTGATGTACGTGTTGAGGGCGTTGGCCTCGCTCAGTTCGCGCGCTACGGTAGTCTGCTGCACCGTCACCACGTCCAAAATGGTCGCGGTGCCCAGTTCGTACTTGCGCCGGGTGGCCTTCAGCGTCTCTTGCTGGAGCCTGCTCGCTTCAACCGCGTTCTCCCACGCCGCGCGCGCTTGTGTCAGGGAGGTGCGGTTGTTGATCACGCCGATCTTGGTATTGTTCTGAAGCTGTTTGTTCTGGATCTGCGACTGGCGGTACTGAAGCTCCTGCGCGATCAAGTCGGCCTGCGCGGAACGGTTGCGGATGGGGATGGTGAAGGAGAAGCTGGCGCTGTAGCTCGGGAACTTCCGCGAGAACACCTGATCGAGCACCGTGCCGAATCCGCCCAGGAAGAACCCGTTCACCTTGGTGGGATCGTGCGGAACCTGGAGGAACCCGCCCGTGGCAAGAGGCACGGTCTGCGGGATGGAGTTGAGCTGGCCCGCGGTGCCGCTGTTGGTCGCGCCCACTGTGACCGACAGCGACGGCAACAGCGCATCCTTCACGCCGAGCATGCTGATGCGCGTGTCCTCCAGACCGATGCGGTTCTGTTCCAACTCGGGACGGTTGGCGAAGGCGTCGGCGATCAAATCCTGAATGGGCCGGACGGTCTCCTGCGCGGGCATTTCGAAATGGTCGGTGGGCGCGATGCGGGCGGTGGCGATGTTCATGTCGTCGACGCCGCTACGGGTCAGAACGCCCTTGAGGATCATCTCCTGCTGGAGCACCACCGACTCGGCGTTCTTGACGTCCTGCTGCGCGCCTTTCATCTCGGCTTCAGCCTGGATGATATCGATCGGGGCTATGGCGCCCAGCTCCGCGCGGCGCTTGTTGTCCTCGTAGAGCTTGGTGTTCAACTCCAGAGCTTGCTGGCGGATCCGAAGGGTGTCGTAATCGTTCACCAGATCCCAGTAGAGGCTGACCACGTTGGTCACGGTGGCAATGATCTGCTGTTGAAAGGTGAGATCGGAAATGCGCATCTGGTTCTTGGCGACGCGTATCACGCGGTTGTTGATGGAGGGCCGGAATCCCTTCAGCAGGTTCTGCGTGAGCTGAATCGACAGGGCGGAGCCGGTGCTCGGATTGAAATCGTTGTTGGGAGAGTTCTCCCACTGGCCGAAGGTGTCGCTCATGTAGACCGTGGCTTGGGTGCCGGTCAGGAACCCTTGCTGCAGTCCATAGGACCAGGACTTCTGGTTGGTGAACAGGGAGTTGGTTCCAGTCAGGACCGTGCTCGTCAGAATCTGGGTCTGGTGCGAGGCGGAACCAGAAGTGAAGAAGACCGGGTCGAGGCTGGGAATCGACGTGCCGGCCAACTGGACGTTCAATCCACTAAGGACGCCCTGCTGCGTGCCGCTGGCGCCGGCGCTGCTACTCGTGGTCACGCCGAAGCCGCCGGAGCCGGCGAGCACTCCCGACGCCGAAGACGGTCCGGATGAGATGCTGTTGGAGACGTTGGTGAGCAAATTGCCCGAACTGGCGCGGAGCAGGTTGGCCTCGGCCTGCGGGAGGTTGAACCTGGCGTTTTCGATATCCAGGTTGTTCTCCAAGGCCAGCGCAATGGCGTCGCGCAGAGACAGATAGATGGATCCCGCCCGCATCAACCTGCCCAAGCGGGGCGAATCGGCCCAACCGATCGCCTGGACGGGGCGCGGCAGGTAGTTCCGCGAAAACCATGCAAATCTGGGGCGCTGGTAGCTGGTGATCTCCGGCGTCTGGGTGCTCACCGATCCCGGCGAAACCTGCGGGATGCTGGGCATTTGCGTACCTCCCGGCGTTTGCCCGAAACCGGGGAAGACGATGAGAACGCACAGCGCAATCGCTGCGAAGGGTCTGACGATAGACATAAGCGGATAGAACCTCGAAAGCATATTATCGCCGCACGCCGGTAGCCAACGCACGCGCAGGCGCAAACTCTTCCTTCCGATATACGTGGAAACCGGCGCGGGAGTTCGGGAATTGTCGCGAGTGTCCGCTTTTGGGACGCACCGGCCACCAATTACGATGACGGCGGAAACGGTCCGCCATTAGCTCCAGCCGCGAGGGCGCGCGACTTGGAAGTGGCGGGATTGCGGATTCCGAAGGAATTCGCGGGGATCTGTGCGTAGCGAGTACGCCAGGCTGCTTCGCCAGCCCGAAGGAGCCCAGCGCTTCAGACCACCACGATCTTTCCGGCGGCGGGGATAACCACGTCTTCCCCCAACGTAAGCGTGACGGCGCCAGGGTGGGCCGCGGCGCGGTGCGGGATGCGGCGGCCGTTTAACGCGATCGAGGCCGGGCCAACCTTGGCTTGGGCGAGGGTGATGGAGCGGAGCGGGAGCGAGCCTTCCGTCACGGCCAGCTCCACGCGGGCGGGGGCGACGGAAAAGACGCCCCAGGCGGAGGCGGTGGACCAGAATGAGGCGAAACGGGGGGCGGGGGATTTCGGCATCAGGGAAACGGATTTCCGCGCGCCGTGATAATCGAAACCGCTGAAGGCTACCACGGTAGACCAGGCGGACATGGCGCGGGCGTAGTGATGGCCGCATTCGGGCTCGTCCCAGGGGTTGCGGCGCTCGCCGTCGAAACGCATGCGGACGTTTTCCACGGTCTCCACGCCTTCGGCCACCATCCCGGCGTGGATGAATTGCGCGGCTACCAGGTATTCGATGCCCGTCCAGGCTTCGGCGTAGTAGGGGAATGGGATCTTCGGGCGAACCCCCTTGCCGTAGTCGCAAACCAGCACGGCGGGCTCGTCGTTCAAGGCGTACACGCGCTGCACCGAATCGTGGTCGAACAGTTGGGCGCGGTGATTGTACTTGCGAATCGATTCCAGAGTCTTGCGGATGTGGGCCGGATCGAGCAGCGGCCCCAGGCCGGCCAGGTCCGCCAGGTATTGGCCGATCAACTGGTCCGCCAGGCAGCCATCGCCGAGCTGGAATTCGGGGGCTTCGGGATTGTCGGCGCCCATGTCGCCGACGGTGGCGCGGGCGATTTCGGCTTTGGGAATGCCGCGCACCTTCTGGATGTAATACTCGCCGTTGAACAGGTTCTGGTCGATCCAGGCGGATCCTTTGTCGAACAGGGCGCGGTATTCCCGGGCCGCGTTGGCGTCGCCCAGCGCGAGGGCCATCTCCTGGGCCGCGCGCAACGCGGCGAGGTAGTAGATGCCACAGAGGGGGTTCGGGCCGTAGAATTCGACGTCGTAGGTGTTGTGCTGGACGCCCTCCATGACGCCGTCGCGATTGGGGTCCCAGCCGCCGGGAATCCAGGCGAAGGCGAGGGCGCGCTGGACGTTCGGCCAGTGCCCGCGGAGCCATTCGGTGTCGCCGGAGAGCTTCCAATCGAGAAGCGCTTTGACGATTTGGCCCATCTGGCCGTCGGCGGCGGCGTAGCCGAACCGGTCGACGCCGTCGGGCAGCAGTTGACGAAAGCGCATGCCGCCCTGCTCGTCCTGCGAGAACCCGAAGGCGGCCTTGCGTAGCGAGCGCGCCAGGGTGGGGAAGAGGAACTGCGTGGAGGTCTCGTAGTTCCAGACGTGGGTGCAGTTTCCGAAACAGCAGCCGCCGTGGTCGTTGCTGCCTTCGAAGCCGTGGAACTCGCCATCGGCAGTGCGGAAGGAGGTCTGCGTCACGAGCGTGGACAGGTTGGACATGGCGGCGTCGCGCAACGCAGCGGGCAGCGTGCTTTCGCGCATGGCCGCGACGAAGCCGCGCGTGCGCTTCTCCAGTTCGGGAAGGTTGCGGGCGGCGTGTTCGGCCGCCGCCCAGGCGTCCGGGAAGCGGGTGCAGTAGTAATTGCCGATGACCGTGTTCTCCTGCCCGCGGGGCGCCGTCCAGCCGGACCAGGCCGGGGTCCGGTTGGGAAAATGCCAAGCCAGCAGGAACGCGTATTCGGCTTCGCCGCCGGCGGGGATGGCGCGTTGCAGGCACAGGGCGCCGGTAGGCCTGCGCTGCTCGGCTTCGGGACCGAGACGGCCATCATCGGAGAAATCGTCCCAAAACAGCATGGGGCTGGCCCACCACTTGGCGGCCGGCCAGCCACGCAGAGAGCTCACGTGGCCGTCGCCGGGGCGCAGCAGGCAGAGCGCGAAGGAACCCTTTTGCGGATCGGTCTCCGCCAAGCCGGGATTCGTCATGTAGAGACCCTGGATCTCGGCGGCGCCGGATTCCGGGGAGCGGCGGAACTCGTTGATTCGGGATTCGGGGCCGCGCCGGCCGGTGGCCGGGGCAACCGGATTATCGAGCGAAAACGCGATCGAAACGGTGGCCTTGGCGGGGCCGGGATTCGAAACGCGATAGCGCAGAACGGCCACCGGCAGACCGGAGCTATCGGGATCGAGAGGAATGAAGGGACTGAAGGCTTCGAGCGCGACGCGAACCGGCAGGCGCGCATCCTGGAAGGCGATGCGGGCCACGGGGAACTCGCCGGTGAAGGTGGCGCGCGCCAGGCGGCTCAGGCCCGGCGCGTTGGCGGGGCCGAGTCCCGAGGCGCTGGCGTAGGGCGGAAGCAAGCGCGATTCGAGCACGCGCGCGACGGGCTTGGCATTGCCGGCCTGCGCCCAGATGGAGGCGAAGGCATACTCCGGCGAACGGCCCTTATCGGGACGGTTGAAGATTTCCCAATCGCGGAGCTGGCCGCGTCCGCCGAGGCTGATGCTGCCCGTGCCGATGCCGCCGAGCGGGAAGGCAATCATGGCGAGCTGGCGCGCGGTGTAGACGCGGGGGTAATGGAAGGGCGCGGGCACGGGCACGGCGGGGGCCGGTTGCGCTGGAGTTGCGGGTTGCGCAGTGGCGGCGGGTTGGGCGGCTCCGAGAGCGGATGCGGCGGATACGGTTTGGATGAATTGGCGGCGGTTGGCGCGGAATTCGGTGCTCATTTGGGCCTCATTGGGCGGGTTTGGAAGGTTCATCGAGCAAGGGTCGGGCATGCCCGACCCCTACAGGGGCAGGCCCGGAGGGCCGCCCCACCGCGGCAGGCCCGGAGGCCGGCCCCACCACGATTGTGGAATCGATATTGTATTGCTTTTCGGGATGGAAGGCGGGGTCGCGCAGGATGTGGTTGCCGATTTCCACGGCTTTGTCGACGCACAAGGGATAAACGAAGGTCGCGGCCAGCACGCCGTCCTTTACTTTCTGGATGCCGCCGGCTTCGCCGCCGAGGCCGTCGACGCCGACGAAGGCGATCTCCTTTTCGCGGCCCAGTTCCTTGGCGGCGAGATAGGCGCCGATGGCCATGGGGTCGTTGTGGCCGTATACCACGTCGATCTTGGGCTGCGCGCGGAGGACCTCCGTCATGCGGTCCTTGGCCTTCGCCTGGATCCAGTCGGCGACGGGTTCGGCAACAATCTGTATGGTGGGATATTTGGCGAAGACGGACCTGGCGCCGCCGTCGCGATTGATTTCACCCTCCACCCCGAGAAGGCCGCGCATCTGGACAATCTTGCCCTTGGGCTCGCCGTACTTGCGCTTGAGGTAGTCCACGATGAACTCGCCGGCCATGCGGCCGATGGCCACGTTGTCGCTGCGGATGTAGGTGGTGTAGTTGGGTTGGAGGATGTCGCGCTCCAGGCAGATGGTAGGGATTTTGGCTTCCATGGCCTGGCCCATGACCGCGGTGAGGGCGGCGCGCTCGTTGGGCGCGACAATCAGCAGGTCGGGCTTCTGGCGGATGAAGGTTTCCACCTGAGCGACCTGCCGGCTGTTGTCCTGCTGCGCGTCGGCGATAACCAGCTTCACGTCGGGATAGGCGGCGAACAGTTTGGTCATGAGCGCGTTTTGGGCGGCGCGGTACGGCTCGGCGTTATTGCATTGGCTGAAGGCGACGAAGTACTGCTTATCCGTTCCCACACGAGGCGCCGAGCAGGAACACAAACACAAGGCCAGGGCCACCGGAACAAGCGATTTGTGAGTCAATCCATCCTCCTTTGACGTTGTATGGCCACGGCGAGAACGATGATGACGGCTTTGACCATCATCTCGACGTTGCTGTCGACGTTGCCGAGGCGCAGCATGTTGGTGAGGACGCCCATGATCAACGTCCCCACGATGGTCCCCGCGATCGAGCCTTTGCCGCCGGACAGGCGCGTGCCGCCGATCACCACGGCGGCGATGGCGTCGAGCTCATAGGCGACGCCGGCGTTGGGGTTTCCCTGTTGGTTCCCGGCGGCGTACAGGACGCCGGCGAAACCGGCGAGCAGGCCCGACAGCGCGTAGACCACGATTTTGACGCGGCGGATCGGGAGGCCGGCATAGCGCGCGGCGGTTTCGTTATCGCCGATGGCGCGCACGTGCCTGCCGAATACGGTGCGGCCCAGCAGGACCCAAAACACGGCGGCCAGCACGGCGTAGGAACCGATCACGAGGGGCTTCTGGCGGAACGCGGCGGCGAACTCGGCGGCCACGTCGCGGCCGAAGCCGATATCGATGTTGGCGTTGCCGGTGAGCCACTTGGCCAGGCCGCGAATGCCGATCATGGTGGCGAGGGTGACGATGAACGGCTGAATCTCCAGGCCGGCAATGGCCGCGCCATTGACCGCGCCGGCAAGCGCGCCGGCCAGCGTGGCGGCGGCGATGGCGTACAGGATATGCGCCGCGTAGCCGGACCCCGGCCAGGCGCGCGTCAGACCCATCGCCACCAGAGACGTGGAGAGCGCCAAGGTGCTGCCGACGCTCAAATCGATGCCGCCCGTGAGAATGACCAGCGTCATGCCGAGCGAGACGATTCCGATCAAGGAAATCTGCCGCAGGATATCGGTCAGATTGCCGATCTGGAGGAAGATGCGGGAGCCGTCGGAGGCTACGGGGCTGATGACGATGGCAAGCAGGACGATGCCCGCAAGCGCCATGAGGCCCTGGGATTCGCGCAGCTTCGCCGCGGCCGCGGTCCACGGCTTCATGAGCGAGCCTCGGCGGCGCCGGTGGCGGCGGCCATGATGCGTTCGGGCGTGGCT
>Ga0209638_1002772_pt1 | contig 10644 bp, 10 predicted proteins | sample BarGraNGADG00211_FD_184490 | JGI IMG/M metagenome (GOLD analysis project Ga0209638, IMG submission 184490) | Arctic peat soil microbial communities from Barrow, Alaska - Barrow Graham LP Ref core NGADG0002-211 (SPAdes) (version 2) | ecosystem: Environmental > Terrestrial > Soil > Wetlands > Peat... | reverse complement strand
ACCCCGCAAGCCGTTAGTAGCACCGTACGGGCTGAGGTCTTGGCATCGGGTTTCCTCAGCCCACTCCCTTTTCCGCGATCAGACTAAGCCCCGAGTCAAGAGGCCGACGCTGGGAAAACGAGCCCGGCAGACGAGGCGACCTCCTCGTCGGGGGACCTCCCTGCCACCGGTTCTCACCGGATGCCAGGGAGACCAGTCGCCGGGGCTAACTGGCCGCGTAGGGCGTACGGTTATCGTTCTTCCGGTGAACAAGGAAGCCCGCCGTCGGTGAGGGCCTTGGCTTTGGTCTGGTGACCTTGGCATGGGCCATCCACCGTTGAAGACGTGACACAATCGGCGAGCCGGATGTGGGCGCTTCTACCCTGTAGGCGGTCACCCAATCGTCAGACTCTTGGATGTCTGGGAAACGTTGCGCAATGGCGAAGGACCGGAGGGGCTGTGGCAGACGAAACCGCGATAGGGGCGTTGGTAGTCGCGGCCATCGGTGTTGCCAGCGGCCCGGTCACCGCTTGGCTTACCTACCGTTGGGCGCGCAAGGGCGAGGCCGAACGGTGGGACCGCGAACGGGAAGCCGAGAAGGACCGCTGGGGCCGTGAGCGCGATGCGGAGCAGGAGCGCTGGAAGAGAGAGGACAGCACTCGTCGTGTTGAGCGGGGCGAGAAAGCTGCGGGCGAACTCTTGACGGTGGTGGATGCGTCGCGCCTCCAGCTAGCAGCGTACGGGCCGGTCAAACAGATGGACTTCCAGCCCGCTTATCACGAGATACGCCGTCTCGCCGATCTCATCACTGATGATGCGGTCAGGGACCGGATGTACGAAGTGGCCGAAGCAGTCTTCTATTACCGCCAGGCCGAAAGAGTCTCGCAGTTCTTGAGTCGATGGAACGTTGGACGGACTTATGCCGACGCTGCCCACGCTGTTGTGCGCGCTTACCTCAAGGGCCAACCGTGCCCAGAGACTCCTAGACTGACGCGGCTTTCCTCGCTGATTGAGGAAGGCGGAGCTGAGATCGCGGAAGAGATAGACGATGACGAGCCTGATCCGTTGGTGCCGCCCGACGAATAGTCTCGTCCGGCCTAAACCACGACACGATAACTGGACACGAAATGCTCGCCCCTTCACGAGGGGAGCCACACCGCATAGCGATCTAGGCCTTCCAAGCTGAATGTCGCGGGTTCGAGACCCGTCTCCCGCTCCAAACCCCATTTCACGCTTGCGACGACATTCCCAGCCTGCTTGGAGGCCGCAACCCGAGCGCTCGATGCAGGTCTACATGTCAACCGGCGGGTGACACGCGATCCGGATGCGTGACCGCGACGACCACCAGGCCATCTATCCCCGCGAAGTCGTCCGGATTGCACGTGTAGAGGGGTAGCCCGTTCGCCAGGGCAACCGCAGCGATCAACGCGTCGTAGGCCCGGGCGTTCGCCTTCCGGCCCGAGCGTCTAAGCGACGCCGCAACCTGGCCGAATGCTCGGGCCGCCTCGACATCGAATGGAAGCGGATCGAAGTCGGCTTCCGCCTGCTGGAGATGAGCAAGGCGGGCGGCTCTTTCGGACTCGTCGGCCGCCACGAGGGGTCCGACCGATAGTTCCGCGAGGGTGATCGTCGAGATGAGCGGCTGGTCGGGCAGTGCTGTGGCGTCCCGGAGGCGGGGCAACAGGATCAGAGTGTTCGTGTCAAGCAACCCCGTCTTGACGTCGCTCACAGGTGTGGATCGAGCGTCGCATCTAGGTCGCCGCGAAGGGCAGCGCCGTCCATTGGAGGCAGTCTTCCCCAACGTGCCAGGAGGATGGCTGCGCTCTTTCCGCGGGGCCGAACTGGCCGAAGCTCGGCCACCGGCCTGCCGTCACGGGTAACGACCAGGCGCTCACCTGCGGCAACGCGATCGACCACATCGCCGCCATGGTTTCGTAGATCGCGGATCGTCACTTCGGTCATGGGCGCATGGTATCACGGGTGATACGCGGCGTGAAATCGGTGATTGGCCGAGGATCCGATGTCGCCGAAGTTGGCATCACCGCCGGTCCCAGGCGCCCGCCCCGTCCACGTCCAGGTACTGCTGGACTTGTTTGACAAGCACACTTGAGCTAGTAGTATTAGCGCATGTTATTCGAGATCGATACCCGGAGTCCCGTTCCCATCTACAACCAGATCGCGGCTTGCGTTCGCCGTGCGATTGTGGCTGGGACGATCCAGCCGGGAGCGAAGCTGCCTCCTTCGCGCGACCTGGCGCGGGAACTCGACGTCAACATGCACACCGTCCAGCGGGCATACGGGCAGCTGCGTGACGAGGGGCTGCTTGAGTTGCGACAGGGCCGAGGAGCGATCGTCGTGCCAGGCGACGTGGTGCCCTCCGCGCGGCTCAATGGGCTGGTGCGCGATCTCCTCGCCGAGGCAGCCGAACAGGGCATCACAACAGGCGAACTCACCAAGTTGATGGAGTCGATGCGATGAACACAGCGCTTTCGGTACATCGGGTCCGAACCGTCAACTGGCCGCTCATCGGCTTCGTTGCCGCGCACCTGGCAGTAATCCTGCCCGCGGTGCTGCTGATCCCGATCTTCGCCACCAGACTCCCGCCCAATACCGGCAACCTCGAGGGGTATGCGATCGGCAGCGACATTGTCTTCGTCGGCTTCTTCCTGCTCCGGATCGCGTTGCGGAGCGACGACCGCGCCGGCTACGCGCTCGAGACCGCGCTGCCTCTGACCCTGGGCTACGCCGGGACGGTGTTCTTCGTAATCGCAGGCACCGTGCTTGTCAACCTCGATGCGCGCACTTTTCAGATGGTCTTCGAGGTGCCCGCAGGAATCGCATTCACGGTGTTCGGCCTATTCCTGTCGTTTGGGATAGGGCGCTACCTGGGGTCGGCAGCTTCGATCAGGCGTCTGCGGCGGGAAGCGGCCTCGAGCCAGCGCATCGCTTGGCTGACCGACGTTAACGCCGATCGGTCCTGGCGCCTCGTGTTTGGGACGCTCGTGGGGATCCCGTACGCGATCCTGATCGTCCTCTTCGTAGTTCTGCCCCCCGGCTTTCCTGCGCCCGCGGCGTTGCTCGCGGCGACCTGGGCCGCGCTCGTTGTGGCGGGCCAGCGGGCGTCGGTCTTCATCACCGATGCCGGAATCCGGGTCAGCGGCCGGTTGCTGCTGGGGGCCCCGAGCTGGAGCCTAGCCCTGGCGCAGGTTGCATCGGCGCAGGCCATCACCGCCGGGCCTCGAACGATGCTACTTTCCAGGAACCCTGGCCTGTGCATCCTCCGCAGTGGACCCGCCCTGGAGGTGACGTCCACGACTGGCCGTTCGTACGTGGTGAGCCTGCCCGAGGCACAGGAGGCGGTCTCAATTCTGAACCGGCTCATGGAACACCGAGACCGAGGAGAGGTCGCTCCAGGAGTTGGCACTGATTAGCTCGTGGGATCGGGCAAACCCAAACGCGGCGCACCGTGGTCCAGAGGGCACAGTCTTAGTTCATGATATTCGGTGATATCGATCTGCCGAAACGATAGCAGGACGTCCTCGAGCAATTACTGGATCTCTACCCGGCTCCGCAGGGGATGCCGGCACAGCGCCGCGCCGTCTTACGGTCCACTCCCATCGATACCGTCGAGGAGTCAACAACGGTACTTGGCAAGTGGTTCCGGTGGCGAATGGCAACCATCGCCGCGTCGCTCGTAGTGACTGCCACGTCTGCCGTTAGCGAACTACGCGCCCTGTACCGCCGCGGACGACCCGTTCCACCTCGTCACGGGTGGCCATGCTCGCGTCACCCGGCGTCGTCATCGCGAGCGCACCGTGCGCGGCGCCCCACTCGACCGCCTCCGCTGGGGAGAGGCCGGAGAGAAACGCGTATACGAGCCCGGAGGCAAACGAATCGCCGCCTCCGACCCGGTCCAGGATCTCGAGGTTCGGCCGCATCTGCGCCTCGTGGATCTCGCCTTCCGCCCACAGGAGTGCTCCCCAGTCGTTCCGGGACGCGGTGTGCGCGGTCCGGAGCGTTGTCGCGACAACCCGCAGGTTCGGATACGCGCCGACGACGCGCTCGACCATCCGGCTGTAGCTGGCCGGGTCGAGCGCGGACAGCGACTCGTCGACGTCCTCCACCTCGAAGCCGAGCGCTGCGGTGAAGTCCTCTTCGTTGCCGAGCAGGACGTCGACCTGCCCAACGAGCTCGCGGTTCACTTCCTGCGCTCGAGCCTTACCGCCGATCGCCTGCCAGAGTGAGGGTCGGTAGTTGAGGTCATATGAGACGACTGCGCCGTGGCGCCGCGCCTCCTGCATCGCCTCGAGTGCCATAGCAGGCGTCGTCTCCGAAAGCGCCGCGAAGATACCGCCGGTGTGGAACCAGCGGGCGCCTTCGGTTCCGAAGACCGACTGCCAGTCCACCTCGCCGGCCCGGAGCTGCGAGGCGGCGGAGTGGCCACGATCTGAGCAGCCGAGCGCCGAACGGATGCCAAAGCCACGCTCGGTGAAGTTGAGCCCGTTGCGCACCGTCCGCCCGACCCCATCGAAGGGCCGCCAGATGAGATGCGAGCGGTCGACGCCGCCGGCCAGGATGAGATCCTCGATCAGGCGGCCGATCGGATTGTCCACGAGCGCTGTAACGATGGCGGTCCGCATGCCGAAGGTGCGGCTCAGCCCTCGGGCGACGTTGTATTCGCCGCCACCCTCCCATGTCCGGAACGTACGAGCGCGACTGATGCGGTCTTCCCCGGGGTCCAGCCGCAGCATCACTTCGCCGAGCGCGACGCAGTCCCAGCGTGCTTTGTCGGGGGGTGCGATTTCGAGGACGCTCACCCTGCTCCTCCTTGGACCGCTCTGACCCGCCGGACGATCTCGAGTACGGCGGCCGCACGCGCAATTATCTCCTCGAACCGTCCCGCCGCGATGTCGGCGCGTGGCGCAACCCAGCTCCCACCGCAGGCAAGGACCGACGCGATCGCCAGATAGCCGGGCAGCGTCTCGGCCGTGATGCCGCCGGTTGGATTCCAGGTCATCGTTGGGTACGGGGCGGCTAGCGCCCTCAGGTAGCGGAGGCCGCCGATCGGCTCGATCGGGAAGAGCTTCACCGCCGTGAGCCCGAGGGAGAGGGCGGCCTCGACCTCGCTCGGGGTGCAGACGCCCGGCATCATCGGCAGTCCGATCCGCCCCGCGTGCTCCACGACGGCGCGGTTGAGGCCCGGTGCGACGAGCATCTTCACACCGGCGTCGAGCGCGACGTCGGCCTGGCGAGTCGACGTGACCGTGCCGGCGATGAGGAAGACGCGCGGCGCTTCGCGCGCGATCCTGCGGAGGGCTTCCGCGGCCGCTTCCGTCCGGAACGTCACCTCCACGATCGGCAGGCCGCCCGCCTCGAGCGCGTGAGCCAGGGCGACCGCACGTCCGGCATCCTCGACCTCGATCACGGGTACCACGCCGGCGGCGCGGAGTCGATCGGCAAAGCCCGCCGGGGCGCCGCCGGCGCTCGGGACGATGGCCATTTCCGATTCCTCCTCTCCTCGAGGCCGGCGCAGCTCGCCGGCTCGATTAGCCCTTCTTCTCGAGATGGCCTCCAAAGCCGAAGCGCATCGCGGAGAGGACCTTGTCACCGAAGTCGGCCTCGCCTCGAGACGCGAAGCGCGAGTACAGCGCGGTCGTCAGAACCGGAGCCGGCGCGCTGACGTCGATCGCCGCGATGCTCGTCCAGCGGCCTTCGCCCGAGTCGGAGACTCGGCCCGAGAAGTTCTCCAGATCCGGGTTCTCGCGCAAAGCCTGGGCGGTGAGGTCGAGCAACCAGGATGCGATGACGCTGCCACGGCGCCAGACTTCTGTCACGGCCGGCAGGTCGAGGCTGTACTGGTACAGTTCCGGCTCGCGAAGGGGTGTCGTCTCGGCATCGATCTCGCGCTGGTTCAGCCCCGCGCCTGCATGGTGCAGGATGTTGAGGCCCTCGGCATAGGCCGCCATCACACCGTACTCGATGCCGTTGTGGACCATCTTTACGAAATGGCCTGCGCCTACAGGGCCGCAATGCAGGTAGCCCTGCTCTGCCTTGTCTGGCTCGCCATCGCGGCCGGGCGTGCGGGGGGCCGCAGCAACTCCGGGGGCCAGGGCCTTGAACAGCGGGTCAAGGCGTGCCACCGCATCGTCGGGCCCGCCGATCATCAAGCAGTAGCCCCGCTCGAGGCCCCACACGCCACCGCTGGTGCCACAGTCGACATAGAGGATCCCGGCCGGCTCGAGTTCTTTCGAGCGGCGAATGTCGTCGCGATAGTAAGAATTGCCGCCATCGATCACGATGTCACCGGCCGCAAGCAGGGGAATGAGTTGGTTCAGTGTGTCGTCGACCGACGCCGCCGGAACCATGAGCCACAGGATGCGCGGCCGATCGAGCTTCGCAACCAGATCTGCCAGCGAACTGGCTCCGCCCGAAAGCGCGCCCTCGGCCACGAGTCCGTCCACCGTCGCTTTTGTCCGAGCGTATCCGAACACCGTGTGGCCGTCTTGCAGCCAGCGCCGCGATATGTTGGCGCCCATGCGCCCGAGTCCGACGAGTCCGACTTGCATGGAAGAATCCTCCTTGTTGGTCCCGGTCTGGCTAGAGTCTGATGCCGACCCGGCAGGTTCCGTGCTTGTTCACAGGAAAGCAGCCGTGGTCAACGCTGGATCCGGGCGGAGCCGCCCCGCGCGAAAGCCTGAACTTGCTCCAGCGTGACCATGGACGTATCCCCGGGGGTGGTGGTGAGCAGGGCACCGTGGGCCCAACCGAGTTTGACCGCTTCCTCGGGCGTGGCCCCGCTGAGCAGTCCGTAGATGAAGCCCGAGGCGAAGCCGTCCCCTCCGCCCACGCGATCCAGGACATCCAGTTCGCAGGTGGGCGCGTGCACGGGCCGGCCATCGACCCAGGCCACGGCGCTCCAGGTGTGGCGCTGCGTGGAATGGACTTCCCGCAGCGTCGTCGCCACCGCCTTCACGGACGGGAATTTCGCCCGCACGTCGTCGATCATCCCCAGAAATAGCGCCGGATCGAGCGCCGAAGTCGCCTTCACCTCGGGGCCTCGGATGCCCAGGCCTTTCTGAAGATCCTCCTCGTTGCCCACCAGCACGTCCACGTGCGAGACGATCTCGCCGAGGATCGCAAGCGCCTTGTCCGAGCCTCCCCAGATGTTCCAGAGCTTCGCCCGGTAATTGAGATCGAAGCTCGTAACGGCCCCGGCTCTCTTCGCGGCCTGCATGGCTTCGATGATGAGGGGGCCGGTGGTCTCGGAGAGCGACGCGAAGATGCCCCCGGAATGGAACCAGCGTACCCCGCCCGAGAAGAGCGCGTCCCAGTCGAAATCCCCGGGGGCGAGGCGAGCGGCGGCTTCGTTGCAGCGGTTGTAGAAGACCATAGGCGCCCGAACCCCGAGGCCCCGGTCGCTGTAGACCGTCGCCATGTTGGGGCCTGTGACGCCGTCGTGGACGAAGCGCTTGTAGACCGCGCGAACACCAAGGGCGCGGACGCGTTCGGCAATGAGGTCGCCGATGGGATAGTCCACCATCGCCGAGACGATTGCGGTGTTCATGCGGAAGCAGTCAGAAAGGTTCGCGGCCACGTTGAACTCGCCGCCGCTGACGTGGATGCTGCACTCGGTCGCTTTGCGGAAGGGGATGATGCCGGGATCGAGCCGATGCACCAGCGCGCCCAGGGAGACCAGGTCTAGGGCGCCTTCCGAGGGGATCTTCAACTTAGTCATGGTTTGCTCCAGTGGCGGGCCAGTCGATACGATGGATTCCGAGGTTTCCGATGGCTCGTCGCGGCGTCGGCGGTCATGTCTGGGCTACCGAACGGCCGGGACGGAGGCGTCGTCCGGGTCCGCCCACTCCTCGTTGGGAACGCGCGCGTACCAGCCGGGCCGGCCGGGGTCGCGGTCGTACGGGTATCCACCCAGCTGCTGGTAGAGCGCCGCGTAGCGGGCCACCTTCTCCGGGTCGAGCCGGACGCCGAGCCCGGGCCTGTCGGGGACGGCGATCGACCCGTCGTGATATGCGAGCTTGCCGCCCTCGATGATGTCGTCGGCGAGCTGGTGGTAGTGGGCGTCCGCGGCAAACTGCATCGACGGCAGCGCCGCCCCGAAGTGGAGCATCGTCGCGAGCTGGATGCCGAGTTCGCCCGACGAGTGGACGCCGACGCCAAGCTGAAATGTCTCGCACACGGCCGCCGCTTTGAGGACCGGGCGGATCCCGCCCCAGAACGTCGTGTCGAGGAGGATGACGTCCACGGCCGGATCGCGGACGTTTGCCGCGAGCTGTTCGAGGTTGGTGACGACGGTGTTCGTCGCAATAGGGAGGCCGACGGCCTGGCGGACCTGGCGCAGACCGTTCATCCCCCAGGTAGGATCCTCGTAGTAGTCGTTGCGGAGGCCCTTGATGGCATGACCGACCCGAATGGCGTCCCTGACGCTGTATGAGGCGTTCGGGTCGATTCTGAGGGCGTCCTCAGGAAACGTCTCGGCCAGGGCCAGGAAGCAGCGGAGCTCGTAGTCAGGCGGGAAGACGCCGGCCTTGAGCTTGTGCGTCCCGAAGCCGCAACGCGCCTTGAGGTCGCGGGCGTGGGCGACGAGCTGGTCGATCGTCCGGACCTCGCCGGCGCCGCTCGTCTGATCGGGATACCGAAAGAAGAGGTAGCTGGCGAAGGGCACGGCGTCGCGCATCTTGCCGCCCAGCAGGTCGTAGACGGGGACCTCGAGGATCTTGCCGACGGCATCGAGGCAGGCAAACTCGAGCGCGGCATGGATCTGGGTGCGGTTGTCGTAGAGCGCGGCCGTGGGATTGAGGATCTTGAACCACAGCGCGGTCGCGTCGAAGACGTCGTGGCCAAGCAGCTTCGGCCGAAGCGACTCGACGGTCAGCTGGGCGCTCTGACCCCCGCCACCCATCTCGCCGAGCCCGACGACGCCGCTCTCCGTTTCAATCTCGATGATCGTCCGGACGAAGCGGCCCCAGTGGGCCCCGGCGGCATGGCGTAGCGGCGCCTCCAGCGGCACGCTAACCGTAGTCGCCCGCACGTCGGCGATCCTCGATCCGCGCGGCGGCTTCCCTGTCGTGCCTCCCAACGTGTTCATCGCGACGTTCCTCTCTCCGGTTCGAGCGTCCCCAGTTCCGACTGCGACGCGCCGCGCGCAAGCGCCGCGGCGCGGTCGAGGATGGTCCGCACAGGAATGCCGAGGCGTTCCGCCGCGGCTGCGGCGTCTGCGTATTCCGTCTGGACGGTCACCGGCTCGCCGTCGAGCAGGCCACGCTTGACACGAACCTCGAATCCCTCGACCCGAACCACGACTTCGTCGCGAGGCAGCGCCCGGCGGGCGACCGGTCGTAGCCGTACCCCGAGCGTGGTCGAATGGGTGAAGAGCGCGCGAGTGGCGGCGTCGATCGCGTCCTCGGCGACAAGCGCCGTGACCACGTTTCCCGGCCGGCCCTTGCGCATGACCACGGGCGTCAGCCATGCATCGACGGCCCCCGCCTCAACGAGCGCGTCGAGGACCGCGGGCCAGAGCCGCGGATCGAGGTCGTCAACGGTTGCCTCGACCTCGATCAGGTCGTCGTGGCGCCACGGAACGTTGACCGACGCGAGGGCGGTGCCGAGCACGACCCGCAGTACGTTGGCGCGTCCGGGAGGGTCCGCGGAACCGGCGCCTACGCCGACGGTGTCGATGCACATCGACGGCACGGGGCCCCACTCCCCGGCGAGCGTCGCCAGCAGGGCCGCTCCGGTAGGCGTGCACAGCTCCCCGTCGCCCCCCGCCATGACGGCAGCCCCGCGCCCTGCGAGGATCGCCAGGACGGCCGGCACAGGTACGGGCAGTGTCCCATGCGAGGACTCGACGCCCCCGGAGCCGAGTGCGACGGAGCTGACGACAACCCGGGCACGCGGTTCAAGCAAGCCGAGCGCGTGGAGCGCGGAGGCGCAGCCAACGACGTCGGCAATCGAGTCCAGCGCGCCGACCTCGTGGAGGTGGACCTGCTCCAGATCCTCCCCGTGGACCGCAGCCTCGGCCGTGCCCAGGAGACGGAAGACGTCCCGGGCGAAGGCGGCCACGGTCGGCGGAAGGGCCGCTGCGGCGACGAGGGCCAACACGTCGCCAACGGTCCGCGGCACGGCTGCTTCGTAAACCTGAACGTCAGCCTTGATGGCTCGCAGTCCATGCCGACGGGTCGGACGGGGGCGGATCTCGATCGGCTCGACGCCCAATGCTTCGATTGCCGCGGTCACGGCCTCGACAGGTGCACCTGCGTCGAGCAGCGCGCCCAGCAGCATGTCGCCGGACGCGCCAGCAGAGGCATCGATCCAGACGCAACGGCCGCGGTGTGCCACGGACATCTCCTCGCGCGTACGCGCAACTCGTTTGTGCGGCAATCGGCCGAGTCTGGCACAGGGTGGCCGGGCACGCAGGACGCCGCGACTGCCTCAATAATGTAACAACTTGACAGTTGCTGCAACCGCTTTCATTCTATGCGCGATGCACCTGCGCAACGGCACCTCCGCAGCCTCGATCCGCGATGTCGCCCTCAGTGCGAACGTCTCGGCTGCGACCGTCTCACGAGCCTTCGCCGCACCCGACCTGGTCCGCCGGGAGACGCTTGAGCACGTCCTGGCCGTGGCGGAGGAGTTGCACTACCGGCCGAG
>Ga0209638_1002771_pt1 | contig 10645 bp, 9 predicted proteins | sample BarGraNGADG00211_FD_184490 | JGI IMG/M metagenome (GOLD analysis project Ga0209638, IMG submission 184490) | Arctic peat soil microbial communities from Barrow, Alaska - Barrow Graham LP Ref core NGADG0002-211 (SPAdes) (version 2) | ecosystem: Environmental > Terrestrial > Soil > Wetlands > Peat... | reverse complement strand
TCGTGGCATGGCATCTGACGCAAGAACCTTCGAGGAGCACTCAGCGTCTGTGACGCGTCTCGGCGGATCGAACGCGGGACGTCGTCGGGGGGTGGACCCGAGGTGCAGACCCGCCAACGGCAGACGAGTGGCACCGGGCCGGGCAGCTCAGCCCGAACGCGGAGCACCCAGGCGCCTTGCGAGCGCGTTCACCCTGCGACGCCCATCGGATGAACCGTCGAGTTCGACCCGACTGGCGAGCGCTTCCAGTCTCTCGTCGAAGCCCCTGAGCCCTGCGAGATCGGGTCCGCTTTCGCGAACCGCCTTCTCAAGGTCCGACAGATCCGCTTCAAGCTTCAGCCGCTCCGCTTCACGGTCGGTCTTGAACGGGCGCGGCGCTGCGGGAACAGGTTCAAATGGGTTCGAAGCGCGACTGGATGGCTTCGGTATGGCGCTCTCGGAGACCTGTTCCACGACGTCCGCCACAATACCGACGAGCGGGTTGTTCGCGAAGAGCAGCGGTAGGAAGACGCCGGCCCTCTCCAATAGGTCCCCGTGGTCAAGAGTGCCCGCTACCACGCTGGTTGCGGCCGGGATCACCGGGCTATCCCCTGTGGAATCGTAGCGGGCGCCCACCGCGCGCATGAACCCCTCTGCGTTCCCGTCGTATGCTCGCACCTCGGCAGGAACGGTGGTGAGACTCTCGCAGCAGACGACGCCGCGCATGACCCCATCGATCGGCAGGCCGCGTCGCCAAGCGTTCACAGTGATACGAGTGATCTTTCCGGCGTAGTCGCGATTGAGGACTTCCACAGCGACACGCAGTGGCAGCTCGCGCTCGACGGCCATCTCCATGCCGCGGCGCTCGGCGTCATCGAACTTCCGGTCCACGGTCATCTCAGCTGCCTGAGAAACGACGACCTCCTTCACTGCAGGGGGCCACAGCTTGGGAAGCGCGAAGTCTATGACGGCCTCGCCTGTCTCGGCATCCCAGCGGCCGACGAGCTCGACCGAGTCCGGAGCATAGTCGCGCAAGGAGTATCCGGCGCAGGCTTCAACAAAGGATTCGACGGTAGGCGCGAAGCCGTTTGCATAGTCCGCAAGCGCCTCCTCGAACATCGAGGATAGCGAGGCGATCTCCTCCGCGCGCCGCGCGATGGCCGCTTTGTCCTTGGCGTGCTGTGACAGGATCCTGACACGCGTGGCGAGGACGTCCTCAGCGCGCGACTCGATGCTCCCCACCTTCGCTTTCATCGACGAGACCGAGTGCATGATCACCTTCGCGTGCAGCCCGGCCTCACGGACAGGGCCCTCCGCGCACCTCTCGAGCTCCGCCTGATATGAGCGCTCGAGATCCTGCTGCCATAGAACGGTCCTCTGCTCGTTGACGGACTCTTGGTACGCCTGCGCCCTCTCCTGCAACGCGGCCTTACCCGCAAGTCTCTCCCTGATGCTGCCCGTACTCACGGCAGTAACGGCCTCATCGATGTCCATCGGCCGGAAGTTGCCGGGCGGGATGCGGCGCCGCCCCATGAATTCATCGTACGGTGGGCAGGAGTATCCCAGCGGGTGCATTCGCTCCTGCATGAACTCAAGGCGGGCGCTGCTCAGGGGAGGCAGAGATGGCGGATCGCCCGGGTCGGCCGGCAACGGTCCCAGAACGGACTCTACCGCCGGACTGACACGCAGGGAACGACCCAAACCCATGTACTCGATCCTGGCTGGATGCGCATAGCGGTCGGCGGCGGCGCGGCACTCTGACGTGAACTGCTCCGCGGCCTTCTCCATGCCTTGGAGCTTCTCGACGGACTCGCGCCGCTCGGCCAGCTCCTGTTGACGAGCTCCGGCCTCCAGTTTCGAGCGCTCGAGGCGAATCCGCTCGCGCTCCGTCTTCGACGTCTCCGTGAGTTCGGCAAGCTCACGCCGACGATCGGCCTCAGCCAATCGGAGTTGCTGTGCGGCGACCTTGTCGGCCTCTGCCTTCTCGGCGCGCTCTTGCTGCAGAGTCAATCGGTAGTCCTGGGCGCCCGCCTTCTCCCGCGCCACCTGCTGCGCGTGTTCCCCTCTGGCCTTCGCCCGCTGGTACGTCTCCGAACTCCGGTACTTGACGTTGTTGTACTCAAGATCCCACCAGGTCATCGCTGCTCACCGGCTTCCGCATCGCCGACCACCGCGAGCGCCTTCTCACGGTCCGTCGCGAACTTCGGGATGTCACGGGTCGAGCGCTCGAACAGCTCGTAGAGCCGGTTCCAGCGACCATCCGTGAGCAGGTGCCAGTTCCCCAGGCGGTACACATCCTCGGGGTACTGCATCGCCATCAAGATGAACACGTTCTCGAGCCCCGCGGCGGACATGCGGTCGGCCACCCGGTTGACGCCATGGGCGTCTCCGGCGTCGCTGCAGTTCCTGAGGTCGAGGAGCAGAGAGGCGAGTTCCTCCTCAGTGCACTTGAACGTGCCCTCAATCGTCTGGAGCAGCAGGAACCGCTCGTAGTCCTCTGGCGAAAGGACACTCCGCATTTCATCCGAGGTCAGATTCGGGGTCACGAGCGAACGCCCTTCTTTCGACACGACAGCAGGACGGCTGTGGGGGCATCGGGATGCCGTCGCAACCGACGGTGGCCCCCGCAGAGCACGATAGGACCGCAGCCGCCCTCACGCAATTCCTCCTCGTTTGCTCGGACACCGGTTCTCCCCCATGATTGCGACCGAGTGGGCCATCACGGCGCCGCACCACTCCTCGGGCGCATCGTACGCGGGAGGCCTGACATGCGTGACGTCGTCACCATCGCACCGCTTTCGGCCGAGCCCTCGGTCCACGACGCCACGCTCGCCCTGATCGCCTCCGGACTCGGCGATGGGTACGTCACACTCGAGAACATCCGGGCCTACGCGGCACATGACGAGGATCGCGGCGGAGCCATCGCGTTCGTCGACGGAGAAGTCATAGGCGTGGCGCTCGGGGGACCGGCCACGCGACGGACCTCCGCTGCGGCACGAGCCCTGGGGGTGACTCCATCGGAGCCCGCTGCCGAGGTGCAGACCGTGGTCGTCGAGCGAGGCCGGCGGCACAGGGGTGTCGCCGGAGCGCTCCTCGTCCCCGTGCTGTCAGAGCTGGCTGCATCGGGCTTCGCCAGCGTCCTGGCGGTCGTATGGCTCTCAGGCCAAGACGAGTCGACCGACCTTTTTCGCTCAGCAGGATTCAAGCACCTCGGCGACTCACCCCGGCACTGGTGGCAGGACAGCATCGATCGCGGCTACGACTGTCCCTCGTGCGGCAACCCGTGCCAGTGCACGGCGGCCATCTGGGCGCTGGATGAGCCCGCGGACGACCTTGACGACGGTGCGCCCCGATAAACACGTGCCTCCGTGAAGCGGCTCTGGCAGCGTTGATCGTGGTAATCGCGCTGCCCGGATGTTCGAGGAACGACGTTCCCGCTCCGCCATCACCCGGAGCGCTCGAATCAACGGCCGCAATCGTGCCCGAACGATCGGTCATTGAGACTCCGGCCATGTACCGGCAAAGCGGTGACGAGATAGCGGCGCGCTCCTTCGTCAGCCACGACGAGGGTTGGGCCGTGGGCACGACCGACGGCCTCTGCAGTCTGATCCTCCACACAACAAGCGCTGGCGGGCATTGGACCGTGCAGATGCGCGATGGTGCGGGCTTCCCGTTGGTCGGCGTGGACTTCGTAGACGGCCTTCATGGCTGGGCGGTCGCGAGCTCGGGAACCCTCGTAGGCTCGATCATCGCCACAGTTGATGGGGGTAGGACGTGGCGCACCCAAGGCGAATACGGACCGCTGACTACGGTGGAGTTCACGGACCTGCTGCACGGAACCGTCGAGGGATCCGACGGTGACAGCCCGCAGCGGCCGCCCGCCTGCGCCGTCGCAGCGGACGTCGCTGGAGCTGCCGCCGCCGCCCCAAGGCCTGAGAGCCACCAGGATTCCCACTGCGGACTGGGCTCCGCTGGTGGCGATCTACCGTCAAACGATGGACAACGCGTCCGTCACCGACGGATGGAACCTGTATCAGCGCTGGAGCGCGGATCTCGAGCGCGATCACAGGCGCCCCGTGCTTGCCTAGGAATCGGACGCGGCCCAGCGCCCTATGTTCAGAGTCCAGCAAGGCACTGGCTTGATCCCCGGGTCCGGAAGACTCCGTGCGATCGAGAGGCGGCGTGACCTGCAACCGCCTACTCCGCCCCCAGCGTTTCTGCGAAGACGACCGGAGGACTCAGCGGAAGACTCCGGTACGTGCCATCCCGCGCGAACAGGTACACCGGGTGGAAGTCGTCCACTCCGGGAGCTGGCCAATCCGCATTCAGACTGCCAACGGCCCACCGCTCATCCTGCGACACGTCGAGGTCGCCCCAGTGCCAGAACGGCTGCTGTGCGTCAGCGCGGCTCGCTTCGCCGGGAGGCGTCGGGACCTTCATCGAGCCCTTCCAAGTGTCGGTTTGCGAGAACACGGCGTAGCCATCGGACCTCTGCCCCTTGGGCGCACGCTTGGTCGTCCCACTCGCAAGGTCGAGGACCCAATCCCCCTCGAGCTCAGGGTCGTAGACGGTGAAGACGAAGCCGTCTCCGGCCCATCCAACGGGCTGCACTTGGTCGAACCCGTCTCCCTGCCCCATGATGTCCGCCACGTCCCGGACTTGCTTGCTGCGCAGGTTCACGAACTCGATGTCTTGGGAGTAGGCGCCGTCCCACCGCCCGGGCGAGAGAATCCCGATCCAATCGCCGCCCTTCTGCAGTAGCAGCGGCCAACCGGAGCCGACTCCGGGGACGAGCACGCTGTTGCTCCCGCTCGCGGCGTCGAAGATGACGAGGTCGCCATCGGACACCCCCACGATGCGAGGTGACCCTGAGGTCGCGATGGAGGCCGCCGTCGCGGAGCTGTCGACGGCTCCTGCGGCAGGCCGCAGTGACTCCGGGGTGTCGGCCTCTTGAACGACTCCGGCGCAGCCCAGAAGCACGAGCGAGCTGACGAGCGCAGCGAGCAGCGCCACTACGATGACCATGCGCTTCCTGGCGCCGGACGGCTCAGCCATTCCCTTCACCCGCTCTCCAAACCGGCGCCTCTACCCAAGAATCCCCCGCGCCCACGGCAGGACTGTGTTGAAGAACCAGATGACCAGCTCGATCGCGACCAGCACGAAGTAGATGATGATCAGCCACTTCAGGATGGTGATCGCACCTGTGACGGCCATCACCGCTCCGGCGGCCACGTTCGCGAAAACGTCGCCTGCTGTCCTGCGCGCGCGGGCAGGCTTGGCCGCAGTGGGTGGCGTGACCGGCGCTGTAGGCTTGGGAGCGGAGGGGGCCGCCGGTGCCGGGCGCGGAGGCGCTTGAGGTCGCGGAGGCGCTTGGGGCGGCGTCTCGGCTCGAGTCGCAGAGGGAGGTCGCGGTTCAACTCGAGCCTTCGGAGGCGATGACACCGTCCGGATCTTCGACGGGTGTGCGACGAAGTAGTCCCTGGCCTCGTTGAGGAGCGTGGCCGTCATCTCGTCCCCGCCCTGGACGTCCGGGTGGAAGTTGCTCATCGCCTTGCGATACTGGCGATGAACCTCGTCTAGATCGGCAGTCGGGGTCAAGTTCAGCAGCCGCCGGTACAGGCCTACTCGTTCCTCTGAAACCTCGGCCCCCACGGCGTCTGCCCCCTCCCCGACCGTACAGAGAGTAGCAGGAGACGCGCGCTGGAGCGACCGTCGGGACGTCTAGACGGGCACTCGGGGGGCGGGGGGCGGCATGCGCTCCGCGGCAAGAGACAAGGTCGCCGACGGCCATCCCGCTCCGGACTCAACCCAGGATTGGGGAAGCCATCCAGTAGCGGACATCCCTCCTCTTGAGAGGATGCTCCGACGCCGTCCTCCAACCCCAGATCCCGCACGGCCTGCCCTGGTAGCCGGTCAACCGCCGCCCGGTCCGCAGAGTCACCGAGGGCGACCTGCGTCCCCGCTCGAAGACGCTGCCGCATAGGGTGCTTGGCCCCGTCGCGAGTCGTGGCGACATGAGACTGTCGACCGCGCCTAGTCTGCCCTATTCGGCCCCCCGTCCTGCACCGGCGCGGTCGGGTAGATGAGCACTGCTTCTCCGCTCCTGAGTGTCCATGCCAGTTGATCTACCGTAAGCGGCTGATCGTGCACCACGCACTCACAGCCGGCCGCCTCTATGACGTCGCGATAGTGCTCCCCGTGCCCCTTGCCATCGGAACTCGACACCACGTGCACCGGCAGCGGGACGCGCTTCGGCAGCTGATCATCTTCGACCAGCAGGAGCTGCGACGCAGGCGGACGATACCGACGGTCGCTGAAGTCGTGGATCTGGATGCCTGCCTTCTCCAGCTTGGTGCGGGCGGTCTTGCCATCTGTGCCCACGGCCTCCGGATTGACACCCAAGAAGGCGCCCACGACCGCGATCACCTTCTTCGGCGGCAGATGCCACTCGGCCTCACTCATATCGACGTGCACGGCGGCGTAGCTCTGTCCGCCCTTCTTCCTGTCGGGATTGCCCTGCCATGACAACAGCCACCCTGCGTTCACGTCGGACGCCACCTCCGCCAAGGATGAGGGCGGCTCAGCCCCCCAACGTAGGCCCAGTAGGCAGGGGAAATCGATAATCGACCGGACTGCAGCGCGTCGAGCGCCTGCCCGACTTGGCTCCTTGTGAACGAGAATCCTTCGGCGAAGTCCACGGATTTGGATTGGTTCGGATCCAACTCCAGAACATCCTATCAACTAGTCGCAGACACCGGTCGAGAATCGGCGTCAGGCACGTAGGTCAGGCTAGTTCGCGAGTGGGACCCGAGGCCGGGTTGGGGAAGCCGTCCAGCAGCAGGCATCCCCCCTCTCGATAGGATGCCCCCATCTCATCCTCCAACCCCAGATCTCTGACGGCCTGCCTCAGCAGCCGATCGACCGCCGCCCGGTCCACCGAATCGCCGAGGGCGACCTCGATGACCCCGCCGTCACGGTAGTCGTAGTTCGCCGTGAAGAATCCGACAAGGCGCCTGGCGTCGACAATGGTGGCGGGAGTCCGGAGGAAGACGTACTGCTCCGCTCCCAGGAACACCTCGCCCACATAGATGGGGGCATCAGGTGCCTGGGATGCCATCGTCTCTCGCAGCCGCTCGATGTAGTCGGGTTCCACGTCGTCCTCGACCCAGAGCTTGGCCGCCTGTTCGCCCGAGTCAAGAAACTCCATCACGGGAACGAGCGGGTCCTGGCCTGAGTTGATGAACACCACATCCGCCATTGCTCCCCCGATCAATGCCTCGTGGCACCAAGCCCTTGAAGTTTAGTATACCTGCTGACTGCGCCCACAGAAACGTCTGGACGAGCGACGCACTCGGCCACCGGGCGAAGGGACAGCGTAGAGGGCCTGTGCCTCCGAACTGCTGCTTGCTTGGTACTGGGCACGCACCCGACTCGACGACCGTCGCGCTGTCCACGCGATGGCCCTCGGGGGATGGACCCGACGGTCATGAGACCCTCGGTTGCGGGGGCGCGTGATGCGATAATGGCGCCGTCCTGCCCGACATCAAGGGAACGGGCCGAATGAATCAGCCGAGTGCACTGCTAGAGCGAGTCAGCCAGAAGATCGGCGACCGGGCTCTCTTTTGGTTCGGGACCAGAGGCACCGACGCTCAGCCCCTGCTGGGGCTGGAGCAGTTCGCGGGGGTGTTCTCCCTCGTCGCGCCTCTGGAGAGCGGCGCTGCGGACCTGGTGTCCTTCTGTCTGGAGTCGGCCTCCAGCCGCCGCGTCGATCTCAACGCGTACTCGATCGACTCTGACCGGAGCGACGCAGTGGACCAGCTCTACCGAGCAATCGCCCACAACATCTCCGGACCGACGGTCATCGCCGCGTACCGCCCGTCCGACTTCCTGGCATCCGTCTGCTATCCACGCGGTGACCTCGTCGAGTACTTGGGGCTGTTCCATGGCCGCCAGAGCGCGTTCGAGCACAAGGCGTGGGTGGAGAACGAGCTCGCCAAGGAAGGGATACGGACGATCCCTTGGCGGTACTACGCCGACTACATGCTCTCGGACCTCGAGGCGGACGTGCGCAACGGACGGCCCGACCATACGGTGATCCGAGCCAACACGTCCGACGGTGGCAGGGGTCTTCTTCTCGTTCACCGGGAGGATCAGGTCCTGAAGATACCCCAACACTTCGACCACTTCTTCGCTGCCGCGCCGTTCCTCCACCCGAGCATCCCACTCAATGTCGGAGCGTGCGTGTATCAGGACGCTTCGGTCTCGCTGCACGGGCCATCGGTTCAATTGATAGGGATAGAGAGTTGTGTGCGTGGACGTTTCGGCTACTGCGGAAACGACTTCGCCGCGACCTTGGACGCAATCGGGAAGGGCGCGATCCAGGAACTGGAGCAGATGACGACCAGCATCGGCGTCTGGCTGTGGCGCAACGGCTACGTGGGCGCGTTCGGAGTCGATGCGCTCTTCCACGAGGGGGAGCTCTACCTGACAGAGATCAACCCGCGATTCCAGGGGTCTTCGGCATCCTCGGCGGACTTGGACGACGCGCTCGGGCGCGACAACATATTCAGCCACCACCTCGCAGCGTGCCTTGGGCTCGACGGTCCCGAGCAGGCCGACGCTACGCTCTGCGAGATCGCGGTGGAACAGGCCAAGGAGAGATACGCGCTCAGCAACGTCATCTGCTACAACTCCTCCGGTGGCGGCATGCGTCTGCGCGAAGACGGCGTGCTCCCGGAACCGCTCGGGCCCCATGCCACCACCTACGGGATCCCGCGCACTGAGGTGATCGTCGAGCCCGAGGCGATGCTGTTCAAGATCAGGACCGACCTCAGCGTGACAGACGATGGGTACGCACTCACCGAACAGACCGCCATCGATCTGGTCGACGCGTGGGTCTCCTCGTTCGAGCCTGAGGACCAACGCACTTAGTCCAGCGTGGGCCCCTTGTGGCTCAGTACGCCGTCGCCCGCAGTGTTGGTCGCGCCCAGGTCGAGCCGCGATTCCATCCCCGGATCGCACTGCCATGCGGACAACCGGCAATCGCGGACTGCTATCCGGCCCTCTCCCGCAATCTGACCGAACCTCACCCGCATCAGAGAACAACCCACGAACTCGCACGTCCCGGACGCGGGAACAACGCATTCCTCACGCATGGTGAGCCCGTCGAGGTTCGCGCGATGGATGCGTACGTCTCGCAGCTCGCACCGCGCGCGGAACACCATCTGCTCGGCCCACGATTCATCCGCGGGAGCCACCCACTTCGGGTCGTCCGAGAAGTTCACCCACAGCCTCTTTAGGTTCACAGCGATGAACACGGCGCTCGCCAGACTGCATCCCGAAAGGTGGATCTGCATGTCGCTCCCGGCGTCATCGCCAATCCACACCGCGGCCTTCAAGTCGCACCCGGTGCAGCTGACAGTACTCGCGCCCTTCAGCTCGAAAGCGAACGCGGTCATGTCCATGTCCGAGACATGTACGGCGCCATGGACGGTGCACGCCCGGATAGCGCCGCCCTTCCAGTTGGCCAGAACCCCGTTCGCCTGACCGCCAGCGGGCGGACCCTGGATCCTGAGACCCTCGCTGACTGCGCACGAATCGAGAATGAGGTAGTAGAAGCCGAAGTCCTGATCGTCCCGGATCTCCGAGCGGGTCTGCAGCGGAGGCTCGCACGCAGAGCCCGAGATCTCGAAGCCGCACCCGATGACGTCGCTCTCTCGGAGGATCGCCGCTCGCATCCAGACGTCACGGAACTTGACGCCGTGCAACTGCGAGCGCCTCCCCGTGCCACTGACTCCGCGGAACTCCGCCCCCACCATGGCGCAGCGCTCAAAGCTCACGTCTTCAAGAATGCAGTCCTCGAAGATGATGCCGGAGAGATCACAGCCGACGAAGTCGATGCGCCTGAGCACGCAGTCCCTGAAGAAGGTCCTGCGCATGCTCGCGTTGACGAACCGCACGCGTGCGGTGTCGCCGGCCTTCGCCGGCGGAGACAGCAGGGTCCGCGTCGGCACCTCGCCGGAGCCGCCCTGGATCTTGCTCGAATCCCACACGACGGACTCGAGAACGTAGTCGTCCCGCTCGGCCAGCCACTCCGCGAAGTCGGAGGTTTGGCTCCCGTCCGGCGAGACGCGCACGGGCCAAGACCACGCGTATCCCTCGTGCACCACCCCGACCTTGAAGCTGGGACTCTGCTCGTGCCGGCCGGCCCAGTCCTTCAAAGCCGGCCCCAGCCGGTCGTGGGTCAGCTCGTAGGTGTCGCCTGAGCACTTGAGCACTTCGGGGGACAGCCGCCGTAGCAGCTCCGTCAGGCAGGACTCGTAGAACCGGCTTCCGTCGATGCCGGCAGCCGCCTCCGAGAGCCGACTTGCGCTGATCCGCCCATGCTCCCCGCGCTTCTCGTACTCGGAGCGGTACGCTGCCATCCTGAGCGCCTCGCGCTTGACCGGCACCTTCGATTCATCCGGTCCGACCAGAAGCGAGGCCACCTGCGTCAGGTACATCTGGAGTGTGGTATCAACGACCGCATCCAGCTTCGCGTTCTTGGGCTGCGCCTCGAACTCCATCTGGGGCCCATCGGAGCCGCTCCTGACAACGGCGTGGCGGGGATCCACCGCGCGCGATGCGGAGACCAGCTCGTCGAGGCGCTTCGCCAGCGCCCACTTCT
>Ga0209638_1002770_pt1 | contig 10649 bp, 10 predicted proteins | sample BarGraNGADG00211_FD_184490 | JGI IMG/M metagenome (GOLD analysis project Ga0209638, IMG submission 184490) | Arctic peat soil microbial communities from Barrow, Alaska - Barrow Graham LP Ref core NGADG0002-211 (SPAdes) (version 2) | ecosystem: Environmental > Terrestrial > Soil > Wetlands > Peat... | reverse complement strand
ATTGGCCGCTCCGCCGGGGCGGACGGTAGAGCGCTGCTTGCGGACCACGGGAACCGGGGCTTCCGGTGAGAGCCGCGACGCCTCGCCCCACCAGTACCGGTCCAGGATCACATCGCCGATAACCAGGATTCTTTGGCCGGGAAAGTGTCGTAAGACGGCAGAAACGTTGCGCACTTGGCCTTAATGTAGCATAACGATCCAAAGCGGCCGGAGGGCGTGATGGCAGGCTCCAGTCGGAGCCGGGCCCAGAGGGCACCCCGTTAGGAAGCGGTATTGCTGCGTGGCGGGCAACCGCTCCCTAACGGTCGCGGCTCGGATTGGGGCCGGCGAACAGGCGCGGGCTATAGTGCGGGTCGCCGACCGCGACCATCACCCAGCGCACGGCATTCTGGGCGATGTAGAAGCTGTCGCCGAAGTTGTATCCCGCCCACAGATGGTCGAAGACGTTCCCGCCCGGTGCATAGAACGTGGCGTAGGGCTCGGTCACGGCTCCCCAGGTTGCGGTGACGCCCTGCTCCAGCATGCGCGGCACCCAGTTTCCTCCCCACCGCGCGGCGCCCCAACTGTACATCTTGGGATCGGCATTAACTGGGGTGCGGATGCTCAGCGCGGTGAAGGAGGTAAGTTGGGCGCCCACTGCGCCTGGCACAAAGCGGTAGGCATCGAAAGCCTGTCCATACCATCCCCAGGCCCACAAAGCGTTGGGCCCGGGACGCGGCGACATTTGCCACTGGTAACGCGCCGTGCTGTCGGTGGCGAATTTGTCGTCCCAGACCGCGGCGCCGGCGGCATCGGTCACGGTCAGGCCCTTGATGTGGAAACCCCAGCAGTTGGCGCTCAGCGAGGCTTTCTCCAGGTTCAGGGACTTGCCGCTTTTGTCCTCCACGGCGGCGATCTCGACGCTGTCCCGATACGCGGCAAGGCGCGCCTTGCGCACCGAAAGCCGCAGAGCGCCAAACTGGTCCATCGCTTTTTCGTCGTTCTTCACGGGTACGGCGATGCGCGCGGCCACCACGCCATCCACGGTTTTTTCGAGTACGATTTCGTCGCTGGTATTCCATTGCTTGTAGGGAACGAACGGATAGAAGAGGCGCACGCGGCTCTTCTCCGAGGAACTCCCCAGCGTGAGGGTGATGCTGTTGCCGGTATTTTGAACTCCGCCCTCCGCCACTTGAAACGTCAAATCGCCCTCGCCGACGGGCGGAAACGCCCAAGCGGCGGCAGCGGTGGCGCCCTGCGCATTGACGGCGATCCGCTGGTTTCGGGCGTCATAGAGATATTGCGGTGGCGGCGGAAATTGGGATCCGCAGAGGGCGCCCGCCTGGACGTTCAGCACGGTCTGGAAGCCGGCTTTGCGGCTCAATTCCGAAGCGGCTTTGATCTCCTCGTCGATTTTGTATTGCCATTCGTCCGGATGGCGGGTGCCCTGGGAATCGAAGTACCCGATGCCGCTTTTCAGGGTGAGCGACGTCTCGGCTTGGATGGCCTTGTCGACCAGGCCTTTGGCGATTTCGGCGCTCGGCCCGTCGAGGCGGGTGACGACGAACATCTTGAAGTTGTTGGCGGCTGCGACGCCGTCGCTCCACTCGGCGAAATGCGGCGGGCGGCTGCCGGTGGGCGCGGCGTAGGGATTGCGCAGCGGCGGCTTCTGGTCGTCGTGCCCGGCGTACATCATGACCAGCACCGAATCCACCGCAAATTGCTGGGCGATCCTCACCGGCACGCCGTAGGTCGGGACGATGTAGAGGATCTTCTGGCGCATGGCGCCGCCGTTGGCGTCCAGGAACTTGCGCACGGGTTTTTCGATCTGGTCGTTGAACTCCTCCTGCGAGATCTGTTCCGTGGCCCCGGTTTTGAGATGCAGGATGTTGGCGGCGGGAATATTTCGTTTGGCCGCGTAGTACTGCCCCACGGAAACGCTTTCGGGCACGCGGTCATTGACCAGGATGAGGACGCGGTCTTTCAGTGGGACGGATTGAGCGGCCGAGACAGCCGCCAGAACGAGCATCCAAAGCAGCCTCATTTCAACCCTTCCTTTCGAGGATGGCCTGGCGTAGTTGCAGGTATTTGCCGCCGCCCAGGGACTTGGCGACGCATTTGGCTTTCCAGAGTGCGCGCTGACGCCAGCAATGGGAGGGACTGCCGGTGGCGAAACCGGCGGACCACTCTGGCGACATACCGCGCTGCACCACGTAGCGGCCGAGCACGCGGCAGCCGCTCAGCATCCCCACCCGGGCGGTGGGCTCGGAGGTGAACAAGGCCTCGACGCCCGCCGCGGCGGCCGATTCTCCGACCTCGCGCGAGTAATACCCGCCGGGAACGGAAGCCACTTTCACCGGGTCGCTGAGCACCCCGGAGAGGCGGGCGATGCTCTCACGCCACTCGCGGTCCAGGTCGGCGCGGGTCAACGCCGCCATACGGGTGGGATGGGAGCGGGAATGGCTGCCGATGATGTGCCCGCGGCGGTGCAACTCGCGCAACTGCGCTTCGGTCAAAAACCCGGGTGTGCCGATGCGGTCCGTGGTGATGAAGAAATGGCCTCGCCAGCCGTGGCTTTCGAGCAGGTCCGCGATGGGGTGATGGAAGCTCACGCCGCCATCGTCGAAGGTGAGCAGCACGGGGCGCCCTTCGAGTTTGCGGACGGTGCTCACTCTGGCGGTGGCTCTGGCGATGGCATCCAGGTGGCGAACGAACTCCTCGCGGCGCAATTTGTAGACGTGGGCGGCAACGCCAGAGAAACCGCTGGACTCGAAATCGCCGTTTTCCACAACGTCGTGGTACATGATGGCAAGCGCCTGCATGGTGTCTCTTCCTATTAGAGATGAATCGGACCGTCGCCGTCACCGCGGTTGATGTGAAACTGGCCGGGGTTGGCGCCGCCGGCGGCTTGGGCGAACGCGGGCGAAAGGGCCAGCAGGTAGTTGGACGCGCTGCCGCGGAAGCCGCTTTCGAGCAGGGCTCGCGACCAGCCGGTGTGCAACTGGTTGGAGACGATCAAATCCACGCCGCGCTGCTCCAGCAGGCTGGCGGCGGCCCGGACGATGGCCCCGGCGGATGACGGCGGGGCCAGGCAATCCACAATGGTGCCGACCCGCATGTCGCCGAATTGCTTGTGGTCTTGCATCTGCGTGTCCAGCAGGACCGCCCATCCGCCCGTGGCACGCACGCGGAGGAAGCGCGGGTCGGAAGGCGGATAGAGTTGGTCCAGCGCGGCGGCGTCGCGCTGGGCGAGCAGGGCGTAGGCGGGGCGCGAGCGCTCCCAGACTTCGTCGGCCCATGGGGCGAACCCGGGCGCGAGATCGAACGGGCAGGGCAGCAAGCGGCGGGCGCAGGGAGTGACTAGGCCGAGCGCTTTCATGCCCAGCCAACCGGCGCCGGTGAAGGCGGCGGCGTCGAGCGCGGCGCGGCGCAGCGGGCTGGTACGGAGCGGGCGGATGTGGCGCAGGAATCGGAAGGGGTGGACCACTTTGAAGTGGAACGGGACGGCGCACATGGTCCAGCCGAGGCGCTTGAGCATCCGCGGGAGCGGCTTGTCCCAGCCACCCATTCCCAAGGCGTAGAGCCGGGGTTCCCGGGAGAGGGCGTCGCGCACCATGCGCAGGCCGAGCATGGCGTAGGAGCGGTTGATGACGCCTTCGGAGAGGGGTAGGCGGTAGTGGGCGGCCTGGAGCGTGGCGCCGGCAACTGAGAAATTCTGGCGGCGCAGAATGTAGCCGCCTCGCACCATGCTCTCTTCCACCGCCAGAAAGAGTTCCATGCCGGGCATCCAGCCTGGGTCGGGAGTTTCGGGAAACTGCCGATCGGCCAAGGCGCTGCCGGCCAACAGCCCGCCCGAGGCCAGCAGCCTTTGGTTGAACTCGCGGACGGCGGGAACGGCTGGCTGCGCGTAGGGCAGAATCTGCAGAGACATCAGGCGCCGCGCTTGGCGGAGACGAGGCGGGCGAGACACCCGACGGTCTTCGCCTGGTCCATTTCCTCGGGCAAAAACTGGAAACCGTATTCCTCTTCGATGGCCAGCACGAGGTTCAAGTGCCGCACGGAATCCCAGCTCTCGATGGTCTCCGGGGAGGATTCGGGAGTGACGTCGGCTTGTAGCACGTCGGAGGCGATTTCGCGAACCCGGCTAAGAACTTGTTCGTTCATGGGTCAGTTTGTTTCATTATGACATTGTGAGGCATAAGGTTCTGCTGATGGCGAGGGAATTGGGGTTGGGCGGCACGGAGCGGCAACTGGCGGAGATTGCGCTGGCGCTGGACCGCGAGCAGTTCGAGCCTCACGTGGGCTGCTTCACCGGCGGCGGGTTCCGCGCCAGGGAACTGCGCGAGGCGGGGGTGCCGATTCTGGAGCTGGGAGTGCGGTCGCTGGTGTCGCCGTCGGCGGTGGCGGGCGCGCGGCGAATGGGGGCGTACCTGGCGCGCCACGAGATCGGGCTGGTGCATGCTTTCGACGTGCCGCTGGATCTATTTGCGGTGCCGGTGGCGCGCTGGTACCGGACACCCGTGGTGCTGTCGAGCCAGCGCGCGCATCGCGATCTGACGCCGGGGGTGAGGCGGCATCTGCTGCGGGTGATGGACCGGATTGTGGACGGAATTGTGGTCAATTCGCGGGCGGTGGCGCGCCAACTGGCGGAGCAGGACGGGGTGCCGGCTTCCATGGTGCGGCTGGCTTACAACGGGCTGGATACGAGTGTGTTCCGCCGGGAGGGGGAACGGGCGGCACTGCCTTGGGGCGAGGCGGCGGCGGTGATCGGGACAGTCTGCGCGTTGCGGCCGGAGAAGGGGTTACACATCCTGATGGAGGCTTTTCGGAAGGTGAAAGCGGCGCGGCGCGGGGTGAAGCTGGTGATTGTGGGGAGCGGGCCGATGCTGGCGGAGTTAGCGGCGGGCGGCGATGCCGATTGCCACTTCCAGCCGGCGGAGCGGAACGTCGCGCCGTGGCTGCGGGCGATGGACATTTTCGTGCTGCCTTCGTTGTCGGAAGCGCTGTCCAATTCGCTGATGGAAGCGATGGGGTGCGGTTGCTGCCCGGTGGCATCGGATACGGGCGGGAATCCGGAGCTGGTGAAGGATGGCGAGACAGGGCTGCTGTTTCCGGTGGGGGATGCGGAGGCTTTGGCGGAGCGCCTGGCGCTCCTGTTGGACGGGCCCGCGTACCGGCGCCGGTTGGCGGCGCAGGCGGCGCGGCGGATCGAAGAGCATTTCACGCGGGAACAAGCGGCGCGGGCGATGGGGGAGATTTACCAGGAGTTTCTAGCGCGTTAATTCAGCGGCCGGGCTGGCCGGGCATTTGGGGACCCATCTGGGGCCCCATGCCGGGCATTTGTGGGCCCATGCCGGGGGTTTGGGGTTGTGTGCCCTGTTTCATTTTATCGGCGGGGGTTCCGCCGGCGCCTACGACGTTCGGATTGGGGATCTGCTTCTGCTTGGCCGGATCGTAGATGAACTCCCACTCCTGGTACAGGGTGCGGTCGTTGTAGACCTTCACGCCCTCGCCCTCACCATTGCTGGCCACGCCGGCGATGCCGCCGCCGATGGTCAGGCCTCCGGGATTGGCCTGCGGCATGCCTCCCGGGCGGGGAGTGGTCAGGATGTTGCGGATCATGTCGGCTGCCGCGTTGCCCTGGCCGGCTACCGTGCCGGGCTGGGGAAAGCCGGGAGGATTGCCGTTCGATCCCGGTTGGATCGGATAGGGCGAGACTCCGCCCATTTGTGAATTGACCGGCGGTCCGGGCTGTCCGGGGAGGGTTTGGCCGGGATAGGTGGGCTGTCCGGGATAGCCGGGATTGGCGGGCTGGGATCCGGTGACCGATCCGCCGCCGACCAAGGAACTACCGCCGCCTACGAAGGAACCACCACCGCCCACGAACGAGTTACCCGAGTTCGAGGCGGCGCCCGGAGCGGTCACGGTGCGGCCCGAAGTGACCCCGGGCATGCCGGGCATACCGGGTATAGTCGGCATACCGGGCTGGCCAGGCATTCCCTGCTGTCCGGGGATGGTCATGCCAGGCGGCACATAGACGGGCTGGCCGGGTTGTCCCGCGACGGGTTGTCCGGTGATGGGGTAGGTGGTACCGGGAAGGGGGGACTGTCCGCTGTCCGGCCTCTGGCCCGGGAGGGGAGGCACGCCGGAGTTCTGCCCGCCCGACAGGCCGCCGCCGGGGAGAGCTGGGCCCGGCATGGTCGTGTTGGCGCCTTCGCTGGGGCGCCGGCGGTCGCGCACGCTCGGGGCGCCACCGCCCTGGGTCGGATTCTGCGAGCTGCCGAGCCCGGCCAACTCGCCGACGAATCCGTTGGGCGCCGCGGGCGCTTTGTCGCCGCCCGGGCCATTGGGCTTGGTCAACTTGGAATCCGTGAGGACGCCGGCCTGGATGTGGATCTGACGCCACTCGTCTTTTCCGGTCATCGGGTCGACGTAGCGGTGGCGCAGAAAGCGCTGATTCTGGAAGCTCTCCAGTTCCTTGATGTCGCCGGGATAGCGGTTGGCCTTCTTGACAAAAAGCTGGATGGCCCGCTTGTACTGCTCGCCGCGATCGATCAGCGTCTCCTCCTTATCGCGCTGCGACTGCATGGCAACGCGCGGAAGCTCCATATACAGGGTGATGGCCACCACGCTGGCCATCAGGAAGATGAGCAGCAGGGCAAAACCTCCCTGGTTCTTACGACGCAAATGCTTACGACGTACCACCGGCGTCCTCCGAGATCTTCACAGTTTGTTCGCGTTTGACATCGGTGTCTTCGATGACCACCGACTCGGCATTGATGCGCACGATTTTGTAGCGTTTTTTCACGGTCATGCCCTCGGTAGCGAGGATGATATCTTCGCCATCCAGGAAGAACGCGGTCTTCTTGCCATCGATGCGCTTGGTGGCAAGACCATAATACTTCATGGTGATGGGCGGGGGCGGCACGACCGGCGCCGGACCGGGCGGAGGGGGCGCTTCCTTGGGGCCCATTCTCTCCCTTACCTTGGGCACGATTTTTTGTTCCGGCCCGTCGAGAGTGGCGGCCACCAACTCCGCCTTGCCGAACTGAAACAGATTGCGCTGGCCGCCATCGAGTTTGACGCTTTGCACCTTGGCCAGGAGATCCAGGCGCAGGGTGGGATCGACGGTCAGCGGGTCGATCTGATCTTCCTTGCGTTTGGAGCGCAGCGAGGGATGAAACTCGTCGCCGCGGGAGCGGCTGGCGCCGCCCAACTGGCGCGGCGGCGCGGGAACGGGGGCGGGTGCCGCGCCCATGGCTTCGGCGGCGGCGCGTTCCCGCTCGGTGACGGCGGCCGATTTGGGCGCGACGGTGGGCGAGGAGGAATCGGACAGGACGTTGGTGTAGACAAAGTAGGCCGCCACCACGCCGAGCACGGCGAGCGCCCAGACCGACTTCTTGTTCTCGGTGCCGAGCTTCATAGTCCGGCTCCCGGTGGCGCGGTTGCGGGAGGCGCGGCATTTGGCGGAACCGCGGCGTTGTCCGGAGCCGGCGCGGCAACTTCCGGTTCCGGCAAACCCAATCCCTGTTCCTTCACGAAGGTGTCCACCTTCACCGTGACGTTGAGAATCTGTCCGGTCTGCTGCGGCGCCGCCACCATGCTCTCAATGATCAGGAAGCGCGGCGACTTGTCGACCAGGTTGACGAACTTGGAGAGCGCGGCGTAGGTTCCCTGGCATCCGGCGTTGATGGTCATCATGCCCAGCGTGTCGCTGCCTTCGATAAGTTCCGGGGTCCAGGTGGTGGGCTGGTAGGTGATGCCGGCGTCCTTGGCGATCTGCACCAGTTCGCCCTGGATAGTGGAGGTGACGACGCGCCGCTCCGTGAAGTACTTGGCCAGGAATTGATCGCCCTGGCTGCGCGCGGTCTCGACTTTTTCCACCAACTTCTTGTTCTTGGAGACTTGCTTCTGCAATTGCGCGAGTTGCTGTTGGAGGACGTTGCGGTCGCGGCGCAGATCGTCGGCGCCGCCGCCAAACGGCTTGAACGCAATCACGGCAGCCACCAGATTGGCCAGCAGGAGAACACCCAGAACCGCGCGCATGGCGACGCGGGGATCCTTCCACTTGAGTGCGGGGAGGCTAAAGTTTCTGAGCATAATTCACCGTAAAGCGATAGCGGTACAACGGCTCGGCCTGGGAAGGCGGCTGATAAATATTCTGGGTGACGCCGCCGAACAAGTCCGAACCCTCCAGCGCTTTGTAGAACAGGATCACCGGCTCGGGACCCTCCGAGCCTACTTGCAAGCTCAGGGTGACCTGATTGCGTCCGGTCACGTAGGGCTGAATATTCAGCATCTTGACGTTGGCCGGCATGGTTTTTTCCAGATCCGCGAGAATGCGCGTCCAACTGATTCCTTTGCGGCTGAGCAGGGTATTGAGGAAGACGCTGAGTTCCAGCACCTGGGCGTTTTCGGGTTTGCGGACTACGGCCTCGAAATCGGCCTGCTGTTTGCCGGCGGCGGCGATCTGGGAGCGCAGTCCGGCGACTTCCTTGCGCACGTCGGCCACCTGCGCGCTGTCGGCGTTGGCGAGCGTGATCAAGGCCGCGAGCGAGGCCACCAGCAGGGCGCCGACCGCGACCGAGGCCACCAGCATGGCGCGGTCGCGCCGGAAGGGTTGGCTAGCGAGATTGATGGGAATCTTCATTTCAATTGGGTCAATTATTTTTGGCGATGGACCGCAGATACCCCAGCAGTCCCGCGTTATTCTCCCCCGGGGCGCCGAGCGGCGAGCGCAGAGGTTCCACTTCCACGCCTAACTCCTCGGCGAAGCGGCTCTCCACTTCGGCGGTAGAGGCGCCAAATCCGCAGAGCAGCAACTTTTCGGCGCGGCGCCCCAGGTTGTCTTCGATGTACACGAAGGTGGGCACCAGCACGGCGGCGATATCCTCCATATCGGCGGAAGGCAATTCCAGGCAACGCACCAGCTTGAGCTGGATTTTGTCGCGCACCACCACGGTGAGCACGCGTCCAGTGAGCTTGGCCAGGACGCTGAGCCCGGCCTCGGGCGCCAGTTCCAAGGCGGCGAGGCAGGAGGTGGTGACCATGCCGGGATTCATCCCGGCGGTGCGGAAAGGCGATTCATAGCGCGAGACAATCTCCAGCGGGGCCAGGACCACCACCACGTCGGTCTTGCCCTTCTCGCCGTTCTGCGCCCAGTAGCTCAGGGCGGCGGATTCCACGTCGAAGGGCACGCTGCGCTTGAGGCGGAAGCGGATGAGCGAGGCCTGCTCCTTGGGGTCCTTGGGGAACGAGTCGAAATCCAGGACGGAAATGCGCGCGCTGAAATCGGGCAGAATCAGCGCGACATCGCGGCGTTTGCGCGCCGCCTGCGTGCCCGCCAGGCTGCGCACGGCCCTGACGAACTCGTCGGGATCGAGCACATTTTCCTTGAGGGGAGAGACGGCGAGCGTGCCGGGTTTGAGGGGCAGGAAATCCAACTCCGCGCGCGCGCCGATGCGGGCCGCGGCGATGCCGGCTTCGGTGATCTCGAACGCCATGGCGGGCGGCGCTTCCTGCAAAATCGATTTGAGCTTGTCGAGCATTACGCCTCAATAAACGTGACCTTGTTGATTTCCCGCAAGGTGGTGATTCCCAGGCGCATCTTTTCGACCGCCGATTCGCGCAGGAAGGTCATGCCGTCTTCCTTGGCGGCACGCTTGATCTCTGACGTGGGGCGCCGGTTCAAGATCATTTCGCGGATGCGGTCGGTGAGGTCGAGCAACTCGTGAATCGCGGAGCGGCCGCGGAAGCCGGTGCCGCCGCACTCGAAGCAGCCGGGACCTTCCATCAGGGGAACATGGCGCCATTCATCGGGGTTGAGCCCGCTTTCGACGAGCATCGAATCGGGATACTTGACTTCGCGCTTGCAGTGCTCGCAGATCTGGCGCACCAGGCGCTGGGCGAGGATGCAGTTGAGCGCGGACACAAAATTGTAGGGCTCGACGCCCATGTTGAGGAAGCGCCCCAGCACGTCCAAGACGTTATTGGCGTGCACGGTGGTGAACACCAGGTGGCCGGTGAGGGCGGAGTTGATGGCGATCTGCGCGGTTTCCTGATCGCGGATTTCGCCGACCATGATTTTGTCGGGATCGTGACGCAGAATGGAGCGCAGGCCGCGCGCGAAGGTGAGGCCCTTCTTCTCATTCACCGGGATCTGGGTAATGCCCTTGATCTGATATTCGACGGGGTCTTCGATGGTGATGATCTTGTCTTCGTCGTTCTTGATCTCGCTGAGCGCGGCGTAGAGCGTGGTGGTTTTGCCGCTCCCGGTGGGCCCGGTGACCAGCACCATGCCGTAGGGCTCCGCGATGTAGCGGCGGAACTTGACCAGGTCGCTTTCGCCGAAGCCCACCACGTCGAGCGAGAGTTTGTGGAACTTTTCGCTCATGGATTCCTTGTCCAGCACGCGCAATACGGCGTCCTCGCCGTGGATGGTGGGCATGATGGAGACGCGGAAATCGATCAGGCGGTTCTTATAGCGCACGCGGAAGCGCCCGTCCTGCGGGACGCGCTTCTCGGCGATATCGAGTTCGCTCATGACCTTGATGCGCGAGATGATGGTGCTCTGCCAGTCCTTGGAGATGGGCGGCATGGCGTAGTGCAGCACGCCATCGATGCGGTACTTGATGGCCACTTCCTGATCGCGCGATTCGATGTGAATATCG
>Ga0209638_1002766_pt1 | contig 10655 bp, 9 predicted proteins | sample BarGraNGADG00211_FD_184490 | JGI IMG/M metagenome (GOLD analysis project Ga0209638, IMG submission 184490) | Arctic peat soil microbial communities from Barrow, Alaska - Barrow Graham LP Ref core NGADG0002-211 (SPAdes) (version 2) | ecosystem: Environmental > Terrestrial > Soil > Wetlands > Peat... | reverse complement strand
TTCCAGGGGCGCCCATTCCGGGCGCCCCTGCCACCGTATTCCTTCCGCGCGGAAAGATCGATCGCGCAGCGCAGTTTTTCAACGCCTTCCGCCCCTCCGGAGATCATTACAACTTCCGTCGCCTCCCCCGATCTCCGCAACCCGCGCGAAATCGGCAGCCTGCCGGATGGGAAGATGCGCCTTACCGAATCGCCGGCGGGGATGTCCGAAGGAATTTGACAGGGCGGTTAAGCGGCTGACTACAATGGATCAATGCCCCTCAGGCGCGTTGCTACCACTCTGCTCGTGTTCTGCCTGATTTCGCTCGGGCTTTCCTCCTGTGCGGTTAGCCGCGGCATCAAGCGCCTCGGGAAAACTGCGGCGCAGCCTTTGGTGGTAACGGATAAAGCCACTCTGGTCGCCATCATCGCCAGAAACTTCAGCCTGATCCGCGATTTCAACGCCACCGTCGATATGACGCCCGTGCTCGGCAGCGCCGAGAAGAACAAGATCACGGAGTACAAAGACGTCCTCGCCCACATCCTGTTCCGCCGGCCGGCCGATATCCGCATCCTCGGGCTCTATCCAGTGGTCCGCGGTACGGCGTTCGACATGGTTTCGAACGGCTCGGATTTCAAGCTCTCTATCCCATCCCGGAACCGTTTCCTGGTGGGCAAGAACGAAATCGAGCAGCGCTCCGAGCGCAAGCTGGAGAATCTGCGGCCGCAACATTTCCTGGAGGCGCTGCTGGTTCGGCCCGTCGCCGACGTGGACAGGGTCCTGATGGAGAACTTCACCGACGAGGAAGACGCGTTCTACATCCTGACCGAGGTGCAGGATAACGGCGGGAAGTTGGCGCCGAAGCGCCAAATCTGGTTCAGCCGCCTCAATCTCAGCGTCGCGCGCCAGTTGATCTTCGACGACGCCGGCAACATCCTCAGCGATTCGCGCTACGACCAGTGGCGCTATTACGACTCCGCGCCTTTCGCCAGGCACATCGAAATCAACCGTCCGCAGGACGAGTACGGCGTCGTCATCGACGTCGTGAAGGTGGACGTTAACAAGGGCGTGGCAAACGACAAGTTCGTCCTGGACCAGCCGGAAGGATACACCCTGCAGGTGGTCGGGCAGGCCCCCGCGCCTGCGCCACCCGCGCCCGCATCTGCGCCAAGAAAGAGGAATCGGTAACAGTGACCGGAAAAATCGTCCTGGAAAACCTGAAACACAAGCCGGTGCGCAGCCTGCTCAGTATCCTGCTCGTGGGAGTGCCCGTAACGCTCATCCTGTGCCTGGTGGGCCTCAGCCACGGCATGATGGAAGATTCGCAGCGCCGCACCCGGGCCATCGGCGCCGATATCATCATTAGGCCGCAATCGAGCAGTTTCCTTTCACTCAGCGGCGCCATGCCGGAGGCCATCGCCACCGCGCTCGAACAACGGCCGCACGTCAAGCTGGCGGTGGGAGTGGTGAACGACCTGGTGGATGGGGTGAGCCTTTGGGCCGTCGGCATCGACCTGGAGAGCTTCCGAAAGATCAGCGGCGGTTTCAAGTTCTTATCCGGCACGTCGTTTCAGCAACCGGACGACGTGATGATCGACCAGTATTACGCCACCGAGAAGAAGGCGCAAGTGGGCAGCTATCTCACCATGTTCAACCGGAAATGGCGCGTGTGCGGCGTTTTTCAGGGCGGAGTGATGGCGCACATCGTGCTCCCTCTGCGGTTGCTCCAGGATATCTCCAACCACACGGGTCAAGTGAGCCAAATCTACGTGAAACTGGACGACCCGGCCAACACCGCGATGGTGGTGGCCGGGCTGAAGAGCGACGCCGCGTGGGGCCAGTACAAGATCTATTCCATGGATGAATTCACGTCCTTGTTCAGCATCAACAACATTCCAGCGCTCAAAACGTTCGTGTGGGTGATCGTCTCCATCGGCGTCATCATCGGCTTCGCGGTGATGTGCTTATCGATGTACATGGCGGTTCTCCAGCGGACGCGCGAAATCGGAATTCTGAAGTCGCTCGGCGGCTCCAACGCGTTCATCCTGCGGATTATTTTGGCTGAGGCCCTGATCATGGGAGTGGGCGGCACCATCCTTGGGATCGGAATGAGCTTTGGCGCGTGGTGGCTCATCAAGACGCTGCTTCCGGCCTCCATCCCCATGGTGATCGTATATGGGTGGTGGCCCATCGCGCTGGCTATCACTCTGGTCGGTACGCTCCTCGGCGCGCTGTACCCCGGGCTCGCCGCCGCCCGCCACGACCCCATTGAGGCGCTGGCGTATGAATAACGGGCACATCATCCAGATCCACGACCTGCGCAAGGTCTACCGGGTGGGGAAAGTCGACGTGCCCGCGCTGCGCGGCGTGGACCTCAGCGTGCCATCGGGCGAATTCCTGGCGATCGTCGGCCCCTCCGGTTCCGGCAAGTCCACCCTGTTTCACATCATTGGCGGTCTCACGCCGCCGACGTCCGGAACGGTGAGCGTGGCCGGCCAGGAGCTCGCCGCCATGACGGACGCCGACCGGACCCAACTCCGCAAGCGGACCGTCGCGTTCGTGTTCCAGAAGTTCAACCTGCTGCCCAACCTCACGGCGCGCGACAACATCGCCGTGGCGCGTTACATCGCCGGCATGGATTCTAAACCCGGCCCGGAATTCGAGGAGATCCTGCGGTTGCTGGGGATTGAGAACCGGCTGGATCACAAGCCCAGCGCGCTCTCCGGCGGCGAGCAGCAACGCGTCGCCATCGCCCGCGCCGTGGTGAGCCATCCCGCCATTCTGCTGGCGGACGAGCCGACGGGCAACCTGGACACCGAGAATTCCAAGGCGGTGCTCGAGATCCTGCGCGATCTGAACGAGAGGCTGGGGCAGACCATTCTCATGATCACGCACAACCCCGAAGCGGCCGCCTACGGCCACCGCAAGGTTCACATGCGCGACGGGAAAATCGTGGAATAGCACGTAGCCGCTACCGCTCTCTGACGTTCGCGGCTCCGAACGAGGTACACGGCTGCACACCGAGCCGCGAACGTAAGAGAGCGGTCCCCGGCAGTCGGCCTTACGGCAGGCGCATCGCCTGCCCCGCCAGCTCCAGCCGCTGCTGCTTCATCCAGCGCAGCCTGACCCGATATTCCTGGTAGAGCGTGCCGAAACCCGCCCACCAATAGCCGAATACGAACAGCCCCAGAAACGGCGTGGCGAAGTAGTTCGCCGTCTCGATGGCGAACACGATCATCGCGGCGAAGTAGCACCCCACCAGGATCTCGGCGTACGGCAGCCAGCCGCTCCGGCGGCGGTATTTCTTGGTTTCCAGATTGACGGCCCGTTCGCCGATCGCGTATTTCGGCGTGCGCGCGAACGCGGTCTGGACGCCGAACAGCGCCTCCAGCACCGCGCGCGTGTTGACGATCGTCAGCCCCACGCCAACGGCCATCAGCATCGGCAGCATCAGGATCGAGCGCTTCCAGTTCTTGGGATACAGCTCGCGCTGCGCCACCACGTAGAACAGCGAAATCGACCAGAACGAAGCGGCGATGAGCGGCAGATCGATCAGGAACATCTGCCAGATACCCATGTAGAACCGCACGATCATCACCGGCAGCATGAGCGCCGAAATCACGATCATCAACGGATAGGTGATGTTGGGCGTCAAGTGCATGAAAGCCTCGACCTTCACGCGCGTGGGGATGTCCGCCTTCAAGATGGAGGGCAGCAGCTTCTGGGCCACCTGCGTCAGGCCCTTGGCCCAGCGCGATTGTTGCACCTGGAAGCCGTGCATCTCCACCGGCAGCTCCGAGGGGCAATCCAGGCCCGGCAGGTAGACGAAGCGCCAGCCTTTGAGTTGCGCGCGGTAGCTCAGGTCCGAATCTTCCGTGAGGGTGTCGTGCTGCCAGCCGCCGGCGTCGTCGATCATCTTCCTGCGGAGCATGCCCGCCGTTCCGTTGAAGTTGAAGAAATAGCCCGCGCGCGACCGCGCCCCGTGCTCCAGGATGAAATGGCCGTCCAGCAGCATGGCTTCCACTTCGGTCAGGAAGCTGTAGTCGCGGTTCAGATAGCTCCACCGGGTCTGCACCACTCCGACCTTCGGGTCGGCGAAATAGTGGATGGTCCGCTGGAGGAAATCGGCCGGAGGGCAGAAATCGGCGTCGAAGACGGCGACGAACTCTCCCATGGCCGTCTCGAGCCCTTCCTGGAGGGCTCCGGCTTTATAGCCGTGCCGGTTCGGCCGGTGGTGGTATTCGATGGGATAGCCGAGAGCGCGGTAGCGCTCCACCAGGGCTTCGGCGAACGGCGCGGTGTCGTCGGTCGAATCGTCGAGCACCTGAATTTGCAGCAGTTCCTTCGGGTACTCGATCTTGACCACCTCTTCCACCAGCCGCTCCACCACGTACCGCTCGTTATACAGCGGAAGCTGGATGGTCACCGGCGGGAGTTTCTCGAAGCGCCTGGGCGGCTCGCCAGTGGCCTTGTTCCGATGTTTGAAATAGGTGCGGATGATGTCGTACCGGTGAAGGCCGTAAACCGAGAGAATGATGAGGACCGTGAAGTAGGGAATCAACATGGCCCAGTCGAACCACGCCATTTGGTGGATGCCGGCGAAGGTATCGTCGAAGAAGCTTCGGACGAGCCGGTCGGTAGCAGAAGAACGAGCCACGAACAGCGCCAGAGGCGAGCTAAACATATACAGAGTGTCCCCCAACGCCCACCTGCGGCGCGAGGAATCAGCCTAACACCAACATAATATTAGCAGATCTCCAAGGGCCGGTGGCGTGCTTGGTATCGCGGCGCATGCGGCCCCCTCGTCAAAACCGGACTTCACGCGGGGGCGTCCCAAGTGGTATCGTTACTCTTTGGGGCGGCATCGCTGCGCGTGCGAAAGTGGGGTCTACGAGAGTGAGTCGATATTCGGAGAAGCCCGGTGGAGTTTTGGCCGGCAGGTTGCGCCATGCGATTTTCGTTTGTCTGGCGGGCGCCGCCTTGGTATTCTCGCCGGCCCCGTGCCGGGCCCAGACTCCCTCCGGGTACATTATCACCACGGTAGCCGGCGCTGGCCCGGTGACCAACCCCAAGAACAACGGCTTTTCGGGGGATGGCGGAGCGGCCACCTCCGCCCAACTGAACGGCCCGATGGGCGTGGCTGTGGATGCCGCGGGAACCCTCTACATCGCGGACCAGGTCAACAACCGGCTGCGCCAGGTTCCCGCCGCGGGCACCATTTCCACGGCGGCCGGCAATGGCGCGAACGGCTATACGGGCGATGGCGGTATCGCGACCAGTGCCGAGCTCTACTATCCTTGCGGCGTGACCGTGGACCCCTCCGGCAGTTTCTATATCGCGGACTACCAGAACGTGGTCCGCAAAGTGAGTCCTCAGGACCTGATCTCGACCGTGGCCGGCACTGGCGCCTACGGGTTTGGGGGGGATGGCGGGATTGGGATCAGCGCCACGCCGCAAGTGGAGCTGGCCCACCCCTGCGGGATGGCGCTCGACAAGGGCGGCAACCTCTATATCGCGGATAGCGGCAACAACCGCATCCGCATGGTGAACCCCAGCGGCTACATCACGACCGTGGCTGGCTCCGGCCCCGGCTCCGGCAACCCCGGCTTCTACGGGGGGGATGGCGGCTACGCGATCTTCGCCGGTCTCAACTCTCCCCAAGGCGTCGCGGTGGATGCCGCGGGCAATGTCTATATCGCGGACACCCAGAACAACCGGATTCGCAAGCTGACGTTCGGAAGCCCCGTGGGAGCCATAATTACAACGGTGGCCGGCTCCGGCGCCGCCGGATTCTCCGGCGATGGCGATCTGGCCGTTAACGCCCAGATCTACAGGCCTTTCGGCGTGGCTCTGGACGGCGCGGGCAACCTCTACTTCACCGACAGTTTTAACAACCGGATTCGCAAAATCGACGCCAATGGCATCATTACCACGGTGGCCGGCAGCGGCAAGGCCTCCTTTTCGGGCGACGGAGGCCCCGCCACGAGCGCCACGCTGAGTTTCCCGACGGGTATCGCCGTGGACGGCTCCGGCAAGATTTTCGTCGCGGACACCCAGAGCAACGTGATTCGGATGCTGACGCCGACGAACTGCTCGGCCCCTTTCGTTCTCGGAGCCATTACCGCGGGAGAGTTCGGCGCTCTGACTACCATCTCGCCCGGAACGTGGATTGAGATTTACGGGTGCAAGTTCGCGGCCGCCCCCAGCGCATGGGATTTCCAGAGCCTTACCGCCCCCACGCTTCTCAACGGAACCTCGGTGACCATTGGCGGCGCGCCGGCTTTCGTTTCCTACGTCAGTCCCACTCAGGTGAATGCGCTTGTCCCATCGGGCGTCGCGGCAGGCGCGCAACAGGTGGTGGTCAAGACCGCCACCGGCCCCAGCAATACCTTCGTGGTCAACGTGGACCAGGTGTCACCGGGTTTCTGGGCCCCGGCGGGGCTGAAGTTAGGCGGGAGACAATACGTAGGCGCCTTCTTTAAAGATGGCTCCGGCCTGGTTCTTCCGCCCGGCGCCGTGCTGACTGGCGAATTCGCGGGCTTCCCTTCGCGTCCGGCCAAGCCGGGGGATACGATTGTCCTCTATGGCATTGGATTCGGTCCGGTCTTCCCGGACTTACCCGTCGGCCAGGTCACGCAGAAGACCAATACGCTGGCAACCACGCTCGATGTCATTTTCGGAGGCGCCGTAGGCACGCTGGCCGAATTGACTTACGCCGGCTTAGCCGTGAACTCGGTCGGTCTCTACGAGTTCGACCTGGTGGTGCCGGCCGTCGTGGCCAGCAACGTGACCGCCCTCAGCTTCAACCTCGGTTCGTCGTCGTCGACCCAGACGCTGTATATCGCCGTGGCGAATTGAGCGTGCCTGGTATGAGGACGACGGTGACGCCCCACTACTTTTCGAGCGGCAGACCCGATTCCTTCAGCGCGCGCCAGCCGCCGTCGAGCGAGATCGCGTTGGCGTAGCCCATCTTCTGAAGATTGTCGGCCACCAGCGCGGAACGGAAACCGCCGCCGCAGTACAGCACCAGCGTCTTGGTCTTGTCCGGAACCTTGGTTTCGATGTCGCGCTCGATGACGCCCTTGCTCATGTGCACCGCGCCCGCCACGTGGCCCGCGGCCCATTCGCCATCCTCGCGCGTGTCCACCAGGAGGTGGTCGTCGCCCGACTCGAGCATGCTCCGGTAGCCTTCCAGATCGATCTGTTCCACGCGCGATTTCGCGTCGTTCACCAGCTTCAGGAATCCCGGATTGTGCGCCATGGCCTTCTTCACTCCACCCTTCGAATCTTGGCCCCTGCCAGCGCCAGTTTCGCCTCGATTCTCTCATAACCGCGGTCGATGTGGTAGACGCGGTCGATCACCGTCTCGCCCCGGGCCGCCAGCGCGCCCAAAACCAGCGAGGCGCTGGCCCGCAGATCCGAGGCGATCACGCCCGCGCCGGTCAGCTCGCGCGGGCCGGCCACGATGGCCTGCTTGCCGTCCAGCCGGATGTTGGCCCCCATGCGCGCCAGCTCCTGCGCGTGCATGAAGCGGTTTTCGAAGATGGTCTCGACGATCAAGGCGATGCCCTCGGCCTGCGTCATCAACGCCATGTACTGCGCCTGCAGGTCGGTGGCGAATCCGGGGTATTCCTCGGTGGTGACGTCCACCGAGCGCAGGCGGCCGATGCCGCGGGCTCGCAGGCTGGCGGCATCCGGCTGTGTCACCTCCACCCCGGCCTGTTGCAGCTTGGACACGATGGCGCCGATGTGCTCGGGGATGCAGCCGGTCACCGTGACGTCGCCGCCGGTGATCGCGCCGGCGATCAGGAACGTGCCGGCCTCGATACGGTCCGCGATGATTTCGTGTTCCGCGCCATGCAGCCGCTCGACGCCCTGGATGCGGATGGTGGAAGTGCCCGCGCCCTCGATCTTCGCGCCCATGGCGGTCAGCAGCGCGGCCAGGTCCGCCACCTCCGGCTCGCGGGCGGCGTTGCGCAGCACGGTCTCGCCCTGAGCCAGCACGGCGGCCATCATCAGGTCTTCGGTGCCGGTTACGGTGATGCGGTCGAAGTGTACCACCGCGCCGCGCAACCCCTCGGGCGCCACGGCTTCGATATACCCGTGCGTCTGGTGGATGCGCGCGCCGAGTTGCTCCAGGCCGAAGATATGCAGGTTGATCGGCCGCGCGCCGATGGCGCAGCCGCCCGGCAGGGAAACGCGCGCCCGCCCGCACCGCGCCACCAGGGGGCCCAGCACCAGGCTGGAAGCGCGCATGGTTTTCACCAGCTCGTAGGGCGCCTCCGGGCACACGATCGCCGGCGTCTCCAGCCGGACCGTTTCGCCCTCCGTATCCACCTTGCAGCCGATATCCACCAGCAGGCGCTGCATGGTGCGGATGTCCCGGACGCGCGGGATGCGCCGGAGCGTCACCGGCTCCCCGGTCAGCAGCGCGGCGGCCAGCGCCGGCAGCGCCGCGTTCTTCGATCCGCCTACGGGGATCTCTCCCTTCAGGGCGGTCCCGCCCGTAATCGCAAACTTATCCATGGAAGTCTTTGTCTTTGGCCAGGGCCATCAGGATGGCCGTGCGCACATTGCCGCCGGCGGCGTCCAGCCACTCGCCTGCGCGCTCCCCGGAAACGCCGGCTGCCTGGGCCACAATGCGGCGCGCACGGTCCGCCAGCTTGGCGTTGGTGGGCTGGACGTTCACCATCAAGTTGCCGTAAACATAGCCCGTACGAATGAACGCTCCCGTGGAGAGCATGTTGAGTACCAGCTTTTGCGCGGTACCGGCCTTCAGGCGCGTGGATCCGGCGATGACCTCCGGCCCCACCAGCGGCGTGATGGGGATCGCCACGGCGCGCGCCAGTTCCGAATCCGGCGTGCAACTGATCCCCACCGTAACGGCGCCGAGGCGTTGGGCCTCCGCGATGGCCCCCAGCACGTAGGGCGTGCGACCGCTGGCGGCGATTCCCACCAGCGCGTCGCGCGCCGTGAATCCGCTGGCGGAAAGATCGCGCGCGCCGCTGGCGGGATCGTCTTCGCTGGCCTCGGTCGCGCGGCTCAGCGCCGGTGCGCCCCCGGCAATGATGCCCTGCACCATGCCGGCCGGGACTCCGAAGGTGGGCGGACACTCGGAAGCATCCAGTACGCCGAGGCGCCCGCTGGTCCCCGCGCCGATATAGAACAAACGCCCGCCCTGCCGGAAGGAGGCTACGATGGCATCCACCGCGCGAGCGATCGCCGGGATTTCGCTCGCCACCGCGTCCGCCACTTTACGGTCCTCGGCGTTGATGACGCGCAGCATGTCTTCGGTCGCCAGCGCGTCAATCGAGGCGGAAGCGGGATTCGGTTGTTCGGTGAGCAGATTTTCGAGCATGAAGTGCGTTACAGCGTCTCCTCCGCGGTAGCGGCCTCGATCTGGTGCGGCGCGCGAGTGGGGCGGACCTCCTGGTCTGCCTTCTTTCCGCGGCGCACGTTCGAGAATCGCTCGCTACTTAAGCGATCCGGCGCCCATATTCTCAATGAGCCGCGACGGTATTCGACCGCGCCGCCCGGCAACAAGAAGGCAGACCGGGAGGTCCGCCCCACTGGGCGGTTGCGGCTATGCTGCCCATCGGATACTCTCTCAGCCTAACACTCCGCTATAGTCGGAATAGTGCGCTACTTTCTGACAGGCCGGCAGCCAAAGCCCTCCGCCATCCTGCTGGTGGAAAGCGGCTCGCGCGGGCTTCTGGAAGGGGTGGTCGCGGGGTTGCGCGGCGCATGGGGCCCGGACATCCTCATCGACGTGGCCACCTGTTACTCCGCGCTGCCGCGCGGCCTCAGCCCGGACAAGACGCGGGTTTACCGTGTAAGCGAGTATCGCGGGCTGGGGCCGCGCCTGCGGCTTTTCCGCGAGCTGGCCCGGAACGGATACAGCCAGATGGGGATCGTCTGCTCCGGCGAACCCATATTGATGAAATGGAAATGGGCGCTGGCCCTGGGATTGCCGGCCAAGGTTTTCGTCATCAATGAGAACTGCGACTATTTCTGGCTCGACAGCAAGCACCTCTCCGCCATCCGCCAGTTCGCGATTGCCCGCGCGGGGATGGCCGGAACCGGGGCCGTCCGCACGCCCGCACGCCTGATTGCCTTTCCGTTCACGCTGGCCTATCTGCTACTCTACGCGGCAGCGGTCCATGCGCGAAGGCTGCTTCGCCTGGGCTGGCGGCTGGCAAGCATGCGGGAATAACGACCCATGAAATCCATTCAAGTAAGAGAACCCGGCGGTCCCGAAAAGCTGGAGCTGGTGGAAACCGCCACGCCCCAACCCGGACCCAAGCAAGCGCTGGTACGCATCGCCGCCAGCGGCGTGAACTTTATCGACGTTTATTTTCGGACGGGCCTGTACAAGGCCGGGCTTCCGGTCACGCTCGGCAACGAGGGCGCCGGAACCGTGGAGGCGGCCGGCTCCGAGGCGACCGAAGTGGCGCCCGGCGACCGCGTGGCCTGGGCCATGGCGCGCGGCTCGTACGCCGAATACGCGCTGGTCCCCGCCGCGCAACTCGTGAAACTCCCCCCCGGCTTGGGTTTCCAGACCGCCGCCGCGGTCATGCTTCAGGGGATGACCGCGCACTACCTCACGCACTCCACCTATGCCTTGAAGAGCGGCGACGCCTGCCTGGTGCACGCCGCGGCCGGCGGCGCCGGCGGGC
>Ga0209638_1002765_pt1 | contig 10659 bp, 4 predicted proteins | sample BarGraNGADG00211_FD_184490 | JGI IMG/M metagenome (GOLD analysis project Ga0209638, IMG submission 184490) | Arctic peat soil microbial communities from Barrow, Alaska - Barrow Graham LP Ref core NGADG0002-211 (SPAdes) (version 2) | ecosystem: Environmental > Terrestrial > Soil > Wetlands > Peat... | reverse complement strand
TTAAGAAGACGCCGGAGCAGAAGGCGCTGGTGCGCGAGCATCTTGAGAAGTTCAGCAAGTCGTACAGCGAGATGGCCGATCGCATGGATGAATACGTCCGCATGTATCCAATCCATCCGCGCTACATCGACACATTCCAACGAGTCACGTTCGCCGAGAAGCGCGAGGCCCTGAAGACAATCAGCCGCACGGTCGATGCGTTGCTGAAGTCTGATGTGCCGACTGACCAACCAGGAATCGCTTCCTACGACTCCTACTGGAGCGTGCTAGAGGCTGATCCATCGAACCGATCGGTGTCCGAGATCCGTGAAGTGATGGAAGCGAGCGATGTCATCGCAGCCGCCGTCGAGCACGGTGGCCTCCCGGCGTATCAAGTGCCAATTGCCAAGCGCATCGTGAACGCCATATCAGTTCATCGACTGACCACAGGCGACGTCCGCGCTGCGATTGGCCTCACACCCGCGGCCCTGCGGGACGACCTCGCAATCTCCATCCCGAATGCGCCTGAGCAGGATCCGGAGTTCCTGGAGACGAGCATCGACGCTGTGCTGCAGCGCATCAGCAATGCGGTCAGCGGCAAGTTCTTGAGCGTGAACCCGGACAACGGTCAGTACTACATCGACCTCGACAAGGACATCGACTACGACAGGAACGTCGAGGAGAAGGCCGAAGGCCTCGACGAGTCGACGCTCGACCGCTACTACTTCGAGACGCTCACGGTTGTGCTTGAGCAGCAGTCCATTCCGCAGAAGCGCACCGGGTTCCGCATCTGGGAGTACGACGATGTGGAATGGGCGGCGAAGAAGGTCACTCGCCCCGGCTACCTGTTCCTCGGTTCGCCCACGGAGCGTTCGAACACACAGCCACCTCGCGACTACTACCTCTACTTCACTGGCCCGTACGCAGGAGCGAAGTACAAGGATGAGATCAAGGCCGACGAGATCTTCTTCAAGCTCAAGAAGGCCGATGATGTAGCGTTTCGGGCTCCGCTCGCGCTCTATGCCGCCGCGAGGGAATTGGTGTCCATATCCTCCGGAGAAGCCAAGCGACTCTATGCGGAGCGTGCCGACAAGCACTTTCGCGAGATGAGTCAGTGGCTGAAGCAGAATGCCCGGGATGTGTTCGAGGTTGTCTACCGGGGACAGGCGGCGATCTTGGGCGCCGTGCTGGGACCGAAGAACCCGGGCGATTCAGTCCGAGATCTCGTAAACGCTGCCGCGGCTACCAAGCTCGCTGACCGTTTCGAGGCCGAGTACCCCGAGTATCCTAAGTTCGAGACGCTCATCACCCCGACGAACCGCTCGGGTGCCGTCAGTGACGCATTGAAGTGGATCGCCAGCGTGACTGGTCCCGGCATCAAACCACTGCTGGGCGCACAGGTGCTTCGGGCGCTCCACATCATCGATGATTCGGACAGACTCGCTCCCGAAGGGTCCAAGTACGCGAAGCAGATTCTTGAGTTGCTCGCACGCAAGGGCGAGGGCCAGGTCATGAATCGCTCCGAACTTGTTGAAACGGAGAACGACGCCGAACGGTGGATCGGCTTCAAGCTTGAGACTGACTACCTCGCGGTCGTGCTCGCGGCCTTGGCCGCAACAGGCCGCTTGATCGTGGCGCTTCCACAGGGGCAGCTCGACTCATCTACTGCTGACGGTCTGGGGAAGATCCCCCTGGCGGACATCGCTGCATTCCGCCACGTCAAGAAGCCAAGCGGCGTTCCAGTCGCTGAGTTGTGCGCGTTGTTCGAGCTTCTCGAACTGAACCCTGGGCTTGTGCGCGACTTGAACAAGCACGACGAGGCGGCCGCACTGCTTCAGTCGAGGGTCGAGGCGGTCGTAGGAGACCTTGTTCGTCTTCAGTCGCAACTCCAATCGGGCCTCACGTTCTGGGGCGCACCGCTATTCGCTGACGAAGAGGCGGACCGCTTGCGCAAGGAGGTCACCTCCTACAAGGAGTTCCTTGAAGCGCTACGGCCACTCAACAGTGCCCTGAAGTTCCGCAACTTCCGTCGCTCCGAGTCGGAAGTGAAAGCGCAGACACTGCGGGCGGCAGAAGTGGGTAAGGTCCGAGCCGCGATGCAGGCCGTTGAGGAACTCGCGCCGCTTGCCGACTATCTGTCGACTGCGATGGGCGTGATGCCCGATGTCGATGAGTGGATGGCGGCCGCCAAACACACCAAGGCGCAGATCAAGGGCAAGCTTGCCGCTGACCCCGCCGCACTCCAAGGCCCAGAGAGATCTGCATTCCGAAGTGCCATGGACGGCCTTAAGCTCCGGTACATATCCCGATACATTCAGTTGCACGATGCAGCTCGTCTGGACGCTGCAGGCGACGAGCGCAAGAAGAAACTGCTGCAAGGGCGCGTTGTCGCCGATCTTCGTAGACTCTCGGGCATTGATGTCCTTCCCCGGCAGGAGCTCTCAGACCTCGAGAACCAACAGCTCATCCCGCTCGTGCCGTGTCTCCAGGGTGCTGCTCCCAAGGAGATGGAAGCGTCGGCGACATGTCGACATTGTGGCTATCGCCCGATTGCAGAGGGTGTCGGAGGAGCCACGGCAACCGCTCGGCTTGAGTCTGCTGAAACGAAGTCTCATGCACTGCTTGATGATTGGGCAGCGCGTCTCAAGGAGAACCTCTCCGATCCGACCGTTGCGGCCCAGTTTGGCCTGCTGGATTCCTCAAGAAGGAGCATCGTCGAAGCCTTTCTAGAGTCCGCGGTGCTTCCCGAACCGGTTACCGACGAGTTTGTGGATGCGATGCGCGAGGTCCTAGGTGGGCTGGAGCGCGTGGCCGTCGATCCCGGGACGATGGCAGACGCCCTAAAGCGGGGAGGCATGCCCGTCAAGGCGTCCGAGCTTCGAGAGCGCTTCAACTGCTGGCTCGATGAGGTCACGCGCGGCAAAGATCCCAACAAGGTGCGCATCATCATCGAGCGCGGACCGGACGCTGAGTAGCGCATGGACCAGCCTGAAACCTACAAGTACGGGTATGCCGAGGATGACCTGTACGTTGAGAGAGGAACTGACCGCGTTCCATGTGATGGGCTCTTCTACCTTGTGCGCTCAGGACAAGTTGGTGAGGGCTTCGATTCTCTCAAACGTGCTCTCGCACGACTCAGCCAACTGAGGGCGTTTGGGAGCGGCGTCGAACCTGCCACCCCGGCAGACAGGGCACTTCAGCGAGAGATGACCGATAGGTTTCTTCGCGAGTCCTCGAACCAGAAGAGAGCTAGAGCTACGAAGAAGGGTGGCAAGGGGGGAAGCGGCGGCGTAGGTGGCTAGACGCTTGCCGAGCGGGCGGGTTGTGGTCAGTCCGTGCTCAACCGTTCGTAAATCGCGTGAACGGCGTCCTGCATCACCTCGATCTGTATGCCGTCCTGACCCTCCCAGAATATCTTCACTGTTGAGTCCGCCAGCAGAGGAATGGCTTCAATCCCGGCAAACCTGGCCAGCGTGAGCGCTTCCTTCTTTCGCAGGCGCCAGCCGTTGGAGTAGAACATCTCAACAATCCAGCGTGTCTCGGAGTCGGTTACCGCGAGCTGAATCACGGCCTGGACCACCAGCCGACGGTCGGCTCTGGGAATGGCGTCGGCGCATTCAACCAGGGTCGGTATGGTGGATGCATCCTTCGACTGTATAACGGCCCGGAGCAGCTGCCTTCGCGTGCTCGCGCTGCCGTCGAGAAGGGATTGCCGGATTTCGTCGATTTCCATATGGAGGGTGCCTCCCATGAGGTCCTGGCGTGTCGATCCGTCGTGGCCTTCAAGCGGGCTCCAGCCCAGTATACCTAGTTGCCCTTCAGGGCAGGCTGCCCGGTAACGCATCCCAGCTCACTCAGATAGACTCCCAAGGAGCGAGAGCTCTATGGCGCGAGAGGCGACATGGCCATGACGGATCAACTCCAATTCGAAGGAAGCAACCCTGGTTCGAGTGGTGCCGCGAAGAGCGGTCCGGTCGAGTGCTTGGGGCTGACCTTCGATTCAGATGATGCCCGCCGCAGGCATTTCCTTGCTGTTCTGGCCGAGACAATCAAGGACCCTCAGTTCCGCGCCACGCCGGGCTTCCCTGATGGACAGGACGAAGACATCCTCAGGATGTCCGATCCTCCCTACTACACGGCGTGTCCCAATCCCTTCCTAGAGGATTTTGCGCGGGTCTATGGCAAGCCATACGATTCAGACGAAACGTATCAGCGGGACCCTTTCGCGGTTGACGTGTCTGTGGGCAAGACCGACGCCCTATATCGGGCGCACAGCTACCACACCAAAGTCCCCCATCTCGCGATCGTGCCCTCGATTCTGCACTACACGGAACCCGGGGACATCGTCCTCGACGGGTTCTGTGGTTCTGGCATGACCGGCGTGGCGGCCCAGTTCGCCGGCACGGCTCCCTCCGAATACCGCATGAGACTACAGGCTGAGTGGGCGAGACAGGGCATCGATCAGCCCAAGTGGGGAGCACGGCGGGCAGTCCTTGGCGATCTCTCACCTGCGGCAACCTCGATGGCGGCCGGCTACAACGTGCCGTTCGATGTCAGCCTGTTTGAGCAAGAGGCTCGCCGCATTCTCGCCGAGGTCGAACATGAGCTCGGCTGGGCCTACGAGACACCGCACGGCGCCGGTATGGCCAACATCAACTACACGGTATGGAGCGAGGTATACACATGCCCCGAGTGCGGTGGGGAGATCGTCTTCCTCCAGGAGGCGCTTGATCTAGAGACCAAGCGAGTCCGCGAGGATTTCCCTTGTCCACAGTGTGGGGCCACCCTGACGAAGAAGCGTCTTGAGCAACGCATGACTACGGAGAACGACGAGTGCACGCACGCCACATATCGCACAGTGACGCGTGTGCCCGTGGCCGTGAACTACAGAAGCCATCAGGGCGACTTCGACAAGCCAATCGACGAATACGATCGTGGTGTCATCGCCCGAATAGCCGATATGCCGTGGCCGAGGGGCTTCCCTTGCGATCGGATGATGCATGTGTCGGAAGACACCCAGCGGTGGGGGGATAAGTGGCGTGCTGGCACTGCGGCGTTTAGCAGCGTCCACCACATCTACCTAAAGCGTTCGGCCGTCGTTCTGTGGGCGCTCTGGACTCGAGCGTCACAGGTCGCTGACCCTAGGTGCAGGGCTCAGTTGCTGTTCACATTCGATCAGACACTATGGACAGCGTCGATTCTGAACAGGTACAGGCCGGCTTCGTCCTTCGGAAACGGGCCGATGAAGGGCGTCTTCTACGTTCCTGGGCAAATCGCCGAGGCGAATGTCCTATCGCTAGCGAGTGGTGCGTTGAAGCGTGTGCTCCGGGGCTTCGGTGACGCGAAGCGGGTCAGCAATCAGCAGGTGTTTGTCACCACGGGGGATTGCTCGGCAATCGGGCTACCCGACAAGTCAGTCGACTACATCTTCACCGATCCCCCTTTCGGGGCGAACTTCGCATACGCGGAGCTGAACTTCATAACGGAGGCCTTCTACCGGGTGTTCACCAACGTCGTGCCTGAGGCAATCGTAAGTCCCACGCGAGGCAAGTCGGTTCACGAGTACCAAGATCTGATGTCAAGTTGCTTTGCCGAGTACTATCGGGTGCTCAAACCTGGGCGGTGGATGACTGTCGTCTTCAGCAATTCGAGCAACGCGATTTGGCGCTCCATTCAGGAAGCTCTCGCCGGCGCTGGCTTCGTTGTGGGCGACGTCAGGACGCTCGACAAGAAGCACGGTTCGTTCAATCAGGTCATCGGCGTCACTGTCGACCAGGACTTGATTCTGACGGTGTACCGCCCAAGTAGTGGCCTGGAGCGAGAGCTAAGCATCGAGACGGCTGCTGGAGGTGCCGCTTGGACGTTTGTGGCCGAACACCTGTCTCACGTGCCCGTTGCCTCCGCGACCGACGGCTCCCTTGAAGTTGTTGCTGAGCGCACTCCTCAAATGCTCCATGACCGCATGGTTGGCTTCTTCGTGCAGCGGGGACTTGCGGTTCCGCTCTCTACAGCAGAATTCATGGCCGGTCTCGCTCAGCGATACCCGGAGCGAGATGGCATGTACTTCCTGTCCGAGCAGGTTGCCGCATACGACAAGAGACGCGCCCAAACGGACTCTGTCCGGCAACTCTCGCTGATTGTCATCGATGAGTCCTCTGCGATTCAGTGGATTCGACAGCAGCTGGACAGCAGACCGCAATCCTTCCCGGAACTAGCCCCCGTATTCATGCGTGAGGCCCAGCAGTCTTGGGCGAGGCACGAGGAACAGATTGAGTTGAAGGCGCTGCTTGAGGAGAACTTCCTGCTCTATGACGGCGGCGGACCTGTTCCGAGCCAGATCAAGTCGTACCTGTCGAGCAACTGGCGTGAGTATCGCAGTCTCGATGCTGAAGATCCGTTGCTTCAGGCCAAGGCAAAGGACCGATGGTACGTTCCCGAGCCAGGGAAGTCCGCCGACCTCGAGAAGCTCCGAGAGCGTCAACTGCTCCGGGAATTCGCCGACTATCGGACATCGACGACGCGAAAGCTGAAGCTCTTCCGCACGGAAGCCGTGCGTGCCGGATTCAAGCGTGCCTACGAAGAGCGCGACTGGGAGACCATTGTCGCAGTAGCCGGGCGCCTTCCGGATGCTGTTATCCAAGAGGACGAGACGCTGCTCATGTACTACGACGTCGCCCGCATGAGGGTGGGATAGAGACGTGTACTTATCGGGGGAGTGGGTCTCGATTGCACAGACCGGGCAGGCGGCTCGCGTTCTCGACAGCTGGGAGCTTTGGGGAGTACGCGAGTACCAAGTCTGGATACCGGAGCTTCGCAAGGTAAGGCGGCTGACCGAGGACGCCATCACTGGCAATGGGGTAGTCACTTCTCCCTCGATGCTGGCGTTCACGTCTGCTGCCGCCAAGGTCGCCGACGCAGTCGACCGCCGCGCTTTGTTAGCGCCTCTTGAGTCGTGCGTCACTCCGTTGCCTCATCAGGTGCTGTGCCTATCCCGGGCAGTCGCGCGTGAGAATGTGCGCTACCTGCTGGCAGACGAGGTTGGCCTTGGGAAGACTATCGAGGCTGGCCTCGTGTTGCGGGAGCTCAAGGCACGTGGACTGGTCCGGCGAACGCTCGTTGTTGCGCCGACCGGGCTTACGGACCAATGGCAGTCGGAGATGAAGACCCACTTCAGCGAGGACTTTCGAATCGTTGTTCCTGGGGAGTTCGCGAACGCACGCAGGTTCCTTGGCTTGGACGAGTCGGACAATCTGTGGCGCGTGCACGACCAGGTGATAGCTCCGCTGGATTCAATCAAGCCTCTTGAATCACGCCGTGGCTGGTCGGACGAGCAGCTCGAGCGATACAACCGCGAACGCTTCGAGGACGTGGTCTCGGCTGGTTGGGATCTGATTGTTATCGACGAAGCGCATCGTGTTGGCGGCAGTTCCGAGCAGGTCGCTCGTCATCAGCTTGGAGTGGCTCTGGCACAAGCCTCACCGTACCTGCTCTTGCTGACCGCGACGCCTCATCAGGGGAAGACCGATGGCTTCCGTCGGGTCATGTCACTCATCGACTCGGAGACATTCCAGGACGATGAGTCAGTGACCCGTGATGCAGTGGCGCCCTATGTGATTCGAACGGAGAAGCGGAACGCGATTGACGCTGAAGGTCGGCCTCTGTTCATGCCTCGGCGGACTCAACTAGTGCCGGTCGCCTGGGGCGAAGCCCATGCACAGCAGCAGGCGCTCTACGATTCGGTGACTGAGTATGTTCGCGAAGGCTACAACCGCGCACTTCGCGAGAAGAGCAACGCCGCGGCGTTCCTCATGATTCTCATGCAGCGCTTGGTCACGTCGAGCACGCGGGCGATTCGCATGGCGCTTGAGAAGCGACTCGAGGTTCTGGCATTGCCTGAGGGCCAGCTCACACTCTTCCCCGAGGATGTCGAGGAGTGGGACGGACTCGATGGCCAGGAGCAACTGAGCAGGGCTCTCAATGCGCGGCTGAAGGGCCTTGGGAGTGAGCACTCCGAGGTCGAGGTCTTGGTGTCCGCAGCCCGCCGATGTGAGGCGACCTCGCCGGACGCCAAGGCGATGGCCCTGGCGGATCGCATCGGACGTGCAAGGCTCGAATTCGATGATCGACATCTCAAGGTTCTGGTCTTCACGGAGTTCGTGGCCACACAACAAATGCTTGCCAACTACTTGGAACAGCGGGGATACAGCACGGTCCTATTGAACGGCTCGATGGGACCGGACGAGCGCCTCGCCGCGCAGAAACAGTTTGCACGCGAGGCCGACGTGCTCATCTCGACAGATGCTGGGGGAGAGGGGCTCAACCTGCAGTTCTGCAATGTGGTCGTGAACTACGACCTCCCCTGGAATCCGATGAAGATCGAACAGCGCATCGGACGCGTGGATCGCATTGGGCAGATGCGCGAGGTCCTCGCCATCAACTTCGAACTCATTGGAACGGTTGAGATGCGCGTGAGGGAGGTTCTCGAGGAGAAGCTCGCTCGTATCCTCGAGGACTTCGGCGTGGACAAGTTGAGCGACGTGCTGGACACCGAAGGCGTGGAGCTGGACTTCGACAGACTCTATACGGGAGCGCTACGTGATCCTCGATCCATCGATCGCGAAGTGCAGGAATTCGCGCAGGAGTTGCTAGAGCGCACGAAGGAGGCGCGTGAGGGAATGCGGATTCTCGAGTCGGCCGATGTTCAGGCCGATGCGGCCGCCCGGCTGCTTGAGGGTCAGATTCCCATCGCAGTCAGAACGATGACGCTCGCTCACCTCGGGGAGCGCGGCAGTGTTGAGGTTGGCGGCTCCGAACCGATCTACCGATTGGGTTGGCCCGACGGATCGATTGTCGAACGAGCGGTCTTCGACAATCGTCTGTCGCAGCAGCTCGACGATGTCACCCTGGTCGGATTGGACGATGCTCGTGTTCGCGGTCTTCTGGATAGAGTGGTGGCCGTGGCAGACAGCAGCCGGGCTGCGCTCATTCGAGTCGGCGGGGTATCTGACGTCACCTCAGGTGTCTGGGCGCTTTGGCGCATCGGGCTGCAAGACGGAGATTCCATACGGCAACGCTTCATGCCGACGTTTCTCGACGGCGAGGGCAGATTCCTCGAACCTACTGCGCGGCTGACGTGGGAAGCCATCTCCCGTGAGGGGTTGGACGCTTTCGAAGCACTTGGTGAGGCGGAGATTGGCGAAGAACGTTTCCATCAGTTGCGGAAGCGGGCGGAGCAGGACGGACGACTCATCTACCAGGAGTTGGTCAGAGAGCACCGAGATGGGATGGAACGCGATCGCCGGCGTACGGATGCCGCGTTTGCGGCACGAGAGAGGGCTTCGGCCCGAATCGGACTGCAGAACGTGCGGCAAGCGCGAATCCACGACATCACGGTTGAGCGAGCAGCATGGCAGGCCCAGCAGCCTGCGGTGTTTGAGCCAGCACCGATTCTCGAATGCGTCGCGATTGCCGTCGTCGCCCCAACGAAAGGAGTCAACTGATGTCGGGTCAGCGGCAGTGGCATTCGCGAATCTTGCCGAGCTTCACACCGGAGCTGGGCAAGTTGCGAACCTCGGCGATCTCGGTTGTGCTGGATCCCGACCAGTTGTTCTCGGATGAACTCCTTGCGAAGGCCCTGTGGGAGCGTGGCTTCGAGGTCGTGGCGGCCCGAGACCCAATGGAAATGCGTCTGACGTACGAGCAGGCACGCGTGACGTTGGACGACGGGTCGATCCCGGGGCGAGCGCTGGTCCTCACATTCGATGTCGGCGATGAGGCTGAGATTCCCTACGACATCTGCGAGCATGCCCGCCTCGCTGGGCGCCTCTATCTTGACTGGAATGTGGGAACTTGGCTCAAGTCGCTTGATTCCGTGGTGGCACGCACGTGTGGCGTGGCTGTGCTCGATGAGGTGCTCGTCGCTGACGCCGCGTGTAGCGGAGCGGCGTCACCAGAAGACACCGCGAATGTGCTGCTCGAGGACGTGTACGGGCTTCATCTTCCCGACACAGTTGCTCCTGCGAGGATCCTGGCGGAGATGGTCGGATGGCTGTTGGCTGGCGGTCGAGCGCTGCCGGTGGGGCCGGTGCTGGATAGGGCGGTGCGGACATGCGTCGCCGCTGTGCCGGGTGCCAACTGGTCTGTCATGCTCGCTGACCCAAGTGCGTTCTGGACCTGGCTCGATACCGCTTGGTGTGAAGCGATTGCCAACACCGGAGCCCCATTGATCCGGGTTGCCCTCTCGGATCATCGTCTTTGGCTCGTGATGGATGATGCCTTTGACCGGGGGCTATTGCGTCGGCGCTCGGCCGTGGCAGGCGAGAGCTATCCGTCCGACTGGTCTGCCGGTCTGCTGGTATCGGACGATTCGGCGTCTGCCGGGTTTGGTAGTCTCGTCTCTGCTGCCGAAACGGCGCTGCCTGGCGATGCCGCGACCGTAGATGACTGGGCAGCATTCATGTCCACATACGCTGGTGCAGTGGCGCAGGCCATCCGAGCCGGCCGCAACATTGACTCCGCCTTGGTCGAGCGCACAAATCGTCTGAGGGCGGAAACGGACCAGGCATTCTCGAGATGGATGCTGGGAAACTACCGATTCCTTCATACCTCCGCGGCACCCGACGCCCCGAGGCTGGTCTATCGCGTACTGGATAGCATCAGCCGCCGCAGGGTGTCCGCCCG
>Ga0209638_1002763_pt1 | contig 10660 bp, 14 predicted proteins | sample BarGraNGADG00211_FD_184490 | JGI IMG/M metagenome (GOLD analysis project Ga0209638, IMG submission 184490) | Arctic peat soil microbial communities from Barrow, Alaska - Barrow Graham LP Ref core NGADG0002-211 (SPAdes) (version 2) | ecosystem: Environmental > Terrestrial > Soil > Wetlands > Peat... | reverse complement strand
CCGCCGACCTTCGCCTCGCTGCGCTCGTGACCATGCTCCCCGATGAGATGTTGGTGGGCCCGGCAGGATTCGAACCTGCAACCAAGGGATTATGAGTCCGAAAAGGCCCGTATCGGACAGTCTAGACGAGTCCCGTCCGGACACATATTCGGGCAGGTCAGAGGTGGTGTGTGGGGTCTGTTCGGCTCCGTGGAGTTCCGTCCCGTTTCGACACGCGCGGCGGATACATGGCGGATTTATGGCGGATGCACAGAGGGCGACGGATGCCAGATACTCCCCGTACCGCCCAGCAGTAATCACCCGGCACCGCCGGCATGCTCCACTCGGGGAGCCCGCGAGCAACCGGTTCTTAGCTGATTTCTCGTTGCTCGTCGGGCCAGTAACCTACGCTCTGCAGATACTCGGTCGACTCCACCTGCTCCGCAAACTCGAGAAGGTTGCCCATTCTGGAGAGCAGCGCCTCCCGCACCTCACTCGCGCTTGCGAAGAAGAACTCCTTGCGAGCATTGGCATGGTTGAGCCGGCGCGCGGCGAAGTGCTGGTGCAGGTCGGTCTCAAGTGTTACCGCATCTTCAGAGAAGAAGAGAGCGTGCACATCGAAGCGGAAGGGAACGGACGCACCGCCTAGTTCGTTGACTCGGTCGAGTGGCTTCAGACGGCGGGTTAGACCGATCTTCATGACGTTGGGCCCAAAGGCGCCTCGATTTGAGATGACATAGACGTAGCCAGCTCTGATATTGGCTGCCCGGAAGTCGTTCTGGGCAATCGCGCCATCGATCTCAGCGAGCTTCTGCTCCAATTCGGGGTCAGATGATCCGGCGCTGTGCAGCGACTCCAAGGCATTGAGTATGTGAGTGCGTTCCTTGGTGAGCCTGGATCGCTCCTCCTCGAGCTCGGCTGCAACCTTTGCCTCTTCACGGAGACGCGCCCGCTCCTCGATAGCTGCTTCACGCTCTTCTTGCTTCCTCATCAAGTAGTCAGCGGTGAGCTCCAGTTCTTCAAGACGCAGTTCGTGGTACGGATCGCTGATGTGCATCTGCATCATGCTGCCGAGCCGCATGATGGCGGTGCGCGACGCCTCAATCCTCCGCTTCGCAGTCACAACGTTGCCAGCGCGCAAGGAGCGCAGACTGTTGTCCACCTCTGCGTTGTAGGCCCGCAGCATCAACTTCGCCAAGTCGTTCACCATCCGCTGGCCCTTTGCCAGCGAATTGTCAAAGGTGAACGTCTTGGACGTCTCGATCGCCCCGTTGGACTTCACAAGGTCCGCGATGCGCGTGTCTAGCTCAGCCAAACGGTCTCTATACGCGGCTGCATCCTCCAGCGGGTGGTGATACCTGTAGATCCCGACTTCCTGAAGGACGAGTTCATCATCAAGCACCACGATCTCAGGCCCGGACCTCAGCGCATCCAGTTCAGCTCGCAGAGCCGCATTCTCCGCCTCCAGCTGAGCCACCCTTCCATCGGGAGCTGCGGAGGGCGGGGCAGACGTGCTGGTCGCTGCGGGGACAGATCGCGGCGTTTCCTCGGGGTTCAAGTCGTTCGGTAGCCAGAGCTGCCATCCCTCAGGCGGGTTCGGCCACGACGGATCAGGCGACCAGCCTTTGGGTGGCACCCACCCATCGGGAGGTTTCGGCCATCCAGGCGGCGGATTGAAGACGGTTCCGTCGGCGGTCATGAGTGTCGGATTCCAGAAGCGTTTGCGGGGATGAGGTCGTAGGGGCTCTTGGATACCGATGCGCCAAGGCGCCCCAGCGCCGCCGCAGGGACCACGTTGGAAAGGTCCAACTCGGCGAACGAGTCCCGCTCGACACCCGCCGCAACGAATGGAATATAGACCTCCCGGCCAGTTGCCGGATCGATGGTTTCCGTTCCGACCTCCAACGAGATCGTCTTGATGAGCCCCCGAGTATCGGCCCCGAACACCTCGTGAAGGGACCGCAGCGCCACTTGGTGGACAGCGCCGACGTATCGATCCTTGCACGCCTTCTGGGAGAGCGAGGACGCGACGATCTCGTCAGCAGATTTCGCGTACTTGTATGCGCTCGTAGTGAGCACTTTGTCAGGGCCGGGCATCAGCACTCGCAACCGGAGTTCCGCGGTTGCCCCGTCGAACGCGACATGGCGTTCGGCAGGAAAGCACGGCGGGTACGGCGACTTGGAAAAGACAATCGACACGTACTCTTCGACCGCATCAGCGGTTCCATAGCCGAGATTCGCAATGAGCTTCTCTAAGGCATCGTTGTGTTCGGCCACCTGCTCCTCCCTGGCCGCGCATTCCGCGGCGTACCGAGCACGCTCTATCTCGAGTACTTGGACACGCTTGGCCTCGGATTCGGCATACTGCCCGGCGGCGGCCTGACGCGCCGATTCGTTATGAGCCAGCCCCGACCTCCACTCCGCTACTGCCTCCTCATGAGCGGCGACGGCTGTGGCAACCGCCCTTTCATGGCCCTTCTTGCCGAACGCCGCCAAGATCCCCTTGGGCGGAGCAGGCGGGGCAAAGACAGGCTCGGGCGCGTCAACGACTGGGACCGGCATAGGGATCGGCGTCTCGAGATCGGTTCGGTCAAACGGAGGATGCGTAGCGACCGCACGCATGTCTGCCAAGTTGACAACCACGTCGGCGCTCAGGACGGCGGCCAGCAGCGAGTCAACAGCCTCGTACATCTGCAGCAGCTCGGAGTTTTGCCTCTCAGCCTCAGCCGCCATCGCGGCGCTATGTGCTTCCTGAGCCTCTTTAGCAAGACGCTTCTGTTCAGCAACATTGGCGCGAGAGAGTTGCGTTGCCGAGCGTTCCTGCGCCCTTCTTGCTTGCTCAGCCGCGCGGATGGCAGCATTGTTCGCTTGCTCCGCCTGCCGTGCTCGTCGCGCTTGCTCTCTTGCTGCAGCCTCCGCTTGGCGCTGGAGCTCAGCGAAGAAACCGCCCTTCGCCATCAGTCACTCCCCTCGTGTTTGAGCGGCTCCTAGCCGCTACCCCGAGCGGGCCCCCTGCCCGAATACGCGCAGCCTAGCACTCGCCCGCCGCCTCTTCGCTACGCCCGCAGTTCGGTCACGCTGTTTGGCTCTTGCCCTACGGGGCGATCGGCGGAGCAGGAACTGCCGGGGGCCTTGGCGCTGAACTCGGCCGCAAGGCGGCCGACAGCGAGGCTGTCTGCACAATCAGAAGACCTCCGAGCAGCACTCCCAAGGCCAGCAGAAGCTGGAAGATGCCCTCCAGCCACCCGTTGGTCTCCCAGCCGTTCACAACGGCCTGCTGAGGCGCACCCGTGGCGTTCGGGTTGTTGAGCGCGAAGTCCGCTTGCGTCTTGGTTGCGACGTTCTCCGCCTGCACGATGTATCCAACCCCGACAAGCAACAGGGCGACGGCAAGAGCTACAGCGACCCACTTCATCTGAGTCCCCCTCGCATTCAAGCGGCAGACAGCCGCCAGTTCCCCGCGGGTCCCCGCCCGCATACGCGCAGCCTAGCACTGCCCTCCGACATGGAATGGCCCCGCGTGGGAGAACCGTGGGGCCGTGACTCCATCTTCGCGCGGACGCCTATCCGGATCCCGACCGAAATCCGACCGCGCCTACTTCTGCGGCGGCAGGGTCTCCAGTGCGAGTTCAAGTTCCTTGGATATCGCGGGCTCGCCCTCTGCCAGTGTAGCGGCATTGTCTCCAAGGACTTGGCGCATCGTCCTGTCGCCCTTGTTCGAGGTGTAGACGGCGTCAGGCTTCTTCCGAGCAATCGCTATCACCGAGTCCTTCGTGGTGAGGAACACCGTGATTGTGTCCTGATCCACAGTGGTCCCCCTGAGGTCAGCCAAGGCTACCGTGGCGGCGTTGTATTCGAAGGAGGCCACAGTGAGGTGTTCCATCTTGTCCAGTTGGGGTGCGACGGCAGGTGTCGATACCGTCGTCTCTTGCTGCGTTTGAGTGTTCCCCGCCGGAGGTCCACAGGACGTGAGCGCCAGCGCGACCAGCAGTACGGCAGCGACCGTGAGCTTCTTCAACGTGATCTCTCCCTGCCCAACTTCCGGCGCGTCGCCCGTCTACTTCGCGCTCCCGTTACGGGAGATGGAATCAATCTGGAACTGCGGCACGGTCGTTCTGCCGCCAGCCTGCGTGTCGTACGAATACGAACCCAGCACCGTCACCTTGGCCGTGAACAAGTCACCCACGACGTACTTCTTGAGTTGACTGTCCGTACCGTTGAGAAACGCGGGCTGCGGATAGAACACGTACCCATACGACTTCCTGAGCTTCTTCGGACCCACGGCGGCGAGGAACATCTCGGTGCCGGTCGCGGCGTCGAACTGTGTGATCTGTCCGTAGATGTAGTACTTCTTGCCCACGTATGAATCGGGGTCCTTCGCCAGCAGTTTGAAGCCGCGAGTCGAGAGGTGCTCGTAGACCTTGGGCGTGGCCGCCTGCGCAGCGGCGAGCCTCGCGGTGAGGATCGCCTGCACTTCATCCCTCTGCTCGGAGGGCAGCGCATTGAGCGCCGTCGCCATCGCGCTCGTAGACGTGCCTTCAATCGAGTCAACGAACCCCTGCGCGTCAAATGCCAGTGCTGCGGTGGCCGGGTTGGCACCGCTCGCATCAGTGCTGGGTGCCGCGGTTGCGGCGGTCGTCGACTGCGACGTCGACGGAGCAGTGCACCCCGAGGTGACGAAGAGACACGCTGCGATAAAGGCCAACACGACCAGATTGAGCAGACCGCGCTTCATCAGGACTCCCCTGTTCCCCCGCGAGCCCCTACCCACATACGCGCAGACTACCACTCGGCACCGACATGGAGCGGCCCCGCATGGTGTAGAGGAGTGCAGGGCCGGATCCATCGCAGCGAGGTGGTCTCTTACCGATTCCCGATCGAACCCCTGCCGGGAGCCATCGAGATGAGAACCACTGCCCGTATTGCGCGCGTCCATCAGCGCACCATGCCTACCTACAGACCCGCTTGGGCCTTCATGTACTCCCTGTTGTTGCGGAAGCTCACGATCATGTTCGACCCGTCCTCGTTCTGCCATGAGTACGAGCTGTAAGAGCCGTACCTGCTCAGCTCGTCGCCTTTGAATCCGACAATGGCATTCACGCTCTTGAGCGACATGCCTCTCTTGACTTGCTTGTACTCCGACATCGTCAACTCAGCCGCATCTGCTCGGGCTCCGCCGATCTTGGCCGCTTTCGCATAGGTCTTGGCAACATTCCCATTCGGCGGAACGTCACGGAAACCGGTGAGTGGGATCCGGAGATCCTCGTCGGTCGAGTCATCAAGCGAATCGCCGGCCGCGACCGTCAGCGTAAGGTTCTTCGCCTTCGGGTTGACCTTGAAGGCAACCCAACCTCCCGTCGACTCTCCATCTTCCATCGCGTAGGACAGCGTATCGAGGGCTTGAAGATGGGCCTTCTCGAGCGCCCCGTCACTCATCTCGTGGCTCTCTCCGAACTCGTCCTCGACGGCCATGTCGCCCTCGATATATGTCACATAGTCGCCGGTGCTCAACACGTAGATCTTTAGCGCGATGTAAGTGGAGTTGCCCTGCTTGATGAACTTGCCTCCAGCGACGGCGATGTCGTAGGAGTTGCAGCTGATGATCTCCCCAACAGCGGGCGACGAGGATGCAGCGACGGTAGACGCCTCGTTCCGAGTGCATGTGTACGTCTGTCCGCTGACCGCGCTGTACACGAGGACGGTTTGCGCCCCATCGAAGTCCGTCATCAGCACTTCGGCGAGTCCGCGCGCGTAGTCCTCATCAACGTTTGCCGTCGTTGGGTTCACGCTCACGGTATCCCCGACCACGCTGACTGCCGCATCCGAACCGTACCCAGCCTTTGCGAGGGATGCGGTCACTTGACCGGGTGTCGCGCAGCCCGTCGTCTTCGTTTGTGCCGTCTGGGAAGGAACACTCGGCGTCTGGGAAGGGGTGCTCGAGCGCGACTCCCCACACCCGAACAGAACCATGGATGCGACAAGACCGATAATTAGAAATCCCGCCAGACCCGAAGATCCCGGCCGCGGTGCGGGTCCAGTGACCTTGCAGCAGACCGCGCGCCTCTTCACGTGGTAACCCCCTCAGACCCACAGCGGGCGTCCCCAGCTCGCATAGCCGCAGCCTATCACTTGGCGCTCACGCTGCGCGCAGATTCAGCGCGCGACATTGATCTGCTGCTCGGCGACGTTCACCTGCAGCACGGGACGTCTCAACTTGCGAACCGTCGCGAGGGTTCGCGAGGCTTTGAGGAAGTCCGACTGCACTCGGGAGACGTGACGGTCCCAGAAGTCAGCGGCCTCGGTGCTCATGCTGTCCTTCCACTTCCGGGCGCGCAGTGTTTCGGCAGAGTTGACGGCCAGCCAGCCGAGTGCGACGCGATGCGCGAGCATCGCCTCGAGTGGTGTGTCGCCCGCCTCCGTGAGTGACCCGATCGTCTCGGCAAGCCACATCCGCGTGGTCTCGTCCACCAAGACGTTCCCGCCCGACGCCAGGCGGACGAGTGCGTTCTCGGCTGCTGCTACCACGTTCCCGTAGTCATCAACGAGCAGAGCACCAAGCGTGGGGTATTCGCGGTTGAACTGACGCAGAGCCTCGCGTGAGCCGGGACGGCTGCCGTTGGCGCCGTCACGAACCGCCTCTAGACGCTCCAGAAGTTCGTTGCGCTTCGCCAGAGCCGTACTCTCATCGTCGTCAGCCACGCTTCCGCCTCCATTGTCGTTTGACCCGGTGGAAGCCTTCGCTGTGCAAGGTCACTTCAATCGCTTGGTGCGTGATGGTTTCCAGTTCGGACAGGGTCGCGACGATCTCTCGCGCTCGTGCGTCCTCGGCCCTGCGTGCAATCCGCGCCTCTTCGCGTTCGGTGCGCTCCTCGGCGTCGAGTGCTGCCGCGAGGTCCCCGATCTCACCGGTGCCGATGTACTCGCGCACCACACGCCCGCCGACGCGTCTTGAGCGCGTGTAGTACCGGCCGCGGCCGTTGCGTGTCTCCCATGCCATTGTGTTACGCCCTCTCGCTCGCCCCGCACGTCCGGTCAATGTGCGTTGGGCGGAGTTGACCTACACCGTGCACCAGCACGGCGCACCACCATCACGCCCGGTCCCTCCACACGTCTCACACTCGGGATCGGCGGGCTTGCGTGCTACGGCTCGACTCGGTACGGCACCTACACTCCTCGCCGCTCTCGGCTCCTCTATCTCTCTGGACCCCTTAGGCGTGGGGCTAAGGGCTACCTTCGGCCTACCCGCGCCGGCGAGTTTGCCGCCCTTGCGCCCGCCCTCGGACATGGCGCTCCAAGCAGCTTCGATCTCGGCCTTGGAGTTGTTGTGATCGGTGAAGTCGTGAACCTGGATACCTCCGTCAACGGCGTCGAAGAGATGCACGTCGATGAGCTCCGCAACGAGTCGTTCGCGGTCGGTCTTGGAGCAGTCGATCACGGCGGCAAGCTGCCCGGCTGGAACGTGTCCGTCATTACGGAAGGCCTGGCACAGCGCGAGGGTGGCGCAATAGAACCCGAACGCAGCGAGCCGGTCGGCGGCGGGGATGTCCAGCACCTTCTGATGCCACGGCAGGGAGATGTAGACGGCGGCGTATGCCTCCTTGTTGGCCTTCGGGCTCACGTCAGCACCTCCCCGGCTCGCCCGGCACGATCCGGGACACCTGGACACAGCCGATGCACTCGTCACAGCACGTCTCGCACGGACCTGTGAGTCGGGTTGTCGGGGCCGGAATCGCGGTGCCAACGGACGCGAAGTCCCTTGGTTGCGCTACGTTCCCGCAGGTCAGAGCGCCCATTTCGACGCTCTCTCGACAGCAATCCGCCATATAGCCGCCGCGCGTTCCGAAAACGCTACTCATCGGGCTCATCCGCCGCGATGTCGTAGGCGATCCCGAGACGGGTCAGCAACGCCGGCACGATGACGCGGCGGGCCCCAGCGGTGCCGGTTGTGGGCCACTCAGAAGCCGCACGGAACGCCGCGCCGCGTCCAAGCGACAGGAGGTCACCGATCACGGTCACGGGCTCCAGCGGGCGCAGACGGCGGCCCAGGACGATGATCGTCGGCGCGTTCATCCCTCTACCTCCTCGAGCAGGTGCCCCGCTTCGATTCCGAGAACGCGCTCCAGGCGTTCCTGCTGCCCGACGTAGGGACGCAGGCGCCCCGACGATATGAGCATCACCGTCGTTGCGTTCATGCCGGCCTCACGGGCCAGCCGTGCCTTTGTCATGCCGAGCCGCCGGCGCTCGGCTTCCATGCGGGTGACTGTCATTGCTATGTGCTCCTCTCAAAGAGCGGTATTGACTTCACAGTCCGCACCGCCCATGATGCTACTAGCCGGATATGACTCCCGCAACCGGTTACGAGAACAGAAAGCGAAGAGAAGCGATGACAGCAGCAAGGCCCGGCGTGTCTCCTGCAGATCTGGTGAACTTCACTTGGCGGCGGCTCCCCTCTCCAACGTGGCAGACAGTCCACAAAGAGGCCACCGAGGAGCTCAATGAGGATGGCGAGGTCATCTGTTCAACGGATGCGAGCGACGGCCGAATCATGGTCGGAGCGGAGGGCGAAGCATACGAGCCACTCAAGGAGGCGCCGGCGCTCTTTCGTACCTACGCGGCGCTAGAGGACACCGAAGATGCGTACTTGGACTTCGCGCGACGGTACGGGCGTCTCTGGGCTCCAACCACGTTCTTCGAGGGCCTGTTGTTCACAGACGCGAGCGGGGGTTTGGGCCAATGGCGTTACAGCAGGCGCGCCTTGGCGGACGCTGTGCGGCTTTGGGACGAACTGCGGCATGGGAGCACAGCGGAACTGTTTCACCGCGCATATGAGATGCGCCCCTTGGGTGATGCGCTGGGCGTGTACAGCAAGTTCGATGAACGTCCCCGGACCGCCTTTGTGGACAAGGACGGCACGTATTGGGGCGAGAGCGAGCCCGTGATCGTCGTTCCCGACAGGACCGGTGAGCGCGGCATTATCCAGTCTCTGCTCCGACGCCAGCTCACACAGACGCTGACCGCGTTGCACGTCTCGCTCACCCTCGCTCCGACCGAGAAGGCCTACGGAGCGGGCCTACGGCTCACTTACGTTGTTTACACGCTGGAGGCCGCGATGTGGCTGCAGCTCGCGCTAGCGATAGACGGGAACCGCGAGTACGCGACCTGTCCCGTCTGCGGCAAGTGGTGGGACAGGACCGATGCGCGCGCTCACAAGGAAGTGTGCAGCGACAAGTGCCGCGCGAAGAGGTCCTACCAGGAACGGCAGAAGGCCAAGAGGCAGCTTGAGGGGAAGGGGAAATCGTGAGCATCCGCAAGGTCGCAACACAGCATTACGTCGTGACTGTGGAGCTCGGTAGGGATCCGATCACCGGCACACGCCGGCGCGAGGAGCATACAGTCCACGGCCCGCTCGACAAGGCCAAGGCGCTCGACAGGAAACTGCAGACGGCGGTCGATAACGGAGAGTACGTTGTGCGCTCTTCCGCGACCGTGGGCGATGTCTGCCGCGCGTGGCTCGACACGAAGGCGATGGAGATCACCACGGCGGGCCGCTCGCCCAGGACCGTGGAGCGGTACGGGTCGCTGCTCAAGAGCGCGATCGACACATTCGGCGCGCTCCCCGTCCAGCAGCTCACGCGCGAGCACATCCAGCGGTTCTACCTCGAGAGCGGGAAGAGGGTCAGCGCGACGACGGTCCACCATCGCCACGTCGCGCTCCAACAGGCGCTCGAGTATGCCGTCGAGACGCACATGATCCCAAGGAATCCCGCGCACAAGGCCAAGGCGCCGAAGCCGAACGACCACGAGCCGCGACGGCTCACAGACGAGGAAGTCACGAACCTGGTCGCGGCCGTCAGCGGCACGAGTCTGGACGTTCCGGTGCGTCTCGCGCTGGCGACCGGGATGCGTCTTGGCGAGATCCTCGCGCTGCATTGGAGCGACGTGTCGCTCGACGAGGGTCATGTCGCGGTTAACTGGACGGTACTCGAGCTCGCCGCCAAGGGTTCCGAAGTCACGATCAAGAAGCCGAAGAGCAAGGCCGGGAAGCGGACCATCGGCATAGGGCGTGGCACCGTCGCCTTCCTGCGCGAACATAGGCGCACGCAGACGGCTCACCGGCTCGAGGTAGGTCCGGGGTGGGCGGACAACGACCTCGTTGTCTGTAACGACTGTGGCGAGCTGGTACGACCCTCTACCGTCTCACGTCACTTCGGCCATCTTGTGAACCCGCCGACGCCCAAGGCCACCAAGAGGAACCCGAACCCGGCACCGAGAACGGGACCCCTCGCCATTCCGTGCCGCTTCCACGATCTGCGCGACACGTTCGCTACCGAGTCGATACGCGCGGGACATCCGATCAAGGACGTGTCCGCCCTACTCGGTCATGCAAAGGCGAGTTTCACGATGGACGTGTATGTCGCGCGCTCAGTCGAAGAGGATCGCGGGATCGCTGACGCCGCCGACGAACGGCTCTACGGGCGCGCAGAATCGCTATGATTCTGATTCATGGCGGATATATGGCGGATTTCGGGTCCGGACACGGAAACGGGAACGCCCCAGAAAGGACGTTCCCGCAGGTAAGGTATGGTGGGCCCGGCAGGATTCGAACCTGCAACCAAGGGATTATGAGTCCCCTGCTCCACCATTGAGCTACGGGCCCCGCTCTCGGCCCCGAGCCGTGCGC
>Ga0209638_1002759_pt1 | contig 10672 bp, 7 predicted proteins | sample BarGraNGADG00211_FD_184490 | JGI IMG/M metagenome (GOLD analysis project Ga0209638, IMG submission 184490) | Arctic peat soil microbial communities from Barrow, Alaska - Barrow Graham LP Ref core NGADG0002-211 (SPAdes) (version 2) | ecosystem: Environmental > Terrestrial > Soil > Wetlands > Peat... | reverse complement strand
GTCGGGTGCGGGATTCCATTACCAGTTCGTCAATCTGGATAACCCCATAAAGCTAAACGGCGGGCAGCAGTACTACCTCACGCTGGCACCCAACTCGAACAACTTCACCGGGTCGGTATGTTTGGTCTATGCGCCGGGACACGGCCGGACCACGGGAAACTACGGGCAGACCTGGTCTGATTTTGTTCTGCCGTTCGGCGTAAGACTTGATGGTTCAGTTGTACCAGAAGTTGGCACGTGGCTGGCGTTACTCGTGGGCCTCACGGGGCTTGCGGGACTGACTCTACTCAGGCGGCGCTCTGTATCTCGGGCGGGAGCAGGTCTGGCGTGATCAGCTTTGCCGTTGGATCGGCAAGGACGATCGCGCGCTCCATCGTATTCTCGAGTTCCCTGACGTTACCGGGCCAGCGATACTTCACGAACAACTCCAAGGTCTCCGGACTCACGAACTCGATCTGCTTGCCATTGTCCGCCGTATACCTGGTCAGGAAATGTTCGACCAGGGCGGGGATGTCATCCGCGCGATCCCGCAGCGGCGGAAGCGTGACTGTTACGACCTGGAGTCTGTAGAACAAATCCTCGCGGAACTTGCCTTCCTCGACAAGCTTCTCCAAAGACTGATTTGTGGCGGTGACCATTCGGACGTCAACCTTGATCGTTTCGTTCCCGCCGACGCGCTCGAACTCGCGCTCCTGGATAGCGCGGAGAAGCATCATCTGGACCGTGGAGGGGATGTCTCCGATCTCGTCGAGGAACAGAGTGCCGTGATTTGCCAGTTCAAACCGGCCTCTTTTCTGACCGATTGCGCCCGTAAATGATCCTTTTTCGTGACCAAATAGCTCGCTTTGGAGCAATTGCTCCGAAAGCGCTACACATGCGACCGGTACAAACGGCTTGTCCGCACGGATCGAGCTGAAATGAAGCGCCCTGGCGATACCTTCCTTGCCGGTTCCGCTTTCGCCGCGTATGAGCACGGAGGCGCGGCTGTCCTTGATGCGCTCGACCATGCTGAAGACCTCAAGCATGGACTTGCTGGTGCCGACCATGTTGTCGCAGTGGACTACGGTGGAGGATTGAGCTCGGCCAGCCGGAGCGGGATGCGATTCGTCATAGTCGCGTCGTTCGAGGGCGTTCTTCACTACAAGCTTGATCTCGTCCAGGTCGAATGGCTTGGTTATGTAGTCAAGGGCGCCGTATCTCATAGCGTCAACCGCGCTCTTGATGGTGCCGTGAGCCGTGATCATGAGGACCGACAGGCGGGGGTTCATTTCCTTCGCGGCCTGAAGCAGCTCAACGCCGTTGATGTCCGGCATGATCAGGTCCGTGATCAGAATGTCGATGGAGGTGTTGTCCGTGAGGATTTCCTGAGCTTTTCTTCCGTTTTCGGCGGTAAAGAGGGTGTGGCCTTCCTTGGACAGAACTGCTTCGAGGACTCGCCTGATATTGGGCTCGTCATCCACGACGAGAATAGTGCCGGTCTTCTTACTCATAATCAGATAATACCATACATGGGCTGGTCACGTGAAGTGTTAGGGAAAGCCGAGAGCGGAGAGCAGAGAGCAGAGAGCCCGGTCTTCGGCTGCTACGAACGTTTGGGCTTGTCGCTGCTCTTGAGCTGGCCCGAGATACGTCTTTCCATCGTCTGATCGACCTCGCCGGCAAGGGCCATCGGGACGCCGTTTTGAAGGAGCACGATCGTGAATGTCGTGCCCACCCCGACCTCGCTCGCTACCTCTATGCGGCCTCCGTGGTTCTCCACGATCTTGCGGACGACGCTGAGGCCCAAACCGGTCCCCTTGGTCTTCGTGGTGAAGAATGGGAGGAAGATGCGGTCGAGCTTATCCGGGGGGATTCCGATTCCGGTGTCTGTGATCGCCATGAACACCCCGCCGGAGGGCGCCCGGCCCGTCGTCACCGTCAGCGCGCCGCCATCGGCCATTGCCTGCAGCGCATTGATGACGATGTTTCGCATCACCTGCTCTAACTGGCTCTCATCCGCCTGGATATCCGGCACGGCCGGATCGAGGTTCTCTTTGACCACGACGTTGTTGTCGGTTATGTGGACGCTCATAAACTGCAGCGTCTTATCAACGACCGTGTTAACGGAGGTCGATGCCAACTCCAACTGCATGGGCCTGGCGAAATCGAGGAACTCGGTCGTCAGTCTGTTGAGGCCGTTGACCTCGTCGATAATGATGCCCAGGAACTCAACGATGGCGCTGTGGTCCTCGTACTCTTTCTGGAGGAACTGGGCAGCGCCCTTGATCGAACTGAGCGGGTTGCGTAGTTCGTGGGCGATACTTGCCGCGAGCTGTCCGATGGCCGCGAGTTCTCCCATGCGCCGGAACTCGTTCTCCATCTTTATCTCTCGCGTGATGTCCTCGAATATAAGAACCAGGCCGAGCTGCTCTCCCGCGCTGTTCAGAAGCTGGGAGATGCTCATGTTCATGTAGATCTCATCGCGCTTTTCGGGCTGGAAGCGGAGCTTGTAGCCTTGGTAGGTGACCCCGGTATCGAGCACGCTTCTGATAGCGCGCCTCATTGAATCCCTGTCTGACTGGGAGATCTTGAGCAGCCCAAGAACCTCCTCATAGCTGAGCCCTTCAACTCGATCCGCGTTGATTCGCACAATTCGCTCAGCGGCCGCGTTCCATGTGAGAACCGTACCCTCGGAATCGAGGGTCACGACTCCCGCCGCAATGCTGCTGAGAATGTTGTCCGTGTAGCTGGTAAGGGCAGTGAGGGCCTCGAGTTCTTTGTAGATCGCGGCGCCCTGGCTCGCTATGATCGACAGCACTCGGACGTTGTCCTCCATATACTGGTTCGGATTGTAGCTGTAGACGTTCAGCACGCCGACGACCTCGTCCTGGACGATCAGCGGAATGGACATCAGTGACCGCACGGGCCTGTTGCCGGTGTTGAACTCGTCAAAGCGGGTATCCTTGCCTATGTCGGGCGAAACCAGAGCCTTGCGTTCCTTAATGACCCAAGTGGTCACGCTGCCGCCTTCAAGGCTCTCTTCCTGCGGGATCGCCTCCGGCTTGCCTCGGAAGCGCGATGCCTTGACTGATGCCGTCTCAGTCTCGTGATCGATTGCGTAGATGAACGATTCGTCGTAGTCCACAAGGTCCGCGACAATGGCGAGGATGGAGTCCAGGGCCTGCTCCAGATTGCCGGCCGAGCTGATCTTCTTTGAAAACTCATACAAAGCAGTAAGCTCAAGCACCCGCTGCTGCATCTTGAGTTCGTAAGTGATAGCGTTCTTGAGGACAGTTGCGGCGTGCGAAGCGACAATAGAGACCAGCTTGAACTCGGATGGCAGAAATGCTTCGGCCCTGGCGCGGTTGAGGGCGAGCGCGCCTATCGTTGTGTCCTCGGTCACGAGCGGAACCAGCATCAGGTTGCCCCCGCCGGGCCCAAGGGCGTTCAGCAGGTCTGCTACGAGGCCGGAAGCGCGTGCCTGGTCACCGGCGGGCAGCAGCGCGGCGTTTCGGTGGTTGCGCACAAATTCCACGCATTCGCTGCAGTCGATAACCTTGTCGATTGCGTCCTTGTGCCGGGTCAGCCCGCCGCTGGTTGATTGCAGTTTCAGCTTTCCTCGCTTGTTGTCGAGAAGAAGCAGGCCGGTTCCGTCGCACGCAACCACTCTGGACGCGGTTGTTACGAGAGTATCCGCGATGCTGTCGAGGCCGCTGGCAACGCTGATGCTCTTGCTCTGCTCGTAGAGCACGTTCATCTCGGCGTATTTTTCTTCCATCGCCTCATAAAGTCGCGCGTTCTCGACGGCAATACCTGCCTGGCTGACGAACGTTGCAAGTAGATCGACGTATTGAGGGTCGATGGGGCGGTTGAGTAGACAGTTATCTACAACGACGATACCGATGCACGCGTCCCGCACGATAATCGGGGCGACCAGGAACTCACCCTTGCGAGTGGGGACATTGAACTCAGCGGGAGCGCCCTCACAGAAGATGGGGATACGCTCCTTGGCCGCGAGTCCGATGACGCCCTCGTCCTGCTTGATGCGAGACGGTATGCCGTTGTTCTTGCCATACCCCCGGCAGGCATGGACAACGAATTCCTCGGTGCGCTGATCCAGCAGATACACGCAGCACCGGTCGAAGCCGACTATCGTCGTTATGCTGTTCAGAATATGGTCGAGCACGTGCTCCAGATCGAGGGTGGAGTTGATGGCGTGCAGGACGTCGGAGATAGTGGACATCTCCTCGATCTTCTGGTTCAGCCTGATGTAAAGCTCGCTGTTGGATATTGCCAGCGCGGCATGGGTGGCGAAGATCCCGAATAGTTTGAGATCATCGGCATCAAACGCGGGCTTGGGGTGGTGGCGACGGATGCTCAGCACGCCGGTTACACTGCCGTCCTGGCCTCGCAAAGGGACGCACATCGAGCCACTGACGTCCGAGCGGGCCTGCACAAGATTCGCGAAGCGCGGGTCGGCGCCTACGTCCGTTATGAGCGTCGGTTCGCCTGTCGCCGCCACGTGGCCGGCTATGCCCTCTCCGATCCCTATTCGAGCGCCTTTGACGATGTCGTCGCTGAGACCGTAGCTTGCCTCAATCACAAGGGCGCCGTCGCGCTGGTTTCGCAGCATCAGAGAGCAGGTCTGGCCGTCCATCACCGCTGCCGCCTTTGCTACGATGAGTTCCAGCAGGCGCGCGTCTGTCTTTGTGTCGATAGCCTGGCCGATTTCATATAGGGCGGCTATCTCTCCAATACGCTGTCGGTTCAGTTTGTTTGACGCATCGAATGAGCTTGCGAGCTTGAGGTTCTCGATCAGAAGTGATACGTAGGTGGAGACGACTTCGAGCAGCGCAATCTCGGCCTCGGCGCATTCCGCGCCCTGGCCGACAATGACTCCGCGGAAACCGTTGACTGTCGGGATCGGGACTACAACTCGTCCTTTGGTGGGCTTGGGCTTTGTGATGCCTGAGATAGCCTCGATCGCGGCTTTCTCGACCGCCGAAGAGTTGGAGAGGGGTTCGCCGGTGGTTGCGTGCCAGGATTGGAGATCATCAGGGGCACCGCTGGTGACGACGACAGACAACGCGTCCAGTCCCAACGCCTCGCGAGCTGCGGCAAGGACGTGCCTAAGCCTTTGGTCCGCCGATTCGGCTGAACCGGCCAGCTCCGCGATCTTTTTCAGCGCGGAGACGTTCGACGATGATAGCGGCATTGTCTAGGGCGATACCTCATCTGTGCTTACCAATCGACATTATACCATTGCGTGGGCGCGCGCAAGCCCACGGGAAATGCTGCGCCGCGTGACGGCGTTCGATCCCCGGACATCCTGCCCGCCAGGCACTATGTTACCCGGAAAAGCAGAGATGATAACCCCACGAGCCGCAAGTCCAATGGATTGTTCCACGGACTAGCTAGTTAGAGCAGGCGAATCTCTGAGCAGATCGGCCACAAAATCAAGCGCCGTCGCGCGGAATCTGCCGAATCCAGCCCACCTGCCAGTCAAGCTTCGCAAGTGCTCGGCGAAACGCCGCAGGTCAGGGACAGACGCATCCAGGTAGCCGCTGATCTGCTCCTCCGAGTCACGGCGTCGCGCAGGCTCATTTGATTCGTTTCCGAGCAAGACATGGCTTACGAAGTCGATGCTTTCATCTCCGAAAACACAGTGATGCTCGATACGACCGATCCGACGGCTCAGCGCAACCCCCAGACCGGTCTCCTCGGCCACTTCCCGAACAAACGCAAGCTGAGGCGTTTCCCCAGGTTCTATACCGCCGCTGGGAAGGCTGTACGTTCCCTGCGGGTAGAACGATTTCGTCAGCGTCAGTATCTTTCCGCCGGGCCGGGGCAGGACCATTACGACCTCACTGTGTGTAGCAGCGTCTCCACGGGACGACTGCAGCCATCGGAAGTAGTGTTCATCCAGTTCGACAGTGACAGACTTGACGATCACTGCATTCCTCTGTCCCGGACGCACCTGTCGTAGAGGGCGGTGATCAGGTTGGAGTAAACGATGCCGGGGCGGTCCTCGATGCCGAGGTGCTGCATGAGGGCAAGCGCGACACGCGCCGCCAATTGCTCTTTTGCCTGAGGGTTGAGCTCCGCCGCGCGCTCGACGAACTTTCTGGTCATGTCGAACTGCTCCGGCGTCAGTAGCTCTATGTTCTTGATGAGATCGGCTTCCGGATAGTTGGTGGTTGGCTCAAGTTTTGGCTGCTTGAGATCGCCTTGCCACTGGGTTCGTTCTTTCACGACCAGTGTTCCGGCGGCGAAGTCTCCGAGCCGTTGGCTTCTGGGGGTTACCAACATGGCGATCAGCCCGATTAGCGTCATGTCTATAACTCGGATCAGCCCGCGTACGGCCGCGCAGCTCAGGTCAATCGGCGTTCCGCCATATTTCACGACACGGAGGCGCAGAGCTCTCTTGCCCGGAGTCTGTCCGTTCCATACGGTCTCGAAGAACACAAAATAGCCATACCAGAGGAGGAAGCCCGTGACGATCAGCACTGCCGTAGGCCACCCGACAATAGAGAATCGGGTAGTCGCCGCGAGCACTGCGTAGATCAGCCCAAGGACGAGCAGCCCCGCAGCCTGCAGCAGGATGTCGAGCACGGCCGCCGCGCAGCGAGACGCGAAACCGGCCAGCTCGTAGTCGATCGAAACATTCTCTGGTGTGACTGTAGTCAGATGCCTCGGCAAGTGTGTTCTCCTGTGGCCCCTGTAGACTGATTCGACAGTGGGCTATCGACTATCCTCCCAGCGGTCTGGTATAATCGGCGCGTGGACGAGAGAGCGTTTGTCGAACAGAAGAAATCCTCGTGGGAGGAGTTGTCTCAGGCTCTGGATCAGGTCCAGGCTCGCGGGACGAAGAGTCTTACCCGCAATCAACTGAGTCTCATAGGCGCCCAGTATCGTGCTCTCGTTTCGGACCTTTCATTCGCCCGCACCCAGCGCGCGAGTGAGGGGCTGACCACCTATCTCAACGAACTAGCCGGTCGAGCTCACGGAGTAGTCTACGTTTCACGTGGCGCGAAGCTCCGGGGTATTGTCTCGTTCTTCTTCAAGGAATTCCCCGCGCTGTTTCGCGGGACTGCAAACTACACTATCGTGGCCGCGCTGATATTCGGCTTAGGCTGGGCCGTATCGGCCACGAGCCCCGAAATGTGCGATTATGCATACCCCGGCCAGATCCCTAAGCCGGCCAAGGCCAGCCGCTCGGACAGCCCACTCTTCGGCATCGATCCCTCTGTGCTTTCCGGCTTCATCATGACCAACAACATCAACGTCGGCATTCGCGCTTTCGCAGGCGGGATCACCGCAGGCGTGTATACCGTGTATCAGCTTGGACAGAACGGCCTTGTGATTGGGGCGGTCGCCACAAAGGCGGCTCCGGTGATGGGACCGCTGCGGTTCTGGTCGTTCATTCTGCCGCATGGAGTGATAGAGCTGATGGCGATCTTCATCTGCGGCGGCGCGGGGCTGATGCTGGGAGCTTCGATCATTGCGCCGGGAAATCTGGGGCGGGTTGACTCAGTGCGGCTTGCCGGCGGCACTGCGCTGAAGCTGTTTGCGGGCGCGGTAGCTATGTTTGTGATCGCGGGGATCATCGAGGGGTTTGTCACGCCATCCCAGTTGCCTGAGTGGTCCAAACTCGCATTCGCGGGGCTGACGGCTGTCGCCCTCATCGCTTACTTCGGGTTGGCCGGAAGCGGCATGGCTACAGACGACCGGTGCCCTTAACCCGCAGATACTGGTTCACCACCGCCGGCGTGAACTGATCCGGCAACACGTCCACCACGATTGCCCCCGCACGGGCGAGCTGCGCAGCCGCGAGCTTGCGCGCGTGCAGCACCTGCTTAGCCGCTGCCGCACGGAACACATCCTCAGGCTGTCTCGGAGCGCAACGCGCGGCTTCGATCACCGCGGGGTCAGCCATTGCTACGCACATGCAGAGATGCTTTTTTGTCAGCCCCACCAACTGTGAGATCAGCGGTTTTGACGCCTCCGGGTCCGTCAGTTCCGTAAAGACGACCACAAGGCTTCGGCGGGTCCATTTCCGCGTGAGAAACGGGAATGAGTGGTAGTAATCCGAATCCCCCGAGGCGCTGCTGAGGTTGTAAGTCATGCGAAGGAGGCTCAGCACCTGGCTCTTGCCTGCCTTAGGGGGAGTGTAGCCGAGGATTTCCTCGCCAAACGCCATCAAGCCGACCTTGTCACCCTTTATCGCCGCCACATGCGCAAGCATCATCGCGGCGTTTACACTCCAGTCCAATCGGCTGAGCCCGTCGATCACAGGCCCCATCACACGCCCGCAGTCGAGAACCAGCAGCACGTTCTGCGACTTCTCCTCCTGATACTGCCGGGAGATGAACTTGCTGCGGCGCGCGCTGGCTTTCCAGTCGATGGAGCGAAACTCATCATCGGGCATGTAGTCACGAAGAGACTCGAAGTCGGTGCCGCGCCCATGGAGCTGCGTCACACGCTGGCCGGACTGGGCGACACGCGGTCGCTTCAGGCCGATTTCGTAGCGCCGCATGTCTAGGATATTAGGGTAAACCTTAACATCCTTGTGCATGGGATACTTGATCTGCCGCGTGATAATACCAAGCTGACCTCGAAGCCTCACGTAAACGTCACCGAATCGGAAATCGCCTCTATGGGGTGGAGTGGTGTGGTATAGGATGTCGGTTTCCGCGCGGGGCCCAAGATCAAGCGGCATGACATTCCCTTGCGCGCTGAAATCCTCGGGATACTCGTCTCGGACGAAGCCCTGCAGGCGAGAGTAGGACGAGTTCCTGATATGAACGAGGATAGGATTCTCCGCGCCGAGGGAGAGCTTGTCGTCAACAGTCCTGGAGATTTCGGGAGGCGCGATCCTGCCGAGCCACAGCCAGTCCGCGGTGGCGAGGGCAAGTGCAAGCGCCGCCAGGACGATCCCGGCGGGCATAAGGAGGGCGAACCAGCCTGAAAAGCCGATCATCAGCCCCGCGAGTATCAGCAACACGGCGAAACGGTCGGTAGGTATCATAGTCGAGTTGAGTTTCTCCATTAAGCCCCGACATTCCTGCGCAGGAGTAAGCCCTCACGGTAGTGAAGTTGGTCATTATGCAACGCTTGGCTGATCTGCACACTCATTCCAACGCTTCTGACGGAGCCTTGACCCCGACTGAGCTCGTCCGAGCGGCCGCGGAGTTCGGGCTCGCCGCGGTCGCGATCACGGATCACGATACTATGGAGGGCGTGGAAGAAGCGCTTGCAGCGGGGCAGGAGGTCGGGATTGAAGTGGTTCCCGGGATCGAGATAAGCACCATTGGGCCGGGAAACGTCGAGGTCCACATGCTTGGCTACTATCTCGACCACCGATACCCTGTTCTCTCCGAGATGCTCAAGGTGCTGCGGGAATCGCGCCTGGACCGAGGCCGGAAGATGGTTGAGGCGCTCAACAACGCGGGTGTGAAGGTCAGTTTGGACCGGTTGATGGAAATCGCGCAGGGTGGGGCGATTGGCAGGCCCCACGTGGCGAAGGCGATTATTGAGATTGGTGCCGCGTCCTCGATGGATTCCGCGTTCGGGAAGTATCTCGTGGAGGGCGCTCCGGCGTTTGTCGCCCGGCACAAGGTTGAGCCTGTAGACGCCGTTCGGATGATTCGTGAAGCGGGTGGGGTGGCCTCATGCGCTCACGTGGCAAAGCTGAACCGGGATGATCTTTTGTTGGAACTCGCTCGTGAGGGGATGCAGGCAATTGAGGTCTATCATCCAGACCACCCGAGCGCGGGGATTCGTCACTACGAAAAGTTTGCAGCCAAGCACGGCCTGATAGCGACCGGCGGGTCGGATGCGCATTGCTTTACGGGCGGAAAAACGACCACTGTTGGGTGTGTGACCGTCTGCTACGAATCAGTGCTGGAGCTGAAAGCCCGTCTGGCAGCCAACAGGGCATAACAGCCTCGTGCCAGAAACTTCCACTCCTGACCTTGCATGAACCCCAGCATTTCGGGAACTATGGCGGGGTAGTTTCGTCGTCATATTACTTGGGGTAAGCTTTCCCCACACACTATGAACGCCTGATTTCAGGACGGCTGGGCAATGTTGTCTTCCCGAATCGATGACCGGCTCTACGTTATTGGAGTCCAGGAAAGGTCTGCCTCGACTGACATTTCGCAGATCACCTTTCTCACTACTCGTGGGGAACTGCGTGCTCGTGTGCGGATGCATCGGGGGATGAAGCAGGCCGTTATCTTCCTGGGCGGGGACAAGGGAGAAACGGGCTTCGAGCCTGCATTTGACCTCCTGGACAGCGATCTTGCCGCACGGGACATCGGCGGGGTGAGGCTGGACTACAGATGCCCCGGCGATTGCGCGCAGTGCGCGATCGATACCCTGCTTGCCTGCCAATACCTCGACGACGAGGGAATCCGCGACGTGATTCTGGTCGGCTGGTCGTTTGGCGCGTCTGTGGCCGCTGCGGCTGGGTCCGTTGCACGAAACGTGCGCGGGATCGCCGCGATCTCCGCTCGGGAGGCTACAGAGACTTGTGCCCGCAGGTTGCGCTCCAAACCAATCCTTCTTCTCCACGGCGAGAAGGATAGAGTCACCCCGGTCGAGTCTGTCAGCCGCATTTGCGCGCGCGTAGGTAGCCCAAGCCGTCTCATTATCTACCCCGGCGCGGGTCACGACCTCAAAGAGGTCCGGG
>Ga0209638_1002758_pt1 | contig 10673 bp, 9 predicted proteins | sample BarGraNGADG00211_FD_184490 | JGI IMG/M metagenome (GOLD analysis project Ga0209638, IMG submission 184490) | Arctic peat soil microbial communities from Barrow, Alaska - Barrow Graham LP Ref core NGADG0002-211 (SPAdes) (version 2) | ecosystem: Environmental > Terrestrial > Soil > Wetlands > Peat... | reverse complement strand
TTTTTGTGGTTTGTGGGCTGCACAGGGCAGCCCACAAACCAATTCTTAGGATGGGATATTAATCCTGGCGGCTTACTGCCAGGAATTTGCTTATTTTAACCTGTTATTGAGTTACAACAACCCATTTGCCATCTTTGACGACGACGTAGGTCGGGCCGGAGGAGTTGCATTCACCGGTGGCGTCGCAGGTAAAGGCACCCGACAGACCCTTGTAATCCTTAAGGCCGCGCACGCCAGCAACCAGGGCACTGCGTGGAACATACAGGTTACCGTCAGAACCCTTGATCGCAACTGTCTTGACAACAGAGGCCAGGGCAGCCACTACATCGTAGCCGTTCCAGGTGTAAGGAGAAAGAGTACCGGGATCTTTACCATAGGCAGTCTTATATCCAGCATTAAACGCAGTATTTGCCGGTGAAGGAGGGCCTTCTAGAGTTACGGCATAAGCGCCTTCAGCATTTGCGCCGGCCCGGGTGATGAAATCCGCGCCAAAGGTACCGTCACAGCCAAAGAAGACCACTCCGGTTAAACCGGACTGCTTCATTTGGTTCGCCAGAACGACCCCGTCACCCGTGTAACCGCCAAAGAAAAGGGCTTGCGGTTTATTGGCTGCAGCTTTGGACAGGATGGCCGTGTAATCAGATTCGCCCGTGTTGATGGCATCGAAGGAGGTCACGGTGCCATATTGTGCGAAGTCCGTTTGAACAAGCGTTGCCAGACCTTTACCATAGGCAGAACCATCGTGCAGGATGGCAATCTTTGTGAAGGCAAGCTTCTTGCCCAGGTATTGGGCTGATAATTTCGCCTGTGTGGCATCGGTAAAGGGAATGCGGTTGAATACCTTGGAGCCATTTTGGGTCAGGGGAGGGTTAGTGGCCGAGGGAGAGAGCATGGGGTAACCAGCCTTCTCATAAATCGGGATAGCAGCCGCAGTGGCGCCCGAGAAAATGTGGCCGGCAATGGCTACCACGGTCGGGTCGGCTACGAACTTATTGGCAACGGCAGCGCCACCTTCAGCGGAACCGCCGTCGTCCTGGGCAACCAGCTCAAACTTCCAGCCCAGAACGTCGCCGGCATCCGTGATGGCAATTTTTCCGGCCTGGGAAATATCGATACCAAAGGCAGAATTGTCACCGGTCATGGGGGCGCCCATGCCAATCTTAACAGTCTGGCCGGCCGGGATCTTGGCGCAGCCAAAAGCGTCCGCGGCGCAAGCAGCCGGCGGTCCGGCTGGGGGTTGAGTTGCTGCTGGGGGTTGGGTGGCGGCTGGGGGTTGAGTATCAGCCGGAGCCACGGTGGTGGCTGCCGGTGCGCAGCTGGCCAATACAATTGCGACCAGTGCTAAAACATAAATAAAACGATGGGCTTTCATTTATTCTTCTCCTTCATCAGTTTGGCGAATTTTTATCAGATTGAACTGCAAGTGAATCGGTACATTTATTCTATCTCCAGTGATCACCTCCTCAAGATCAGACTGGCGGAAGACACTTTAGCCGCTTGGCTGCGGCAAGTTACTCGTACATCCGGCCTGGGGAATGGTCTTGCAAAAATTTACTCTTTGTTAAACAAGGCTTTTAAAACAGGATTCAACTAAAATTAACAATTTTCCGGAAGCATTCTCCGGAATTCTGTTCATAGTACAACGTTTATACCCTTTTTGTCAATAGGAAAAACATAGGAAAAACAAATTAAAAGATTAACATTTCTTTAATAAAATTAAACGTTTCATCTCAATAAATGAGAGTATGGTGTGTTTATTTTTGTCCCGCAGCGGGACAAAAATAAACACCCCCTACTTATGCTAAAATTCCTTCACCGCCTCAAGCTCAACTTCCGGATACACCTGACCCGGCACCGGAGGCATAGAGTTATAAACCCAATCAACTTTGACCGATCCGCACCGGAGTCCTGCAAACCGCCGGATTCCTTCAAATTTACCGCGTACGAGTACGTCTTCCATGGTCAGCGCCAGGCCTAAGACCGCCAGCGGCGCCCCTACCGGAATGGCTTCCAGGTCTTCTTTAAATACAGAAGTCGAAAATAATACGTGTTCAAGGTCACCGGCCTGGGCCTGGATGGCAGGAATAATGACCGGATATCCATCTTTTTCAACATAACTCAGAAACTTTAGGTTGTCCAGCTTGTTCAGGAAGCGCTGTGTCCAGGGGTTGAATACATTCTTTTTTGCTCTGGAAGGCGACAATGTCCGGGCAAGCATGGTCTTAACCGCAGAGAATACCACGGCGCTCATGGGCAGGGCTTGTTTGCCGGTATGTTCCACCAGGTCCATGTAATACACGGTATGAACACCAAAATAACTGTTGTATCGGAACAGCGGGGTATTGTTATAAAAGTCAAAATCCTTGCCGCTTTTCTCGGTATGGGTGAAGCGAGCCTTGCCGCACCACAGGTTTTTATTCAACGTCATAATCAGCCAACCCACCTGGGGGTGATTGCGAATGTAAGCCTTGCTGCGCCCTTCCATGAACTGTCCCCACACAACCTCTTTCTCCGAGCTGGCTTTGAGAGTTGAAATCATGGTCAGGTGCGGCAGGCCTTCATCACTGACCGTCGCCATGACGCCAATTTTCATCGCCGGTTCAAAGGCCAGGATTTCAGCCTGAGTAAATGTTTTACTTGGGTAAGCTGGCATGGCACACTCCTTTTTGAATTAGATCGCAAACCGCAGATTATCAGGATTAATCCACTTTTTCCACTCGCGCCGCTCCCGTCACAAATACCCGCCCCGGATCGAATCCTGAGCTTTTTGCCCAGGCTTCAATTTCATCCAGATCGGCGCGGGATTGGAGAATTCTGGAGCTGTACGCCCATTCCATCCCCAGGCGGCGGTATTTATCGCGGCACAGGTTGTTAAAGGCGCACAGCTCCCAGCGTTCCACCACACGATCCAACTCGCTCGCAATCAAGCCGCCGATCGCCAGGATATTTTCACGCTGATCAGTGGCGCCTGGAATCAAGGGGGTGCGGATCCAGATCGTTTTCCCGGCTGCTGCTGTCCGGCGCAGGTTATCCAGAATCAACCCGTTTTCTTGACCGGTATATTGTTGGTGAAGGGTCGCATCCCTCAATTTTAGGTCGTATAAAACCAGGTCCACCCAGGGCAGCATCCGTTCCAATACCAGGGGGGCACACACACCGCAGGTATCCAGGGCGGTTGCTATCCCGGCCCCTTTCAATCTTTTCAGCAGTTCCTCCACAAAAGCAGGCTGCGCCGTCGGCTCTCCGCCAGAAAGGGTCACCCCGCCGCCGGATTTCTCGTAATAAGCCCGGTCCTTGATCAGTTCTGACAGCAGTTCTTCCACCCCAATTTCGCGCCCCAAACACTCCATGGCATTTGCCGGGCACTCTGCGGCACAGGCGCCGCAGCCATCACATACCAGGCGGTCGATGTTGATTCCCCCTCCGCTGTCCGTCAAACATCCCTTTGGACAAACTTTCAGGCAGGTATGGCAGCCAATACAGTGGTTTTCCAACCACTGCACCTGGGGGTGCGCCAGGAAGCTTTCCGGGTTGTGGCACCATTCACAGCGCAGGGGGCAGCCCTTAAAGAAAACGGTGGTGCGGATGCCCGGGCCGTCTTCTGTGGAGAGGCGCTGCAAGTGGAGAATCAATCCCTGGAGTTTGCTCATTTACATTGTATGGCTTTCCCGTGCAATGATTTCTTCCTGCAGTTCTTTACCGATGGATGTGAAATATGCATTGTAGCCGGTCACGCGCACCAACAGGTGGCGATAGGCATCCGGGTGTTTTTGGGCATCACGCAGCAGGTCGGCATCGATCATGTTAATTTGCAGAGCTGTTCCGCCATTTTCAATATAACCCTGCAGGAATGCTTTGAACTTACTCTTGCGTTCCGGGTCGCGCAAGATGGATGGGTTAAAGGTCATAGTATGGCTGCCACCGTTGGGCAGGCAGTTAAGTAGTCCTGTTCCGTCCGGCGCTTTGCCGCCTAATACTTTGCCAACCGAATTGACATTTGCGGTCGGACCGTTGGTATCTGCGCCGTTGGAAGGGCAGAGCGCATTGGACAGGAATTTGCCTTTCGCCCGCCCGTCCGGGCTGGCAGGAAGGATATCGGAATAGGCAATCCAATAATTCCAGCTCAGCATCCCGGGCCGGAACTGGCGCCCGGTGGAGCGGGTTTTATACTTCCAGGCTTCCCCAGCCCAAAACTCCATTACTTTGCAGGCCATTTCATCAGCCTCATCATCGTCCCGCCCATATTTTGGGGCCTTGTTAATCGCCCGGGCTTGCAGAACCTCGTGACCGACCCAGTTATCTTTTAATGCCTGGGTGAGCTCTTTAAGGCTGGCAGCTTTCTGGTCAAAAACCAGATATTTGATTGCCAAAAGGGAGTCGACCGTGGTAGCAAAAGTCACACCTTCGATCGTGACAAAACTCAGCTCGGCCCCGCCCTGGTTTACATCCAGCCCTTTCTCACCACAGCCGCGTACCAGGCAGGACAGGTATGGGGTGGGGAAAAATTTGGCCCGGATGGCTTCCGATTTTTCGTAAACTTCCGTGCTTTTTTTAATAATGAACCGGGTTTGTTCCAGGTAGGATAGCCAGAAATCCTGCCAGGTCTGAAACCGGGCCTGGTTGCCAGTTTCCGGGCCCAAACGGGTCGGTTTTTCGGTCTTTCCAGTAATGGGATCGGTGTAGAGGATCAGGTCATAACCGTCCGTCAGGGTCAGCTCAACGGCTTTCAGCAGATTCAGGTTGTTATCCACCGTGCCGGAACGGTCATTACCTGCCATGGTATTTTCCAGGCATCCAACCGGGGCATAATCAAAGACATTCTTGTCGTTGATCAGGCTTTCGACACCGGCTTTTTTTGCCTCAAGCATCATGCCGGCCATCGAGCGTTCATCGAAATTTAGCAAGAAGGGCGCACCCTGGCTGCTGGCAATCATATCCACCACCTTATCCAGCAGCTTTGCCGGCGATCCGCGATGGAGGCGGACATTAGGCTTCGGCTCCAGGATGGGCGACATTTCATCAATCACTTCAAGGATCGCATACGTCAGGTCATTGGTCATGTCCCTGCCCTCTGGGCCCATGCCGGAGACCGTCAGCAGTTGGCCATAACCTGCTGTAATGCCCTGGTTTCCGCCTGTGCGCAGGAATGCATCATAAGCCGTGTTGGCGTGCATCCAGAAGCATTTGAGGATCTCTTTACCGAACTCGCGATCCATCCCCTCGGCCAGACTGCGTTCCCAGTACGGGAACAGGTATTGGTCAATACGGCCAAAAGATACGCCCGGACCGGGGTAATTCTCATCACTCATCACCAGCATGTGGGTCAGCCACAAGGACTGCACGGCCTCCCAGAAGGATGTTACCGGCTCCCAGGGCGCCAACCCCAGGTTGTCTGCCATCTGTTCGAGTTCCACTCGCCGTTCAGGGGTGGGTGCTTTGGCTGCCTCTGCAATGCAAAGCTGGCGGTAGCCTTCCGCCACGTCTTTGGCCATGGTGGCCGATAAAACCATCGCCCGTAGTTGGGTCCCTTTTGGACTGCGTTTTCCGTCATCCGAAAGAGCTTTATAGCGGTCCTTCAGGTCGGCGTGAATGCCTTTCCAACCTGTTTTTAGAACAGTCTGGTAATCGGGGATCAGGTGCCCGCTGGTGGCGCCGGTGTTTCCAAACCCGTGGTTATGGAACCACAGCATAGAAGCCCGCGCCCCGTTTTTGGCTAAGACCAGCCGGTCATATTCTTTGGTCTCCTTCTCTGTCAGGCAGCTAGAAGTCTGGATGTTAAACCGCCCTCCAGCAATCAGGTCGCCCGGAAGAATTTCTTTGGGCAGGTAGCGGGTCATGACCTGCTTGACAAACCATGCTCGCCTTTCAACAATGCTCCATTTCCAGAAATTGGCATTCAGATCCACCTTTTTGGCCATTTGAATGAAGGAGGAACGGAAAGTGGGCAGGTAGAAGTAGGTTTCTGGGACGATATAAAACGACAGCTCGTTGTATTGAAAATCCCAGGGAGTTCCGGTCGTCCAGGAGGTAAATTCGTTGTTCCATTTACGCTTGACCCCCTGAAAGAAATAATCCCGCAGCCATTGGATGCGCGGGCTCAGGTTTTTCGGTTCCTTGACGTTATATTTTGGGCGCTCAAGTGTCAGGGTGGACATGTGCATAACCTCCTCCTATTTCCAAAATGACGGCAAATATTCTTTATACGCCACCAGGTAATCGTCCAGCACTTTCACAGCCACATCCAGGTCTGTGATGCCAGGGCTGAAAAGAAGCGCCTGCAGCGCCAACTGCCGGTCCCCCTTTACAACCGAGTCGACCGTGAGCTGAGTGACGGAAATCTCGCGCCGGCACAATTCCGCCACGCCTTCGGGCAGGGAACCAACGCCCACCCCGCGCGCTCCCAAACCGCTGAACTGTCCGGGCACTTCCACAATTGCGCCTTGCGGCAGGTTGGGAATGTAACCATCATTTGCCAGGTTGACAGCCAGGTGATACGTATTGCCACCCCCGGCAATCGACTCGATCACTTCCAGTGCGCCCTCACTGTCGGCATCCAGTAGACTGTCGATTGCTTCTTTGCCGCGTCCCATGCGGTCCATCAGCTCGTGACCTGAATCCCGCCGGGCTTCGGCCGCGTCCCAATCGTACAGACTGACGTCCATTTTTTCCCAGGGACGGGTTTGCGGGTCACTCAACCATGGCAGATATTCACACAGGTGTTCGTCCCCGGGAATCGGGAACAGACCAAATGCTTCAAAAATCTTGTGGGTGAGCGGCTCAATGGCCGGATTAAGCTCTGCGAAACGCTGGCGAAATAGGGGATACAGGTCGGCGCCGGTCTGCTTATCGCGCAAATCCAGCATCCAGGTAAAATGGTTTAGTCCGGCGGCCTTGATATCAATTTTTTCCATGGCCTGCCGGGCAAAGACATTCAGCGGGATCCAATACTTGGGATCGGCATGGGTCGAAATAAAATGACCCTCCGGTATTTCAATTCCCAATTCCTTCGCCAGAGAATAACCAACCATGCCGTAACCGGCTTTGATCTGGTGGCACAACCCAACCACCTTGATCCGGCTGTAGCGCGCTACCGCGTCGCAAACACGCATCATCGGGTTGCTGAAATTGATGAATAAGGCATCCGGGCAGGCCTGTTCCATGTCATGGGCAATCTCCAAAACCGGACCAATATTGCGGGCAGCATGGGCAAAGCCACCTGGTCCCCCATTTTCAGCGTAAGGCTGGCGCAGTCCGTATTTGAGCGGAATATCGAAATCCATCCGCCACAACTTTTCACGCGGCGGCACTTCAATCGCCGAAACGACAAACCCGGCCTCATCCAGAGCTTCCTTATGGTCCAGGGCCGTGGTTATACGCATACCAGCTTGCCATTCCTGGTTGAGCCGGTCGGCCAGCCGTTTGACGATGTCGAGGGCGGCCTGATTGCGGTCGACCAGAACAATCTGGCTGCCGCGCAGCCGTTTACTCCGAATTAAAGCGCCCAGCGTGTTCAATCCAAAACTGGCGCTTCCCGCGCCGATGAGAACGATTTTTGTCGGGATCATATCTTTATTTTATCCATGAAACCTAAAACGTGAGTCCTATTGTAAAAGTGATTTCCACGGCTCGCACCTTATTTGCGATTGAAAATCACCCGCTCCGCATTCAGATGATAAACTTTTTCCAGCACCTCATCTGGCAGGTTTATGCCGTAGATATTCCAACGTCCCTGGCCCTGAATTTCTCGGTCAGGGGTGTAATTAAAATACTCATCATCCGTTTCCAGGAAACGGTAATAGGTGCGGTAATAAGGCAGGCTGGGGCCGGCGTCGGTCCCAAACAGGATGCGCTCGGCATACTTCAGAAAAAAGCGCCGGGCAGTATAGGGTTGGCGCCCCAGTTCACTGATGCGCGCCGCGATATCCACGTAAAGGTTCGGGCATTCATCCAGCAGCCAGCTAACCCAGGCCAGGTTTTCCGCATAACAGGCTACGTGCGCCCCAATAAAAGTAGTCTGCGGGTGCCGCCGTACCAGGTTTGCCAGTTCATCCACCACCTGTTGGAACGGCGGAAAGGGTGGACTGGGGAACTGCCAATCAGGGTGGGTTTGCAGCTCTTCCGTCCGTTCGTTGAACTGGTCCAGGGGGTCAAAAAAAGCGACCGGGTCCGCAATGTGAATGGCCACCGGCAGATTCAGTTCAGCCGCCGTCTGCCAGATCGGGTCCAGGCGGGTATCGTCGACAGCCACCCGCTTTCCAGCCTGGTCCTTAACGGTCAGGCCAAAAGGTTTCCAAACTTTCAAACCTTCGGCCCCCCAACCGGCCTGCACCCGCAGCCGCTGCGCGGCTGCTTCCGGGAATTGGCCGCCCAATTCGGCCCAGGCCTTCCAATCCACTCCACCAAACACGACGAAACGTTCGGGAGATGCTTGTTTCAGTTTATCCAGATGTTTTTGCAGAATTTCTTCACCCCACATACCATCCAGATCGACAAATTTCTGTACGCCGGCTTCATCCAATACGCCCAACAATTCATCGATGGGGTGATTAATCCATCCACCCCCAAAATCCTCCTCCAGATGGTTGTGAGCGTCAATCACCGCGCAGCGCGGCTTTCGGATTTCGGTCGTCTTTACCACCAGCTTCGAGCGCGGAATATACTCATTGAGCAGCATTATGGAAACCTCAGTTTAATTATTTTGGCTCTTTCGCCTCTACCGCGGAGCGAAGGTGTTTTTTGCCAAAAACGTCCTCTACCCCTTTGTCTCCCCACGGGCAGAGGGCGATGGTTCAGGTAATTTAACCTTCCAGAATCGTTTCGATTTCTTGCAGCTCTTCCGGTGTAAATTTCAAGTTGTTGATCGTGGCCACAGCGTCATCAACCTGGCTGACCCGGCTAGCCCCAATCAATACCGAAGTCATACCCGGATGGCGCAGAACCCAGGCTAACGCAAGTTGGGCCATACTCTGGCCGCGCCGCCCGGCCAGCTCGTTCAAACGCCGTACTTTGGCCAGCAATTCATCGGTGATGTTCTCTGGCCGTAAGAAAGGCTGGGGCCTGGAAGCCCGCGAGCCCTGCGGAATCCCGTCCAGGTAGCGGTCCGTCAATAAACCTTGCGCCAGGGGTGAGAAGGCAATACAGCCAACCCCCTCTTCTGCAAGCACCTCCAGCAGGCCGTTTTCGATCCAACGGTCAAACATGTTGTAGCGCGGCTGGTGAATCAGGCAGGGCGTGCCGAGCTGGCGCAGAATCTTGACCGCCTGGCGGGTTTGTTCAGCAGAATAGGTCGACAACCCCACGTACATTGCCCGTCCACTGCGTACTGCAAAATCGAGCGCCCCCATTGTCTCTTCAAAGGGTGTTTCGGGGTCCGGGCGGTGCGAATAAAAAATATCCACGTAATCCAGTCCCATCCGCTTCAGGCTCTGGTCTAAACTGGCAATTAAATACTTGCGCGAGCCCCACTCGCCGTAAGGCCCGGGCCACATATCGTAGCCGGCTTTCGTGGAAATAATTAACTGGTCACGGTACGGGGCCAGGTTGTTTTTTAATATCCTGCCAAAATTCTCTTCCGCCGAGCCGTACGGAGGACCGTAATTATTGGCCAGGTCAAAGTGGGTAATCCCCAGGTCAAATGCTCGCAGCAGCATGGCGCGCTGGTTTTCGAGGAGATCGACACCGCCAAAGTTATGCCACAAACCCAGCACGATCGCTGGCAGTTTGAGCCCGCTGCGCCCGCAGCGGTTATATAGCATTTTGTCGTAGCGTGTTTCAGAAGGAAGTGGATTAGGTATCGTGTTCATATCTGTATTATAATCTGATATGAAAAGAGCCGTCATTGGTATAATACAAACCCATCATGAATAATCAAAAAATAAAATTCCGAGTCCATGCTATCCAGCGTATGTTCGAACGCGGGATTTCGATTACCGATATCCAGCAGGTCCAACAGTCCGGCAAAGTGATCGAAAATTACGCGGATGACCTCCCCTATCTCAGCGCATTGAGGCTGGGTTGGAGCGAAGAAAGACCCATCCACTCCGTGGCATGCTTTAACCAGACCAACCAGGAAACGATCGTTATTACCGTGTACGAACCCAGCCCCGAGAAGTGGGAAGCTAACTTCAAAAAGAGAAAATCTTGAAATGCATGATTTGTAAGCAAGGCAATACTCAAGCCGGTAAGATTACCATTGTGCTCGAGCGGGCCGGCTTTTCCTGGAAAGCGGAAGGGGTTTCTGCCCTGGTATGCGATCACTGCGGTGAAAGTTTTGTCGATGAAGTGATCACAGCTCAAATCCTGGCACAGGCCGAAGAATCGATCCGGGTGGACACCGAAAAAGACCTTTATCCTTTGCTGGTAAATTAATCCTTTTTTTTCAGGAGGCATCCCATGCGTTTTGGAATCATGGCAATGCAAATTGGAGCACTCATTCCTCCGGCTGAGACCCTCAAAGATCCCATGGCTTTCATTATGGGGTTTGACCACGCCGGCCTTATTCGCCAGATTCATTCTCAAGGTTTCAACCTGATTGAATTGGGCGGTGACCTGACCCTCTTTTTCCCCCAATCTTATACCCCGGCTGCAATCGAAAAGCTGGCTGCACTCAAAAATGAACTGGGGATTTCGTTCACCATGCACCTGCCACTCTGGTCGGTGGAACCTTCAACCCT
>Ga0209638_1002757_pt1 | contig 10675 bp, 7 predicted proteins | sample BarGraNGADG00211_FD_184490 | JGI IMG/M metagenome (GOLD analysis project Ga0209638, IMG submission 184490) | Arctic peat soil microbial communities from Barrow, Alaska - Barrow Graham LP Ref core NGADG0002-211 (SPAdes) (version 2) | ecosystem: Environmental > Terrestrial > Soil > Wetlands > Peat... | reverse complement strand
CGCGTCTCGTGAACGTGCACGTGCAGCGGCTCCGATCCAAGGTCGAGCGCGATCCTGAGAACCCGGAGATCGTGATGACGGTGCGCGGGGTCGGCTACAAGGCAGGCTCGACCTCCTCGTGAGCGCGTGGCTGGTGCGTGCTCGCCTGCGCGTGTTGCGCGCGGTGCGCGGACCGGCCGCGCACTGGCGGACCTCGCTCCAGCTCCGGGTGGTGCTCACGTCGCTGTTGGTGGGCTTCGTCGCGGTGACGATCCTCGGTGGCTTCCTGACCAGCCGCATCCGGGACGGCCTGGTCAACGAGCGGATCAGCCAGATCCTGCGGGAGTCAGCCCGAGGAGCTCAAGACGCGCAGGACACGTTCAACGCGGCGGGGTTGTCCTCGTCCTCGGGGGTTCAGCAGGTCCTGTACGACGAACCGCGGGTTCTGCAGGCTCGCGGCTCCGGGCGTCCCGAGGTCTTCCTCTTTCGGAGCCCGAGCAAGTCGCCTCCGGTTCTCGTCAACGACACCGCCACCAACCAGGACCTGGTCGTGCTGATCGGCTCGAAGATGCGCTCCGCGGTGCAGAGCGACGGGGCACAACACTGGCAATCGGTCGCGGTTCCGCCGGTCCGCTCGCCAGGCGTCGTCGTCGGCTCGGCCGTGACCATCCCGACGGCGGGGACCTACGAGCTGTACTTCCTCTACGACCTGAGCCCCGAGCAGGCCTCGTTGTCCCTGGTCCAGCGCACGCTCGGCGGCGGCGCGATCGGACTGGTTGCATTGCTCGGATTCCTCACCTGGCTGGTCACCCGCCAGGCCGTGCAGCCGGTCCGGAGCGCGGCTCGCGTGGCCGAGCGGCTCGCCGATGGCTTGCTCGACGAGCGGATGGTGGTTCGCGGCCAGGACGAGATGGCAACCTTGGCGCGCTCGTTCAACGCCATGGCAGAGAGCCTCCAGGATCAGATCCGGCGGATGGAGAGACTCTCCAGGATGCAGCAGCGATTCGTCGCGGACGTCTCGCACGAGCTGCGCACGCCGCTCACGACGATTCGGATGGCCGGGGAGGTCATCAATGCCTCCCGCGCCGACTTCGACCCCGCAGTGGCGCGCTCGGCTGAGCTGCTCACCGCCCAGATCGACCGCTTCGAGTCGCTGCTCGCCGACCTGCTCGAGATCAGCCGCTTCGATGCCGGGGCCGCGGTGCTCGACGTCGAGGAGCACGACATCCGCGACATCGTCACGCGGGCGATCGACCAAGCGACACCGTTGGCCGAGAGTCGCCAGGTGTGGTTGGGCGTGGTCTTCCCGGAGGAGCGTTGTGCCGCTGACATCGACCCGCGCCGGATCGAGCGCATCCTGCGCAACCTCCTCGTCAATGCGATCGACCACGCCACCGAAGGCACCCCGGTGGAGATCGTGGTGGCCGCCGACCGCACCTCCGTCGCGGTCCGAGTCCTGGATCACGGGCCGGGGATGACTCAGGATGAGTCCGAGCACGTGTTCGACCGGTTCTGGAGAGCCGACCCGGCGCGCTCGAGGAGCACCGGCGGCACCGGTCTCGGGCTCGCGATCTCCCTCGAGGATGCCCGCTTGCACGGCGGCTGGCTGCAGGCATGGGGTGAGCCCGGGGGCGGCGCCAGCTTCCGGCTCACGCTGCCGCGCCGCGCCGGAATCGTCCTCACCGACTCGCCGCTCTCGCTGGTTCCCGAGTCGACCGCGCCATTGCCGCAGCCGGACGAGGGTTCGCGGCGGCGCGTGGACCCCGCTGGGCTGCCCGACTTCGACCACCTGGAGGCACGGTGACCGGCATGTCGAACCGCGCGCTGACGAGAGCGCGATCAGCCGTCCCGATCGCCGTCGCCGTCGCCGCTCTGACGCTGCTCAGCGCGTGTGCGGGGGTCCCGACGTCGGGCCCGGTGCAGCGGGGTGAGACGGTGGTCGAGGAGCGCGGCCCGATCTTCCCGGTCGGCTCGGCCGGGCCGAACTTGGGCGACTCGCCCGAGGCGATCGTCCGCGGATTCCTGCGCGCCCAGGCCACCGGGTTCACCGACGGCTTCCAGTTCGCGGTCGCGCGCCAGTTCCTCGGTGACTCGGCGCGGAACAAGTGGGACCCGCTCAAGGGAGCCCTGGTGTACGCGAGCTCGAGCTCGCCCGACTTCCAGCTGACCGGCGCCGACCAGGTTCGGGTCGGGATCGTCCGCGCCGGCACGCTCCAACCGGGCGGTCAGTTCGACGAGGACTCGGGAGCCAGCCAGTCGATCGAGTACGTGCTCCAGAAGGACGCCGCCGGGCAGTGGCGGATCACGAACCCGGGCGATGGCCTGGTCGTCTCGAAGGCGGACTTCGACGAGCTGTTCTTGCGCGCCACGATCTACTTCCCCAGCACGGACGGGAACTACCTGGTCCCGGACGTCCGCTGGTTCGCCAACCAGAGCGTCCCGACGCAGGTGGTCCGGGCGGTACTCGGCGGCCCCTCGACCTTCTTGCATGACAGCGCCAGGAAGGTCACCCCGGACGGTGTGAGGCTGTCGAGCGACGCCGTCACCGTGACGGACGGGATCGCCCAGGTGGACCTCTCCGCGGAGGAGACGGCGGCGGCACCGGCGGATCGCGCCCTCTTGAAGGTTCAGCTCGGTGCCGTGTTCCGGCAGCTGCCCAAAATCCTGGGCGTTCGGATCAACGTGGGCGGGGTCGAGCTGACCACACCCGATCCGCCGCAGCTCGCGGGCGACCCGCAGCCGGCCCAGATTCTGTGGTACCTCGCGGATCAGCACCTGGTCCAGCTCCAGCTCGCGGGCAACCCGCCGACGCCGGTCGCCGCGCCAGGAGTGGACCTGAGCACCGTCGCGGAGCCGAGCAACCCGGCGATCGGGTATGGGGTCGGCGGCCCGATCTTCCTGCTCTCGCAGGCCCAGAACCTGATGTACGTCCCGGCGGACGGGACTGCGCCGCGGCAGGTGCTGGCCGGCGGTGGTCACTTGGTCCCACCCAGCGTCGACCGGTTCGGTTGGGCGTGGACCGCCGAGATGCAGTCGTCGGGCTCGGTCCATGCGGTTGCTCAGGACGGCACCGCGCCTGCGCTGCGCGCCGATTGGCTCGACGGGCGTTCGGTGCAGTCGCTCCGGGTGTCGCGTGACGGCGCACGCCTGGTGATCATCTCGACCAGTCCGGTCGGAGGTGTCGAGGTCGACGTCGTCGGCGTCCAGCGGCAGAACGGGGCTCCAGAGAAGCTCGGTGACCCGATCCGCGTCGGCGCGACGCTCACGGGTGCTTTCACCGTGGCCTGGGTGGACGAGGCGTCCGTGGCCGTGCTCGGCCGCATCGCAGGCAGTCCGGACCAAGGGGTGTACATCGTCCCGATCGGCGGCCCGACGCGGCTCGTGTTCTCGCGGCCCGACGCGATCGCCCTGGCAGCCGGTCGCGGTGACCACGCGCTGTACGTCTCGAACGCGGCCGGTCAGCTGTCTCTGTCCGGCTCTACCAGCGGGAGTCCGCTTGCGACCGGCGTGACGTATCCGACGTTGCAGGGCTGACCCTTACCGAGTGGAGTGTTGTGGCACGGTCGCGCGGCGTGTCCGTGCCACAACACTCCACTCGGGCAGTCGCGGGTGGTGGGAGAGACGCTATTCGGGTTTCCTGACCCGGTGAACCAGATGAGCCGGCCGGCCCAGGTGGACCAGCCGAACCACGTGACTCGGCGCAACCCGCCACCGGATCACTCTCCGACCGGCCGCCGTCGCGGCTCGGCTACCGCGCTTCGGGGCCCGGCGGGCTTGGCCCGGGAGCTGGCCCGGGTGGTCGTGCCGGTCGAGTGCGCCGGGTGCGGAGCACTCGACGAACTGCTCTGCGACGAATGCTCCCGCGCGCTCTCGAGCTCGCCGATGCGCTGCGAGGACGGCGCGCCGCGGCTGGACCGGCTCGACGGGGTCCCACCGTTCCCGGTCTGGACCCTGATGACGTACTCCGGTGTGGTGCGCGACCTGGTGGTGAGCTGGAAGGACCGCGGCCGCGCCGACCTGACGCGCCCGCTCTGCGCAGCGCTCCAGCGGGCGGGTGCGGACCGAGCGGAACCGCTCGCGCGAGGGCTCGCCGGTGGCTCCACGACGGCTGGTTCCACGGCCGCTGGTTCCACGGCCGCCGGCTCCAAGACCGGCCGCACGATCCACGTGGTCCCCGTTCCCAGTTCTCGCGCCTCGCTCCGACGACGCGGGGCGGACCTGGTCCGGCTCCTTGCCGCCGCTGTCGTGGCGGGACTCACTGAGGGCGGCGCCGCGGCTGCGCTCGAGCCATGCCTCGTGCCCGCCGGCGGGACGCGCGACCAGGTCGGTCTCGGGGTCCGCGGACGCCAGCGCAATCGCGCTCGCAGCGTGCGGATGAGGCGCCCACTGCCACCAGGTGCGGTCGTCGTGCTGGTTGACGACGTGCTGACCACCGGGGCCACGCTGGCCGCGTGCGAGCGCGCGGTGGCCTCTGGTGGCGGGCTCGTCGTCGGCGCTCTCGTGCTTGCGGCGACACCGCGGCCGGGTCGTCCCGACAGCGGATGGCGTGATCCCTGAACCAGGGTTACCGTCAGGGCATGGGACTCCTGGTGGCGTTCCCGGGCGGTCGGTACATCGATTCCCGGCGCTCACCAGGCTCGGCCGGACGGTGGGGAGGTGGTGCCCCGCAGTAACGCCTACGGGCGCTCACGGACACCACGGGGCCACGTGCCCCCACCCAGCGGAGGTTGCCATGGAGATCGTCGTCATCGGTCGGCACACGGAAGTGCCCGAGCGGTTCCGTCGCCACGTCGAGGACAAGCTCGCCAAGATCGGGCAGTACGCACCGCGTGCGCACCGGGTCGACGTCGAGATCAGCCATGAGCGCAATCCGCGGTTCGCGGGGATGTCGGAACGCGTCGAGCTCACCGTGCGGGACAAGGGACCTGTGGTGCGCGCTGAGGCGTCCGCGGACGACCCCTACGCGGCGCTGGACGTCGCGACCGCCAAGCTCGTCGAACGCCTTCGTCGCGCGCACGAGCGCCGCAAGGAGCACCACACGAAACCTCCGATGGAAGACGTGGACGTCCGCGCATCGGTGGCCGGGACTCCCGCGGTGCCGGCCCTCGCGCCGCCCGCAGTTGGTGAGGTCGTCGAGTCGACTCTCGGCGACTCACCGGTGGTGATCAGGGAGAAGCTGCACCACGCGGCCCCGATCACGGTCGAGGACGCCCTGTACGAGATGGAGCTGGTCGGCCACGACTTCTACCTCTTCGTCGATGCCGAGACGGCCCAGCCCGCTGTCGCATACCGCCGCCGGGGCTGGAGCTACGGGGTGATTCGCCTGGACGTCCCGGTGGCGTCGGCGGGCGGCGCCTGACTCACCTCGGAACCGCTGCGCGCACGCGGAGTGAGCCTGCGCACCGTTGGTGCGCTCTGTCGGCGCGAGACGGGATGATGACCGGGTGACCGATGATCCCGCCGTGGCGAGCCTGCCTCGAGGCAGGTCGACCGTTTCGGCGGCGGAGGCCCGGCGCATCGCCCTGTGCGCCCAAGGGCTCGATCGGCGTCGGCCCGCGACCGGTTCAGGTCCGACGATGCGCGGGCTCCAGTCCGTGGTGGACCGGATCGGTCTGATCCAGATCGACTCGGTCAACGTCCTCGCTCGGGCCCACCTGATGCCGCTCTACTCGCGCCTCGGCCCGTACGATCCGAACCTGCTGCATCGCGCCTCGGGCCTGCCACCGCGGCGCTTGATGGAGACGTGGGCGCACGAGGCCTCGTTCGTATCCCCGGAGACGTATCGCCTGCTCGACTGGCGGCGAAGGAACGTCGCCACCGAGGCGTGGGGGAGTATCGCGCGGGTCGAACGGGAGCAGCCGGACCTGGTCCGCGAGGTGCGCGACTGCGTGGCAGCCCACGGCCCGGTCACCTCGCGTGAGGTGCACGTCCTGCTGGACCACGATCATGCCCGGGGCCGGGACAACTGGGGCTGGAACTGGTCCGCTGCGAAGCGTGCGCTCGAATACCTGTTCTTCACCGGAGAGGTGGCCGCCGCCCGGCGGAACAGCCAGTTCGAGCGCTGCTACGACCTCGCGACGCGGGTGCTTCCCGCCGCCCTCCAAGCCGCGGCCGCGGTGCCCGAGGCGGACGCGATCCGGGCGCTGGTCGAGATCGGCGCCCGCGCTCACGGCGTCGGCACGGAGGCATGCCTGCGCGACTACTTCCGACTGCGCCCGGGGCCCGCCCACCGGGCACTCGCCGAGCTTCTCGAGGAGGGTGTCCTGCTGCCGGTGGCGGTCGAGGGCTGGTCCCGGCCCGCGTTCTTGCACCGCGACGCCCGGTTTCCTCGTCGCGCGACCGCCCGAACCCTGCTGAGCCCGTTCGACCCGCTGCTGTTCGAGCGTCGGCGGGTCCGTGACCTGTTCGGCATGCACTACCGGATCGAGATCTACACGCCGGCTCAGGACCGCCAGTTCGGCTACTACGTGCTGCCCTTCCTGCTCGGCGATCAGCTCGCGGCGCGGGTGGACCTCAAGGCGGACCGGAGTGCTCGGGTGCTGCGCGTCCTGTCCGTGCACGCGGAGCCCACCGCGCCTGCCGACACGGTGGACGAGCTGGCCGTCGAGCTCGATGATCTGGCGCGCTGGCTCGACCTCGACCGGATCGACGTGGCAGCGCCGTACCGGGGCGCGTTCGCCCGGCCTCTCGCGGCGAGGCTGGGGGGTGCCGCGGCGTCGGCCGACGACGCCGGCGTGCTAACGGGCGTGGTGGTGTGACCGAGCCGGTGATGACTCGCCCGGAGGGTGCGCACGCACCGGGTGAGGTTCCGATCCGTCGGGTGGACTTCCTGCTGGTGCTGGTCGCGGCCGTCTGCTGGGGCACCGGCGGGGTGCTCGGTTCACTTCTGGTACGCCGCGAGCACCTGGGCGTGCTGTCGGTGGCCTCCATGCGGATGCTCACCGGTGGCCTTCTCCTGCTGGCCGGCCTCGGCCTCGTCGGCCGCCTGCACACCGTCCGGCTCTCTCGGGCGGCTCTGGTCCGGATCGTAGTGACGGCCTTCCTCACCGCAGTCTTCGAGGTCTCCTTCTTCACCGCCGTGGTGACGGTCTCGGTGAGCACCGCGACGCTCGTCACGATCGGCGCATCGCCCGTCCTGGTGGCTCTCTGGACGACGGTGGTACGCCGCCACCGTCCCGAGCGGACCGTTGTCACGGCCCTGGTGATCGCCCTGTTCGGCCTGGTGCTCCTGCTGGGGGTCGCGGCTCCGGCCGGCACCGCGGCGGGGCTTGGGGTCGTGCTGGCGGTGCTCGCAGCAGGGGCATTCGGCGCCGTGACGATCATCAACGAGAGGCAGGTACCCGGGCTTGACGCCGCGATCCTCACCGGCTACTCGTTCCTGCTCGGCGGCTGCATGGTCCTGCCGTTCGCGCTTGCCTTCGGGTGGCACCTTCCGCACACCGCGGTCAACTGGGGCCTCGTCGTCGTCATGGGGCTGGTCCCGACGGCCGGCGCGTACGTGGCCTTCCTGACCGGCTTGCGGACCGTGCCGGCCACGACCGCCGTGCTGCTCTCGCTGCTCGAGCCGCTCACCGCGGCCGTCCTGGCAGCCGTCGTCCTCGGCGAGCGGCTCGGTCCGCTGGGTATCCTGGGCGGCGCGCTGCTCGGGCTCGCCGTCGTTCTCGTGCGCCCACGGGACTGAGCCTCGCCTACGATGGACGAGGGTCGGCGCGCTGGCGCGCGCGGACCGGGACCCGCCACCAACCGGGGTGCGGGCGATGACCATGTCGGGAGTCAAGCGTGCCTGCGGTCTTTGAGAAGATCCTTCGCATCGGCGAGGGCAGGATCCTGAGGAAGCTGTCGGGGATCGCCGATCAGGTGAATGCTCTGGAGGACAGCTTCTCGGTCTTGTCCGACGCGGAGCTCCGCGAGGAGACGGACCGCTTCAAGGAGCGGTCCGAGGCGGGCGAGTCGCTCGACTACCTGCTTCCCGAAGCGTTCTCCAGCGTGCGCGAGGCGGCCCGGCGCACCCTCGGCCAGCGGCACTTCGACGTCCAGATCATGGGTGGCGCGGCACTGCACCTCGGGAACATCGCCGAGATGAAGACCGGCGAGGGCAAGACCCTGGTCGCGACGCTTCCCGCCTACCTCAACGCATTGACCGGCAAGGGCGTGCACGTCGTCACGGTGAACGACTACCTCGCGGAGTACCAGAGCGAGCTGATGGGGCGCGTGTTCCGATTCCTCGGGCTCACGACGGGCTGCATCCTCGCGGGGCAGCAGCCGACCGAGCGTCGGGCCCAGTACACGGCGGACATCACCTACGGCACCAACAACGAGTTCGGTTTCGACTACCTGCGCGACAACATGGCGTGGTCGCCGGAGGAGCTGGTCCAGCGTGGCCACAACTTCGCCATCGTCGACGAGGTCGACTCGATCCTGGTCGACGAGGCGCGTACCCCGCTGATCATCTCGGGGCCGGCGACAGGCGATGTGAACCGCTGGTACACCGAGTTCGCTCGGGTCGCCCAGCGTCTCCAGCGGGACCGCGACTACGAGGTCGACGAGAAGAAGCGCACGATCGGTGTGCTCGAACCGGGTATCGAGCGGGTCGAGGACTACCTCGGCATCGACAACCTCTACGAGTCGCTCAACACGTCGCTCGTCGGCTTCCTCAACAACGCCGTGAAGGCCAAGGAGCTCTTCAAGCGCGACAAGGACTACGTGATCCTCAACGGCGAGGTCCTCATCGTCGACGAGCACACCGGGCGCATGCTGCCCGGCCGCCGCTACAACGAGGGGATGCACCAGGCCATCGAGGCCAAGGAGGGTGTGGTCATCAAGGCTGAGAACCAAACCCTCGCGACGATCACCCTGCAGAACTACTTCCGCCTGTACGCCAAGCTCTCCGGCATGACCGGCACCGCCGAGACCGAGGCCGCCGAGTTCAACGGCACCTACAAGCTCGGCGTGGTGCCGATCCCGACCAACATGCCGATGATCCGGATCGACGAGGGCGACCTCGTGTACAAGGCGGAGTCAGCGAAGTACGACGCCGTCGTCCTGGACATCGTGGAACGCCATGCCAACGGCCAGCCGGTCCTGGTCGGCACCACGAGTGTGGAGAAGAGCGAGCACCTGGCCCAGCTCTTGCGCAAGCAGGGTGTCCCGCACGAGGTGCTGAACGCGAAGCAGCACTCGCGCGAGGCATCGATCGTCGCGCAGGCGGGCCGCAAGGGCGCCGTCACGGTCGCGACCAACATGGCCGGCCGCGGCACCGACATCATGCTCGGCGGCAACGCCGAGTTCATCACGATCGCGGACCTGGCCAAGCGTGGCCTCGACCCGGCCGAGTCGCCGGACGAGTACGAGGCCGCCTGGCCGCAGGCCCTGGAACAGGCCCAAGCAGCCGTCGCCGCGGAGCACGACGAGGTCGTCGAGCTCGGTGGCTTGTACGTCCTCGGCACCGAGCGGCATGAGTCCCGGCGCATCGACAACCAGCTCCGCGGTCGGTCCGGCCGCCAGGGCGACCCGGGCGAGTCGCGGTTCTACCTCTCACTGCAGGACGATCTGATGCGGCTCTTCAACTCGGGCCTGGCGGAGTCGCTGATGACTCGCGCGGGCTTCCCGGAAGACCTGCCGCTCGAGTCGAAGATCGTGACCCGCGGTATCCGCAGCGCACAGTCACAGGTCGAGGGCCGCAACTTCGAGATCCGCAAGAACGTCCTCAAATACGATGACGTGCTCTCCCGTCAGCGCACCGTGATCTACGACGAGCGTCGGCGCGTGCTCGAGGGCGAGGACATGGCGGAGCAGGTCAAGCACTTCACCACCGACGTCATCTCGGCATACGTCAACGGTGCGACGACGGGCGGGGCCCCCGAGGGCTGGGATCTCGACGGTCTCTGGACAGCGCTCAAGGCCGTCTACCCGATCTCGATCACCCCGGACGAGGTGGTAGCGGAGGCGGGCGGTCCCACCCGGTTGACCGCTGAGATGCTGCGCACCGAGATCCTCTCGGACGCGCGGTTGGCCTACCAGGCGCGCGAAGAGCGGATCGGCGAACCGGCGATGCGTGACCTCGAGCGCCGGGTGGTGCTCTCGGTCCTCGACCGCAAGTGGCGCGAGCACCTCTATGAGATGGATTACCTCAAGGAGGGCATCGGGCTGCGCGCGATGGCACAGCGTGACCCGCTCGTGGAGTACCAGCGCGAGGGCTTCCAGCTCTTCCAGGCGATGACGGAGGGGATCAAGGAGGAGTCGGTCGGCTTCCTCTACAACCTGGAGATCCAGGTGGCGGAGCCTGCGGTCGCGGACGCGCCGTCAGAGGGCGCGCCGGCTTCGGAAGCGCCCGCAGATGAAGTGCCGGCGCGAGCGGCGACGGCCGTGAAGGTCGCGGCCACGTCCGCTCCGGGCCTGGTGGCGAAGGGGCTCGACGCTCCGACTCGCCGTCCTCCGCTCCAGTACAGCGCGCCAAGCGTCGACGGCGACTCTTCGGGCACGGTGACGTCGTCGGCGGTCAAGCAGGCCGTCTCGGTCGCGGGCGACGGCAAGACGTTCCCGGGGACTCCCCGCAACGCGCAGTGCCCGTGCGGGTCGGGCAAGAAGTACAAGCTCTGCCACGGGAAGAACGAGGTGGCCTGAGTCTTCCGGCGGCTAGCCGATCTCGAGGACCGTGGCGCGCCAGTAGCCGCGGTGGCTCTCGAGGCGGATAGCC
>Ga0209638_1002756_pt1 | contig 10676 bp, 6 predicted proteins | sample BarGraNGADG00211_FD_184490 | JGI IMG/M metagenome (GOLD analysis project Ga0209638, IMG submission 184490) | Arctic peat soil microbial communities from Barrow, Alaska - Barrow Graham LP Ref core NGADG0002-211 (SPAdes) (version 2) | ecosystem: Environmental > Terrestrial > Soil > Wetlands > Peat... | reverse complement strand
CCCTACTCCGCGGAGTCGCTGCGGTGGCGGGTCGAGGCAATGCTCATCCGCGCCGAGGTCCCGACCGAAATAGGCCACGGACCAATCATCGAGACTGAGTCACGTGAAGCGGCGGAGGCGCCCGCAGACACCCGGCGGGGCCAGATCGTCATCGTCTTCAATCCCAAGGGCGGCGTCGGCAAGACGACAATCGCGATCAACGTCGCGGCCGTGCTGCAGGTCCGCAAGCACCAGCGAGTGCTGCTCGTGGATTGCGACACGGTCACCGGCCACATCGCCTCGTCGCTGGGCATGGAACACGTCCGAACCGTGGCCGACGCGTGGACCGAAGACCTTGACACCGGGGCGATCGAGTCGTTCTCCGAAATCGCCGTTCCCCACTCGAGCGGCGTCTTCGTCCTGGTCATGGCCGAGTCCCCGCTGCACACGGAGATCCTCGAACCCAAGCGCGTGGCCGAAGCGATCACAGCCGCGCGGCGCGTCTACGATTGGGTCATCGTCGACATGCACCCCGACTACGGGCCACTCAACCAGGTCATCTTCGAACGGGCGGACAAGATCATCGTCCCGGTCACGCCGGACGTGCCCGCGATCAGAGCCGCCGTCCAGTTCCGCGAGGTCGCGGTCGAACTGGAAATCCGTGAGCGTCTTGCCATGGTCGTGAACCGCGCCAACAGCGGCGTCTCGGTCGCCGACATGGAGCGCACGGTCGGCATGCCGGCTCTGGCCGAGATCCGCTCCGCCGGCATGTTGTTCGTCCGCGCCGCCAACGAAGGCCGATCGGCCGTCGAGCGCTTCCCCAAGGAAAAGGTGGTCGACGACATCGAGCGCCTGACCGATCGAATGATCCAGACTCGCGACCCGGGCGTCGCCAAGACGGGCAGCGGGTTCCTCGGTATCTTCGGTGGCGGACGGGGCGCCAAGTCGTCGGAGCGCGCCTCCTAGCTTTTGGATTCACTCGGACCCGAGGCTCCCGCTTGCCCTCGCTCAGACCCCCGGCCCGCTCACGCCGAGTGCGGCATCTCGACGCCGTGCTCGGCGAAAGCCTTGAGCAGCCGCGACAACAGCTCGCCGCCGATCGACCACTGCTCCGAGGCTTGAACGGTACCGCGGACTTTCAGAGTAATCCCGCGTTCGCCGATCTCTGAGATCCTCTCGAAGTGAGGAGCCTGCAGGACCCTCGGTCCCCACTTCGGATCTGCCGCGAGCTCACGCCCGACGCCGTCGATGACCTCGGCCACCAGCTCCAGGTTCGAGCCGTAGACGACCTGGATGTCCTGGTTCACACGCGCCCAGCCGCGAGTCATGTTGGAGGCGACGGTGATCTGGCCGTTCGGAACCGTGTGGACGATACCGTCCGTGTCGCGCAACGTCGTGCGCCGCAATGTGAAGTCCTCGACCCTGCCCGACACGCCCGCTATCGCGACTATGTCGCCCTTCGAGTACTGGTTCTCGACGAGGATGAGCGCCCCGTTGAGGTAGTCACGTACGAGATTCTGGGTACCCAGTCCGATCGCGATGCCGGCGATGCCAAGCCCCGCGATTGCCGGGCCCACGTCGAGGCGGAAGCCGGCTTGCAGGATCATCAAGGTCGCGATCACGACTACGAAGAAGCGGATGACGTTGACCGCCAGCGTCTCGATCGTGTCCTGGCGCTTCTTGACCTCCACCGCGGTGAGATCCCTGGAGGTTCCCTCGAGTGTCTCTCGGGTCAAGAGAGCGCGAACGGCTCCCCGCACGAATATGTGAGCGAGCCGAATGATGAGCGCCGCCGCGATCAGGATCGCGATGACGGCCGCGGCGCCGGCGACAACGGGGCCAAGTTGCGGCGATGTGCCACCCCACGGCAAAGAGACGGTCCAATCCGAGCTCGACATGCCCATAGCCTAGCGTGCTCGACGATCTTGCGGCCGGCGCACAAGAAGCGGCCCCTCGGGAGGGGGACCGAGGGGCCGCAAGACCGATTCGATTTCGCCGCGAGAGCTCTGGTTCAGTCGGACGCCACAACGCCGCCTATGCGCTCAGTGATGACCGCTGCCACGTCCCTGATCCTCTCGACAAGCTCGGGGATGCGACTCGGCTGGATCCGGTTACCGGACGCTCGGACTTCCAGGGCGGCTACCACGGAGGAGCGCTGATCGAACACGGGCACCGCCACCGCGTTGACGGTGGGCTCGTGCTCGCCGAAGGCAGTGGCGAAGCCGCGCTTGCGGACTCTGGCGAGTTCCTCGAGCAGGAGATCCACTCGAACGATGGTGTGAGATGTGTATGGAGTGAAACCGATCTTCGAGAGTCGGATGACCTCGCGCTCAGGTCGGTTCGAGAGCAGAACCTTGCCCGGCGCCGTGGCGTGAAGCGGCAGGTTTCTGCCCGTCCGGTCATGCCCCATTCCGGATGCGTCGGACCAGGCGATGGTGACGACGCTGTCGCCTTCGAGCACTCCGAAGGTGGTCGTCTCCTTCACGGAGCGCGCCACGGCCTCAAGTTCCGGCATCGCGATGGACCGGATGTCGAGCGTCTTCTCGGCATGGCCACCGAGGCGGACCACTGCCAGCCCGAGGCGGTACTTGCCCGAGTCATCGTCCTGCTGCACCAGACCGCGCTTCTGAAGGGTGGCGAGAAGGCGGGAAGCAGTCGACTTGTGCAGTCCGAGGCGCCGGGCGAGTTCGGTGACCCCGGCCTCCCCGTCCGACTCCCCCAGCGCTATCAGAAGCGAAGCGGCACGATCGACGGACCGTACGGCGTTGCCGTCCAGCATGACCCTACTCCTCCCGGGCTGATCAAAAAGTGGGACGCGCGATTGCGTTACCGCAACCTTCGAACCTCACCGCTTACTGCCCGAACCGGAAGCGGCGGATAGCATTTGTTGGAGTCTCCGAGCCGTCATCCCGGCTTGAAGAATGCCCCTGGTAGTGATCTCAGTGTCTCGCGTAGTGGAACTGACGGGAATGTTGACATAGTTACTAAGGATTAGTCAAGCTTGCGAGACTCGTATGTTCTTCCTCCAGCGGTGGGCTCCTCCAAGGCGTCTAGTAACGCCTTTTGGCCGTCAAGTCCGCGTCGCAACCCTACCCCAGCATGTTGCAAGCTCATTACACGTACTCCCCCATTGGGTGGGGTAACATCGCTGAAGTACCACCCCTCGGAACATTTGGAGTATTTCGTTGCAGAATGACCGGCCTGTCGGCGTCCCTCATAGCAAGTCTGTTGCAGCTGCCGGCACGGACGGAATTGCCCCGGTGGTGGCACTCGACGCGTCCGGCAGGCACACCGTGAGAGCCGCGTTCCCGGCCCTCGCGCGCCGACAAGCCGACCGGCCGTACGTCTACCTCGACGGGCCCGGCGGCACGCAAGTTCCTCGCCAGACCATCGAGGCGATGACGGCCTACCTGCAGCATTCGAACGCGAACCACGAGGGCGCCTTCCCGACCAGCGAGGAGAGCGACGCGGTTCTGGCCGAGGCGCATGCGGCGGCGGCCGAATTCGTCGGCGCAGCCGATGCCTCGGAAGTGGTATTCGGCCCGAACATGACGACTTTGACCTTCGCCTTCAGCCGAGCCATCGGGCGGACACTGCGAGCCGGCGACGAGATCGTTGTAACCCGACTGGACCACGACGCCAACGTGGCGCCGTGGCTGGCCGTCGCCGAGGAGAGAGGTGCCGTTATTCGCTGGGTCGACGTGATACCGGAAGATTGCACACTCGATCTCGAGGGGCTGACTCGGTCAATTGGCCCGCGCACACGCCTCGTGGCTGTCGGCCTCGCCTCGAACGCCGTGGGGACGATCAACCCCGTGGGGCGCGTGATCGAGCTGGCTCACGCTGCGGGTGCGTGGGTCTACGTGGATGCCGTCCACGCCGCGCCACACGTGTCAATCGACGTGACCGCGATGGGCACCGACTTCCTCGTTTGCTCGCCCTACAAGTTCTTCGGGCCGCACCTTGGGCTCCTCTACGGGCGGCGCGAACTGCTGGATCGGCTCGACTCGTACAAGGTTCGGCCGGCTGCGAACGAGCCTCCGGGCAAGTGGGAGACGGGTACCCAATCCGGTGAGGCGCTGGCGGGATTGCTCGGTACCTTCGAATACCTCGAGTGGCTGGGCGTCACGTTCGGCGGAACCGGTCACGCGCGCACCCGCAGGGAGCGGCTTTCGGCCGCCATGCGCGTCATCGGACAGACGGAGCGGGACCTGACACTGCGGGCACTGACGGCCCTGGCCGGGGTGCCGGGGCTGCGTCTGCGCGGGATCGTCGATCGCGCCCGAATCGCTGACCGCGTACCGACCTTCGCCTTCACGTTGGACGGGCACTCGCCCCGCGAGATAGCCACGCACCTCGGGAAGCGTGGGATTGCCGTTTGGGACGGCGACTATTACGCCTACGAGCTGATCCGGGCCTTGGGCCTGGCCGCGTCCGGCGGCATGGTCCGTGTCGGTCTGACGCACTACAACGAGCCAGCGGAGATAGACAGGCTGGTCGAGGCGCTGAGCGAGCTCAGCTAAGCCCTGGCCGCTTGGCTCGGCGCCCGTTTCTCGTAACCGAGCCAACTCGGCATGCCCGCCGCCAGCGTGGCCAGCGGCAGCGTGCCGTGGCTCAGGACCGCGTCGTGGAAGGCCCGCAGATCGAACGAGTTGCCCAGGCCGGCAGCCGCCTCAGCACGGAGCCGCTCGATCTCGCGCTGGCCGACTTTGTAGGTGAGTGCCTGCGCCGGCAGGCAGATGTACCGATCCGTCTCGATGGTCGCGTCGGTCATCGATAGACCGGCGTCCAGGAGTTGAGCGATCGATCGTTCGCGCGACCAGCGAAAGGCGTGAATGCCGGTATCCACCACGAGGCGAGCCGCCCTCCATGCCTGCGCATCGAGCATTCCGAAACGTTCGGCCGGATTGAGGTACAAGCCCATCTCGTCGGCGAGCCGTTCCGAGTACAGGCCCCAGCCCTCGACGTAGGCCATGCCGGCCATCCGCGAGCCCAAGCGCCGGAAGGCGTTGAGGCTGGGGTGTTCGGTTTGGAGAGCGATCTGGAAATGATGCCCGGGGACGGCTTCATGAAAGCTGGTGCTCGCGAGTCCGACGTAGCTCCGATTCGGCAGGTCGTAGGTGTTGACGTAGTAGACACCAGGCCGGCTGCCATCTACCGCCGGCGGGTAGTAATAGGCGGCTGGAGCGTCCGCTTCCTTGTACTGCTCCACGGGCCGGACTTCGCAGGCTGCCCGAGGCAACCGGCGGAAGTAGTCCGGGGCCGCCGCCAGGGCCCGCTCGATCTGGCCGCGGGCGCGGTCCAAGAGCTCCTCGATCGAGCTGGGGATCGCGCCGGGGCTTCCCCGAAGAGCCATCCGTGCTGCGCTCGTATCGTCGCCAAAGCCGAGCGAGCGGGAGATCGCGCGACGCTCCACCTCTATCTGCCGCAGCTCCTCAAAGCCCGTGGCATGCAGGTCGGCCGCATCGGCGTCGAATGACGTCCAGGACCGGATCTGGGTCCGATACAGCTGCTCGCCGTTCGGCGCGGACCACAGGCCCGGTTCTTCGCGGGACGCGGCCTGATACGCACCCTTCAGCGCATCGAGGAAGGTCGCGTCCGCCGGCCGAACGTACTTGCCGATTGCGGCTACAAGGCGCTCGCGATCCGACTCGCGCGGAACGAAGAGGGCCGCGACCACGGGCGACTCGGAGTCCCGCACCGCCAGCAGCCGCTCGAGCTGACCAACCACTCGATCTGTCACGATCCCGGCGGCGGTCAGGCCACCGGCCAACCCCTCTCGGACGAGCTCGGCGTTCGCCGCCATGAAGCGGGGATATTCGGCGAGACGCGCCATGAAACGCTCGAACTGCTCGGGCGTCTCGGTCCTTTGGAAGGCGGCCAGCATCGGCAGGAAGGTCTGCGGGCCGTCCATCTGATCGACGACCTTGAGCCGGTCGATCCGCTGGTCCTGCTGCTCGAGCTCGATCCTGCAGATCACGCGCAGGATATCGAGGGTGATGCGGTCCTCCTCGGGCAGGGAGGCGGTCTCTCCGGCACGCGAGGCTTCGGAGCCGGTGGCGGCATCGGCTCCGATGGCATCTGCCGCGGCGAGCGTGTCGCGGTACAGGGCGCGGGCGCGATCTCGACCTGCCGGACCCGGATCGTCGAGCCGATCGGCGCCCCGTTCGTAGCCGAGCATGGTCGCCGTTATGGGCGACAGGTCGAGCAATCCATCCCAGAAGCGGTCGGCCAACGCATTGACGGCGTCGGCCGGTGTGGTCGCCTCGCTCACCGGAATACCTCCCAGTCACCGGGCAGGGTCCGGGCGCAGACACGGCGCCCGGCGGGCCGATCCCGTTAGGTTACCCCGAACCTGTTCAGCCTCCGAACAACGGCAGCTGCTCGCCCACCGTCTCGGCCACCGGGTCCAAACCAAGATACGGCTCCAGATCGGCCAGCGACGGCTGCAGCTCCATCCGAGCGGCGTAAGAAAGCAGGTGGTTCCATTTCAAGATGTGCCAGTTGCCATCGTCAAAGGCCTTGCGGAGTAGCGCGGAGCGATCGAGCTTGAAGCGAACCAGCTCGGTCCGCTCCGGAGGTATGACGAGGAATCGGACCACCTTCTCGTCGGCCGCGTATCGAGCGTGGTGAACGAGCACCGGTTCGCCGAGCATAGCCGTCCATTCGACCTCGAACAGGAACGTCGCCTTGTGGCGGACGTACCAGACGCAATCGACGCGGTCGAGCTCTCCCTCCGGAGCCCAGGTTATGAGTGGCAGGTGAACCTCGCGTTCCTCCTGGTCCAGCCAAGCCCCCAATGGCCGTCCGCCGAGGCGACGTGTCTGCTGCCGTTTTCCTATCCAGACTCGCATTCCTAGCGCGTGGCCGACTTCCGCAAGGGTCGCGATCATGGCGTCATGACCTGCCGAGCGCACCTCCAGGCGATCGGAGCAGATCACGGCTTGTGGCGTGCTCTCCGGGGCGCTGTAGCTCCGCAAGCAGGCGTTCAGCAGCGCACCGTCTGGAGCTTCGTTGCCGGGGAAGAGGCCGGCCGTCCTGTCGACAACGGTCGCCTCGGGGAGCGATCGTGCCGACGACAGCAACCCGAAGACCGCCCACTCCACCCTGTCGGCGAGTGGCGGGGCAGTTCCCGTGCGATCCTCGTCCGACGCCAGCCAATAGTGTCCGGGTTCGATCTCTTTGATCCTCCGGTTTGTGGGTCTGCCAAGCTCCGTTCGAATCACGCCGACCAGCTGCTCCACGGCGTCGGCGGCGGCTCCAGTAGGTGCCGGCGTGGCGGATCCGGTCTCGGCCGCGGGCCTTGTTGCGGGGCGTGCGTCCTCGGCGGGCGCCACCGGCACGACCTCGTTGAGCCAGGCGTCCCACCTTCCCTCGGGGCGGCGTGGCCGGTAGTGGCGGGCCAGTCGCGCCAGTTGCCCCGATTGATCGAGACCGACGAGCAGGTCGCCGAAGAGATGATCGAAGGAGCTCGGCTCACCGCGGGCCTTGAGCAGGTCCACGGCCGTGTCCGTGACGATCTGGCTCGCGGCCGACTCGCGGAATGGGCCCTCGTCCAGCTTCTGCGGGGGGCCGAAAACGCCGAGTCCGGGGATCGTCCCTGGGTCGCCGGCGCCTCCGGACAGTGGGGGTAACGGCCTGTTGGCGCGTGTCCGAGGCCCGGGCGCCATCACACCCGTCGGCGGCACGAAGACCGCTACCGAGGGGCTCGCATCGTCGCCGCGATGAAGACGCGCTTCGACCAGACGGTAGCCGGCCGCTGCTCCACCGAGCGCCGCTGCGGCGAGAGCTCCCGGATCCGAACCGTCAAGCAGAACGACGGCGCGCCCGCTCTGGGCCAGCGCCGGAGCCGCGACCGCCAGGGAGCGAGCGAGAGAGCGTGCCAGCTGGTCGGTTTCGGGGTTGGGCCCTGCCTCTTGAGCCTCCTGGTCGGCCGATCTGTCGGCGATGGCCTCCTCGGAGACGGTCACTTCAGCGGCAGCCCGGGCCGCCGCCAGAGCGGCGCTGGGAGCGGGTGCCTCGGCCGTCTTCTCGACCTTTCGGGGGGTGCCCCGCAAGGCTGGACCGAAGAGCGCCTCGAACGGTAGCGTCGAAGCGGCTCCCGCTCCGAGCACCCATGCGGTTCCGTGATAGGCCGCGGCCAGACGATCGGGCGTCCAGGGGAGTGGAGCCTGGCACAACAGCAACCGGATTCGCGACGGAGGACCGGAGCGGAATGCGCGCTCGCCGTGGAGGGCCAGCCGCCGCAGTGAGCCCTGGCTCAACTCCCCCACGGTCACGTTCGAGGTCCCCTCCTCCAGAGCCAGCATGTCCACTCCGATTCTGGCTGCGGAACCCCGAGTTGAGCCCGAGTCGAGGTTCTGCACAAAGCCGCGGACTTGCCTGACGGCTTCCTCGAAGGCGAGCCATGGGTTGCGCTCGCGCCAACGACGACCGGTGGGCGGCTTGACGGAGCCGCGCGAGATGTGCACAGCCACCATCCGGCCGGAGCTTGAGTTCAACCTGCTGGCGACCAGCACGGTCTGAAGGAAGGCGACCCGCAGTGCCGAGATGATCGGTGCCGGCGCGGATTCGCCGTCTATTCCCGCGAGGATGGCATGGAGCCCGAGAAGCTGCCGCGGCGTGTGCAGCGCCAGCAGCTGATCCGGCAGCGGGTGATCCGGCGGCGGGACGGGAAAGCGCTTGCGGAGCGCGTCCCAGACTGCACCCCGAGGCTCTGCCGCAACCGACAGATCCAGATCGCCCTGCTCTGGATCGGCGTGGCGCAGGTCGCGGCCGCCGAGCTGCTCGTTGCAGGTGGCGCAGCGGTATTCCCGTTTCGTAGCTCTGGTGGCGCCTCCAGTTGTCTCCCAGATCAGGCTTTCGAGCGTGACCGTGCGGCCGCAACCTGGACATGTGCTGGCGAAGAGCGAATCGATCGTGCGCTTGACCGAGGAGCCTGCCATAGGCCCCGCGCCTATCGTATGCGCGGCCGCTTCGAGCTGACGGACGTCCGGCGGCCGAAGGACGACTTCGGCAAGGAGCCGGGTCAGGGACATCGACTCCAGGTCGGCGGCCCGCCGTTGCTCCGAGATGGCAGCTCGGGCTACCCAGCCGCCTCGCCCGGCGACGTCGACGACGATCTCACCCGGCTTCGACCAGGCTTCGATGGCGGCAGCGAGATCCGCCATCGACGGAGGCGGAGCCAGCCGTTCGAAGACGGGCAGGAATGGGATGTTTTCGATCCGCTCGGCGCGGTGTGTGTCGTCGCGCCAGACCATGCCGCAATTGTGACAGACGCGACCGACATCTTGGCCGCCTCGACGCGGCGTTGCGCGGCTAAAGTGAGCAGCCAGATCTGCAGACCCCTACACGCACCCGAAACGCGACGCGAAACTCGCGCCCCGGCGCTTTACGGCTCTTCTAGCTCGTCCGGCTCTTCTTCGAAGGCTTCGTCGCCGGTGACCTGAGCCGGCAGGACGCGATCGAGATCCTCGATCCCCTCGTCCTCCTCGTCATCCTCGAGGTCCTCTTCCATGAATTCCTCCTCGCGAAGGAGCGTGCCCTTGGTGTAGGGCCGCAGGTCAGACGAGCGGGCGGCGGTTGGGAAGCTGACCTTGCCGTAGTTGCGCGGGTCCTGGAAGATTTCTCGAATAACGATACGAACATCCCGGTCGCCGAGGGACGTGATGCCGGCCGAATACTTGTTGCCTTCGGCCAGGAGCTTGAGGAGTCGCGCCGCGACTCGCGGCTCCACCACCCCGATCCGCGTCCCGTTGGCCACCGCGTACAGGCGATTGCCTTCGGGAACGAGGTCTACGGCGTCACCGGGGTTGACGTGGGCGAGGGTCCGCGGGGAGGCCAGATCGGTCAGCATGGCGAACCCAGTCTTGCCGGTCTCTTCGACGAAGATCGCGACCGGTGCCTTGCTGGCCCTCTCCGCCTCGACCGTCTTCTCGCCGGCCTCGCTCATCAGCACGCGCAGTCGCTCGATGTTTCGTTCGGCGATGCGGTTGGTTGGATCGAGAGCGAGAGCGACCTGATAGTGCTCCCGCGCCACTCCCAACTCGCCGAGCTCCCACATGGCCTTGGCCAGGCGGTTCTCCGCCTCGGCGTCGGGAGCCATTTCGAGGATCTTGCGGTTGGTGTCGGCGGCCTCCGTCCAATGTCCGTCGGAGGCCTGGGCTATAGCCTGGTCCAACAGCTGGCGCTTGATCCGAACCGAGTTGCCACCGGTGCCCTTTTCGATCTCGGGGAATGCCAAGGATGGATCCTTTCGTCAACTGCGCCAGGCGACCAAGCTGCAAGTGAGCCGCTGCAAGCGAGCCTCAGAGGCCCATCTCGCGGAAGGCATGCCAATTCCGACGGGGATCTCCCGTCCGGACTAGCTTTCTAGCATCCGGCGCTGGACCTGTCAAACGCCCGGCGGCCCCGCTCGGCTTGGGGCGTCGCGGACGTGGCGATCGAGATGGCGAAAACGACCGACGGTGACGCGAGGAGAGCGGAGTCGGCGCCTCGCTTGCGACGGAGATAACGGCGCCTTCGGGAGGTGGCGCGTCGCCCCTCCCCTACTTCGCCAGCAACCCCCAGATGACCGCGGCGGCGCCGGCAAGCACGAGCAGGCCCGATTCCTCGATCAGGCGCCGACTCTGCCGCATCGGCGTGGGCGACTCCCGGAACCCCGTGACCAGGTAGAGGAGCAGAGTCAACAGGGCCGG
>Ga0209638_1002755_pt1 | contig 10678 bp, 10 predicted proteins | sample BarGraNGADG00211_FD_184490 | JGI IMG/M metagenome (GOLD analysis project Ga0209638, IMG submission 184490) | Arctic peat soil microbial communities from Barrow, Alaska - Barrow Graham LP Ref core NGADG0002-211 (SPAdes) (version 2) | ecosystem: Environmental > Terrestrial > Soil > Wetlands > Peat... | reverse complement strand
CACGCCTTACGCACACGCGTCGGAGCTTCTTGCCAATGGCCGTGGCCGGCTCGTCGAGCCCGGCTCTCCACAAGGACTCGCCACCGCGTTCGTCGACCTCCTGCGCCAGCCTGACCTCCGGAACGCGATTGGGCGGCGTGCTTACGACCACACTCGATCGATGATTTGGCCGCGGGTGGGCGCGCAGTACCGCCAGATCTTCGCCAGGGTTGCGGAAAAGGCGGCGGCGCCGGCGGACGCGTCTCGCAAGCTAAGCGCCGTTAGTGGCTGAGCTACCGCTCCCGGCCGTGAGGCGCGAGCACCTCGAAGCCCTCAGCGATGAGATCGGCATCTGGCAGCACGCGATCGGAACGAGGCCGAACCCGGCCTTCGGCTACTGCACGGACGATGTCGCGCGAGCCCTCGTCGTGGACGTGCTCCATGGCCGTGAGCTCGGATGGGCCGCGGTCGCCGAAAGCGCGGCGCGGTCGCTGCGCTTTCTCGAAGCGGCGTTCGAACCCGTAAATGGGCGCTTTCGCAACTTCCGTGCCGCGGATGGCATGTGGCTCGATTCGGGTGGGTCCGAAGACAGCCATGCCCGCGCCATGACCGGGCTGGCCGTCTACGCCGCGGAAGCCCCCGATGCGGCGCTCGCCGAACGGGCCGGGCGGCTATTCGCACGCTCGTTGCCGGCGGCCCGATCCATGTTCGCGCTCCGGCCTGTGGCGGCGGCCATCCTGGCCTGCGACGCCGCGCTCCAGGGCGGAGCCGACGGTCATACCGCGAGCGTTCACCGCTCGCTCGCGGCCAGACTCGCACGAGCGTTCGATGGAGTGGAGCATGCACGCGAGTGGCCCTGGCCGGAGGCCGTCCTCACGTACGAGAACGCTCTTCTGCCGCGAGCTCTGGTCGTCGCGGGGAGGCGGCTGGAAGACGAGCGAATGGTCAGCGCCGGGTGTGCGGTTCTCGACTGGCTGGTGACGGAGCAGACGTCCCGAGACGGCGTGTTCTCACCGATCGGCAACGGCTGGTGGCCCAGAGGCGGTGAGCGCAGCGTCTTCGACCAGCAGCCGATCGAGGCGACCACCCTCCTCCTGGCCGCTCAAGCCGCCTACTCGGTAACCGGCGCGGAACGATACCGCGGCGCGGCACATCTGGCCTTCGGTTGGTTCCTCGGCGACAATCTCCTCAGAGTGCAGCTGGCCGACCCTGCCTCCGGCGGCTGCTTCGATGCCCTTACTCCCCGAGGCGTGAACAGCAACCAGGGAGCGGAGTCCACCCTTATGTGGCTGACAGCGCTGGAAAGCATGCGGCATCTGGTATCGCGTACATGATAGGAATCGACGCGCGCGATCTCTTCGTTCGTCACCCAAGCAACCCGATCATCACGGTCGATCAGTTGCCTTACCCTGCCAATGCCGTCTTCAATCCCGGGGCTGCGAAAGTCGACGGAGAGACGGTTCTGCTGCTTCGCGTGGAGGACCTGCGGGGCATCTCCAGCCTCCAGGTCGCTCGCAGCGCGGACGGCGTCTCCGGGTGGCGGTTCGACGACAAACCGCTGCTGGCGCCGGATCCGGCGCACCTCGAGGAGGTCTGGGGTTGCGAGGATCCGCGCCTCACCTATCTCCCGGAGCGAGAAGAGTGGGCCATCGCCTACACGGCGTACAGCAATCGCGGTCCGCTCGTCTCTCTGGCGGTCACCAAGGACTTCCGAGAGGTGCGCCGGCTCGGGCCGGTCATGCCTCCGGAGGACAAAGACGCCGCGCTTCTCCCGAACCGTATCGACGGCCGCTGGGCGATGATCCACCGACCGTCGCCACTCCACGGTTCGGCCAACATCTGGATCTCCTATTCACCTGATCTCCGCCACTGGGGCGACCACACGCTGCTGATGGAAGCTCGCGACGGGGCGTGGTGGGACGCTGGGAAGATCGGCCTGGGGGCGCCGCCGCTCGAAACGCCCGAAGGCTGGCTGATCACCTACCACGGCGCTCACCTGACCGCCTCGGGGCCCATCTACCGCGTTGGCCTGGCGCTGTTGGATCTCGAGGATCCGAGCGTGATCCTGCAGCGGTCCGAGGAATGGGTCATGGGGCCCACCGCTCCCTTCGAGCGCGTTGGAGACGTGAACAAGGTCGTCTTCCCGAATGGCTGGGTGCATGACGAGGAGACGGACCTGCTTTCCCTCTACTACGGGGCTGCCGACACCGTCGTAGCTGTTGCCTCGGCGTTGCTCAGCGATGTACTCGAGCACTTGGGGCAGGCGCCGCTGCCGCTGCACCGCCGTGTCTCCGATTCGGGCGGCTAGAGATCGAGGCTATAGCCGCGACAACCGGAGCAGGACCCCTCGATGGAGCGCAAGTGGCTCATCCTCACGAGCGTGTCGCTCGGCTCGCTCATGGCGACGCTCGACGGCAGCATCGTCAACATCGCCCTGCCGGCGATCCAGAAAGACTTCCGGGTAGATCTGACGACCGTCGAATGGGTCGTCGTCGCCTACCTGCTGGTCATCGGCTGCCTGCTGCTTCCATTCGGACGGCTGGGCGAGGTGCTGACCTTCAAGCGTGTCTACCTGGTCGGCTTCGGGGTCTTCACGCTGGGGAGCGTCCTGTGTGGCGCTTCCCCCAACGAGTCGACATTGATCGGCTTCCGAGCCGTCCAGGCCGTGGGCGCGGCGATGATCATGTCGATGGGTCCGGCAATCGTGGCTCGGACTTTTCCGGCCACTGAGCGCGGACGGGCCCTCGGCCTAAACGGCATCAGTGTCTCGATAGGCCTAAGCCTAGGGCCTGCTCTCGGCGGCATCCTGACCCAGGTCGCGACCTGGCGGGCGATCTTCCTCATCAACGCCCCGATCGGGCTGCTGGCGATCGTCTGGGCGGCTCGCGTGCTCCCGGCCGAGGCGCCGGGAAAGGGCCAGTCGTTCGATGCCAGAGGAGCCTCACTTTCGGGCGCGGCTCTGTTCGCTCTCCTGCTGGCCCTCAGCGAAGGCCAGCAATGGGGTTGGACGAGCATCGCGACCATCGGCTTGCTGATCGCCTTTGTCGTCCTGGGGACGGCCTTCGTCCTCGCCGAGCGCGGCTCGATCCAGCCGATGATCGATCTGGCCCTCTTCAAGATCCGGCCGTTCTCGGCCGGCCTGGCCGCCGTTGTGGTGGCATTCGCCGGGTTGTTCACTGCGACCTTCCTGCTCCCGTTTCTGCTCCAGCAGGAACGCGGCTTCTCGCCGATAGAGGCAGGGTTGCTGCTGACTCCCGTGCCGATCACCATGGCTCTCGTGGCGCCCTTCAGCGGCGCAGCCTCGGACCGCTTCGGCCCGCGCGCCCTGGCCAGCACCGGCATGGCGATCATGGTCCTCGGCCTCCTGAGTCTGACCCAACTTCCGGTCGACTTCGCCCTCCCGGACCTCGTCTGGCGGCTCGTCCTGCTCGGTCTGGGCCAGGGCCTCTTCATGAGCCCCAACAGCAGCGCTGTGCTCGGCTCGGTGCCGCGGCCTCGGGTCGGGACGGCGTCCGGTACGCTGGCCCAGATGCGCGTCAACGGCCAGGCGCTGGGGATCGCGTTGAGCGGCGCGATCGTGGCCACTCGGTTGCCCGTGCACCTGGCGGAGCTGGGAGGCGGCGCGCCGACGGTCGCGACTCAGAATCTGGCGCTCGCCGGAGCGATCCACGACGCCTTCGTGGTTGCGGCTATCGTCTGCTCCGTCGGGATCGTGGCGAGCCTGGTACGCGGTTCAAACCCCACCCGCAAGGATCGCGCGATCGCGGCGGCGCCGGAGGCCGGGAAGTGAATCTCAAGCGGGCGATTGTTGCCGTGGTCGGCTGCGTCCTGATGGCGACGGCCTGCAGCGGGACGGCTGCGACCTCGGCCTCGGTGGCGCCGACGTCCGCCGCCCCCACGCTCGGCGCCCCGTGCTCGCTGCTGACCATGGCGCAGGTCGGCTCGGCAATCAGCTTCACCGTCAATACCCAGACAAGCGACGACGCCGGACAGACATGTACATGGACCTACGCCGACCCGAACAACATGGTCGACTTCAACACGGCCAGACTCTCGATCATCGACCTTGCGACGTTCTCCAAGATGCGTGTTGCACAGGACAGCGGCATCACCATTACGCCGGTGGGAAACCTGGGCGACGCGGCCTTCTACACCGAGTCGGGCGCTCAGGGAACGAGTCTCAGCGTGGAGAAGGGCAGCGCGGCTTTCACCGTCTGGGTGCTGGGCAAGGCGTACACGGCGGCCCAATCCAAAGCCGACGAGAATGTGCTGGCCACCGAAGTTCTCGCGGGCATCTAGAGACGCGCGGCGGAGTCAAACGTAGAGGAGCAGCGATGGACCTCAGACCAAACGCGGACGTCAAGGGCGACGCCGATCAGCCCATCGCGTGGCGAGCCGCGCCGGAGGACATAGCTGTCCGGTCGGACGGCCAGCAGGTCGGCACGCTGTACGACCTGCTCGGGTCCCACGAAGAAGACATCTTCCACGGCATCGTGGTGCAGCTTCACTCGGGGTCGCGCCGCGTCTTCGTGCCGGCCGACGACGTGGTCTTGATCACGGCCACTCACGTCGACGTCTCGCTCAGCGCGGGCGAACTCGATGCTCTGCCGGAGCACACGGAAGAGCGTCAGTTCCAGCTCGGGATCGTCGGGACCTTCCGCAAGCACGTGGGCTGGGTCAAGGAAAAGGATCGCTGAGCCGAGCGATGGCACGTCTGGCACGCTTCCCGGGCGCGCCCCAGGCGCTCGGCTCGTGGAGCGCTATCGTGGCCGGGATTGTCCGCCACGAGGCCGCGAGAATGTGCCGATCGATCCAGCCGCTACACAACTACGAGCCGCCGGCCGGCCCCGATGAGGCGAGAGCCGCCGCTCTCCAGTACGTTCGCAAGATCAGCGGCATGACCCGGCCGGCTCGGGTCAATCAGGCGGCCTTCGACGCCGCGGTCGATACGATCGCGGCCGCCACGCAGGGGCTGCTGCGGGATCTCGTCGCGACTGCCCCGCCGCGCGACAGGACGGCGGAGCGGCAACGCGCCCGGGTCCGTTGGGAGCAGCGTCGAGAGCGCGGCGCCGCCTGACCTGGCCGGCATCTCTCGCCTGGCGAGCCGAGCGCAAGCTGCGGACTAGGGGCGTAGGAGGACGACCTGGGCGTCGCGGCCGAGGACGTCCGGGTTGCAAGTGACCACGAGCTCGGTCCCGTCCGGGGACCAGTAGAGCCCGGTAGCAGGTGACGGCAGCGCTACCGTGCTGGTCTTGCCGGAGGTGGTGATCTGGACGGTGCCGAGGCTGGCTTCCGGGACTAGAGCGGCCCAGCCCTGGGTTGATATCGCGCCGTCGCGGTAGGCCGTGCCGCCGTTGCCGAGCCTGGTCCTCGCCCCGTCGAGCGACAGGAGCCACCATGCCTCGGCATCGTCTCCGGCGAACATCCGGTCGTTGCCGACCCAGGTTTCGCGATACACCCCGCCTCCCTTGAGCAGGTCCGTTCGCTTGCCGTCGGAAACGCTCAACACCACAAGGTTGCCCGGACTTCCTATTACACCCGTTAGCGCGAGATGCCGGCCATCCGGGCTCAGGCTCCCTCCCGGATATTTCCCCATGGAGATCTCGGGCCAGGATCGCACCACCTGACCGGTGTCCGTCCGGACGACCGCCAGGCCGGAGGGGTCCTCGACCGCCATGAGGCTACCGTCGGACGAGATCGACAGCGGACCGTCCCCGACGACTTCGGGCAGCAGCGAGCCATTGCGCCAGACGGCATAGCCCTGAGCGGTTTGGAGGGCCACGGTGCCGTTTCCATTCCCGTAGAGGAACTCGTACCGTCCGGGAAGGGCCTGCATGGTGCCCAAGCCGTTGTAGCCGATGTGCGCGATGTAGGCCGTCGCGAAGTCATCGTTCGATGTCGGGTCAGAGGCCAGCACTATCAGCGTGTCGTTGCCGCCCCAGGCAGCCTCCCAGGCTGGGGCCTCTCCAACCCACGTGCCGGCCTTGTCGAACATGTAGACGTTCTTGTCGCCACCACCCGAACTGATGACGGCGAAGTGCTGTCCGTCGGGCGCCCAGAGCACCTCACCGCCCACCATCCACGAGGGCTCCAGCACGGTCAGGCCGCCTGTCGATGACGGGGCTATTGGCGACCACGTCGGGATCGGCGTGGGCGGCGGCGGAGATCCCAGTGACCACAACGGGTATGGCGTGGCAGTCGCCGAGGAAGTGGCTGCGACCGATGGAGTGACCGATGGAGTAGCCGACGGCATCGGGCCGGCTGCGGGGCGCTTCTGGAGCAAGAACGAACCTGCGACCACGACCAGAGCCACGACGGCCACACTCGCGACCGTCAGGCCGAGGCGAAAGGTCGTCCGCCTGCTCGATCGCGGCGTGGGCTGTCCAGTCGCCAGCAGCGCCGCAAGCGGAGGCGGGGGATTGGTCGTGCGATCGAGCTCGGCGGCGCGCGCCTTCATGCGATCGCTCAGGCCCCGCTCGAAATCGTCTGAGTTCATCGGTCGAGGACCTCCGGTCGCTTGCGAAGAGCTGCCAGACCGCGCGAGACGTGGGTTCGAACCCGGGCCGCCGAGAGGCCCATGATCCGGCCGATCTGATCGTCCGGAAGGTCGAACAGAAAGCGCAGCGCGATCGCTTCGTGCTGGCGTTGGGACAGGAACCCGCGGACCTGATCGAACCAAACGGCGGCTTCGACCCGGCCGATGGAGTCGCCCGGTGCCGGCGGATCGTCCGCGGCCGACAGTGACAGCCAGTGCGGGACCCGACGCCTGTTCCTATCGATCACGATCCGGCGAGCAATCAGGAAGAGCCATGGGATCGGATCTCCGCCGGGACGGCGGCCTGCCTGCCAGGCCCCGTAAGCCCGACGTACGGCTTCCGATGCGACGTCCTCGGCATCTTCGTGGTGCCTGACCAGCAGCCAGGTGTACCGACACACCCGCGGCCAGGCGGCGATGTACATCTCCTCGAACGCGACCCGGGACTCGAGCGTGGTCGCCGGCCCGGATTCGACTGCCCTCAAGCCCCAACTCCCTGGGATGTCTCTCCCTTGGAAGAACTCTTCCATGCAGAAGATAACGACACGACGCCGGAATCTGTGTCACCGCCGCACCCGCCCTGTAGCCTGCGGGCGCGATTCGCTGCTTTTTTCGGCGTTTTCCCATAGGATCGGCACCGAAAGCGATGGCGTCGTTGCGCCGATGAGGACCCAGGATGCGTCTCAGATCGTGGCTGCATACCCCGAGCGGGGCTGCGCTACTGTCGTTCTTGTTCCCCGGCCTGGGGCAGGCGGCGGTGGGCTATCCACGGCGCGGCGCGATCGTGGCGATCCCGGGGTTGGCCACGTTGGCAGCGGCCGTAATGATCTTCCTGCTCGATCGCAAGGCGGTCTTCGACGTCCTGCTTCGGCCGTCGTCCCTTATGGCTCTCCTGTTCCTCGACGTCGCCATCCTCTTCTACCGCTTGTGGGCCATCGCGGACGCCTATTCCCTGGCAGGCGCAGGGCAGCGCCGGCGGAAGCAAACCTCCCGCCGAGCCTCGAACCGCGGGGCGGCGGTGGTTCTGGGCGTCGTGTTGATCGCCACGGTCGGCACGCACGGCGCCTTCGGTGCCTTAGACCTGCAAACGCAGAGCGCCCTTTCGTGCCTCTTCAACCAGGACGCGGCGTGCTTCTTCCAGGGCGGCGGCGACCTGGCCGCAGGCGAAACCGTGCCGATATATACCGACGCACCGACCGACACGCCCTCCGGATCGGCCTCCAACGTCCCGCTTCCGAGCATTCCGTTCTACGCAGCTCCGACCCTGCCGCCGGCCGGGGGCGGTAACACCAACTGGCAGTCAGATGGGAAGCTCGTTCTGCTCCTGGTCGGCGCCGATCAGGGCGTGGGCCGGTGGAGCCTGAGGCCCGACACCATGATCCTGCTCGAGGTGGATCTCGCCACCGGCCGGGCGGCTCTGTATGGCCTCCCGCGCAACCTGGAGAACGTGCCGCTGGGAGCCGAAGCGGCGAACGCGTATCCGTGCCACTGCTTCCCGTATCCGAACCTGCTGAACGCGCTCTGGCTCGATGCCGTCAACAAACCGAACGCCTACCCATATCCGGGGACCGCTTTCGTGCGTGGCTTCAAGGCCCTGGAGGGCGCGGTCGGAGCGCTCACCGGACTCAACGTCGACGGTGCGGTCGTGATCAACCTCATCGGCTTCGTCCGCCTGGTCGATGCGCTCGGCGGAGTGACCATTGACGTCCCCACCGAGCTCAAGGACAGCCAGTACTCGCAGCCACAGGACGGCAAGGACATCACGATCGACATCAAGGCGGGCATCCAGCACATGGACGGGCTGACCGCGCTCGAATATGCCCGCAGCCGGCACCAGGACTCCGACTACGGTCGAATGGTCCGCCAGCAGCTGGTGCTTACCGCAATCCGCGACCAGATCCATCCGTGCGCGCTCGTACCGGAGATACCCGGGCTCTTGAGCGCGGTGGGCCAGACCTTCTGGACGGACATGTCGCTCGACGACGCGCCGGCGCTGCTGGCGTTGATGGAACATGTCTCGACGGCCAACATGAAGGGCTACGAGTTCACTCCGAACGTGACCGGCGCGACCAATGACTACCTGACCGTCAGTTCGGTGAACGAGATCCGCAGCATCGTGGCCCACGGCCTCGACGGCCTTCCGGCGGGGATCACGGGCGGCAGCGGCGGCGGTGGCGGCCTCAGCTGCTAGCCCTTGGTGCGCCGCGAGGCGCCGGGAAACGGCGCTGCATGGCGCTTGCAACAGCTGGCTTACCCGGTCGTGGAGCACCACATCATGAAGTCGCGACATATGACCCGACGCCGACATAGCGCTCCGCAAGTCCAACGGGGCCTCGTCTCCGAGGCTGACCGGCGTCGCCCCAAGGTTCGTTGGACGCTCCGCCTCATCGATGGCGCGACCCTGGCCCTGCTCCTGATCGTCGGTCTGGGCCCGCTCCTCTGGTTGGCCAAGTCTTCCATCACGCCGACCCAGGACACCATACGAACGCCCATGGCGCTGTGGCCGCATGGCTTCGACCTGGGAACCTTCGCACGCGCCTGGTCGCGAACCCACATCGATCGCTACTTTCTGAACACCGTCTGGATTGCCATCGGATCCTGGTTCGTCCAGATCCTGGTCGCGACCACCGGGGGTTATGCGCTCTCGGTTCTGCGACCGAAGTTCGCCCGCGTCCTGACGGCATTGGTACTGGCCACGCTGTTCGTCCCCTCGATCGTGTTGCTCGTACCGCTCTACCTCACCATCGTGGATATGCCGGTCGTGCATATCAAGATGATCGATACGTTCTGGGCGGTGTGGCTGCCGGCAGGGGCGAGTGCATTCAATGTCCTGCTCATGAAGCGGTTCTTCGACAACCTGCCTCGCGAGATCTTCGAGGCTGCCCAGGTCGATGGCGCCGGCCCCTTCCGGATGTTCTGGTCGATCCTTGTCCCGCTGTCGCGCCCAATCATCGGCGTCGTGTCCGTTTTCGCCGTGATCGGGACCTGGAAGGATTATCTGTGGCCACTGCTGGTGCTGCCGGATCCGAACATGCAGCCGCTGTCCGTGCGCCTGCCAACGCTGCAGCCGACGACCCAGCTCGATGTCTTCCTCGCAGCCCTGGCGATCGCGACCATGATCCCGGTTGTGCTCTTCCTCGGCTTCCAGCGAATGTTCCTGCAGGGCGGCGATCTCAGCGGAGCCGTCAAGGGCTGAGGGATTAGCGGCCTCTACCCGGACAAAGCGGCTGAGGAGCTGGACGTCCAGCGCACGCTCCACGAGCCGGGGCGCCACGTCGCTCTGAGGGCGTACGGCACTGCCGGCCAGTCGAGTTGGGTGGGTTTTCATCCTCGCGGCGGGCGTCGGATGCAGTTATGCTCTCGAAAGGAGTTATGCTTAAAAAACCTCGGTTTCCAGCCGAGTGGCCCGCCGAGCGGATTCGCCATTCCGAGACGACAACCTTCGAGGGAGACGGCAAGATGAAGAGACAGATCCACGGAGCCAGGTTGCTGCTTTCGGCTGGCATCGCGGTCACTCTCGCGATCGGCATGCTCGCCGGCGGAGGGACGGCAAATGCCGCAGGCCCCACGGCGGTCAAGCTCGGGACTGCCGAGAGCTTCGCCGTCCTTGCCGGTACCGGCATCACCAACACCGGCGCGACGACGATCAACGGCGATGTCGGGTCCTACCCGACGACCTCGCAGACCGGATTCGGGACCGTCGTGCTGACCGGGACGAACCACCATGGCGACGCGGTCACGCAGGGAGCCAAGAGCGCCCTGAAGACGGCATACGGCGACGCCTTCGGACGAACACCGCCCACACAGACGATTCACATCCTCGGCGGGCAGACCCTCGTCGGCGGCGTCTACAACGCCGGCGGCTTCACTCTCGGTCTCACAGGGACGCTCACGCTCAACGGCCAGGACGACCCGAGCTCCGTCTGGATCTTCCAGGCGACATCTGACCTCATCACGGCCTCGGCGAGTCGAGTCAAGTTCATCAATGGCGGCGATCCCTGCAACGTCTTCTGGCAGGTCACCAGCTCGGCGACTCTCGGAAAGGGCTCGACCTTCGTAGGGACGATCATGGCCCTGACATCTATCACGCTGGCAAGCGGCGTGACGGTGGACGGTCGAGTGCTGGCCCGGAACGGCGACGTGACCTTGATCAACGACACAATC
>Ga0209638_1002754_pt1 | contig 10678 bp, 10 predicted proteins | sample BarGraNGADG00211_FD_184490 | JGI IMG/M metagenome (GOLD analysis project Ga0209638, IMG submission 184490) | Arctic peat soil microbial communities from Barrow, Alaska - Barrow Graham LP Ref core NGADG0002-211 (SPAdes) (version 2) | ecosystem: Environmental > Terrestrial > Soil > Wetlands > Peat... | reverse complement strand
CAGCTCGCTGACCGCCGCTGTCTGCCGCCAGGTGAGCAGCTGCACACCGTCTACCCGTATATCCTGATCACCGGCCGGCTCCTCGGGCATTACCTGGGCATTACCACGCTGGAATGATGACCCGGCGTACGCCGAATATGGCGCTGGTGCCGGCGATGCGGCTCGAGATCTGTCCGGACGACGCAGCCCGGCTGCTGGGATTCACCATCCAGGGCGAAGACCTGCGGTAACGCAAGTGGGCGATGCAGGTGTCGAACCTGCGGCCTCTACCGTGTCAAGGTAGCGCTCTCCCGCTGAGCTAATCGCCCGGGACTCAAGCGTCGCAATCAGGGTGCGAACATCGAGGCGGAGGCGGGAATCGAACCCGCGTACAGGGCTTTGCAGGCCCTTGCCTAAGCCACTCGGCCACTCCGCCGTCGGGCCGGCGGTCGCCCTTGGCCCAGCCGTACTGCGGTCGACATGCCCCTTCGCCAACGAGTGGGCACTTCCGAGCGGACGACGGGATTCGAACCCGCGACCCTCACCTTGGCAAGGTGATGCTCTACCAGCTGAGCCACGTCCGCGTGCGCCGGGCCGTCCCGGCGGCAACAGGATGACTGTAGCCGAGGCGGCTCCGGCCGTTCAACGTGCGCCGCTCCGATGCCCGGTCGGCGCTGCCGTTCGGTCAGATCTCCGGTTCCGTCCACATCAGCAGCGCCAGTTCGGCGTCGATCTCGACGAAGTCGCTCTCCGCTCCCGATGGCACCGCGGCGTACGTGCGGGTGAGGAAGTCAACCAGCGCGCCAAGCGGCACCTCGAACAGCGCGCGCCCGGACGGCGAGGACAGCGCCAGGCAGACCACCGCGCTGCCCGAACCTGCGGTTGGCCAGACCTGGACATCGCCCTCACCGACCGCCCGGACCACTCCATCGGTCAACAGCTGCCGAGCGAAGGTCCACTCGACTACGTCATTGCCGTCCGCGCCCCCACCGGTGCGGAAGCCGACGTGGACGGCGTAGGGATCGGATGCCTCGTACTGCAGTCCGGCCGCGACGGGAAGGGGACTGCCACCCGGGACGATCAGACGCAACTCCATCTCGGTGCTGACAGAGGTTGGACGGGGCGTCATAGCCGGGACCCCTTCGGGCGTTCGCGTCAGCGGCTGTGTGCCGCTGGTCCACGACCTGCCCGCGCAATGTACGGACGTAACCACTCGTTCGGGGGACCCATCCACAATATTTCGGGGGACCCATCCATAATATAGGGAGATGGGACGCATGAATCGGCTCACTTATCACCGTGAGCGCATTCGTCGTCACGCTTTGTGGGGGGCGGCGTACCGCATTGGCGTCTTCGTCACCGGATTCGTCGTTGCCCTCGTCGGCATCGCACTGCTGGTGCTCCCCGGCCCCGGCTGGCTCCTGATCTTCCTTGGCCTGGCCATTCTGGCAACCGAGTTCCGCTGGGCGCGCCGGACGCTGCACTGGACCAAGGGCCGCTACCAGCAAGCGCGCGATCGAGTCACTCGCCGTCGCACCGACCCCTCAACCGGCGCTCCGAGCCTGCAGCGTGGGGTAGGGTCGGGCACCGTCTAGGGCGATTAGCTCAGCGGGAGAGCGCCTCGTTCACACCGAGGAGGCCACTGGTTCGATCCCAGTATCGCCCACCATCGCTGCGGTGCCGGCCGCGGCGGGCTCGGTAGCATCGTGTTGAAGATGCCTGCCGACCCTGGAGCGATCTTGTGCCGGACGTCCGCCTGACCGTCGACCGGACGCCGCACGTCGTACCGGCCGGAGCGTCGGTGGGCGACGTCCTGGCCGGGGCAGGGATCACTGCCGCCATTGCCGTCCGGGCCAACTCCGAGCAGCTGCACGACCTGAGCTGGGTGCCCGAGGACGGCGACCGGCTGGAGTCGGTACCCATGGCCACCCCCGAGGGCCGGGCGATCCTGCGGCACTCCACCGCGCACGTGCTGGCTCAAGCCGTGACCGACCTCTTCGCCGGTGCCAAATTCGCCATCGGGCCGCCGGTCGAGAACGGCTTCTACTACGACTTCGACGTCGAGCGACCGTTCACCCCCGACGACGTCGAGGCGATCGAGCGGCGGATGATCGAGATCATCAAGGCCGGCCAGTCCTTCGCCCGCCGCCGGGTCGACCCGGACGAGGCCCGCGGCCTGTTCGCGGACCAGCCGTACAAGTTGGAGATCATCGATCGGGCGACCGCCGGCGCCGTCGAGGGCGAGGAAACCGTCGACGCTGCCGGGCCGGACATCACCGTCTACGACAACGTCGGTTCCAAAGGCGGCCGGGCCGCGGCCGGGGTGGCGCCGGGGTTGGCGTTCACCGACCTCTGCCGCGGGCCGCACCTGCCCTCGACCCGGCAGATCCCGGCGTTCAGGCTGATGCGCACCGCCGGCGCCTACTGGCGCGGCGACGAGAAGAACCGGATGCTGCAGCGGATCTATGGCACGGCCTGGGAGTCCAAGGAGGCCTTGGCCGTGCACTTACGGATGCTGGCCGAGGCGGAGCGGCGCGACCACCGCCGGCTGGGCGCAGAGTTGGACCTGTTCTCGTTTCCGACCGAGATCGGCGGCGGGCTGGCGGTCTGGCACCCCAAGGGTGGCGCGGTCCGCCGGGCGATGGAGGACTACAGCCGGGCCGCCCATGAGCGGGCCGGCTACGAGTTCGTCGTCACCCCGCATATCGCCCGCTCCACGCTGTTCGAGACCTCCGGCCACCTGCAGTGGTACGCCGACGGCATGTACCCGCCGATGGAACTGGAAGGGGCGACGTACTACCCGAAGCCGATGAACTGCCCCGGCCACATCTTGATCTACAAGTCGCGCGGCCGCTCCTACCGCGACCTGCCGCTGCGGCTCTTCGAGTTCGGCACCGTCTACCGCTACGAGAAGTCTGGAGTGCTGCACGGCCTGACCCGGGCGCGCGGTTTCACCCAGGACGACAGCCACATCTTCTGTACGCCGGAGCAGCTGGCCGGCGAGCTGACCAGCCTGCTCGCCTTCGTGATCGGGCTGCTGCGCGACTTCGGCCTCACCGACTTCGAGGCGGAGCTGGCCACCCGCCCCGAGCGCTACGTCGGGGAGCCGGCGCAGTGGGCCGAGGGCGAAGCTGCGCTGCGGGTTGCGCTGGAGGCCAGCGGGCTGGCGTACGTTGTCGCCGCGGGGGAGGGTGCCTTCTACGCGCCCAAGATCGACGTACACATCCGGGACGCGATCGGCCGGCGCTGGCAGCTGTCTACGCTGCAGGTGGATTTGCAGGAGCCCGGCCGGTTCGACATGGAGTACCAGGCGGCGGACAACACCCGCCGTCGGCCATACATGATCCACCGCGCCTTGTTCGGGTCCGTGGAGCGGTTCTTCGCCATCCTGCTCGAGCACTACGCCGGCGCGCTGCCGGCCTGGCTGGCGCCGGTGCAGGTCACCATGATCCCGATTGCCGAGCGGCACGTGCCCTACCTGCGCGGCGTCGCCGAGCAGCTGCGCGAGCGCGGGGTCCGGGTGGAGGTCGACGACTCGGCCGAACGGATGCAGAAGAAGATCCGCAATGCGCAGCGGCAGAAGGTGCCGTTCATGCTGATCGCCGGCGACGACGACGAGACGGCGGGCGCAATCTCCTTTCGGTACCGCAGTGGGGAGGAGCGGCGCGGGGTGCCGGTCGACGAGGCGGTCAGCGAGGTCGCTGAGGAGATCGCGTCTCGGCGGCTGGTCCCGCTCGCTGTCACCGCCGGGGCGACGGACGAGTGAGCCGGGACGCATCGGAGCCCGACGCGCCGCCGCGCGAGCAGGTCGGGGTCGGCGACGCGGACGCCTTCCAGCGGCTGTGGACCCCGCACCGGATGGCGTACATCAAGGGCGAGGGCAAGCCGGCCGGCGACACGGAGTGTCCGTTTTGCAGCATCCCGAGCCTGGGGGACACCGACGGGCTGATCGTCGCCCGTGGCACCACGGCGTACGTCGTGCTCAACCTCTATCCCTACAACGGCGGCCACCTGCTGGTGGTCCCGTACCGACATGTCGCCGACTACCCGGACCTCGACGATGCCGAGACGGCCGAGGTGGCGGTGCTGACCAAGCGGGCGATGCGAGCGCTCCGACACGCCAGTGACGCCCAGGGCTTCAACATCGGGATGAACCAGGGCGGCATTGCCGGGGCCGGGATCGCCGCTCATCTGCACCAGCACGTCGTACCGCGCTGGGGTGGCGACACCAACTTCATGCCGGTGGTTGGCCACACCAAAGTGCTGCCGCAGCTGCTGAATCAGACCCGGGAGCTGCTCGCCGCCGCCTGGGCGCAGGTCTGACGGCTGCCGACCAGGCGGTTGGGCCTGCTGGGCAGCCGTGCGGCAGCCTGCTCAGCCGGTTGCCGACTGCTCCGCCAGCACCTTGCCCGCCACGTGGCTCGGCATCGGCTCGTGCCGCAGGTAGCGGCGAGCGAACGTGCCGGTGCCGTGCGAGAGCGAGCGCAGGTCGACGGCGTACCGGACCACCTCGGTCTCCGGCACCTCGGCCCGCACCAGGGTGCGGCCGGTGCCGACCGGCTCCGTGCCGACCACTCGACCGCGCCGAGTCGACAGGTCGCTCATCACCGCGCCGACGTACTCGTCCGCAACCAGGACGGTGAGCTCCAGCACCGGCTCCAGCAGGTGCACAGTCGTTGCTCGGCCGGCCTCCTTCAGCGCCAACGCCCCAGCCATCTGGAAGGCCATGTCGGAGGAGTCGACCGAATGCGCCTTGCCGTCGAACAGCGTCACCCGTAGGTCGACCACCGGATAGCCGGCGGCCACCCCGCGCTCCATCTGCGCTCGGACGCCCTTCTCCACCGACGGGATGAACTGCCGCGGCACCGCGCCCCCGACCACCTTGTCGACAAACTCGAAGCCAGCGCCGGACTCCAGCGGCTCCACCTCGACGTCGCAGATGGCGAACTGGCCATGCCCGCCGGACTGCTTGACGTGCCGGCCGTGCCCGGTGGCCTTGGCCGCGAACGTCTCCTGCAGCGGCACCCGCAGCGGGACGGTGTCGACCTCCACGCCGTACTTGCTGCCGAGGCGGTCCAGCAGTACGTCGGCATGCGCCTCGCCCATGCACCAGAGCACCAGCTGGCGGGTTTCGACGTTCTGCTCCAGCCGCAGCGTCGGGTCTTCGGCGACCAGTCGCGCCAGGCCCTGAGAGAGCTTGTCCTCATCTGCCTTGGACCGGGCCTTGATGGCAACGGGGAGCAGCGGCTCCGGCATCTCCCAGGCGGCGACCAGCAGCGGGTCCTCCTTGGCGGACAGGGTGTCGCCGGTTTCGGCGCGGGAGAGCTTGGCTACCGCGCAGATGTCGCCGGCGATGCACTGTGGCACCGGCCGCAAGGTCTTGCCCAGGGGCGACGACAGGGCGCCGACCCGCTCGTCGAGGTCGTGGTCGGCGTGCCCGCGCTCGGCCCGGCCGTGCCCGGAGACGTGCACCGTCATGTCCGACCGCAGGGTGCCGGAGAAGACCCGCACCAACGAGATGCGCCCGACGTACGGGTCAGTCATGGTCTTGACGACTTCGGCGACCAGCGGACCGTGCGGGTCGCAGGTCAGCGGGTTGTGCGGTTTTCCGTCCGGGCGGGTAACTGGCGGCAGGTCGTGCTCCAGCGGCGAGGGGAAGGCGCTGCTGAGCAGATCGAGCAGCTCGGCCACGCCCAGGCCGGCCATGCCCAGACCGGCCACGCCCAGGCCGGCCACACCCAGGCCGGCCAGGGCGCAGACCGGCAGCACCGGGTAGAACGAGCCGCGGGCGACGGCCTTCTCCAGGTCCTCGACCAGAACCTTGGCCTCGATCGTCTCCCCGCCGAGGTAGCGGTCCATCAGGGACTCGTCCTCGCTCTCGGCGATGATTCCCTCGATCAAGCTGTTGCGGGCGTCCTCGATCAGCGGCAGATGCTCGGGGTCAGGGTCGCGCTGCACCCGGGCGGGTCCGGAGTAGTCGGCGACCTGCTGGGACAGCAGCCCGATCAGGCCGCCGACGGCACCGGGAGCGTCCGGGTCGCCGGTGTGCATCGGCAGGTACAGCGGGAGTACGCCGTCGCCGAAGGCCTGCTGGCAGGTCTCCACGGTGCGCTCGAACTCGGCGCGCGGGGAGTCAACCTTGGTTACGACCACGGCGCGCGGCATGCCGACCGCAGCGCACTCGTCCCACAGGATGCGGGTCATGCCGTCGATGCCGTCGGTGGCCGCCACCACGAACAAGGCGGCGTCCGCGGCGCGCAGGCCGGCGCGCAGGTCCCCGACGAAGTCGGCATAGCCGGGGGCGTCGAGCAGGTTGACCTTCACCCCGGCGTGCTCGAACGGGGCGACCGCCAATGAGACCGAGCGCTGCTGGCGGACCTCGGCCTCGTCGTAGTCGGTGACCGTCGTCCCGTCCTCGACCCGGCCCGCCCGAGGGATGGTGCCGGTGGCGGTCAGCAGGCTCTCGGCCAGCGTGGTCTTTCCGGCCCCGGAGTGGCCGACCAGCACCAGGTTGCGGACCGCCCCGGGCTGCTCGGCCACCGGTGCCCTGCCGGTCGCTCCCGGATGACCGCTGGACTTCTCCGCCATCGCCGCATCGCCTCCTCGCCTCGTCCGCCGGCTCCGGCGGTGGCGCCATCCTTCCCCACAACGCCACGTCCGGGGCACCGGTCTGGTCAACGACTGCAGCGTTCGGCGCTCTACAGTGGAGGTCGGTCCGCCGATGGGGTGCGACCGGGCGAGATGGGACACGCATGCTCAACTCCCACGTGCGCCCGGCGCTCAGCCGGGTCGTCACCCCCCTGGGAGCGGCCCTGGCTCGGGCCGGCGTGACCCCGGACGCGGTCACCATCGTGGGCACCGTCGGGGTCGCCGTCGGGGCACTGGCGTTCTACCCGCGGGGCCGGTTCCTGGCCGGCACCTTGTTCATCACGGCGTTCGTCTTCGGCGACATGCTCGACGGTGCGGTCGCCCGGGCTCGTGGCAGCTCCGGGCCGTGGGGCGCCTTCCTCGACTCCACCCTGGACCGGGTCGCGGACGCCGCAGTTTTTGGCGGCCTGCTGCTGTGGTTCGCCGGTGTCGGCAACTCCCCGGTGTTGGCCGGGGTGACGCTGTTCTGCCTGGTTGGCGGGGCCGTCGTCTCCTACGCCAAGGCCCGCGCCGAGGGCCTCGGGATGCACTGTGACGTTGGCGTGGCTGAGCGCTCGGAGCGTCTGATCATCGTGCTGGTGGCCACCGGACTGGGCGGGCTCGGCGTGCCGTATGTCCAGGCCGCCGGGCTGGAGCTGCTGGCGGTGCTGACGGCAGTCACTGTTGGCCAGCGCTTCGTCGAGGTCCGCCGGCAGGTTCGGCTCGCCGGGGCCACATCGGAGGTTGGTCACCGGTGAGAGCGCGGCTCGTCGACACGGCGTACGCCGCCGGGTGGACCATCGTGCGGGGCCTGCCCGAGTCGGTCGCGCGCGTGCTGTTCGTGTTGCTGGCCGACGCGGTCTGGTGGCGCCGGGGCAAGGGGGTCCGCCGGCTGGAGGCAAACCTGCGCCGGGTGCTGGCCGGGGGCGGTGGCCGCGTCGACGAGGTGACCCTGCGGGCGACGTCCCGGGCCGGCATGCGGTCCTACCTGCGCTACTGGCGGGAGGTGTTCCGACTGCCGACCACCAGCCGCGAGCGCATCGTCACCGGGATGCGGATGACCAACGAGGACATCCTGCGCACCGCGGTCGGCTCCGGCCGGGGTGCGATCGCCGCCCTGCCGCACATGGGCAACTGGGACCATGCCGGCGCCTGGGCGGTGCTAACCGGGCTGCCGTTCACAACGGTCGCCGAGCGGCTGCGCCCGGAGTCGCTGTTCGACCGGTTCGTGGCCTTTCGGACCTCGATTGGCATGGAGGTCATCCCGCTCAGCGGCGGCACTCAGCCGCCGTTCGCGGTCCTGGCCGAGCGGCTGCGGGCGGGCGGCCTGGTCTGCCTGTTGGCCGACCGGGACCTGACGGCGGCCGGTGTGGACGTCGACTTCTTCGGGGAGCCGGCCCGGATGCCCGCCGGCCCGGCCGCCCTCGCGCTGGAGACCGGCGCCGCCCTGCTGCCGGTCACGCTGGCCTACGACCCGGACGTTTGGTACGTGCAAATCCACCCGGAGGTGGCCCGGCCCGCCACGGGTAGCCGCAGCGAGCAGATCGCGGCGATGACTCAAGCGGTTGCCGACGTGTTCGCCGGTGGCATCGCCGCCGCGCCGCAGGACTGGCACATGCTGGCGCGCCTGTGGCTGTCCGACCTGGACCCAGCCCGGGCGCAGCAGCCGACCGGGGGCTCGACTGGGCCGGCTTCGACTGGGCCGGCTTCGACTGGGCCGGCTTCGACTGGGCCGGCTTCGACTGGGCCGGCGACCGCGCCGGCGGAGCCCACTGGGCCGGCGGAGCACGTGGCGTGAGAGTAGGGCTGGTCTGCCCCTACACCTGGGAGGTTCCCGGCGGGGTACAGTCGCACGTCCGGGACCTTGCCGAGGCGCTGGCGGACCTGGGACACTCGGTGTCGGTGCTCGCCCCCGCCGACGACGACACGCCGCTCCCGCCGTACGTCTCCTCCGCCGGTCGGGCGCTGCCGGTGCCCTACAACGGCTCGGTTGCCCGGCTGGCGTTCGGGCCACTGTCCGCCGCCCGGGTGCGGCGGTGGCTGCGCGAAGGGAGCTTCGACGTCCTGCACGTGCACGAGCCGGCCGCCCCGAGCCTGTCGCTGCTGGCCTGCTGGGCGGCCGACGGCCCGATCGTGGCCACCTTCCACACCGCGAACCCACGCTCCCGGGTGATGGCCGCCGCCCAGGCGGCCCTGCAGCCGGCGATGGAGAAGATCACCGGTCGGATCGCGGTGTCGTCGGCGGCCCGCCGTACCGTGGTCGAACATCTCGGTGCGGACGCGGTCCTGATCCCCAACGGCGTCTCGGTGGCGGCCTTCCGCGGCGCCCGGCCGTTGCCTGGCTGGCCCGGGGCCGGCGGCGCGGTGGGCTTTCTCGGCCGCTTCGACGAGCCGCGCAAGGGCTTCAACGTCCTGCTGACGGCGTTCGCCGTGCTCGCCTCGCACCGGCCGGGGCTGCGGCTGCTCGTCGCCGGTCGGGGAGATGCGGCCGAGGCGGTTGAGGAGCTGCCGGCGCCGCTGCGCGAGCGGGTCGTCTTCCTCGGCATGATCAGCGAGGTGGCCAAGGCGCAGTTCTTCGCCTCGATCGACGTCTACGTCGCGCCCAACACCGGTCAGGAGAGCTTCGGGATCATCCTGCTGGAGGCGATGGCCGCCGGTACGCCTATCGTGGCCAGCAACATCGACGCCTTCCGTCGGGTGCTCGACGACGGCCGGGCCGGGCAGCTGTTCGCAGTCGGGGTCCCGTCGGCACTGGCCGACGTGCTGGGCCGGGTGATCGACGACCCGGGTGGCCGCGCGGAGCTGGTCGCCGCCGGTACCAAGGTCGCCGAGCGGTACGACTGGCCGCACATCGCCCGCCACGTGGTGGGCGTCTACGAGACGGTGATCGCCGCCGTACCGACGCCGGCGGCCGAGGACCCGATGCGGGCGCGGGAGGAGGAGGTGACGCGGTGACAGTCGTCGTTGCCGTCGTCGCGCTGGTCGTCGCCGCCGCCAGCTACGTCACTTGGCTGGCCAGGCGGATCGACCGGCTTTACGCGCGGGTCGAGGCGGCGTACGCCGTCCTGGATGCCCAGCTGGTCCGCCGAGCCGCGGCCGCGGTTCAGCTGGCGATGTACGCCGGGTCGCACGGGCAGCTGGACCCAATCGTGGCCGAGGCAGTAACCGCGGCCGCCCGGGCGGCGATGGACGCCGGAGTGCAGGCCCGCGAGGCGGTGGAGAACGACCTGAGCCGGGAGCTGCGGGCGGCGTTCGCGGGGCCGGTATCAACCGACGACGCGAGCGCGCGGCTGGTTGACGAGCTGGCGGTGGCCGCGACCAAGGTGGGGTACGCGCGCCAGTTTCACAACGACGCGGTCCGCGACACCCGGGCACTGCGGTTCAGCTGGTTGCCGCGGCTGCTGAGCCTGAGCCGCGGCCGGCCGATGCCCCGGTACTTCGAGATCGACGACACCGCGTTGCCGGCCCGCTCTCGCCTCGGTGTTGATCGCTGACGGGCATCCCGACGCTGCTGCACCGCCGCCGCAACTATGGGCGCACTAGTTTATCCCTCGCCACTGCGGTGCGCGAGGAGCACTGTCCGCGAGCGCTTTGCCTAGGTCGGCGGCACGTTCTGCAGGGTGAGGCGTCCTCCGGTGCACGGGGCCACGGTCACGGCGGTAGCCCACGGCGGGGCACCTCTACCTCGGCGATCTCCGACCAGTGCCGTCATGCCGGCACCCCGCGGCGGCCCAAACGTTTCCGCACAGATCGTCCCGAGCTGCTCCGGTAACCGATCCGCTCTCGGTGATCGCCACTGCTCGCTGACCAGCTCCACGGCGTCACGTTCGGCGGCTTGCCGAGCGAGCTGGACGATCGGCAGGGAAGACGCCTCGTGCCGTGGGGCAGGCTGGGACGATGACGAATGGCATGACGTGACCGATCCGGTGAAAGATGCGACCGCTTCCCGTCTTGCCGCAGCACAGGCGGAGTTCGATTCAGAGGTGGTCTACCTCAACACGGCGTCGTTGGGGCTGCCGCCCCGCCGTTCGCTGCAGGCGCTGCAGGAGGTCTTGACGCAGTGGCGGGCGGG
>Ga0209638_1002751_pt1 | contig 10686 bp, 7 predicted proteins | sample BarGraNGADG00211_FD_184490 | JGI IMG/M metagenome (GOLD analysis project Ga0209638, IMG submission 184490) | Arctic peat soil microbial communities from Barrow, Alaska - Barrow Graham LP Ref core NGADG0002-211 (SPAdes) (version 2) | ecosystem: Environmental > Terrestrial > Soil > Wetlands > Peat... | reverse complement strand
CCCCCTGCCGATGGCTCGTCGGCAAAGGGGCGCGCCAGATCTTCTTCAAGTATTGCTCCACCTTCGATTCCACAGAAAAGGGCAACATCGGTCCCGTGGCCGAGGCGCTGCTGGACGAGCTGGTCGCTGCGATCACGATCGCCTGCCCCGCTTTCCCTGCCAATGCCCGCACGATCTACCGGGGTCATCTGTTCATCGGTGACCTGCTGCTCAGCGATTCCGGGATGCGGCATCACCCCCTCACGCCCATGACGGACCCGAACCTGGTCCGTTTCCTGGGCCGGCAGGTCCGGTCGGCGGATGCAGTCGGCCTGATTCCCTGGCCGGTCGTCTGCCTTGGGTCGGCAGCCATCCGGGAAAGGTTGCAGCAGCTCAGCCTTCAGGGCCGGCGCTTTGCGGTGATCGACGCCCTCTGCGACCGCGACCTTCTCGACATCGGCGAGGCCTGTGCGGAACTGAAGCTAATCACCGGCGGCTCCGGCGTGGCCATGGGGCTGCCGGCCAACTTCCGGAAGGCGGGTCTGTTGCCCCGAACAGACGGGCCGGCCGAAATTCCATGCATCCAAGGGGCTGCCGCCGTCCTCGCCGGGAGTTGCTCGGCGGCGACGCGCAAGCAGGTCCACCGCATGGCCCAGACCCACCCCGCGTTTCGGATAGACCCGCTCGACCTGCTTGACGGCCAGCCGGTGGCGGACCGGGCGGTTGCCTGGGCCGTCGGGGCGATGCAGCAAGGCCCCATTCTGATCTTCTCCACGGACGATCCCGAGGCCGTGGCCAGGGCGCAGGCCCGCTTCGGTGCCGAGAGGACCGGAAAAATCGTGGAGAACGCTCTGGCAGAAATCGCCCGTCGCCTTCATCAGGCAGGGGTGAAAAAATGGATCGTCGCCGGCGGTGAGACCTCCGGGGCCGTCGTCGAGGCCCTCGGGATACAGTCCCTCCGGATCGGGACGGAAATCGAACCGGGCGTACCCTGGACCTTCAGTCCGGCGCCGGAGATACTGTGCTTGGCCTTCAAATCGGGGAATTTCGGGACCGAAGGTTTTTTTGAAAAGGCCCTGGGGATGCTTCCCGGAGGGGCATAATGGTCAAACGGAGGATAAAATCACGGGCAACCCCGATCTTTCCCCTGCCCCGGCTTCGTAAGGAACGGTTCGAAGTGGTACCACTCGTACGGATGGGCGCGGACCGTATCGGCAAGGAGATCCGCATACGCCTGGGCCGCCTTTTCGACGGCCTGGCGCCGCTCTCCCCTTGAAGCCTTGGTGATAAAGAGGGGTGGCTTCGTGATGAGATGATACGCCCCCTTTCCCGTGCGATGACCGAAAAAGATCAATAGCGGCGCCCCGGACAGCATCGCCAGGAGGTAGGGGATCTCGGGAATCCGCGCCTCGCCGCCGGCAAACCGGACGGTGACGGCCTTCTGATCTTTGCCCCACAGCCGGTCCCCCGTCAGAGAGACCAGTCCCCCCTCCCGCAGGAAATTCAACCCCTCCAGGATGTCCATGGCCGAGCCCCCGTTCTCCGGAACAGAAATGACGCGGATTCCGCTCTCTTCAACGCTCTTCTTCTGCCGCCGTTCGATCTGCTCCCGGTGCTTCGCCCCCAGGTAAAGCAGCAGCCTCATGCGCGGACGGTTCCGGCCCTGATGCCGGAGGAGCCGGGCGGCGATCTCCCAGCTTCCCACGTGAGACATCAGGATAACGCCCCCACGGCCGCTTTCGGCGGCCGCGAAGATATGCTCCAATCCCTCCTGCGTCATTACCAGATCGTCGCCTTCCGCCAGGTGGAACCGATCCAGAAAGACGTGGACGAAATGGTGATACTGCCGCCAGGTGCACCAAAGTGCATGGCGGCGACCCCGGTCCGGAAAGAGTTGGCGGTAGAATCGGACACTGACGGCGACGCGACGGGGAAACAAGAGGAAATATCCCGTCGCCACATGCCAGGCGATCAGCAGAAAGATCCAGTTCCCGAATCTCTTCTGCAGGACGACGAGAAACCGGTAGACAAAATCCTTCATGGTTCGGTTCCCTCCGGCAGACGGCGATCGGCGACGAACCAGACTCCCTCGCCCTCCGGCGTGTCCTGCTCGATTGCGGCGATCTCAAAACCGGCTGCGATGATCATCTTCTCCAGAGCGACCTGCGTCCGATAATGGGGGAGCAGACGGTGAATCTTCAGGCGGAGCTCCTCGATACGCCACTTCCGTGACCGGGAACGGTTCGCGGGGATAGTGACCCGGATGACGAGCCGGCCGCCGGGGATGAGCTTTTCGTGCAGAATTCTCAGAGTCTCGCGCAACGCCGCATCGTCCAGCATGTGGATGACGTCAAGGATCAGGGCCGTGTCGGTGCGATCCGGCAAATCGGCAAGATCGGGCGCCCGGCCCGTCCGCACGTCGCCCCGCGACCCGAGCGCGGACCGGGCCACGCGGACCCGTTCCTCATCCGGATCGAGACCGCAGACCGTGGCGGCGGGGAACAGCTCCAGGAGCCAGACGGACGGAACGGCGTAGCCGCACCCGATGTCGAGGATGCGCCGGGGATCCTTCACGAAGGCCGCCAGACGGGGAAACATCGGATCGAGGCGGATCTTCCAGCGGGCAAAGAGGCGCGGGGTGGCCTCAATGTGACGGTACCGCAGGAGCGTCCGCTCGGTGTGACGGGGCGACCCGGCCTCCAGGGCTTCCGGCGGGAGCACCACGGGGATGAGCGCCCGTTTCACCAGGGGCGGAACGATCAGAAAAGCCCCGGCGAGTGAATAGGCGATTCCCAACAATGATGTCAGGCCGATGCTCTTGAGGACCGCGTGCTGGGCCCCGGCCAGGACGCCGAACCCGATCAGGGTGGTCGCCCCCGCCAGGAACATCGCCTGGCGGATCAGCCCCATGAAGGGATGGCGCTCATCGAGATACCGCTGGTAGGCGCAGACGTAATAGATGCCGTAGTCGATCCCCATCCCCATGATGACGATCCAGAGCATGATCCCCGGGATGTCCACCGGATGGCCCAGGAGCTTCAGAGTCCCCAGGGTGCAGACGAGGGCGAAAGCCACCGGCGCCAGGACGATCAGGGAGAGGCGCCAGTCCAGGAAGAAGATAAAGACGACCAGGACGATCCCGAGGCCCGTGATGAGGGCAATCTCGGTGAAGATCGAGACGAGGACCTCCCCCAACCGCCGGCTGAAGAGACCCGCATCGAAGATGCTAACGAGGTTCGTCGCTGCATACCGGGTGAAGAACGGCTCCGCATCATAGGCCGGGCCCGGCGTCACCATGGAGACCTGCACCCGGGAGGATTTCTCCACCGCGATGCCCAGGAAACCGGTGAACTTTTCCGGGATCGCCGCGGCGGCCGGAGGCGCCTCGGACAAGGAGTTCACGAAGGCCCCGAAGGCATCCGGGGCGAACCCCATCTCCCGGGCCGCCCGGTTGAGTTCCCGCCGGAGTTCCGCCACGCGGCCTGGCGTCCAGAAAGCGTTCCAGTCCGCCGCATGGCTCTTTGCCAGCTCCTCCCCCGGGAAGAGGTCGGAAAGGGCAAAGGCCGCCCCGACTGTTCCCCGGTTGAGATCGTCCCGGAGCATCCCGGCCAGGCGGTCGCTTTTGGCCTGGAGATCCGCCAGACTTCCTCCCTCGATCATGAGGTAGACCCGGCTCGTCAGATCCCCCCAGACCCGCTGGAGCGTCTTTTCTGCGGCAACCGTTTCCGTGCTCAGGGAATTCATGGCGTTGATGTCTACCTGAAAAACGGGACGGGCAAAGCAGAGCATGACGCCGAAGAAAAGCGCAACCGCCACGAGTTTCGCCTTGCCCCCTGACAGCGCGATCCGGTCCAGAATCCGGCTCAGCCATGGGTCCCGGGTCTTCAGGGCCGGCGGCATGACGGGAAAGATCCGAGGAAAAATCCAGTGGACGAAAAGAAAGGTGAAGGTCACCCCCAGGGCCGCAAAGACGCCAATCTCGGCCAGGACGCTGAATTTGCTCAGCAAGAGCATAAGAAACCCCCCGATCGTCGTCAGGGCGGCCAGAATCTCCGCCGCCAGGACCTCGCGGGCGGCCTGGCGTCCCGAGACCTCGCAGGGTCGGTCGAGGAACAGCAGATAGGCGATCCCCAGATCCACCGTGAAGGCCATGATCGCCCCGCCGAAGCTGACCGCCAGGATGGAGAGGGACGGAAAGAGGAACGAGCAGACCAGCAGCGCGAGAATGGCGCCGGCCGTCGACGGGAGCAGGGCCAGAAGCCCGACGAGAGGCCGCGGAAAAGTAACGATCAGCAGAAAGGCGATACCGAGTGTCGTCAGGACGATCGCCGTTCTCATGTCCCGTCGGGCGGCATTCTCGTTATCCAACGCGGCCCGGTAGGCCCCCGCCGGCGTCAGGGTGAAGCGGATGCCGCGGGGCCGGTACTGCCCATCGAGCTTCTCCGCCAGCGCCTTGACGAGTGTGGGGATGGCCCGGGAATAGGTCGTATCCGTCGCGGAACCTTTGAGTTCCGCCATGACGAGCAGATGTCCTCCGTCCCGGGAGATCAGCTTCCCCCGGTAGAGCTGGGCGTCCCGGCTCGGCAGGAGTTGGGACATCCGGGGAAGAACCAGGTTTCGGAGGCCCAGGGGGTCGCGGGCGATGAGATCGGCCTGACCGATCCCTTCGAGCCCCTGCACGACCTTGAGATCCTCCGCCAGGATCCGGCGCAGCTCGGCCGGGGCGAGGAGCGGCGCGATCTGCGCTTCCAGCTGCGGTCCGTCGAAAAGCAAGGGGAGATGGCCAACGACATGGTCTACGAGTTCCGGGAAGAGCGCCTCGATCTGCTGCATCCCCACCTGCCGGAACAAACCGCTTTCACGAAGCCCCTCCTCGATCATATCGGCCCCGGCCGCCAGGGCGTCCCGGTTCCCTCCCTGGATCGCGACATCGATGATCAGCCGGTCCTGGACGGGGAGATGGCGAATAACCCGGTGGGCGTCCGCCAGGACGGGATCGTGACGGGGGAGCGATGCCAGGATGTCCGTTTCGATCCGCACGCCGCCGAGGGATTCGTACAGCAGGAGGCCCCCCAGGACTGCCACGACGGCAAGCATCAGGGACCAGCGAATTCGGTAGCGTCGGAAAAACATCGTGCCTCCTATGGGGGGACAGATTTTAAATCTCGCCCCGTCCCGGGATAATGATCCGCCGAATGATCCGCAGAAAGATCAGCCGGGTGAACGTCGCCGAGTTCCGACAGAAATCGACGAAGGGCCGGAAATGGGAGATCCGCTTCATCCCCGGCGTGTAGCAGACGCCGACCGGCGCCTCGACGACGGGAATCCCCGCCCACCTGGCCCGGACGAGAATCTCCACCTCGAACTGAAAACGCCGGGCCCGAACCCCGAGACTCACCGCCTCCGGTAGCGGATAGATGCGCATCCCGCTCTGGGTGTCGGAGAGGCCCGGCCCGCCGGCGCACCGGACCCAGAAGTTGGAGAATTTCCGCCCGAAGCTGCTCGTCCAGGGGACATCCTCCCCGACCATCCCCTCCCGCCGGCCGATGACGATGGGCCTCTGACCCTTGGGGATCGCCCGGATCAGGCTCGGGACATCCGCAGGGTCGTGCTGGCCGTCGGCATCCAGCGTGACGGCCCAGTCCGCCTCTCCCGCGAGGGCTGCAAAACCGGTCAGAAGGGCGGCCCCCTTGCCGTGGTTCTCATCGTGGCGGATCACCGTGATCCCCCCGATCGCCTCCAGACGTTCAGCAGTACCGTCCGTCGAGCCATCGTCGACGACCCAAATCGGCAAGCCCAGCCTGCGGGCGCGCTCGATCACCGGCCCGATCCCGCCGGCGTGATTGTAGACCGGGATGAGTATCGCAAAGCGGCCGTCCGGCATCATCTCCATACCTCTATCTTCACTGCCATCGTCAAAAATCGATGGGGGTGCGCAGCCCGATTCCGGTAACGACGACCCTGCATTTGTCTGTCATGATGACCTTGTCCATTTGGTCTCGGGAAATAGGTGTTATGTCCCCATATTTCCGGACAGAAAGGCCACGGCCCAGGTTCCCGGCCCCATGTGCGCCCCGGAGGTGAGAGACATGGGTTGGAGGATGATCTCCGCCTCCGGGCAGAACTGCGCGATTTCCGGCTGCACCTTTTTCATCACCCATGCGAGGTTGTCGGTATACTCGATCATGATCAGGGCGCGCCCGTTCCGCTCCATGCCGGCGGCTAACTTCTCCACGGCGAACTTCAATTGTTCGGTCCGGTTCCGGACGACCCCCACCTTCCTGGCTCCCTCGGGGAGAGGGCTGATCACGGGTTTCATGTGGAGCATGTCGCCGAAGAAGGCGCTGGTCCGGGAAAGCCGTCCGCCGGCCGCCAGGTACCGGAGGGTATCCAGAAACACATATTCCTGACAGCGCGCCGCACCCTCGCGGGCGAAGCGGATCACCTCCTCGGCATCGCGGGTCTCACGGGCGAAACGGGCCGTGGCCAGCGCCAGAAGTCCCAGGCGTCCCGACGCCGCCCCGCTGTCCACGATCGTGAAGCGCCCCTCCCGGTCGTGCTGTTGTTGCCACGCCATCGCCTCCGCACAGTTCCCCGTGAAGGCGGAACCGACGCACAGATAGAGGACCCGGGGATAGCGATCCAGAACGCTCCGATAATGCTGATGGCGCTCGAAGAGGGAGGCCTGCGCGGTGGAAACCTTTACCCCCCGGCGCATGGCCTCATAGAGTTCCTCCGGAACGAAATGGGTCTCGGGGAGAGATCTCTCCCCTACGGTGATGTAGCTCTCCAGGAGGGTCACCCCCAGCTCCGCCGCAATTGCGCGGCTGATGGAACCCGCGGCGTCCGTCATGATATGCACGCCCTGTACGGCCGACTGCCGGCGCGAACGGACCTGGACGCCCAGATCGTCGGAGAACCATCGAACCTCCTTTCCAAAGGCGGCGAGATCGCTCCGGGCCTTTTGACCGTCGCGGGCGTGGAGATGGACCTTCAAATAATCCCCGTCCCGGAGGACGACAACGCTTTCCCCGACGGCGGAAATCCCCCGGAGATCATCCCCGGCTTCGCCTTCGACCCGGAGCACCGTATCCACGCAGCAACCAGTCTTCTCCTTCTCTGAAAAGGCCGGAGAGACCTTAAGATAACCCTTGAAGATCTCCGTGATGGGACTGAATCCGTCGCTCTCTCCTTCAAGAACGCTGAAAAAACCGTCCAGGAAGATAAAGGCGCCCAGGGCGCCTGCATCGACGACGCCGGCATCTTTAAGCCTCGGCAGGAGCTCCGGTGTGGAGAGCACCGCCTGTTCGAGCCGTCGGAGCACCCACTCGCGCCAGGGCGCATCGGCCTTCGCCGGAATTTCCTCCACGGCCTCCGCCAACGCATCGAAAACGGTCAGCATCGTGCCGGGCTTGGGGTCGTGTACCGCTTGCCAGGCGCGGTCTCGCCCCTGGCGAACGGCGCCGGCGAGGTTCCGGGCCGAATCGGCCATGAGGAGACCGGAGAAAAACCGCGCGGCAATGTTCCCGGAATTTCCCCGGGCCGACAGCAGCAGCTCCCGGATGATCCGCTCCCGCCCCTGAACCGACTGCCGCAGCGGGGAGAGGCTGACCACGAGGTTCCGTCCCGTATCGCCGTCGGCCACGGGAAAGACGTTGATCTCGTCCAGAAGGTCGGCCCAGGCGGCGACTCTTTCATAACCTGTGATCAAGGCCTGCGGGAAAGGCGTTTCCATCTTTAGAACCCCAGGGCCCGGCGTATCTCTTCCGGAATCGTATAAACCATTTCCATTTCCGGGGCCAGGACAGCGGCCTGTTCCGTCGTCCCGCGGGCGCAGACCGTTTGGTCCGCAATAAGGCGGATTTCGAAGGCGACGACGATCTTCGTGCGGGCGTCCTTCACGGTAGCCCGGCAGATGAATTCGTCGCCCCACCGGAGGGGATGGATGTGTTTGACGGCGCTCCGGATAATCGGGAAGACGTACCGCGTCCGTTCATGGAAGGCAAACAGATCCGCACCCAGGCCGTCGAAGAGTTCGGAACGGGCGATATCGAAATACTTTAGATAGTTGCCGTGCCAGACGATCTGCATCGGATCGAGATCGAAAAACGGCACCTTCATCTTTACTTCGTGACTCTGGCTTTTCTGCACGTTTACCCGCTCTCCTTTATGAAAACCGTTCCCCAAAAAGCGCGGGCCACGGCGACGATTGCGGCCGGGGAAGCCGCCCCCTTCCCGAAAACCACTTCCCGAATCTCCGCGCCTTTCCCGGATATCTTCACCGGTTCTCCCCGTCGCCGGGGCGGCCTGTTCCCGGCTCTCCTTCGCGGCCGAACCGGCGGACGGCAAGCTCGCGCCGCCGGGGTCGGAAGGTCCCGTCCGCCTTCTCCCTCTCCACGACCTGCTTGAAGAGCTTGAACATTTTGTAGCTCTGGGATTCTTCCCGGTAGAAGCTCTCCCAGGCATAGGTGAGCAGTTCCTGGAGACGCTCCGGACTCATGTGACGCGGCTGGAAGACAACCCGGTCGGCCGTATAGGCATCCCAATCGTAGGTGAGGATCCTCTTCTCCCGCTCGAAATCTTCGAACGCCCGGGTATGGGGAAAGGGGGTGAGCACGGTGAACTCGGCCATGTCCAGCCCGATCTCCAGGATAAAGTCGATGAGCCGCTTGATGTCATCCTCCGTGTGCTGGTCCAGCCCCAGCAGGACCGTCCCCTCCACGGCGATGCCGTGGTCGTGATACCGCCGCACGCGGTCGCGAATGCGATCGGATGTGTCGAAGACGGCCTGATAGACGTACCAGGCCCCCGCCCGGGCGGCCAGGTCGAGAACTTCGTCGTCCTCCTCGATCGGATGGCAGCACCATTTCTTCTTCAGCGGGATCATCTCGGTAAAGAGGTCGATCTCCCATTGACGGTCCTGGGCCAGCGAATTGTCGACGATGAACAGGCGGTTGTTGTCGATCGCGGCCATCTCCGCGATCACCTTCTCCACCGGACGGGGACGGAACCGCCTCCCGCCCAGATAGCTGACGCAACAGGGATAGCAGTTGAACCGGCAGCCCCGGGAGGCGTGTACGAGATCCACCATCTGGATCCCTTTGTAATTGTAGAAATCCCTTTTGAGGAGGTTGCGCCGGGCGGGGCCGATGAGCTCGGTCGGCGGCGGCGCGGCGAAGAAGTCGTAGACGGGCTTGAGGCAGCCCTGCCGCCAGTCGGCGAACACCTCCTCCATCCGCCCCTCGGCCTCGCCCAGGAAAACGGCGTCGGCGTGTTGCCTTGTCTCTTCGGCATGGAGCATCGTTCCGATGCCGCCGCAGATCACCTTGAGGCCGCGTCGGCGGTAGTCGTCCGCGATATCCCAGCCCCGTTTCACCTGGCAGGTCAGCATCATCGAGATGCCGACAAAATCGACGCCGTCGTCCGCGGGAAGGGGTTCCACGTTCTCGTCGATGAACTCCACCTCCCAATCCGGCGGCAGGGTCGCCGCAAAGACCACCGGACCGTGCGGGGGCAGGTGGAACTCCGTCTGCCGCTCCAGCTTCTGCCAGCGCGGGTAAATGAGCCGAAATTTCATGGAATCCTTTTTCCTTTCCCATTTCCGCTTCCGGGGTCGGAAGGTTCCTCGCCGGAAGGCGTTCCCGCGGGGGGCGGCCCGGAATCGTCGCCCAGGGCCTCGCTTTCCAGAAGCCGGAGCCGCAGCGTATAAGACGGCCAGCCGCTGCTTTGGATCTCCAGCGTCTCCGCCAGACCGGGCCCCTCCGGGGGGGGCATTTTTACCCTTTTTAGGAGCTCTTGTCCAGTCCCATAAAGGCGGATCGCCATGACGCCGTCCTTGAACGTCAGAACCTCCACGAGCCGCCCATCGGCGCGTTCGAAGCGGCAGATCTGGGCGCCCGCTTCCCCCTCGCCCCAGGCCGCCGGCGCGTCTCCGGGCGGGAAAAATGCCAGACGGATATCCTCCGCCAGCGCCTCCGCAAACGCCGGCGCGTCGAAGGGCGGCACGGCCCGGTGCACCTGCAGGGCCTCCCCCGCTTCGGCGTCAAACAGCACAAACCCCTCGATCGTCATCAGCACCGTCCGGAAACTCCGCGTCCGGGGATCGGCCACCAGCACCCCGACGGCCGTCCCCTTCGCGCCATCGGGCATGACCGTTTCCAGCGCGTGAACAAGCCGGTACTTCCCCGGCAGGAAGGGCCTCCGGCAGCCTTCCAGTACGGCGCTTTTCCGGGTCGGGTCGAGGGGCGTCAGGGGTTTCAATCCCGTGCAGGCGCCGACGGTCAGGAGCAGAAGGAAAAGCGGAAAAAGAGGGCGGGGCATCACATTCATTCCACGTTCTCAAACAGGGAAGCCGGCAGGGAGCGGTTGATCCGCACCTGGCTGAAATCCAGTTCGGTGAAGGAGCGTTCGTCCTCCACCACCCGAACGCCCTTCATGACGCCGGCCTGCTCCCGGGAAAGGGTCAATTCGATCCGCCGGATCATCTTGCCCCAGGAGGGTTCGCGCGGTACGAGCGTCACCCGCGGCTCCGGACCGGCCGACAGCGATGCCTGGAAACGGGGGTTGGCGTCGAATCGTCCCTGCTGCCAGTTCACGATCTCCTCCAGGACCACCCGCATGGCGGTTAGCGACGCGCCGGTTTCCTCACGCCAGCCGCCCGGATCCCGGAGGTAGCGCTTCACGGCGCCGCCGTTCATGATCAGGACG
>Ga0209638_1002749_pt1 | contig 10692 bp, 10 predicted proteins | sample BarGraNGADG00211_FD_184490 | JGI IMG/M metagenome (GOLD analysis project Ga0209638, IMG submission 184490) | Arctic peat soil microbial communities from Barrow, Alaska - Barrow Graham LP Ref core NGADG0002-211 (SPAdes) (version 2) | ecosystem: Environmental > Terrestrial > Soil > Wetlands > Peat... | reverse complement strand
GCAGAAGGACGAGAAGATCGCCGTCTACGACCTGGGCGGCGGCACGTTCGACATCTCGATCCTGGAGCTGGGCGAGGGCGTCTTCGAGGTCAAGTCGACCAACGGCGACACGCACCTCGGCGGCGACGATTTCGACATCCGGGTCATGGACTGGCTCCTCGCGGAGTTCAAGAAGGACCAGGGGATCGACCTCCGGTCCGACCCGCAGGCGCTCCAGCGCCTCAAGGAGGCGGCCGAGAAGGCCAAGATCGAGCTCTCCTCGTCGATCTCCACCGAGATCAACCTGCCGTACGTGACCGCCGACGCCGGTGGCCCGAAGCACCTCGTCGTGACGCTGACGCGGGCCAAGCTCGAGGATCTCGTCGGCGATCTCGTCGAGAAGACGAAGGGGCCGGTCCTCCAGGCGATCAAGGACGCGGGCCTGAGCGCCGCCGAGATCGACGAGGTCGTCCTCGTCGGCGGGATGACCCGCATGCCGTCGGTCATCGAGGCCGTCAAGGCGATGTTCGGGGGCAAGGAGCCCAACCGCGGCGTGAACCCGGACGAGGTCGTGGCGGTCGGCGCGGCGATCCAGGCCGGCGTCCTTGCAGGGGACGTCAAGGACGTCCTCCTGCTCGATGTCACGCCGCTCTCGCTGGGCATCGAGACCCTCGGCGGCGTCATGACCAAGCTCATCGAGCGCAACACGACGATCCCGACGTCGAAGAGCCAGGTCTTCTCGACGGCGTCGGACAACCAGCCCCAGGTGGAGATCCACGTCCTCCAGGGCGAGCGCGACTTCGCCAGCGACAACAAGACCCTGGGCCGCTTCATCCTCGACGGGATCCCGTCCGCCCCGCGCGGCGTGCCCCAGATCGAGGTGACGTTCGACATCGACGCGAACGGCATCGTGGAGGTCCGGGCGAAGGACCGGGCCACGGGCAAGGAGCAGAAGGTCCAGATCACCGCGTCCTCGATGCTGGACAAGAAGGACGTCGACCGGATGGTCCGCGAGGCGACCGAGCACGCGGCCGAGGACAAGCGCCGCCGCGAGGAGGTCGAGACGCGGAACCAGGCGGAGGCGCTCACGTTCCAGGCGGAGCGCACGCTCAAGGACCTCGGTGAGAAGGTCTCGCCCGAGGATCGCGCCGCCGTCGAGGGGAAGGTCTCCGACGTCCGCAACGCGCTCAAGACCGAGAAGGCCGACGTGGTCCAGGCGCGGGCCACGGAGCTCGCCGACTTGCTTGCCAAGGTCGGGACCGCGGCGTACGCGGCCGCAGGCACGCCATCGGACGGCGGGTCCGGCGGCCCTGCAGGGGACGCGCCCGGCGAGCCGGGAGCGACCCCGAACGCCGAGGACGAGACCGTCGAAGGCGAGTTCAAGGAGGTCTGATCCCCGGCGGCGCGGCCACCCCGTGGCGGCCGTCCGCGATCGATCGAGCACGCGAGGCCCGGGCTTCCCGCCCGGGCCTCGCGATTCCCAGCATGCCAGGGAGCAGGCCCGGGACTCCGGCCGCCGTCCGCCCTGCCGACCGTTCTGTACCGGGGCCCGCGGCTGACCCATCCGCGCCCTGGCGGATACACTCCGCCTCCCATGCTCGAGACGCCGACCGCGCCCCTCCTCCGTGCCCGCGGGCTCACGAAGCGCTTCGGGGGGATCACCGCAGTGGACGCCATAGACTTCGACGTCGCGCCCGGCGAATCCTTCGGCTTCCTCGGCCCGAACGGGGCCGGCAAGACCTCCGCGATGCGAATGATCGCCTGCGTCTCGCCGGTGTCCGGCGGCGAGCTGTCCGTCCTGGGCATGGATCCTCGCGTCGACGGGCCGCGGATCCGCGCCCGCCTCGGCGTCGTCCCGCAGCAGGACACGCTCGACATGGAGCTGACCGTGTCCGAGAACCTGTCGATCTACGGGCGCTACTTCGACCTTCCCAGGAACCTCATCCGGGAGCGGGTCGCCGACCTGCTCGACTTCGTGCAGCTCACAGAGCGGGCACGCGACCAGGTCGAGTCGCTCTCGGGCGGCATGAAGCGGCGGCTGACGATCGCACGGAGCCTGATCAATGAGCCGGACCTGCTGCTCCTCGACGAACCGACGACGGGCCTCGACCCGCAGGCCCGGCACCTGCTCTGGGACCGGCTCTACCGGCTCAAGCAGAAGGGCGTGACGCTGGTCCTGACCACGCACTACATGGACGAGGCCGAGCAGCTGTGCGACCGGCTCGTCGTGATGGACAAGGCGCGCATCGTGGCCGAGGGCTCGCCGCGCCAGCTCATCGAGCAGCACAGCAGCCGCGAGGTGCTGGAGATGCGCTTCCCGGTGGGTGTCCAGGATTCGCTCGATGGCGCGCTCGACGGGCTCGGCGAGCGCGTGGAGCGGCTACCAGACCGCGTGCTGGTCTATGCCGACGACGGCGACGTGGCGGCGATCGCAGCCCACGAGCGCGGGCTCCGGCCGGAGATGAGCCTGGTGCGCCGCTCCTCGCTCGAGGATGTCTTCCTCCGGCTGACCGGCCGGAGCCTGGTCGACTGACGGCGCGATGGCCACGCCGCCGGCGCTGCTCGTCCTGGAGCACGAGCTGCTGCTCTACCGCCGCGTCTGGCGCGGGAGCATCGTCAGCTCGTTCCTGAACCCGGTCCTCTTCCTCGCGGCCATGGGCGTGGGGCTGGGCAGCTACGTCAGCCAGCACGCGGGGACGGCCGGCGCGTCCACCGGCGGCACCGCGGCCGCGCTCGGTGGCGTCAGCTACCTGGTCTTCATCGCACCGGGGCTCCTGGCCTCCACCGCGATGCAGGCGGCGGCCGGGGAATCGACCTTCCCGATCATCGGCGGCATCGTGTGGGACCGCACCTTCCTCGGGATGCTCACGACGCCGATCCGGGTCCACGACGTGCTGCTCGGCAAGATCGCGTATATCTGCCTCCGGCTGACGCTCGTGTGCAGCGTCTTCTTCGTCGTCATGCTGCTCTTCGGGGCGACGCACGGTCCCCAGGCGATCCTGGCCGTCCCCGCCGCGGTCCTCACGGGCCTCGCGTTCACCACGCCGATCGTCGCCTACTCCGCCACCCAGAAGGATGCGACCGGCTTCAACGCGCTCTTCCGCTTTGGCGTCATCCCGCTCTTCCTGTTCTCGGGGACGTTCTTCCCGATTGCGCAGCTGCCCGGCCTGCTGCAGGCGCTCGCCCTGGCCACGCCGCTGTGGCACGGCGTGGACCTCTGCCGGACGCTCGCGCTCGGGACGGCGGATGCCCCCGGCGTGCTGATCCACGTGACGTACCTCGGGGCGATCGCGGCCGGGGGCCTGCTCCTGGCCGAGCGGGCGTTCCGGCGCCGGCTCGAGCTGTGACGGCCGCGCGATGGCCCTGATCGCACGCGTCGTGCCGCCGCTCCATCTCGGAGGCCGCCGCGCCGGCCTGCTCATCGAGCGCAACCTGCTGGTCTACCGGCGCGGCTGGATGATGATCGTCTCCGGCTTCTTCGAGCCGCTCTTCTACCTGCTCTCGATCGGGCTGGGGATCGGCGCGCTGGTCGGGGCGATCCCCCTCGGCGACGGGCGCACCGTCCCGTATACGGCCTTCGTGGCACCGGCGCTCCTGGCCAGCTCCGCCATGAACGGAGCGATCTACGATTCGACCTTCAACGTCTTCTTCAAGCTCAAGTACGCGAAGACGTACGACGCGATCCTGGCGACGCCGGTCGGGGTGGGCGACGTGGCCGTGGGCGAGATCGCATGGGCCCTCATCCGCGGCGCGCTCTACGCGGGCACGTTCCTCCTCGTCATGCTCGCCATGGGCCTCGTGCTTTCTCCGTGGGCGATCCTCGCGTTTCCCGCCGCGCTCCTCATCGGCTTCGCGTTCGGTGCTGCCGGGATGGCCGCCACGTCGTTCATGCGGACCTGGCAGGACTTCGACCTGGTCCAGCTCGTGATCCTGCCGCTCTTCCTGTTCTCGGGCACGTTCTACCCACTGACGACCTACCCGGAGCCGATCCGGCTGCTCGTCGAGCTCACGCCGCTCTACCACGGGGTGGACCTGGTTCGTGGGCTGACCACGGGTACGCTCGGGCCCGGGATGCTCGTGCACGTGGCCTACCTTGCGGCCATGGGCCTCGCCGGGCTCGCGATCACGGCCCGGCGGCTGGAGCGGCTCCTCCTCAAGTAGGCACGGAGCGCCCCCCGCAGCGGAGCCATCCGGTCCCGGTCCCGACCGCACCGGCGCCGCCGCGCCACGCTCCACGCTCCGTGCTCGCGACGGGTCGAGCGGTCCCGAAGCGCCGGGCGTATCCTGCGACGCCATGAGCCCTCGAGCGAAGCGACCAGCACCTGCCTCCCCCCGGACCGCGATCGGCATCGACGTCGGCGGCACCGGCGTCAAGGCAGCCGTCGTGGACCTCGACACCGGCGCGCTCGCCTCGCCCCGGCTCCGTGTGAAGACGCCGCAGCCCGCGACGCCGGAGTCGGTCGTCGCGGTAATCGGCGGGATCATCGACCAGCTCGTCGCGGACGGGCACGTCACGCCCGGCATGCCGGCCGGGGCGGGACTGCCCGGCGTCGTGAAGGCGGGTCGGCTGCTCACCGCAGCGAACATCGACAAGTCCTGGATCGACGCGCCCGCGGAGGCGATGCTGTCGACCCGGCTCGACCGGCCGGTCCGCCTCGTCAACGACGCCGACGCGGCGGGCCTTGCCGAGGCGACCTTCGGCGCAGCCAAGGGCGTGCCCGGCACGGTGCTGCTGCTCACGATCGGGACGGGCATCGGGAGCGCGCTCTTCATCGACGGCCACCTCCTCGACAGCACCGAGTTCGGGCACGTGACGTACCGGGGAAAGGACGCCGAGACGCTGGTCTCCGGCACGGCGCGCGAGCGCCGCGGGATCGGCTGGAAGCAATGGGGCCGGGAGTTCAGCGAGTACATGGCCCTCCTCGAGCGCTGGTTCTGGCCCGACCTCATCATCCTGGGCGGTGGGGTGAGCAAGGAGTACGCGAAGTACTCGCGCTTCCTGACGTCGCGCGCGCCGATCGTCACGGCGCAGTACCTGAACACCTCCGGGATCGTCGGCGCGGGGCTCGCCGCGGCCGGCGTCGGGATCGCCGCGGCCGTGATCGCCCGCGAGGATGCCGCAGACCCCCGGGCAGGCGCGTCGCGCCGGCTGAGCCGCGACGGTGCCTCCGCGGCCAGTGCCGCCGCGCAGGCCGCGGAGATCGCGTCGACGCTCGTCATCGAGGACCAGCCGAGCCACTGACCCGGGCGCGTCCCCCGATCGACAGAACCGGCGCGCCGCATCCGGGCCGCACTGGTTCGTCGGCCGGGACGGGCGGAGCGGCCACGCGGCGCCTCGCGGCGCCCCTCCCGTAGACTTGCGAGCGAATGGCGACCGAACGCGACTACTACACGATCCTCGGCGTACCCCGCACCGCGAGCGATGCGGAGATCAAGCGCGCCTTCCGCAAGCTGGCCCAGCAGTGGCACCCGGACGTCAACCGCGACTCGGGGGCCGACGAGCGCTTCAAGGAGATCAACGAGTCGTACCAGGTCCTCTCCGACCCGCAGCGCCGCCAGGCGTACGACATGTTCGGGGCGGCCGGGGTCAACGGGTCCGCGGGCTTCGACGGGTCGCAGCAGGGCTTCGGCGGATTCTCGGACCTCTTCGACGCGTTCTTCGGCGGGACGGCCGCCGGGGGCGGGGGCGCCAGGCGCGGGCGCACGGTCGTCGGCTCCGACCTCCGGTACGACCTGCGGGTCACCTTCGAGGAGTCGATCCGGGGCACCGAGAAGGAGATCGAGTTCCCGGTCCTCGATCGCTGCGACACCTGCTCGGGATCCGGCGCGAAGCCCGGCTCGTCGGCGGTCACCTGCCCCCAGTGCCAGGGCCGCGGCGAGATCCGCCACGTGCGCCAGACGATGCTGGGCCAGATGGTCAACGTCGTGACGTGCCCCCGATGCCGCGGCGAGGGCAAGGTCGTCGAGGCGCCCTGCGACGCGTGCGGCGGCGACGGCCGCCGTGAGCGCACGAAGCGGCTCCGCGTCAGCGTGCCCGCGGGCATCGACGACGGCCACCAGATCCGCCTCTCCGCGGAGGGCGAGGTCGGCCCGCGGGGCGGCCCGCCCGGCAGCCTCTACGTGGCGATCCACGTCACGCCGCACCCGTCGCTCAAGCGCGAGGGCACCGAGCTCTTCCACGATCTCTCGCTGTCGGTCGCCCAGGCGGCGCTGGGGACGATCGTCCGCGTGCCGACCGCGGACGGCGAGGAGGACGTGGAGATCAAGCCCGGGACGCAGCCCGGCACGGAGATCCGGCTGCGCGGTCGCGGGGCGCCGCATCTGCGCCGGGCCGGCGCGCGCGGCGACCTCCACGTCATCGTGGACGTCAGGATTCCCACGAAGCTCACGCGGGAGCAGCGCGAGGCGCTCGAGGCGTTCGCCGCGGCATCCGGCGAGACCGGCCTCGGAACCGGCAAGGTCGGCGTCCTCGAGCGCCTCAAGGACGCGCTGGGGTGATCGAGGCCGGGGTTGCCGACCGCGCGATTGCGGACCTGGCGGTTGCCGACCGGGCGGCTGCCGACCGCGCGGTTGCGGACCGGGCGATTGCCGGCCGCGCGGTTGCGGACCGCTCGTCCGACGGGCTGGTCGGCGACGACGCATGGCTGGAGATGGCCGTCACCTGCGACCCGGAGGCGGTCGAGGCCGTCAGCGAGATCCTCTCGCGCGTCGCGACCGGCGGCGTCAGCGTCGAGCCCGGCTTCCGCCTGACGGACGAGGGCCTGCGTGCCGTGACCGACCCGTCGCGCCCGGCCACGGTGCGGGCCTATGTCCCGGCCCGCGACGCACGAGCCGTCCGCGAGGCGATCGCCGTCGCGGACACGGCGCTCGGCCACCTCCAGGCGTTCGGCCTCCGGGAGATCGGCGAGCTCACCACGTCGGTCGTCCACGAGTCCGACTGGGCGACCGCCTGGAGGCGGCACGTCCGGGTGATGCGGATCGGGCGGCGGATCGTGATCCGACCCACGTGGCGACGCCATCGCCGCATGTCCGAGGACGTCGTCATCGCGATGGATCCGGGGATGGCGTTCGGGACGGGCCTCCACCCGACGACGCGCCTCTGCCTCGCCGGGATCGAGCGCTGGGCGGACGAAGGCCTCCTTGGACGGGGTTCCGCTCGGGACGGCCGGGCGCGCCTGCTCGACGTCGGCTGCGGCTCCGGAGTCCTGGCGATCGCCGCCGGCCTGCTCGGTGCCGGCGAGCTCGTGGGCGTCGACACGGACTCGATCGCGGTCGACGCGACGCTCGCGAACGCCCGGCGCAACCGGATCGCGCGCCGCGTTCAGGCCTGGGTCGGCAGCGTGCCAACGGGCGCGGGCCCGTTCGACGTCGTGGCGGCGAACCTCGTGGCGTCCGTCCTGATCGCCATCGCACCGGAGCTCCGCGGCGAGCTGCGGCCGGGCGGCCGGCTTCTCGCGTCGGGGATCTTCGTCGATCGCGAGGACGACGTGCGGTCGGCGCTCGGCGCGGCCGGCTTCTCGATCGTTCGTCGCGATGCGGAGGGCGATTGGGTCGCCCTCGACGCAGAGCGTTCCCACAGTGGAGGACCTGCGTGAGCACCGACTGCCTCTTCTGCCGGATCGTGTCCGGCGAGATTCCGGCCGCCAGGGTCCACGAGGACGACCTGGTGATCGCCATCCGTGACCTCCACCCGGTGGCGCCCGTGCACGTGCTGCTCATGCCGCGGGCGCACGTCGGATCCGCGCTCGACCTCGACGAGTCCGATGCGCCGCTCGCGGGACGGCTGCTGGCGTGCGCGGCCGTCCTGGCGCGTTCCGAGGGGATCGCGGACGGGGGGTTCCGGCTCGTCGTGAACGCGGGCGACGACGGCGGACAGACAGTCGGCCATCTGCACGTCCACCTGCTGGGCGGTCGCCGGATGCACTGGCCGCCCGGATGAGGGTCGGGTGACGGGCACGCACCGGGCCGGGAGAGCGCGCGGCTCGGGCCTGGCGCTGACCGCCGCCTTCATCGTCCTGGGCGGCCTGCTCGCCGCCTGCGCCGGCGGGGCGCCGGTCGTGAGCACGGCGGCGCCGCTTCCGACGACGCAGCCCAGTCCTTCCGCTGCCGTCGAGGCGACGCTCGCACAGCTGGACGTCGCGCTCCGGGCGAGCGGGCTGGTCGTCGCGCCGACGCTGACGGCGGTCCGTCCGGCGGAGCCGCCCTCGTTCGCCGGCGTGGCGCGCTGGCCGTTCCACGCGGCGCTCCCTGACGACCCCGCCGGCGGCTATTTCGTGATCTACGAGTTCGCGGCGCCCGCGCTCGCCGCGGACGGCGGACGCGACCTCGCCGCCTATATCTCGAGCGGCCCGGGGCGGGTCCAGTACACGCCGGACGTCCGGTTCGTCCTGCGCCAGGTGGGGCCGACGCTCGTCTTCTACCCGTGGTCGCCGGCCTCCTCGCCGGATCCGCGGACCCCGGACCTCGCGGCGGCGCTCGCGACGGTCGGGACGGGCGTCCCGATCCCGCCCGATTGAGTCGCGTCCCGGCCGCGGCCACGCGCCGAGCTACGCGCCCTCGATGACCGGGAGCGGCGCCGAGACGGCCGCCCATGCCCGGACCTGGTCGCGCTTCACCTTAAGCGTCAGCGTCCGGGGGAAGTCTTCCTCCGGCCAGAACCGCCAGGCGGCGACCCGGGCGTGGATTGCGAGCGTCGCGTTCGCGGCCTTGACCGCCGCGTCGACCTCGGCCCGGATCCGGGCGACTGCGTCCGCGTCGCCGAATGGCCCGACCGCGGGCACGGCCGGGTCGTCCACGGGGATCCCGGGCGAGGCAGCCGGGGCGAGGACGATCGCCTCGATCCGGCCGGACTCGGTCTCGAGGACGATCGAGTCGCGGATCCCCGCGACGCGCAGCGCGTTCTCGACGTCCTCGGGGAAGACATTCAGGCCGTTGGGCAGCACGATGATGTCGCGCTTCCTGCCGTGCAGGACCAGCCGCCCCTCCCCGTCGAGGCGGCCCAGGTCGCCCGACCGGTAGAAGCCATCCGGCGTGAAGGCCGCAGCGGTCGCGGCCGGGTCGTCCCAGTACCCGCGGGTCACGCTGGGCCCGCGGAAGAGGACCTCGCCGTCCTCCGCGATGCGCATCTCCACGCCCGGGACCGCGCGCCCGACCGTGCCGACGGGATGGTCGCGCCAGGTCGTGCAGGCCCCGGAGCCGGTCTCGGTCGCTCCGTATCCCTGCATGACCACGACCCCGACATCCTCCCAGCCCTGCTGGACGGCGGGCGGAAGGAACGCGCCGGCCGAGACGAGGAGCCGGAGGCCGCCCCCGAGCTGCGCGTGGACTCGCCGGAAGATCCCGCGCCGCGCGGCCATCGGCAGCCGGCGGGCGACCGCCCGGGCCCGCCCGAACGTGGCGGCCTGGCCCTGTCGCTCCACCTCGCGCTGAAGCCCCGCCCAGAACACGTCGAGGATCTGCGGGACCAGGATCATCGCCGTGGTCCGATGGGCGCGAATCGCCTCGAACACGACCCGCGGGTTCCGGCTCCGGACGTAGAGGACGTCCGCACCGAAGTCGAGGACGAGGTAGAGCCCGATCGCCTGCTCGAAGAGGTGGGACAGCGGGAGCACGGACACGATGCGGTATTCCATGTCCGGGACGAGCTCGTGGAACCCGTCGATGCCCGCGATCGTGTTCTCGTGGGCCAGGACCACCCCCTTCGGGGTGCCGGTCGTCCCGGAGGTGAAGACCAGCAGGTACGGGTCCTCCGGCGCGGGGCGTGCCCACGTGGCGAGCGTCGCCTCCCAGTCCGCCGGGAAGCCGGCGCCCGGATCGGCGCACAGGTCGTCGACCGTCACGCACGGGAGGTTGTCGAGATCGGCTTCCGCGGGGTCCGGGGCGTCGCGTCCGGTGCCAATGGCGAGGTGCACCGCGCCCGACCGGTCGGCGATCCGCCGGATCGTCGCCGCGGACATCCGCAGGTCGAGCGGCACGAGGATGAGGCCCGCTCGCATCGCGCCGAAGTAGACGGCCGCCAGCTCGGGACAGGACGCCGACCAGGTCAGCAGCCGGTCGCCGGGCCGCAGCCCCCGGGCGCGCAGCCGCCACGCCGCGAGCCGGATCCGTCGATCGAGCTCGCGGTAGCTCCACGCCGCGATCGTGCCGTCGTCCCGCCGGATCCCGAGCGCGGTCCGTTCGCCGTATCGGGCGGCGGCCCCTTCGAGCAGGTCAACGAGCGTTCGGCGGGTCGTGGTCACGGGCGCATCGTGGACGACGCCGCCCGGCTCCGCAATGGGGATCCGCCCGGCGACGTATCTGGCCCTCGACCTGACCCTGGGGACGGCACCGCGGTCGCCCCCGAGGCCGGCGCGCAGATCGGCGTCCCCGGACACGACGGTTGCCAGCGGCCCCTCGCCCGGGCTACACTCCGCCAGCCCGGTGCCGCGCCTGCGCGCGCCACCGAGCACGCGCGCACCGACACTCGCCCGGCGGCGCCGCGGACCAGACGATCCCAGGGCCGAGGAGGTGATCCCGGCATTGGCAGAGATCCGAGTTGGTGAGAACGAGACCTTCGAGAGCGCGCTTCGCCGCTTCAACAAGAAAATCCAGCAGTCCGGCATTCTCGCCGAGGCCCGCCGTCGCGAGCACTACGAGAAGCCCAGCGTGAAGCGGAAGCGGAAGGAAGCAAAGCGCAAGAAGGCCGCCCGCCAGCAGGGTTAGCCGCCGGGACCG
>Ga0209638_1002746_pt1 | contig 10699 bp, 9 predicted proteins | sample BarGraNGADG00211_FD_184490 | JGI IMG/M metagenome (GOLD analysis project Ga0209638, IMG submission 184490) | Arctic peat soil microbial communities from Barrow, Alaska - Barrow Graham LP Ref core NGADG0002-211 (SPAdes) (version 2) | ecosystem: Environmental > Terrestrial > Soil > Wetlands > Peat... | reverse complement strand
CCGGAGGGTACCCCGCCGTAGCTTCCGCCGTGGGCTTCCCGTCGGGAGCTGTGGGCACGGCCGAAGGACTTTGGGAAGCAGTCTGCCCGGCCGCGTCCTTCTTGACGGGAGGCGGGGCCTGCGACTTGAAGAAGTAGGGCGTCAGGAACATCACCGCACCCATCAGGAGGAAGGCGATCAGCAGCCGCACTTCCATCGACATTTCCTTCGGCGGCTGCGCCGGAGTCTTGCTACCGCCATTTACCGATTCGGCCATTGCTCAAAGATTCCGTTAGAAAGACGTTTTACCGGACGGGATCGTAGCCCCCCGCGTGAAAGGGATGGCAGCGCGCCAGCCGGCGCAGCCCCATCCAGATCCCCTTCCGAGCGCCGTGGCGCTCCACTGCCTCGTGCATGTAATCCGAACAGGTCGGATAGAAACGGCAGGCCGAGGGAAGAAGGGGGGAAATCGCGAACTTATACACCCGAAGCGCACGGGTCACGATCCATTGCATCGCTGAAAAAGACGTTCCACTTCGCGGCGAAGTTCCGCTACCGGAGCATCGAAGGCCTTGCGCCGCGGATTGATGACGATGGACCACAGTGGGCTCAACTGATCCAGGTGGAGGCGCACCGCCTCGCGGACCCGTCGCTTGATGCGGTTTCGCACCACGGCTTTGCCGAGGGCGCGAGGGCAGGTGAAGCCGATATGAGGCCCCTCCGGTTGCGTTTCGCGGACACAAAATGCCGCAAAGAAGGGCCCGGTGAACCGGGAACCCTGGTCATATACCCTGCGGAAGTCTTTGGAACGCAGCAGACGGACACGTTTCGGAAAACCAGAGATGGCGCACTACCTCTCGGAGCTAACGGTCAGTTTCTTGCGGCCCCGCGCGCGACGCCGGGCCAGAACGGCGCGTCCGTTCTTGGTCTCCATACGGGTGCGAAACCCATGCGTTTTGGCGCGGTGACGATTGTTCGGTTGAAAAGTACGTTTCGGCATGTCAGTTCAAGTACTTAGTATAGATCACCGGAAGCCTGGGCGGCAAATCGCCCTTGCCGGACGCGCCGGGCACAGTAGCCGCGGAAGCCCGCGCCCGTGCCCTGTTCATGCGGCTTCGGTCCCTTGCCGCCGCGGCGTTGACAACTGGAGTGTCAACGAGATCCGCCGGTACGGAACTCGCGGGATGACCGATCCCCGCGCTCCGCGGCTGAGATGAACGAAGCCGTATCGCTCCATGGTCTTCAGCGTCCGGGACAGATTTGATTTCTTCCGCCCGGAGAGTTCCGCCAGGCGCGTAAGCGATTCGGGGGTGGATTCGGCGATGATCCCAAGCAGGGCACGGTTGCGCTCGGATAGGACCCTGGCGAAGCTTTCAGCCGATGTGAACCATACCTTCGGCTCATTGGCCGCCGGCCTGTAGTCGCCCCGAGCAATCGCAACCGTCCGAGCTTTCATCTGCTCGTAACTGGCAATCCCAACGCGCAGCGTCCTCATTAGATTACTCCCTTCTCTTTCAAGAGTTTATCCACCTCGGCCCAAAAGTCCTCCAGGAGCGTGGCCGCATCTTTGAACCGATAAGGTCGGACAGTCTCCATCCGGTGCCTGTGGTCAACGGGACCCCGAATTTTGCCACCGGGCCCGCGCGACTCCCGGACGGGATGGGCGTTGTCAAATCCAACCAGCCGGTTGCCACCCGGACCATGCAGTGTCAACGAGTAGTTCAGCCCATGTGGCCGGTCGGGGGTGGAAACTACCCGGCTGACTGAGAACCGAACCCAGTATTGGCCCTTCGTATCGACCACGAATACCTGGCTATCGAGATCCAGCAGCACGTCCGCGCCAGGATCCCGATCTTGCCATTTCATCCCCACAAGGTTATCACCTATTGATAACCACCTGCAAGCAACCCCGTCCCGGCAGGCGTCGGCCTCGCGGAACATGAACCCACGCCGTTGCGTACTCCCTGCAAGGAATGATAACTTCGTCAACAGGCAAGCACGGTCGTCGAGATGGCGCAGGGGCACGCCGGAGGTTGCCGTGACGGTGCGGAATCAACTCCAGGATCCATCACAACAGCGCGCGCGCAAGCCAGGTATCGCCATATGGGTGACGGCCCGCGAGGCCTTCTGGATTGCGCTCGAGGCATTGCGCGGCCACAAGCTCCGCAGCTTCCTCACGTTGCTCGGCGTGGTGGTTGCCACCACCACCCTCATCGTGGTCATGTCGGTCGTCAATGGCATGAACCTCTACATTGCGGAGCACATTGCCAACCTGGGCACCAATACGTTCGTGCTTCACCAGTTCCAATGGGCGCAGGGCTTCGATTCCTTCCTCGCCGCACGGCGGCGCAACAAACCGATTCGCATTGAGGACTACGAGTTTCTGAGGGATAACCTCCAGGGGTACCTGCACATCGGAGCCCTGGCCGTGCTCAGCCCCAGTCCACCCGCGCGCTACAAGGGCCGGGTGATCGACGAGATCCAGCTCAACGCCGTGACTGCCAGCTTCGCCGATCTCGGCCGCGAGAAAATCGAGAAGGGGCGCTATGTCAATGACGCCGACTACCAGCACAACGCCCGCGTCTGCGTAATCGGCCAGGACCTGGTGGAGAAGCTGTTCCCCAACGTCGATCCGATCGACCAGGAGATTCAACTGTCGGGCCTTCCCTTCCGCGTCGTCGGTGTCACCGAAAGAGTGGGCAGCACGTTCGGACAAAGCCAGGATAACTTCGCCTTCGTTCCCCTGAGCACCTTTCGCAATATCTGGATGGGCCGCCCGGAACTGCTGGTCTACATTAAGTCGCCGGATGGCGAGCACATGCTGGAACTGCAGGACGAAGTCCGCGCTCTCATGCGTGCCCGCCGCCACGTCCCCTATCGCGAGGAGGATACCTTCGGCATAAATGCTTCCGACACGCTGATGAGCGCCTGGAAGAACCTGACTGGCACGATTTTCGCCGTGACCATCGGGTTGGTCGCCGTATTCATGGTGGTGGGCGGAATCGTCATCATGAACATCATGCTGGCCAGCGTGACCGAGCGCACTCACGAGATCGGCATCCGCAAATCGCTGGGCGCGCGCCGCCGTGACATTCTTTGGCAGTTCGTCTTTGAGTCCGGCATGATGGCCAGCATGGGCGGCATCGCGGGCGTGCTGCTCTCCGTCCTCATCGCGCGCGTGGTCAATATGTTCTTCACCGCCGAGGTTCCACTCTCCGCGGTGGCTCTGGGCGTGGGCCTATCCGCCTCCGTCGGCCTCTTTTTCGGCATCTACCCCGCCAAGCAAGCGGCCCGGCTTGAGCCCATCGAGGCGCTCCGATCGGAGAATTGAAATTCCCCATGCTGCAAGCCTACCGTCAAAACGTTGGAGAGAATCTGCTGCTGGCGCTGGACACTCTCCGCACCCACAAATTCCGTTCCTTCCTCACTGTCCTCGGCGTGCTCATCGGCACTACCACGGTGATCGCCGTGACTTCCATCATCGCCGGCCTGGACAAGCAACTGGTGGACGTGGCCGAGCAGTTCGGCACCCGCACGCTATGGGTTTATAAGCTGCAACTCGGCGCTCCCCACGCCATGACCCGCGAAGAGCGGCTGCGCCGGCCCCTGAGCTACGAAGACGCCATGGCCATCAAAGAGCAGTCCCCCTCCGCCGCCGCGGTTTCCGTGGAGCTCTTTCGCGAAATGGGCGAATTCGGTTTGCCCCCCGTCACCGCCCGGTACAAGGGCCAGGACATGCACGACGCCCTCTTCGTCGGCGTAACCGCCGACCACTTGCGTCTCTTGAATACCACGCTCGGCGAAGGCCGCTTCTTTACGGAAGTGGAAGACGTCCACCGCCGCGACGTGGCCGTCATCGGCAATGGCGTTCGCGAGAGGTTCTTCGCGCGCGCAGACCCTCTCGGCAAGACCATTCTGGTGGACGGGCACAGCCTGGAAATCGTCGGCACCCTCGCCAAATTCAAATCGTTCCTCGGCGACGACCAGAACGATAAGGCCATCTTCATCCCATATCACTCGTTCCAGAAGACCTACCCCGAGGCCAAGGACAACTTCATCTGCGTACTCGTCGAGCCGGGCCGAATGGATCAAGCCAAGGACGAGGTGACCGAGCTGCTCCGCCGCCGCCGCCGAGTCAAACCGGCCGACCCCGACAACTTCGGCATCTCCAGCGCCGAGAGTCTCATCGGCCAGTTCCGCCAGCTCATCGCCACCGTGGGCCTCGTCATGGTGGTGATTTCATCCATCGGCTTGCTGGTGGGCGGCATAGGAGTGATGAACATCATGCTGGTGTCGGTCACCGAACGGACCCGCGAAATCGGCCTGCGCAAGGCTGTTGGCGCGCGCCGTAGCGATATCACCTGGCAGTTCCTGCTGGAAGCCATGACCCTGACCGCATCCGGCGGCCTGATCGGCATCCTGGTTGGCTGGCTGCTCTCTGTCGCCATCCGCACTTTCGTTCCCAGCCTGCCTTCCACCGTGCCGCTGTGGAGCGTCGTCGCCGGCTTCAGCGTCGCCACCAGTGTCGGTCTGTTCTTCGGCCTCTGGCCGGCGCTGAAGGCGGCCCGCCTCGACCCCATCGCGGCCTTGCGGTACGAGTGAGCCAGACTACAAGGTTGACCGTCTGTGGGGCAGGCGCTTCCGCCTGCCAACCGTTTGTGTTACAGCTTCTGACTGACCATTCGTGCCACAATCGGGGGATATGAGACTCGTGACTCTGCTTTTACTTTCGGCCTTCATTTCTTTCGCCCAGCTCACCGATGGCGTGGCGACTTCGGTCACCCGCACGGTCACGCTGACTGCCGACACAGCCGATTTCTCTATCGTCGCCGGCGCCGGCCTCGACACCACGCAGCAGCAAATCGCCCAGATCTTTCTGGATGCCGGAGTTTCCGGTCTTTCCAACGCCGGCACCGCCCTTAGCCAAAACTACGACTATTCCACCAACCCGCCTACCATCCAAACCCTGGTCCTTTATCAGTTCGCATTCAGCGTCCCCGCCGCCGGACTGAAAGACGCAGCCAAGATCATGGAGACCCTGCGAACCAAGCCACCCGATCTGCTCAAGGGCTTCCAATACTCCGCTGCGCTGAATGCCAGCCAGTCCACGGTGGATGCCATGCGCCAGACGCTCTTACCGCAACTCTTCGCCGATGCCCAAAAGAAGGCCCAGACGCTGGCCGCCGCCGCCGGCCTGAAGTTGGGCGGCGTCAAGGGCGTGAGCGAAACGTTCTACGCCACCGGATACTCGAACGTCAATTGGATCGGTACATCGTCGTTTGGCAACACAAGCACAATCACTTCCACCATCGGCGGCTCGGGAACGCAGTACATCTTCAACGCCAACGTCACTTTCAGCGTGGCGCAGTGAGAGGCATCTCATGAAACACCTGTACCTCCTGTTTATCGTGCTTTCCTGCGTCGCCACCGCGCAGACGTTCGAGGGCATCAGCGCCCCGGCCAGCCGCACCGTCACGCTTGCCGCGGACGAAGCGGCATTCACCATAACGGTTGCCGCCACCCTGGATTCGACGCAGCAGCAGGTGAAGCAGGCCTTGCAGAATGCCGGGCTGCCCAACCCAACCGTCGTGGCTACCGGTTTGGGGCAGGACAGCTCTGCGTGGTTCGCTGGCGCCGCGCAGATGCTTTATTCCGGCACGGTCGCCCTTCCCGCGGGCTCGGCCATCGACACGGCCAAGAGCCTCGAAACCCTGCGCACTCACTTGCCGGCCCCGCTCCAGAGCCTGCAATACGCGGTGGCGTTCAACCCCAGCCAGACCACGGTGGATGCCATGCGCCAGGTGGTGATGCCACAACTGCTGGACGATTCCCGGAAGTTGGCCCAGTCACTCGCGGCGGCCGCGGCAGTCAAGTTGGGAGCCATCCGGTCGATCAGTGATTCGGCCGGCGTCTACGCGATCCTCGTGCCCACCGCGACCTTTCGCGCCGGCGATTTCTCGGCGCTCCAAAGCGGTGTCTTGCTGGGCATTCCGTCCCCGCTGCCCTCGAGTACGCAGGTTACGTTTTCCCTCAACGTAGTTTTCGCCACCGCCCCATAAACGCCTTCCTGCGCAGAGCGAACGGCCTTGGGAGCTTTACCTGCCGCCTCCGCGGCGCGGCTTGTTCCCGACCCTCGCGGCATTCGATAATGACCAACGAGCCATGCTTCGTCACATTTTCGCCTTCTCGACCCTCGCGCTTGCCCTGGCGGCCGGCGCCGGCCAACCTATTAAGGTTGTCCTGGTGGGAGATTCCACCGTCAACGACGAAGGGGGCTGGGGCCCCGGATTCCGCGCTTCGTTCGGGCCCGAGGTCCAGGTGGTCAACCTGGCGCGCAACGGGCGCAGCTCGAAGAGCTTCCGCGACGAAGGCGCGTGGGCCAAGGTGCTGCCGGAGAAACCGGACTTCGTGCTGATCCAGTTCGGGCACAACGACGTGCCGGGGAAAGGCGCGGAGCGCGAGACCGATCCGGCCACCACCTACCGCGCCAACATGGAGCGCTTCGTCGAAGAGGTCCGCGCGGCCGGCGCCACTCCCGTCCTGGTGACCTCCATCGTGCGCCGCAACTTCGACGCCGAGGGCAAGTTCAAGCCGGATTCGCTGGTGCCCTACGCGGAAGCGGTGCGCCGGCTCGCCGTCGAGCGGCAGGTGGCGCTGATCGATCTCTACACCCTGACGCGCGAACAGGCGGAGCGGCTCGGACCCGCGGGCAGCGAGGCGCTGGGCCGCACGGACGCCGAGGGCAAACCGGACCGGACCCATCTGGGGCCGAAGGGACAGACGGAAATCGGCGCCATGGCCGCCCAGGAGTTTGCCCGCGTCGCGCCGCGGGTCAGCGCGTCCCTGCACGAGCTGGTTTCGTGGCGCAATGCCATGCGGCAGCCCGCGGCATGGTACGGCAGCGCGGAAGCGGTGCGCATCGCCGAGAATCTGCTGCTCTACCAGCGCGACGTCGGCGGTTGGGACAAGAACATCGATATGGCGCTGGCGCTCGGGCCCACGGACCGCGCCGAAATCGAGAAGCAGAAGCGCGAGCGCGAGGCGCATTCCACCATCGACAACGACGCCACCTACACGCAGATGCGGTACCTGGCGCGCGTCTATACTGCCACCAAAGACACGGCCACCAAAGACCCACGTTTCGAGGCCGCCTTCCGCCGCGGGCTGGACTATCTGCTGAAGGCGCAATACCCCAACGGCGGCTGGCCGCAATTCTATCCGCTGCGCGACGGCTACTGGAGCCACATCACGTACAACGACGATGCCATGGTGGGCGTGCTGGAACTGCTGCGCGACATGGTGCAGCGCAAACCCGAGTACGCCTTCCTCGCCGATGGCGAGCGCACGCGGGCTCGGCAGGCGATCGACAAGGGCGTGGAATGCATCCTGAAGACGCAGGTGGTGCAGGACGGGAAACTGACGGTATGGTGCGCGCAGCACGATGAGCGCACGCTGGCGCCGGCCAAGGCTCGCGCTTACGAACTACCCTCTTTGAGCGGCAGCGAGAGCGTGGGCGTGGTGCAGTTTCTGATGGGGATTGCGCGTCCGTCGCCAGAGGTGGTGCGCGCTATCGTTGGCGCGGTGGCGTGGTTCCGCGCCAACCAGATCCAGGGAATTCGAGTCAAGCCCGTGCCGGCGCCGGGCACCCCCAAGGGGTTCGACAACACCGTGATCGCGGACCCGGTAGCGCCGCCCCTCTGGGCGCGGTTCTACGAACTGGGCACCAACCGGCCGATCTTCTGCGGCCGCGATTCGGTGGTGAAGTACAGCATGGCGGAGATCGAATACGAGCGCCGCAACGGCTACCGCTGGTATGTCGACCGGCCGGCCAAATTGCTCGACGCGGACTATCCGGAGTGGCTCCGCAAGCGCCGTCCCTGAACGCACCGCTCGCCCCATGTTGTAATGGAATCTCCTTTTCCGCGGTCTTTGGATCTTGATACTGTCTCTACACGTGCGGCCAGTCTGTGCTGCCCTTCTCGCCGTCACCGGATTGTTGGCGCTGGATGCGCTGGTCTTTCGTACGGGGCTCTACACTTCCATCCTGGAACCGGATTCCTCGACCGGGATCTTCGAGCTCATCCTGCGGCGCGAGCAGATTGCCCAGCCATGGTACGGCCGTAATCTCGTCGTCACCCTGGGCGACTCGCGCTTCGCCTACTATCCCCGCGTGGCCAATGAACAGACGGCTACCACCGGGTTCGCCTTCCGTCACGCCGGAGTTGCCGGCACCGACGCCCGCGCGTGGTACTACATGCTCCGCGATCTCGACCCCACGCGCGACCGGTATCGCGCCATCGTCCTCGGAGTCGACGATTACGACGACGAAGACGGCGCTTACGATATCGGCGACGATCTGGCCACCCTGCACTACGTAGCCGCCCGCTTGCGCCTCAGCGATGTCATCCCGTTCGCCCTTTCGTTCGGACAACCCAACGCGCGGTGGGAGGCGTTCCGTGGCAGCCTGCTCAAAGGCATCGTGTTCCAGCGGGACATTCTGGCGTTTCTGTCCCATCCCCGCAAACGCCTCGCGGACGTGGAGTTGACCAATCGCGGCTACGAAGAGTGGACCTACGGGTTCGTCGACACGGACAAGAACGTGGTGGGGTTGAAGATCGACTGGACGACACTCACGGCGACCGTTCCACCGGGCAACGACGCACTGCGCGACGAGTTGAACCGCTTCGTGCTCTACCGGCCGAACCCGCAGACCGGGCGGCACGCGGCGTTCCGGCGCAAATGGTTCGGGCAACTGCTGGATCGCTATCGCGGCACACCCACCAAAGTGGTGTTCGTGCGCCTGCCGCGCGGTCCGATTCCCCGGCCGGGCAACCTGGTGCACAAGAAGAGCAGCTCGATCCGCGAATTCGCCGCCCGGCCCGGCGTCCTGCTGGCCGATGAGCACGCCTTCGATTCCCTGGAGAGGCCGGAACTGTTCAAAGACGCGTTTCACCTGAACAACGCGGGGTGCTCGCGGTTATCCGTGCGCCTGGCACAGGAGATCGGCAAGCTGCTGAGGTGATGCCCCGTGCTGTTTAACACCACCCAATTCTTCCTGTTTCTGGCCGTCGTGCTGGTCCTCTTCTATACCGCCCCGCGTCTGCTGCGCAAGTACATCCTGCTGGCCGCCAGCTACTACTTCTATGCCAGTTGGAACGCCAAATTTATCGCCCTGCTGCTCACCCTGACGGTGATCGACTACACCGCCGGCCTGTGGCTGGAGCGGGTCCGGCGCGGTCCGCGGCGCAAGGCTGTGTTGATTTTCAGTCTGGCGGCCAACCTCGGGTTTCTGGGTTTCTTCAAGTACTACAATTTCCTGGCGGCCAACCTGGCGCTGGCTATGGGGCGGCCCCCGCACTCCTTCTTCCTGGAGATCGTGCTCCCGCTGGGCATCAGCTTCCACACCTTCCAGAGCATGTCCTACGTGGTGGATGTCTACCGCGAGAAACAGCCCGCGGTGCGCAACCCGGTGGACTACGCGCTGTTCATCTGCTTTTTCCCGCAACTGGTGGCGGGGCCGATCGTCCGCGCGCGCGATTTCTTCCGCGATCTGTGGGCCTGGCAGCCGCCGTCGCCCGACGAGGTTTCGCGCGGCGTCTTCCTGATCGCGCTCGGCCTGACCAAGAAGATGGCGTTTGCCGACCAGTTTGCCAAGGTGGCGAACGGGTATTTCGGCAGCGTTGCCGCCTACCCCGGAGCGCTGGCGGCATGGAGCGGCGTGTTCGCCTTCGGGTTACAGATCTATTTCGATTTTTCCGGCTACACGGATATGGCGATCGGCATGGCCAAGCTGCTCGGGTTTCACTTCCCGATCAATTTCCGGCGCCCGTACCTGGCGGCCAGCATCACGGACTTCTGGCGGCGCTGGCACATCTCGCTCTCCAGTTGGCTGCGCGACTACTTGTACATTCCCCTGGGCGGCAGCCGGGGCGGTCGCTGGGACACCTACCGCAACCTGATGCTCACCATGCTGCTGGGCGGTTTATGGCACGGCGCCAGTTGGAATTTTCTGATCTGGGGCGGCTATCAGGGAGCGCTGCTCGCCATCGAGCGGGCCCTGCGCGGCGAGCGCCCGCCGGCGGACGAATGGGGTTGGACCTACCCGATCCGGGCGGCGCTGACCTTCGTCCTGGCGCTCATCGGATGGGTGTTCTTCCGCGCCGCCGACCTGCGGCAGAGCATGCAGGTGCTGGGGCAGATGTTCGGCGGCAGCGGCGGGCGCGTTCTGCTCGAGCCCTGGCATTTTGGCCTCGCTGGGCTGGCCTTGATTCTGGCGATTGGGGAGGAGAAGTGGGAGTGGAGCGAGCGGGCGATCCGGGCGCCCATGCCGGTCTACGCTTCGGCGCTGGCCGCGATGCTGTTCTGCCTGGAAATCTTCGGCGTGCTGGACGCCGCAATTCCCTTCATCTACTTCCAGTTCTAGCGGCCGATTTGGGGCGGGGTCTGCACCATGGAAAGCAGCAGACAAACCACCACGAAAATTGCCAGACCCGCTGCGACGATCATAAGCGATACCCCATTTCTACTTATCGGACAGCAATTGAGGGGCCGTCTGAATTTTTGGGTTTTTCTTGGAGATTCCGATGGCAGGGCGTGGGCTGGTGCGGCGGAATTGCCTCATCCCTGTGTCAGAAGTGCCGCGGCATGGTGGGGCCCGCAGCCTATTCGGGCTTACAGCCTCCCAGATTCACCGCGAAGGCGGCGAGAGAGGTCCATTTCT
>Ga0209638_1002745_pt1 | contig 10703 bp, 9 predicted proteins | sample BarGraNGADG00211_FD_184490 | JGI IMG/M metagenome (GOLD analysis project Ga0209638, IMG submission 184490) | Arctic peat soil microbial communities from Barrow, Alaska - Barrow Graham LP Ref core NGADG0002-211 (SPAdes) (version 2) | ecosystem: Environmental > Terrestrial > Soil > Wetlands > Peat... | reverse complement strand
CTACGAGGGCGTCGGCGAAGTCGATGGCAAGTTCGGCGCCGGCACCCGCGCCGCGGTCAAGAAGGCGCAGATGAAACTCGGGCTGCCGGCGGATTCCTATCCGACCGCCGAGCTGATCGAGCGCCTGGGCGGCGGCCGCACCAGCGGCGCCACCCGCTAGCTCCACAAACGCGCGCCATCCGCGGCGCTTAGTCCCCGCTCACGAGATCGCGAGCCGGCCGCAGGTTTGGCGGCGGCGGCGCGTTGATATCATTGAAAGGGCGTCGATTAGCGCCGTGCAATACCACTTTGTGATTGCGCAATGCAGCATGTCGGTGCCCATCGAAATGTTGCCGAACGTTCATGATCGATCACAAGCGCACGACCTGCGACGATTCACGTGAACGAATTCGGCTCTGCGCAGATTGAAGAGATATCCGAGGTCAGGGCGACGGTGGTGGAGGAGATTCCAATCATGACAAAAATTACCGGATGGCTGACGGCCATCGTGTTGGCGAGCGCTTTGGCATTGCCAGCAAACGCCGCGTCGCCAAATAAGGGCGCTGGCGGCGGTGGTGGCGGGCAATCTGCGGCTAAAGCTAGCGGTGGAGGCGGCGGAGGCGGACGGACGACTTTCTCTTCGCCCGCGGGGCGATCCTTCTCATCGCATGCGGGACGAAGCTTCTCACCGCGTGTCGGACGTTCGTCAAACTTCGCGACAGTGCACCGCGTCACGACGTTCAACCGCTCGGTTTCGCGCACGCAACGGCTGAACCGGCTGGCGCAGCCGAATACCGCCATTCGCACGCTGCGGAATACCAAGGCCATGCAGACCAATGCCCAGCGCGCCCTGCGCCGCAACGGCACCGCCGGCATCACGCCGCTGGCGGCGAAGCAAGGCCGCTTCGCTTCGCGCTTCGGCGCACAAACTCGCGTCGCGAACTTGGCCGCGCACCGGGCCTGGCGGCACGGCCACCGTGCCGGCTTCGTGGCATGGTACGGGCCGGTGTTCTGGCCCTATGCCTATTCCGACATTTTCGATTACGCGTTCTGGCCCGGCGGCTATGACGACGGCTACTGGGACTATGCCTATGACGGTTTCGTCGACGGCCTGTTCTGGGGCGAATACGGTCCGCCGGACGCGTATGCCTATGCACCGACGCCCGCGTCGCGCTCAAACCGCGTGAGCTATGCCGGCGTGCAGGAACTGTGCACACAGCCCGGCACCGGCATCACGGCCTGGCCCTATAGCGACATCGAACGCAAGGTCGGCCTGAACGCCGATCAGATGCAGTTGCTTGACGGCGTGCGCAAGGCCGGCGGCGACGCCGCCGCTACGTTCAAGGCCTCGTGCCCAGCGGAAAACATGTTCCCGCTGACGCCTCCAGGCCGGCTGACTGCGATGACTGGCCGGCTGCAGGCAACGCTCGATGCCGTGAAGATTGTTCAGCCCGCGCTCGACAAGTTCTACAATTCGCTGAGCGACGAGCAGAAGGAGCGCTTCAACGCACTTGGCCCGAAGCGCCTTGCAACCAATGCCGAGGCGAACGCTGCGCTGCCGCAGGACAGCAAGAGCTGCTCCGAGGCGAAACCTGGCCTCGCCAATCTGCCGATCGAGAAAATCGCGGACGTGGTCAAGCCGACCGACGCGCAGCAGGACGCCTTCAAGCAGTTGCAGGACGCCACCGGCAAGGCGGTCTCACTCCTGCAAGCGGCCTGCCCGGAGGACGTGCCGATCACCCCGCCCGGACGGCTGGCGGCGATGGAGAAGCGGCTGCAGGCGATGGTCGATGCGGCCAAGACGGTGAAGCCCGCGCTCGACGGCTTCTATGCATCGCTCTCCAATGAGCAAAAGGCGCGCTTCGACCGCATCGGACAGCAACTGACGCAGACCGGCGGCTGATCACTTACACATGATACGAAAAAGGCGGCCGCGTTGGCCGCCTTTTTTGTTTTTCATCATTCCGGGCTTATTCACCCTCCCCTGGAGGGGAAAGGTAAGTAAGAAAACTATTCCGCCGCGATGCGCACTTCCGGCGCCGCCGCCTTGATGTCGGGCGTGACGTGGCTCTCGAACTTAGTGAAGTTCTTCTGGAACATGCCGACCAGCGCGCGCGCGGTCTTGTCGAATGCGGCCTTGTCCTTCCAGGTCTTGAACGGATTGAGCAGATGCGGCTCGACGCCATGCACCGAGGTCGGCACTGAGAAGCCGAAATAGGGATCGGTGCGGAAATCGGCACCTTTAAGCGAGCCGTCGAGCGCGGCGGTGAGCAGCCGGCGCGTCGCCTTGATCGGCATGCGGCGGCCTTCGCCGTATTTGCCGCCGGTCCAGCCCGAATTGACCAGCCAGCAGTCGACTTTGTGCTTGTTGATATAGTCGCGCAGCAGGTCGGCATAGACCGACGGATGGCGCGGCAGGAACGGCGCGCCGAAGCAGGTGGAGAATTCCGGTTCGACGCCGATCAGCCCCTTCTCGGTGCCGGCGACCTTGGCGGTATAGCCCGACAGGAAGTGGTACATCGCCTGGTTGGGGTCGAGCTTGGCGATCGGCGGCATCACGCCAAAAGCGTCGGCGGTCAGGAAGATGATGTTCTTCGGGTGTCCGGCGCGGCCGCTGCGCGAGGCGTTGGGAATGAACTCCATCGGATAGGCCGAACGGGTGTTCTCGGTCTTGGAGCCGTCGTCGTAATCGGGAACGCGGGTTTCCGGATCGAACACCACGTTTTCCAGCACGGCACCGAAGCGGTTGGTGGCGTCCCATATCTGCGGCTCGGCTTCCTGCGAGAGCTTGATCGTCTTGGCATAGCAGCCGCCCTCGAAATTGAAGATGCCGTCCGGGCCCCAGCCGTGCTCGTCGTCGCCGAGCAGAATTCGATGCGGATCGGACGACAGCGTGGTCTTGCCGGTGCCGGACAGGCCGAAAAACAGCGCGCTCTCGCCTTCATGGCTGACGTTAGCCGAGCAGTGCATCGGCATGACGCCTTGCGCCGGCAGGTAGAAATTGAGCGTGGTGAATACAGATTTCTTGATCTCACCCGCGTAAGAACTGCCGCAGATCAGCACGATCTTCCGCGTGAAATCGATCGCCACCATGGTGTCGGAGCCTTCGCGCCCGCCGTGGCGTTTGCCGTCGGGCTTGAACGTCGGCAGATCGATGATGGTCAGTTCGGGCACGAACTTGACGAGTTCGGAGCGCTCGGGGCGGATCAAGAGCTGATGGATGAACAGCGAATGCCAGGCCAATTCAGTAAAGACGCGGGTCTTGATCTGGTATTTCGGATCGGCGCCGCCGTAGAGATCCTGCGCGAACAGTTTCTTGCCCTTGCAGTGCGCGATGAAGTCGGCGAGCAGCGCGTCGAAGTTCTCAGCGCTCATCTTGCGATTGCCGTCCCACCACACCGAATCCCGGGTGAGGTCGTCGACGACCGTATGCTTGTCCTTCGGCGAGCGGCCGGTGTGATGGCCGGTCTCGGCACAGAACGCGCCGCCCGTGACGATCGAGCCTTCGCCCGCTGCGATGGCATGCTCGTAGAGAGCCGGTTCGGTCAGATTCCAGTGAACGGCGGCGAGCTCTTTGAAACCGAATTTGTCGGCGCCATAGGCGCCGTTCCGCACACCCGATTCTTGCACGCGATGTCCTCCCAAACTAGCTGGGCCGCTTTCTGAGCCCTTACGGAGCCCTGAGCGGTCTTGCAGCACTAAGACGTTAGTATAGCCCCTCGTTCCAAGGCGCGCGACCATAGTCACGAACACATTTAATGCCAAGATCAAATCCCGTGCAGCACCGGCATACGTCGTTGCGCTGCATCAAAGCCGTCAGCGTTAACGCTGTTGATGTTTAAAATATCAGGCGGCGGAAACGGGCCGGATCAACGGCCGCGCGCCTGCTCGGCCAATTGCTTGAGCACCGCGCGCAGCGGGCCGGGCGCGGTGACGCGCTGCGGGAAAAACAGCCGCAGGGCGTTGCGCCCGTGCTGCAATTCGAGCCCCTCGGGATCGATGCCGACGCAACGCCAGTCGCCGTCCGGCGCGCCGAGCAATTTGGTGGCGTAGAGCCGGCAGGCCTCGGCGTGGTCGGCGTTCATGTGGGTGATCGCGTCGGCCTCGGCCTCGAGCAGTGCCTGCGCGTCCGATACATCGGTCAGCACGTCGGCAGCGGTGAGATCGGCGGCACGGGCGAAGCCGCCATTGAGATGCGCCGAGACAACGTCCATGCGCCAGAACGCGAAGTCGCCGAAGCCGGCATAGAGCTCCGACTTCGGGTGGCGGGCGAGGAACCGACGGCGGATGCGCGGATCGTCGGCGGCCTCGCGGGCGACCGGCGCCATGGCGCCCAGTATGGTGAGCCGGGGATGTGCCAGCGCATCGCCCTTGCCGATCTCGGCGAGTAGCAGCGAGGCGCGGCCGTCGCATTCCAGATTGGCGGTGTGCGTGGCCAGCCCCGACACCAGGATCAACGGCGCGCCATCGGCATCGGTCGCCACATTGACCAGCGAGGCGAACGGGTGCCCGCTGTTGCGGTCGAGCGTCGCCAGCGTGCCGACGCGGGTTGCGCGCAGCAACGACTTGGCCACCTCGCGCGGCGAGAAATCGGCCGGCGGCTGCGCATTCTCCGGCGTACGGCCCGGCATGGCGCCGGGCAGCGGCGGATTGGCTGTGGCTTTGTCAGGCGTCATGGCATTCCAATCGTTAACGCGGCCGGCTCCGAGCCCGATGGTAGCCCTGTTGGGCTTGAATTCGCTACCGAATCACATAGTTGTTGCAAAGAGGCCACATTTCAGACCCCGTTTTTAGGCTTCAAAATACGCGGGACGTCAGCCAAGCGACGCATATAGAGGGGCTCCATGCCGACCATCGCTCTCGTCGACGACGACCGTAATATCCTGACCTCCGTTTCGATGGCGCTCGAAGCCGAGGGCTACCGGATCATGACCTATACCGACGGCGCCTCCGCGCTCGACGGTTTCAAAACCTCGCCGCCCGATCTCGCCATCCTCGACATCAAGATGCCGCGCATGGACGGCATGGAGACGCTGCGCCGGCTGCGCCAAAAGAGCGACATTCCCGTCATCTTTCTCACTTCCAAGGACGAAGAGATCGACGAGATGTTCGGGCTTAAAATGGGCGCCGATGACTTCATCCGTAAGCCGTTCTCGCAGCGGCTTTTGGTCGAGCGGGTGAAAGCGGTGCTGCGCCGCGCCGCGCCGAAGGATGCTGCGACGCCGAAGGAAACTGACGCCAAGGCATTGGAGCGCGGCTTGCTGCGCATGGATCCGGAGCGCCATACCTGCACCTGGAAGAACGATCCCGTCACCCTCACCGTCACCGAATTCCTCATCCTGCAGGCGCTGGCTACCCGTCCCGGCGTGGTGAAAAGCCGCAACGCGCTGATGGACGCGGCCTATGACGACCAGGTCTATGTCGACGACCGCACCATCGACAGCCACATCAAGCGCCTGCGCAAGAAGTTCAAGGTCGTCGACGACGACTTCGAGATGATCGAGACGCTCTACGGCGTCGGTTATCGCTTCAAGGAAACATGACTGACGGAACGTCCCGGCTTGCGGTAAAATCACAGGGACTAAGGGCCCACGATCAACCCGGCTGGATTGAACGACGTGCTCGATCGAACCGCTGAAATTCTAGCGCAGAAATCCGAGGCCGAAAGGCCCGGCGAGGAAACCCCGCGCCCCGAGCGCAAGCGCTTTGGCGCCGTGCGGCGGGCGCTGCTTTCGGTTTGGGCATTCTTCGTTTCGCAAAGTTTCTCCAGCCTCACCCGCCGCATCGTCTTCCTCAATCTCACCGGCCTGGTCGCGCTCGTGGTCGGCGTACTCTATCTCTCGCAGTTCCGCGCCGGCCTGATCGACGCACGCGTGCAGAGCCTGCTGGTGCAGAGCGAGATCATCGCCGGCGCGATCGCGGCATCCGCCACGGTGGAAACCGACTCCATCACGATCGATCCCGAGCGGCTCTTGGAATTGCAGACCGGCGAAAGCTATGGGCCGTCCGACGAGTCGCAATCGGGCATCGAATTCCCGATCAACCCGGAACGGGTGGCGCCGGTGCTGCGCCGCCTGGTATCACCGACCAAGACGCGCGCGCGCATCTATGACCGCGACGGCGTGCTGATCCTCGACAGCCGCAATCTGTACGGCCGCGGCGACGTGCTGCGTTTCGACCTGCCGCCGCCGGACACCGAAAAGCCCGGCCTCATGGAGCGCTCCTTCATCGCCGTGCGCCGCTGGTTCGGCCGCGGCGACCTGCCGCTCTACAAGGAACTCGGACCGGAGAACGGCAAGGGCTATTCGGAGATCGAGCAGGCGCTCAACGGGCTGCATGCCAGCATGGTGCGGGTCAACGACCGTGGCGAGGTGATCGTCTCGGTCGCGGTGCCGGTGCAACGCTTCCGCGCGGTGCGCGGCGCACTGATGCTGTCCACGCAAGGCGCCGACATCGACGACATGGTGGAGGCCGAGCGGCTCGCCATCGTCAAGGTATTCCTGGTCGCCGCCGCCGTCATGGTGGTGCTCTCCATGCTGCTGGCCGGCACCATCGCCGGCCCGGTGCGCCGCCTCGCCGACGGCGCCGAGCGCGTGCGCCGGCGCATCCGCAGCCGCGTCGAAATCCCCGATTTCACCCGCCGGCGCGACGAAATCGGCGACCTATCGGGCGCACTGCGCGAAATGACCAACGCGCTCTATACCCGCATCGAGGCGATCGAAAGTTTCGCCGCCGACGTGGCGCATGAATTGCGCAATCCGCTCACCTCGCTGCGCTCGGCAGTCGAAACGCTGCCGCTGGCCAAGACCGACGAAAGCCGCCGCCGGCTGCTCGAAGTGATCGAGCATGACGTGAAGCGGCTTGATCGCCTGATCTCGGATATTTCCGACGCCAGCCGTCTCGATGCCGAACTGCAGCGGCAGGAGGCCGCCCAAGTCGATTTCGCCAAGCTGCTCGACGCGCTGGTGACCGCCGCCAACGAAATCCGCACCGACGACGTCAACGTGACGCTCGCCTTCGAAGGCGGCAGCCCGGCGGCTTTCAAAGCGCCGGGCCACGACTCGCGGCTGGGCCAAGTCGTGAGCAATTTGATCGACAATGCGCGTTCGTTCTCGCCGCCCGGCAGCACCGTGCGCATCACCTGCCGCCGGCTCAAGAACGAGATCGAGATCGTGGTCGACGACGACGGCCCCGGCATCCGCCCGGAAGCCTTGGATAAGATCTTCGAACGCTTCTACACCGACCGCCCGCACCAGGGCTTCGGACAGAATTCCGGTCTCGGCCTGTCGATCACCAAGCAGATCGTCGAAGCCCATGGCGGCAGCATCCGGGTCGAAAACCGCAACAGCGTCGCCGCCGCCGGCCAAGAGCCGCGCGTGCTCGGCGCGCGCTTCGTGGTACGGCTGCCGGCGATGTGATGGCGGCTGACACGGCAACCATCCATGCCTCCGCCGTGCTGATAGGGCCCAGGGCGGCACTGATCCGCGGCCCGGCCGGCTCCGGCAAATCGCAACTGGTCTGGGATCTGCTGCAAAGCGCCCTGCCCTTCACTCGGCTGGTGGCGGACGACCGCGCCCATGTCGAGGCCTGCGCGGGCCGTTTGCTGGTGCGGCCGGCCCCGGCGCTGACCGGGATGCTCGAAATCCGCGGCCTCGGCATCAGGCGCCTGCCCTATGAGCCCGTGGCGGTGGTCGCCCTGGTGGTGGATTTGGCGGCCGAGGATGCCACCCGGCATCCGGCTCAGGAGGCCGGAAAGACCGTCATTGGCGGGGTTAGCCTGCCGCGGCTAGCGATCGCAGCCGGAATGCCGGCCTTGGCCGTGCTGTTGGCTTTCCTCAAGGTACCGGCTGCCGGCAATTGACCTTGGCCCTGCAACTGGGCTACCCCCGGCGCCCGCCGGTTGGTTGGAAAAATTAACCATAACGGCCCTAGGATCGGCGCCGCCGAAAACGGATACTTCCGAGCCCCCCTTTGGCCCCACCTTTTCGCAGTGCAGCAGAGCGCTTATATAGCGAGGCAAGCCCTTGCAACGGGCCTTCGAATGGGCCTCAATGCGCCCCCATTCGTGCGGCGCAGCGTAGCGCCCGCGAGGAGTTCCGGATGATCGGCCTCGTACTCGTGACCCACGGGCGGCTCGCCATCGAGTTCCGCTCAGCGCTGGAGCATGTGGTGGGCCCGCAGCGCCAGATCGAGGCGGTGACCATCGGCCCCGACGACGACGTCGAGCAGTGCCGCAAGAACATTCTCGATGCGGTCAAGCGGGTGGACAGCGGCAACGGGGTCGCCATCCTCACCGACATGTTCGGCGGCACGCCCTCCAATCTCGCTATTTCGGTGATGAGCCAGCCCAAGGTCGAGGTGCTGGCCGGCATCAATCTGCCGATGCTGATCAAGCTCGCCAAGGTGCGCGAGACCTGCCCGCTCGAACAGGCAGTGGCCGCCGCCCAGGAAGCCGGGCGCAAATACTGCACGATTGCCAGCCGGGTGCTCACCGGTAAATGAACGGCCCCGTTCAAGCGGACGGCGCTCTGCCGCAGGATAGCTCCGCCGCCGTCGTGCGCGAGGTCGAGATCATCAACAAGAAGGGCCTGCACGCCCGCGCCTCGGCCAAATTCGTGCAGACCGCCGAACAATTCGACGCCGCCATCACCGTGACCCGCGGTCAAGAAAGCGTCGGCGGCACCTCGATCATGGGCCTGATGATGCTGGCCGCGGGGCCCGGCATCACCATCACTATTTCGGCGACCGGCAAGGAAGCGGCGGCGGCGGTGGATGCGCTGTGCGCGCTGATCGCCTCGCGCTTCGGCGAAGAGGATTAAACGCCGCGCGGACCCGCTCCCGGTCCGCTCACCACCCCGCCGCTGTGCTACCATGGCCTGCGCGCCCTTAGAGCCCCCGGATGTTGCGGGGGCGCAAGCGGCGCGGGTCAGGGAGAGCAAGCATGTTCGACAAGAAGGAAGACCAAAAAAAGCCGGCTGCGGCCGTCGCTAAAACCCCCCCAGCGGCCGCGCCCCCGCGCCCGGCCGTCACCCTCCGCTATCTCGACCGGCCGGACTGCCTGGAGACCTTCGCCGACAGCATCAGCGGGTTGTCATTCGACGGGCAGACGCTGCGGCTGGAATTCGCCGTTACCCGCATGGACGACGTGAAGCCGGATGCGCCGGTCACTGGCCGGCGCTACCCGGTCTGCCGCCTGGTGCTGCAGCCGCTCGCCGCCGTGGATCTCATCAACCGGATGCAGCAGGTCGCCGCCGCCCTGACCAAAGCGGGCGTGGTGAAAGCCAACCCGCCGGCCGCCCCGAAGGGCAATGACGTCGGCGGCGAGAGATGAGCATGGGCGCCTTAGCCGGCCGCCCAAATCAACATAAAGAAATCTTTATATACGCGTTGCGGCCTCGGCGGCGGCCTGTTATAGGCTCGGGCCAAACAAACCAGCGTTTTCACGCGTGCCGCATAGGACAATCATGACCGCTTCCGCCAAGCCGAAAGCCAAAGCCGGCGACTACGTCGTCAAGGATATCGCGCTCGCCCCCTGGGGGCGCAACGAGATCAACATCGCCGAAACTGAGATGCCCGGCCTGATGTCGACGCGCGAGGAATATGGGCCCCTGCAATCGCTGCGCGGCGCCCGCATCGCCGGCTCCCTGCACATGACCATCCAGACCGCGGTGCTGATTGAGACACTGACGCACCTCGGTGCCGATGTGCGCTGGGCTTCCTGCAACATCTATTCAACGCAGGACCACGCCGCCGCGGCGATCGCGCAAGCCGGCGTGCCGGTGTTCGCGGTCAAGGGCGAGAGCCTGGTCGACTACTGGGATTACACCCACCGCATCTTCGAGTGGTCGGACGGCGGCTTCCCGAACATGATCCTCGACGACGGCGGCGACGCCACGTTGCTTTTGCACCTCGGCCTGCAGGCGGAGAGCAATGCGGCGGTGCTCAATCATCCCGGCAACGAGGAAGAGGAAGTGCTGTTCGCCGCCATCAAGAAGCGGATCAAGGAGCAGCCCGGCTGGTACGCAAAGCTCGCCAAGCAAGTGCGCGGCGTCACCGAGGAGACCACCACCGGCGTGCACCGGCTCTATCAGATGGCCAAGGAAGGCCGCCTGCTGTTCCCGGCGATCAACGTCAACGACAGCGTGACCAAGTCGAAATTCGACAACCTCTACGGCTGCCGCGAGTCGCTGGTGGACGGCATCCGCCGCGGCACCGACGTGATGATGGCCGGCAAGGTGGCGATGGTCGCGGGCTTCGGCGACGTCGGCAAAGGCTCGGCCGCGTCACTGCGCAATGCCGGCTGCCGCGTGATGGTGTCCGAGATCGATCCGATCTGCGCGCTGCAGGCGGCGATGGAAGGCTATGAAGTCGTCACCATGGAAGAGGCGGCGCCGCGCGCCGACATCTTCGTCACCGCCACCGGCAATCTGGACGTGATCACCATCGAGCATATGCGTGCGATGAAGGACCGCGCCATCGTCTGCAACATCGGCCACTTCGACAGCGAGATCCAGGTGCACGCGCTGAAGAACCTGAAGTGGAACAACATCAAGCCGCAGGTCGACGAGATCGCGTTCCCCGACGGTCACCGCATCATCCTGCTGTCGGAAGGCCGCCTGGTGAACCTCGGCAACGCCATGGGGCATCCGAGCTTCGTGATGTCGTCGTCGTTCACCAACCAGACGCTGGCGCAGATCGAATTGTGGACCAATCCCGGCAAGTAC
>Ga0209638_1002744_pt1 | contig 10703 bp, 9 predicted proteins | sample BarGraNGADG00211_FD_184490 | JGI IMG/M metagenome (GOLD analysis project Ga0209638, IMG submission 184490) | Arctic peat soil microbial communities from Barrow, Alaska - Barrow Graham LP Ref core NGADG0002-211 (SPAdes) (version 2) | ecosystem: Environmental > Terrestrial > Soil > Wetlands > Peat... | reverse complement strand
GGCTATGCGGACCGAGATCCGGCGTCTCCACCAGACACTCGGCCTGACCACGATCTATGTGACGCACGATCAGGAAGAAGCCCTCTCGATGGCCGACCGGCTGGTCGTGCTGCGCGAGGGCGTTGTACAGCAGGTCGGCACCCCGGACGACGTATACGCCCATCCGGTCAACCGCTATGTCGCCGGCTTCATGGGCTACCGAAACATGCTCGAGTTCGACCTCGAGAGCGCTACCGCCGAGACCGCGGTTCTCGCCTCGAAGGACGTCCGGCTCAGCGGCATGACGTTTGGTCCGATCGAGGCGAAGCGCGCCGTGGCCGCGATCCGCCCCGAGGACATCGTCGTAAACGGCCCGGGGCCCAACCGCCTGCAGGTGACCGCCGAAGTCGTCGAGTATCACGGCCGCGAGATCCTCGTGCTGGCCAGGCTGCCCGCTGGCGAAGCGCTCTACATCCGCACTGAGGAGCGGTGCGTGGCCGGCGACTCCATCGTGGTTGCCGTGCCGCCGGAGCGAGTTCTCATCTACCCGGCCGACGCTCCCGCGGCGCCGACGGAGACGATCGTATGACGTCCGCCGCCGGCTCGGTGCCGGGCGCGCTCGGACACGATGGCGGGCGGCGCTCGCTCAAACATCGTCTGGCCGACCGCGGCGTCGACCGCGTGTTGCTGTTGGTTGTGCCGGGCACTCTGTTTCTCATTCTGCTGTTCGTCTACCCGTTCCTCTATGGCCTTCAGCTGTCATTTGCGCCGGAAGGCGGCGGGGGACCGCTCGCCAACTACCAGACCTTCTTCTCGGACCCGTACCTGCGCGACACGATCGGGACCACCCTCAGCCTAGGCGTGCCGGCCGCGCTCCTCAACGTGCTCGTCTCGGTGCCGATCGCGTACCGCATGCGGGGCCGGTTTCGCGGCAAGCGGACCCTCACGACGCTGCTCGTGGTGCCGATCGCCCTTGGTACGGTTCTGACGGCCGAAGGCCTCATCGAGTACCTGGGCCCGTCGGGCTGGCTCAACAAGTTCCTGCGCGACTTCAATCTCGTTGACCAGCCGGTGCTGTTGGTCCACAACTACTGGGGCGTCTTCTTCTCGCTGGTCATCACGGGCTTCCCGTTCGCGTTTCTGCTCGTGCTGTCGTACCTCTCGGGGATCGATCCGAACCTGGAGCGGGCGGCATCGGTGATGGGAGCCGGATGGGCGCAGCGCTTCCGCCGAATAACCTTCCCGCTGCTCGTGCCAGGCCTGGCTATCACGTTCTGCCTGTCGTTCGTGCTCGCCTTCTCGGTCTTTCCTTCGGCCAACCTGGTCGGTGATCCGTCAGGCTCGACACGCGTGATCTCGATCGCCGCCTACCACGCCGCGTTCGAGCAATTCGACTACTCGATGGGCTCCACCATCTCCATGATCATGGGCGCGGTCATGCTGGCGATCATCGCCCTCGTTCTCGGCTGGCGGAGTACGTTGTTCCGCGGACCTGCGGGAGGCAAGGGCTGATGGCCGCCGCGATGAACGCTCCCGCCACTATCGCGGAACCCACTCGGAAGCGGCGCTTCCGGCCATCCAGCATTGGCGGCTGGGTGGTCTGGGGCCTGGTCCTCTTCTTCTTCCTCAATCTTGCGGCGCTTATATCGACCGTCGTCCTCGACTCGTTCGCGACCACGTGGTTCGGGTCGTGGGTGCCCGACGGCTTCACCACTCACTGGTACGGCGACGCCTGGGCAGAGTTCAACCTGTTCGACGTGCTCACGGTTACCGCCCAGGTGGCGATTGCCGTCGTCGTCATCTCGGCTCTCATCGGCGTCCCGGCGGCGTATGCCCTGGCCCGTCGCAATTTCCCGGGCAAGCCCCTGGTCACCTTGCTCTTTCTGCTGCCCATCCTCATCCCGCCGATCACCTACGGCATCCCGCTTGCGACCGTGCTCTACAAGGTCCATCTGGCGGGCAGCATCTTCGGTGTGATCGTGGCGAACCTGGTGCCAACCGTGCCCTTCGTGGTGCTCGTCATGATTCCGTTTGTGGAGCAGATCGACTCGAAGATCGATGCCGCCGCTCGGATGTGCGGCGCCGGCACGACCACTATCTTCTTCCGCATCCTCGGACCTCTGCTCATCCCCGGCATTCTTGCCGCTGCGATCCTGGTGCTCGTACGAACGGTCGGCATGTTCGAGCTGACCTTCCTGACCTCGGGTCCGACCAGTTCGACCCTCGTCGTCGTCCTCTACGACGCCGTATTCGGCGCCGGAATCCGCGCCCCGCAAGAGGTCGACGCGATGGCCGTCGTCTACACGGGCTCGATGCTCCTGCTTCTGGTGATCGCCCTTCGCTTCGTCAATCCGACTCAGCTGGTGACCCGCGTCGGCGAGCGCTGAGTCGAGCCTCTATGGCCTCGGGCCGCCCCAAGGGGCGCTCGGCGGCCGACGATCCGGCTAATCGCGACCGGAACTGAAAGGACCTGACATGACCCGAACCGTCGTCACCCCCGAGCGACCCGGGGACCTGATAGGACTCGCCCTGTCCGACCTCGATGCCGGCCAGTCGTTCGAGTCGACCGGCGATCTCGAGACCGTGGTCGTCCTGCTCGGCGGCGTCGTCGACGTGGAGGCGAACGGCGAATCGCTCGGGTCAGCCGGCGGCCGATCGTCGGTATTCGAAGGCCCGGGCCACGCAGTCTACGCGCCCCCCGGAACGGTTCTCCGGCTAAAGGCCACGACGCCCGCGCAGATCGCCATCGCGACGGCCCCGGCCGGCCAGGGGGCGCCGCTCAAGGCGCGCATCATCGGGCCTGGGGATCAGCGCCTCGCCGACGTTGGCAAAGGGAACTGGAGCCGCACCGTCCGAACGATCCTCGGCCCCGAGCACGCCGCGGGCAGGCTGCTCCTGGGCGAGACGATCAACCCGCCCGGTAACTGGTCTTCATATCCGCCGCACAAGCACGACCGCGAGGCGCCGCCCGAGGAGGTGCGACTCGAGGAGGTCTACTTCTTCAAGGTCGATCCGCCCGAAGGTTTCGGGGTCCAGGTCCGCTACGACGATGCCGGCACGGAGGCGTTCACCGTTCGCGACGGCGACTCTGCCGTCATCCGGAGCGGCTACCACCCGCTGGTGGCGGCACCCGGCTACTCGCTCTACTACCTGTGGATCATGGCCGGTGATGGCCGCCAGATGATCCCGTACATGGACCCGGCGCACGCCTGGGTCGCGGAGGCCTAGCCGATGAAGGGCGAGATCGACGCGCAGGCGGCACTCAGGCTGCGCGGGATCGGCGCGCTCGAGACGTCGCTGGTCAGCCTCGACGATGGCTCGACCCTCGGCGTCCGGCCGGGGCCCGACTGGTGGGAGGTCCTTGCCTGGACGCCCTCGGGCGTCCACCTTCCGGCCGGCATCGCCGGCGAGACCGGACCCCTTGGGCCCGGAACGCTCGTGACGGCTGCGGCCACGCCAGACACCGCGGCCGCGCTGCGTCAGCTGGTGCCCTGGCTGCGCCCTCGCCCCCTCGGCGATGTGACGTCCATGGGGCTGGGCGACCGGCTCGGGATGGCGACCCCGGGCCACGTGGAGGCGCTCCTCGCAAGCCCCGGGGTCGCGCCGGTCCTGGCCCAGCAGTCCGCACGCGAGCTCGGCCGCACGGGCCGGACCTTCCGCGACGTGGTCGACGCCGCCACGTTCGGCGCGCTGGCGTCCGGATGGCGCGAGGGGTATGGCGCGGACGGCGACCACCTCAAGACAATCGAGCAGCTCGACGGCGCGCTCGAGGGCGGCTGTACGATGATCACGGCCGACCCGATCAACCTCGTCCCGGACCTCCCGGCGGACGCACCGCGCGACGCGCTGGGGGCCGCGTTCGAGCGCGTGCCGTGGGCGTCGCTCGAGGACGACCCGAAGGCCTTTGCCTCGCGGTATCCCGAGTCGCTCGCCCTCGACCGACAGCACCTCCCTCTCCCGCGCGAGGCGCTCGCTGCCGCGGCCGCACGGTTCGGCGCCGCGGTCGTCCAGGTCGTCATGATGTACCGGCACCTGCTCGACGCGTCGGACGGGCGTGACGTCGAGTTCGAGGTCGCGGTCGACGAGATCGCCCACCCGACGACCGCCGTCGACCACGTCTATCTCGCCACCGAGCTCCACCGCCTGGGCGTCACGTGGGTGAGCTTCGCCCCGCGGTTCGTGGGTCGCTTCGAGAAGGGCGTCGAGTACATCGGCGACCCGGGCGCGTACGAGGCGGACGTCACGCTCCACGCGGCGATCGCCCGCGCGCTCGGCCCGTACAAGCTGAGCGTCCACTCGGGCTCGGACAAGTTCTCGATCTACGAGGCGACGATGCGCGAGACGCGCGGCCTCGTGCACCTGAAGACCTCCGGGACGAGCTACCTGGAGGCGCTCCACACGCTCGCGCTGACCGAGCCCGAGCTGTTGCGGCGCGTGTGGCGCGTCGCGCTCGGCTCGTACACGACGGCACGCGCCAGCTACTTCGTGTCTGCGGACGTCAAGGAGGAGGAGAACGTCGCCGACCTCCCCGACGCGGCCCTCGCGCGCCTCTTCGACGACCCCAACACGCGCGAGATCCTCCACGTGGGCTTCGGCGCGGTCCTCGGCGGGTCGGACGGGGCCCAGCAGGGGCAGGCCGCCGGCCAGCTGGCGCGCGAGGTGCGCGGTGCCGTGTGGGCCCACCGCGACGACTACTGGTCGCTGCTCGCGGAGCACATCAAGCGGCACCTCGCCCCGTTCTCCGTCGCGTCCAACGCGGCTCCGGGGGCGGGCACGAGGGCGCGACGATGACGGCGACGAACGAGACGACGGGCGCCGCGCTCTTCGACCTGACGGGGCACGTCGCCGCGGTGATCGGCGGGACCGGCGTCCTCGGCGGTGCGCTCTGTCATGGGCTGGCGGGCGCCGGAGCATCCATCGCGGTCATGGGCCGCTCGAGCGAGCGGGCGGACGCCCGCGTGGCCGCCCTCCGCGCGCAGGGCGCGACTGCCGATGCCGTCCTCCTCGACGCATCGGACCGCTCGTCACTGGAAGCCGCGCGGCGCAAGGTCGAGGAGCGGCTGGGTCCCGCCGACATCCTGGTCAACGCCGCGGGCGTGAACAGCTCGACGCCGTTCTTCGAGATCGACCTCGACGAGTGGCATCGGATCCTGGACACCAACCTGACGTCGGTCTTCCTCGCCTGCCAGGTCTTCGGCCGCGCCATGGTCGAGCGCGGGCAGGGAGGAACGATCATCAACATCTCGTCGACGTCGTCCGAGATCCCGCTGTCGCGCGTCCTGACCTACTCGGTCTCGAAGGCCGGTGTCAACATCATCACGCGGTACCTGGCGCGAGAGCTTGCGCCGCACCACATCCGGGTCAACGCGATCGTCCCCGGCTTCTTCCCGGCCGAACAGAACCGCCGGCTCCTCTCGGAGGATCGCGTGCGCGCAATCCTCGGGCACACACCGGCAGCCAGGCTCGGCGAGCCGGACGAGCTGGTCGGAACCACGGTCTGGCTCGCATCGGAGCGCGCGTCGGGGTTCGTGACGGGGACGCTCATTCCTGTCGACGGCGGGTTCGCCGCCATGACGATCTGACCTGGCCCGGCGAAGCCTCTCGTCTGGAGCAAGAACGCACAAGGAGGGCTTCGCCATGAAGCTGGGGCTGGTGGGACTCGGGCGCATGGGCGCCAACATGTCGCGGCGCTGGCTGCGCAACGGCCACACCGTGCTGGGATACGCTCGGCATGCCGACACCGTCGAGGCGCTCGTGAAGGAGGGCGCGATCTCGGGCGGAGCGACCTCGCTTCCGGACCTGGTGGCAAAGCTCGAGACGCCGCGGGTGCTCTGGCTCATGGTGCCGGCGGCCTCGGTCGACGCCACCCTGGAGCAGCTCGTCCCCCTTCTGGCGGCCGGCGACATCGTGATCGACGGCGGCAACTCCTACTACCGCGACGACATCCGCCGCTCGAAGGAGCTGGAGCCGGCCGGCATCCGCTACGTCGACTGCGGCACCAGCGGCGGGGTCTGGGGCCTCGAGCGTGGCTACTGCCTGATGATCGGCGGGCCGGACGACGCGGTGGCGCGCCTCGATCCGCTGTTCAAGGCACTCGCCCCCGGGGTGGCGACGGCCTCGCGCACGCCGGGCCGGGAGGGCGAACCGGGCACGGCAGAGCAGGGATACCTGCACTGCGGCCCGGCCGGCGCAGGCCACTTCGTCAAGATGGTCCACAACGGCATCGAGTACGGCCTCATGGCCGCGTACGCCGAGGGTCTCAACATCCTGCACCATGCTGACGCCGGCCTGAACCAGCGCGAGATCGACGCCGAGACGTCGCCGCTGCGCGAGCCGGAGCTGTACCAGTACCGCCTCGACCTGCCGGCAGTGACCGAGGTCTGGCGCCGCGGCAGCGTCGTCGCGTCCTGGTTGCTCGACCTGACCGCCCAGGCGCTGCTCCAGAGCCCCGATCTGGCCGACTTCTCGGGCCGCGTGTCCGACTCGGGCGAGGGCCGCTGGACGAGCATCGCGGCGATCGACGTCAGCGCGCCGGCCCCGATCCTGACCACCGCGCTGTACGAGCGGTTCACGTCCCGGGGCGAGGCGGACTTCGGCGACAAGGTGCTGTCGGCGATGCGCTTCGGCTTCGGAGGGCACCTGGAGAAGAGGAGCTGAGCACCATGGAAGATCGACTCGTCATCCCCGAGCGGGGCGCCCTCGATCTCCTGGCGCTCGGGGGGATGGCCATCCGCCTCGACCCCGGCATCGTGCCCTTCCGCAGGGCGCGCGAGGTGGCGATCCATGTCTCCGGCGGCGAGTACAACGTGGCCGCCAACCTGGCGGACTGCTTCGGCCTGCGCACGGGGATCGCCACCGCCATGGTGGACTACCCGATCGGCGATCTCGTGGACGAACGGATCCGCTCGATGCGCGTGACCCCGTTCTACCGCCGGTTCGCCCACGACGGCGTGCGCGGGCCGAACATCGCCACCGTGTACAGCGATCGCCCGGTCGGCGTGCGGGCGCCGGTCGTCTTCTACAACCGAGCCGACGAGGCGGCGGCGCGCCTGGCACCCGGCGACTTCGACTGGGCGACGATCTTCGGCGGCGGCGTGCGCTGGTTCCACGCGGGCGGCATCTTCGCCGCCCTCTCGCCGTCCAGCGCGGACCTCATCGTGGAGGCCATGACGGCCGCCCATCTCGCGGGTGCGGTGGTCTCCTTCGATCTCAACTACCGCGGCAAGATCTGGGAGGCCCAGGGCGGGCTGGCGCAGGCCCAGGTGGTCATGCGGCGGATCGTCGAGCAGGTCGACGTCCTGGTGGGCAACGAGGAGGACCTCCAGAAGGGCCTGGGCATCCCGGGCCCCGAGGCGGCGACCTCGAGCATGGATCCGAGCGCCTTCCTGGGCATGATCTCGCAGGTGGTGGCGCGCTATCCGCGGGTCAAGGTGGTGGCCACCACGCTGCGGGAGGTGCACTCCACGAGCCGGCACTCCTGGGGCGCGGTGGCATGGGTGAACGGCGCGTCGTACGTGGCGCCGATCATGGAGCTCGACGTATACGATCGCGTGGGCGGCGGCGATGGCTTCGCCGCGGGTTTCTTCTATGGCCTGCTCACGGGCGCCGAGCCCAACGAGGCGCTGCGCCTGGGCTGGGCCCACGGGGCTCTCGTCGCGACCTATCCGGGCGACACCACCATGGCCACGCTCGGGCAGGTGCAGGCGCTGGCGCAGGGCGGCTCGGCGCGGATCCAGAGGTAGGCCGCGGACATGCCGCGGAGCAGGGAGACTGGCGGATGAGCGAGGCCGATCGTCGCCGGTCGGATACGAGCAGCGGGAAGCTGAGCGATCCACCGACCCTGCGCGAGCCAGGCGAAGCGACCGGTCCGCCCGACGGCGGGTCCCGTTTCGCCGAGTTCATGCACGGCACCTTGCCCGAGTGGGCCCTGGTGCGCCACCGCATGGACGCGGCCGAGATCGGGGACGTCCGCGCTGCGGTGCGCGCGGCGCTCGAGCCGGTCATGTCCGCCATCACGCCGGGCGCGCGGGTCTGCCTGGCCGTCGGCAGCCGCGGCATCGACCGGATCGACGAGGTCGTGGCGGCGGCGGTCGAACGGATGCGCGAGGCAGGCGCCGAGATGTTCATCGTGCCCGCCATGGGAAGCCATGGCGGTGCCACCGCCGAGGGGCAGCTCGAGGTGCTCGCCTCCTACGGCATCACCCCGGAGTCGATCGGCTGCGAGATCCGTTCGAGCATGGAGAGCATAGAGCTCGGTGAGGTCCAACCCGGCGTGCCGGTGTTCGTGGACCGCCACGCGTTCGAGGACGCGGACCTGATCGTGCCGATCAACCGGGTCAAGCCGCACACCGACTTCACCGGTGAGATCGAGAGCGGCCTGTTGAAGATGATCGCCATCGGCCTGGGCAAGCAGAAGGGCGCCGACACCTTCCATCGCCAGGGGTTCGCCACCTTCCACGAGCTCATCCCGGCGGTCGCGACGTACACCCTGGCGCACGCCCCCATCCCGTTCGGGCTGGCGCTGGTGGAGAACGGCCTCGCTCGGCTGATGCACGTCGAGACGGTCCTCGCCGGTCGCATCGCCGAACGCGAGCGCGAGCTGCTGGTCATGGCCCGGAACGCCATGGCCCGCCTCCCGCTCGCCGCCATTGACCTGCTGGTGCTCGACTTCATCGGCAAGGACATCAGCGGGCTGGGAATGGACTCCAACGTGGTTGGCCGCTACTACACGGGCCCCACCGGGGCCGGCCCGGCCATCCAGCGCATCGTGGTCCGCGACCTGACCGACGAGACGGAGGGCAACGCGGTCGGCATCGGCATGGCCGACGTGGTCCTGCGCCGCGCGGTCGAGCGAATCGACCACCGCAAGACGTACATGAACTGCATCACCGCGAAGACGCCGGAGGGTGCGCGGGTCGCACTGACGGTGGACACCGACCGGGAGGCGCTCGCCGTGGCGCTCGCCTGCTGCCTGCGGGTCACGCCGGGGGACGCCAGGATCGTGCGGGTGCGCGACACCAAGCACCTCGAGCTCCTCTACGTCAGCGCGCCCGCCCTGCCCGAGGTGCTGGCGGGCGGGAGCTGTGAGGTGGTCGAGCCGCTCCACCCGATCCGCTTCGACGCCGGCGGCCTGTTCGTGGATCAAGGGCTGTAGGCGGGGACACCGCCGGGTGGCCCGCGGACCGTCGCACGAGGGCAGACCAAGCGGGCCGCCCCGCGCCCAAATGACGATGTCGCCCGGGTCGGCCGACGCCGCCGAGCTGCTGTGGCTCGAGGCGCTCCTGGGGGACCGGGTCGTCGCCGTCGTCGAGGTCACCCCGCCGTGGGAAACGAGGACCGGGACGCAAGTCGTCACCCTGGGCCGGGGCGATCGCGTGGTCGTCCAGCGAATGAGCGATCGGCGCGCCCTCGGCCGACGCCTGCGCCTGGGCCGCCTCCTTCCGACGATCGCGCCGTGGGTGCCCGTGCCGGAGGTGCTGGCCGGCGACGCTGCTGCGCCGGCGCCGTTCGCGGTCACCCGGTTTGTCCCCGGCGTCTCGGGACGCGAGCTCCTGGCGGACGATGCGGGCGCCGAGCTGCTGGGACGGCGGATGGGGGAGCTGGCCAGGGACCTTGCGCGGGTGCCCACCCGGGCGGTGCGCCTGTCCGGCCTGTGGGGCGACCCGGACCGGCTCGCGACCGCGGCCCACCGGTGGCTGGACGGGGCCCCGACCGAGCTCGGGCCGCCGGCGAGGCAGGTCCTGGACCGCCTGCTCGACCGACTGCCGGACGAGCTCGGCGGCCATGCGCCGGTCTTCGCGCACGGCGACTTCGCGCCGGTCAATGTCATCCTGCGCGATGGGGACGCCGTCGCCCTGCTGGACCTCGAGCGGGCCCGCCTCGCGCATCCCCTGTTCGACGCCGCCTGGTGGCGCTGGATCCTGCGCCATCACCACCCGGAACGCTGGGCCGCGGCCGGTCCGGCGTTCCTGTTCGCGGCCGGCCTCGACGACGGGCCGCGAACCGCCGCGCGCCTCGATCTCATGGCCGCGCTGCAGTGCCTGGAGATGCTCCACCGCTCGCCCGCGCATCCGGCGGCGACACGCCGCGCGTGGAGGGCGCGGCTGCTGAGCGTGCTCGCCTGGGCAGGTGATCGCGGGACGTGACCCGCGGTGCGGCCCGCGCCGCCCAGGGGCCAGGATCGCCGCGGTCCTGGACGGCCGCAGCCGGGTCTCGACGCTCGTTCGCCAGGGGGTCGATCGGCGTACCGGCAAGCCGGTCGTCGCGACGTGTCGCGTCACGCCGTATCCAGACCCACCTCGAAGACCTGCCCGTCGACGATCCGCCAGGCGCGGACGCTCTCTGCGCCGGTGACCGGGTCCGCCTCGGCGGCGCTCAGCGAGACGATCACGTAGAACGCGTCCGGGTAGAAGGCTTGACTCACGTCGGTCGGCGACGGTCGCGCGGGCGACCGGACGTGGGAGTGCACGACCGCCCAGATCGCCTCGCCCGCGTCGTCGATCGCGAGCACGACGCGCACGAGATCGTCAGGGTGGATCTCGTAACGGAGCGGCGACGCGGCCCGGTTGCGGGTCGCGTGCCATCGCGTCGCCGAGCCGCCGGCAGCGGCCGCAGCTGTCCCCGCGATAAGGCCGCATGCCTCGTTCGGGTATTCGGCCCGGGCATGCGCCACGAGCGCGCGGCGGATCTCGGCGGGGAGCGTCGCCCGTGCCTGCCCCGGGCGT